>Ga0070741_10006429_pt1 | contig 25249 bp, 18 predicted proteins | sample Coa_R1_4_FD_66440 | JGI IMG/M metagenome (GOLD analysis project Ga0070741, IMG submission 66440) | Surface soil microbial communities from Centralia Pennsylvania, which are recovering from an underground coalmine fire - Coalmine... | ecosystem: Environmental > Terrestrial > Soil > Unclassified ... | reverse complement strand
GGCATCGCCTTGAAACAGGTCGATCGCACCAGTTTGCTGGCCAAGGTGGTAGAAACCGGATCGGTGGACGCCGCCTCGTTTGACACCGGCGCCCGAGAGCTGGCAACCTGGAACGATCTCGCCGGGGGACAAAAAGTCGAGCGCCATTTGCCGCTCCCCGCTTCTCCAGGAGTTCGCCTCGCCCTGGCGGTCAAGAATTTCAGCGCGCGCGGGCGCACGCTGGGCGTTTCCAACATCGCGATAGTCCAAATCGGGCCGCTCGTAAGCCCGCCGCCGAAGCTCTCTGCAACGGTGCAGCCGGCGGCCATTCGTCTGGAGTGGGCGCCTGTCAGTGGCGCCGCCGGATACCGCGTTTACAAGCGCTCTGGAGAAAACCCGCAATTCGCCTACCTGGGCTCGACAACCGCGCCACTGTTTGAGGACTCCAATTTCGAATGGGGAGAACCTTATGCGTACTTCGTAAGGGCGTACGCCGAGGTCTCGACCGGCATCGACGAAAGCGCAGATTCGCCGGTGGCGGCCATAGTGCCCCACGACGTTTTTCCACCGTCGCCGCCGGCCGGGCTGAGGGCCGTCGCCACGGAAACTTCCGCCGAGATTTCCTGGAATTTAAGCCCTGAGCCGGACACCGCAGGCTACAATATTTACCGTCGCGTCCTCTCCGGATCCGCCCCGAGTCCGCCTGTACGGCTCAATGCGGAGCTGTTGAGCGCGCCGGTCTTCAGCGATAAGGACGTTCAGCGGCAACGGCGCTACGTCTACACCGTCACCGCTGTCGACGACAAGGGGAATGAGAGCGGCCCCAGCGCTCCGCTCGAAGTAGCCATACCGTAAGAACAGCGAGGGGGTTGCGCAGCCGGCACTTATGAGATTCGTTCGCTTTGCAGTTGACAAACAAGCTCCGGCCACCATCCGCGACGGCGCAGGCGGCGTCCGGTGGGGCATCGTCGAAGCAGACCGGTATCGGCAAATCACCGGCGATCCGCTCGACCAGTGGATTCCGTCCGACCGCCTCTACTCGCCCGATGAGGTGCGGCTGCTTCCTCCGTGCTCACCTTCCAAGATCGTCTGCATTGGCCGTAATTATGCGGAGCACGCCCGCGAGTTTTCCAATCCGCTGCCCAGCGAACCCCTACTGTTTCTAAAGCCGCCTTCCGCCCTGATCGCTTCCGGCGACGCCATTTTGTATCCGCCTCAATCCGAGCGCGTCGACTACGAGGGCGAGTTGGGCATCGTCATCGGGCGGCGCTGTTCCCAGGTGGCCGACCCGGCGGCCGCTCTGGCGCACGCTTTTGGTTACACGTGTCTCAACGATGTCACCGCCCGGGACCTTCAAAAGCGGGATGGGCAATTCACCCGGGGAAAGGGCTTCGATACATTTTGCGCTGTCGGGCCCTACCTCGTGCCAGCGTCCGAGGTCGACGCTTCCCAACTCCCTGTGCGGACGTATCTCGACGGCGAGCTGAAGCAAAACGGCAACACGCGCGATTTGATCTTCCCCCTGGGTGCTATAATCGCCTTTATATCGCAGGTGATGACGCTCGAGCCGGGCGATCTCATCGCGACGGGCACGCCCTCAGGCGTCGGGCCGATGCGCCCAGGATCCGAAGTGGTCGTTGAAATCGAGGGCATCGGCTCTCTGCGAAACCGCGTTATCCGGCGTTAATCCCTCCGCCGGGCTGGCAGAAAGCCGGCGGGCCGCAAGCGGGCGGAAGATCGTTAACGCCCGGCGCTGCCGCGCCGGGGCGTGAGCCCGGACAGAAATGAGGAGACTTCGGTAATGAAATTCTTTTTAGACACAGCCAACCTCAAGGAAATCCAGGCCGGCGTCGATTTAGGCCTGGTTGACGGCGTCACTACAAACCCCTCGCTGATCGCGAAAGAAGGGCGCTCGAATGCGGAACAGATTCGCGCGATCTGCGACCTTGTGGATGGGGACATCAGCGCGGAAGTAGTCGCGACCACAGCGCCGGAAATGATCGCCGAAGGCCGGTCGCTCGCTCGCATTCATCCGAATGTTGTCGTAAAATGCCCCTTGATCCGGGAAGGCATCAAGGCTACAAAGGCGCTCTCATCGGAGGGCATCCGGGTAAACGTGACCCTCTGCTTTACTGCAACTCAGGCGCTGCTGGCGGCCAAGGCCGGCGCCTATATTGTGAGCCCATTCGTAGGGCGGCTCGACGACATCTCGACTAACGGCATGGAGCTGATCCGGCAAATTGTCAAGATTTACCAGAATTACGGGTATCCGACCAAAGTGCTGGTCGCCTCGATCCGCAATCCGCTGCACGTGCTGGAAGGCGCGCTGGCCGGAGCCCACATTGCTACAATGCCGTTCAAAGTGCTCGACTCGCTGTTCAATCATCCGCTGACAGACAAGGGGCTGGCCGCTTTCCTCGCCGATTACCAGAAGGCTTTTCAGGAAACGACCGTGGGGTAGAGGTTGTTCCGGTCTCTGTGGCTCGGAACGGCTGCCTCCGCTGCCGCCGTTCTGCTGCTTTTTCTGTGCTACCTGCTTTTTCGTAATCCCGCCACTCCGGAGGAACGCGAACGGCGCCGCCGGGCGGCGGTGAACGCCGCGGGCCGTATTACTGACGGATCAATCACGGAAGTAGAAGTGTTCGATACTCCTGGCGGCGCTACCGTTCACGTCCTGCATTTTAGCTATACGCTGAACGGGGTGACGTATTCCGCGGCTCAAGACATCACTTCGTTGCTGGCCTACATCGACCGCGATCCGCTGCGCCTGGCCGGGCCGGTGGGCGTAAAGTATCTGCCGGGCAATCCCTCCAATTCGATCGTGATCTGCGAAGCCTGGAGCGGCATCCGGTAGCTTGCTCGGTTGGCCGGCAGCGGCGCTGCTTCGGTTCGAGAAGCGGGGAAGGCCTCAAGGGGCGCCCGACCGAGCGGCTGGAACCGCAGCTTGCGTGCCGCAGCGGGGATTCTCCCGGTCAGGCCGGATATATAATGAAGGCCGCAGTCCGGGATCAGCGCTCCGGCCGATTCTGTTTCCGGCCTGCGCTGTTAGGAAGGGGCGAAAGATGCAACCGAATCGCAGAGGCAGCCTGTTGGTTTTGCTCTTGCTCGTAACGGGCGCCGGCGCTTACATTGCGCTCAGTGCGGCTCCGCGCGCGGCTGCGCCTGGGGGGTCCATCGACGGAGTGTGGGACGCCGTCGTCGCGGTGAACGATCTCGAAATTCCGTTCCGAATCGAGTTTTCCCAGGCCGGGAAGGAATTGCGAGGGGCTTTCTTAAACGGCGATGTGAAAGAAAAATCCAGCAGCGGCGAGATGGAAGGTGATCACATCCACCTGCGCTTCGATTATTGGAACTCCGACCTTCGGGCATCGCTGCATGGCGGCAAGCTGGAAGGCTCCTATGACCATAAGGGTCGAACCGGCGCTACCAGCTACCCATTCCGCGCCCGCCGGTTTGTACCTGCAACCGCCCTCGAAACGCCCGCCCCGTCCCTGGCAGGTGAATGGATCCTCACTTCCGACGGCACGATTCATCCCGGCCGGCCGAACGTATGGCGCTTTCTGGTGAGGCAATCCGGCGCGGAAATCAGCGCGTCCATCTTACGGCTTGACGGCGACACGGGTACGCTCAGCGGCAGATTGCAGAACGGCCGGCTCGTGTTGAGCCATTTCTCCGGCGCCCGTCCCATGCTGCTGGAAGCCGTGTTGCATCCCGACGGATCGCTGGAAGGTACGCTAAACCGCCGGACCAAATTTACCGCTGTTCGCAAATCAGAGGCGTTGGCTAGAGGCTTGCCATTGCCGCCGGACCCATCCCGGTACACCAGCGTAAAGGACCCCAGCGAGCCGCTGCGGTTTCAGTTTCCCGATCTGGAGGGCCGCACCGTCTCCAACGCCGACTCGCGGTTCCGGGGCAAAGTCGTGATCGTGAACATTATGGGAAGCTGGTGCCCGAACTGCCAGGATGAAGGACCGTTTCTAGCCGAATTGTATCGGAAGTACCATGATGACGGCCTGGAGATTGTGGGTCTCTGCTTTGAATCCGGCGATTTGGAAATCGACCGCAGCCAGGTCCGGGCGTTTATGCGCCGGCATGGCATCCGTTATCCCATGCTGCTCGCCGGCGTAGTGGAGCCGGGGGCGGTTCCCAAAGCTCTGCCGCAACTGGTCAATTTCGATTCCTACCCAACCTCGATTTTCCTCGGACGCGACGGGCGCGTCAGAAGCGTCCACGACGGCTTCGCCAGCCCGGCCACCGGCGAGGAGCACGCACGATTGAAGCGGGAAATTGAGGAATTGGTGCAGCGGTTGTTAGCGGAGAAAGCGGTTTCCTGAATGCGCCTGGGGAAATCGCTAGGCGATTTGCCGGCGCAGCGAGTTGAGGGATTGAACATTAGGGGCTGACAAGCTGTGCTTGACGCCTCGGTATCTTGTTAGGCGCCGAGACGATTCGCCTGTACTCGAAGACGCCGGCCTGGTGACCGCACTAGAAGCATGCGAGGAAGGCGTAATCACACGTCTTTACCGCCACCCTTCCCCGACCAGCGATGAGCTTCTGAACGCGTGCGATGAAAGATGTCAAATCGGCCAGGTTCTTGCAGAAGTCTCCAGAAAGGCGGTAGAAGTTCGCATGGGCACGCAGGCGCCAGCGGCGTTTCTGACAAGACCTACAGCGTTTTTCCCCGGCTAATCGCCAACAGCTTAAATGCTACAACGAACTGGCCACGAACGCGTCACCCTCTTTTTCAGCCCTACAATGAAATTGTGATCCAACGCGTTGCCCAGACCATCCGGAAATACTCGATGCTCCGGGCCGGCGAGCGCGTGGGTGTGGCTGTGTCCGGCGGACCCGATTCCGTCGGATTATTGCGAGTGCTCCGCGAGTTGCAGAGCGAACTTGGCGTCCTGCTTGCGGTGGTTCACCTAGAGCACGGCCTGCGAGGCGCCGAATCCAAGGCCGACGCGGAATTCGTGCGCGATCTCGCCCGGTCGCTGAACCTGGAACTAGCGCTCGAAACGGCTCGTCTCGCCGACGAAATCTCCAAAACCGGAGAAAACCTGGAGCAAGCCGCCCGGCGCCTGCGGTACGGCTATTTCCAGCGGCTCCTGCGGGAAAACCAATTCCAGAAAATCGCCGTCGGGCATACGAAATCCGACCAGGCCGAGACGGTGCTGTTCCGGCTGCTGCGAGGCTCGGCGACGGCCGGCTTGGCCGGAATTTATCCCGTTTTCCAGGGTGGCATCGTTCGGCCTTTACTCGAGGTGGAGAGGGGAGAGGTTCTGGACTACTTGCGAAGTTTGGGGCAGAACTGGCGCGAGGATTCGTCGAACCGGGATCTCAGCATAGCCCGTAATCGCTTACGGCTGGACCTGCTGCCCCGCCTGGAAAGGGAGTGGAACCCTTCTATCATCAATACCTTAGCCCAGCTTGCGGATTGGGCGCGCGATGAGGAAGCGTACTGGCGGAACGAAATCGGGCTGCTGGCTCCACAATATATGCGGCTGGAAGGGCCGATGCTGTATTTGGATGCGCCCGGAATCGCAGCCCTGCCGGCGGCGGTCGCGCGCCGGCTGCTGCGCCATGCTGTCGAAAGGGTGCGGGGGGATTTGCGAGGCATCGAGTTCGCTCACATCGAGCAAATCCGCTCCCTGGCAGCTTTACCGGAGGGAGATGGGCGGGTGCGCATTCCCGGCGTGGACGTGTTTCGGTCGTTCTCTCAGATCCGGCTGGCGCCGGTCGAGAGTGTCAAGGGCCTGGAGGACAGAAATTACTCGGTTCCCTTGTCTGTGCCAGGGACCTACGAGATTCCGGGGGGACGGACGCGTCTTATTCTCAAATTGGGTACAGACCGGGACAGCGATCGAGGTTATAATAATACCGTCGGTTGTCTCGACTGGGAGAGGACTCCGCGCCCGTTGTGGCTGCGCAACTGGCGGCCGGGCGATCGGTACCATCCCCGAGGCTGGAGCGGCGAGGAAAAGCTGAAGACCCTCTTTCAACAGCATCGAATCCCGGTTTGGGAGCGCCGACATTGGCCGGTCGTCGCAGCGGGGTCCGCAATTGTTTGGGCCCGGAGGTTTGGCGTCGCAGCGGAACTAGCGGCCGGGCCGGAATGCCGGACTGTCCTAGAAATTACGGAAAGCGAAAGCGGGCAAGAAAAATCGACCGAGAGCGGGGCGGAAGCGTCTAATCGAATTGGAGACGTAGTGTGAATTCAACCATTAAGACGGCAATCTTCTGGGTGGTCATGATTTGCACCGCCGTGCTGCTCTGGTCCGTCGTGAAAAGCGGCAGCCCCGGGCGCGAGAAGACCTATACCTTTACTCAGTTCATCGATGAAGTGCAGGCCGGCAATGTGAGCGAGGTCACGATTTCTAACGGAAACCAGGTCACCGGCAAGCTGAAGAACAGCAGCGTCACCCTCCGAACGACGATCCCGACCAATTACCCGGACATTTATAAGCTGCTACAGGAAAAGAAAGTCAACATCGACGTGAAACAGGCGGACTCGAATAACTGGGTCACGCTGCTCGTCAACGCCTCTCCGTTTATCCTGCTGATCGCATTCTGGATCTTCATGATGCGGCAGATGCAGACCGGCGGCAATAAAGCTTTGAGCTTTGGAAAGAGCCGGGCGCGCTTGCTCTCCACTCAGCAAAAAAAGGTGACATTCAAGGACGTGGCGGGCGTGGAAGAGGCGAAGGAAGAGCTCCAGGAGATTATCGAGTTCCTGCGGGAACCTCAGAAATTTCAAAAACTCGGCGGCCGGATCCCGAAAGGCGTGCTGCTGGTCGGGTCCCCGGGCACGGGAAAGACTCTGCTCGCCCGGGCCATCGCCGGCGAGGCCAATGTCCCGTTTTTCTCGATCTCCGGCTCGGATTTTGTGGAAATGTTCGTGGGCGTGGGCGCCAGCCGCGTGCGCGATCTATTCGATCAGGGCAAAAAAAGCGCTCCCTGTATCATCTTCATCGACGAGATTGACGCTGTGGGACGGCACCGCGGCGCGGGTCTCGGCGGCGGGCACGACGAACGCGAGCAGACATTGAACCAGTTGCTAGTCGAGATGGATGGTTTCGACTCGAACGAAGGCGTCATTTTGATCGCCGCCACAAACCGTCCCGACGTTCTGGACCCCGCGCTTCTGCGGCCGGGCCGCTTTGACCGGCGGGTCGTGGTGCCGCGGCCTGACGTGAAGGGCCGCGAGGCCATCCTGAAAGTGCACACGAAGAAGGTTCCGCTGGCGGACGATGTGGATCTCACGGTCATTTCGCGGGGCACGCCTGGCTTTTCCGGGGCCGACCTGGCCAACCTGGTGAATGAGGCGGCGCTGCACGCGGCTCGCCAGAACCGCAAGGTAGTCACCATGTCGGACTTCGAGCTGTCGAAGGATAAGGTGTTGATGGGCGTCGAACGCCGCTCGATGATTCTCAGCGAAGAGGAGAAGAAAACGACCGCCTACCACGAGGCGGGACACGCTTTGGTCGCCGCGATGATGCCGCATGCCGATCCGCTCCATAAGGTGACCATCATTCCCCGCGGCATGGCCCTGGGCCTCACCATGCAGTTGCCCATGGATGACAAGCACACCTACTCGCGGCAATTTCTCGAGTCGCAGCTCGCGATCCTGATGGGCGGGCGCGTGGCCGAGGAAATTTTCCTCAACCAAATGACCACCGGCGCGGGCAACGATATTGAGCAGGCGACGGAAATGGCCCGGCGCATGGTCTGCGAGTGGGGCATGAGCGAAGAGATGGGGCCGCTGACATTCGGCAAGAAAGAAGAGCAGATCTTCCTGGGCCGGGAGATTGCCCAGCATCGCGATTACAGCGAGGATACAGCAGTCCACATTGACGCTCAGGTGAAACGGCTGGTGACCACGGGCTACCAGAGGGCCAAGCAGGTGATTCAGGAGCATTCCGACGCCCTGGTGCGTATCGCCGAAGCGCTTCTCGAGCGCGAGGTGCTGGACGGTGCGGAAATCAAGTTGCTTATCGAGGGCAAGACACTGCCTTCGATCACTCCAGCGCCCCCGCGCACGCCGGCCGAAGAGGAGCCGACGCAGAAGGTGCTCCGGCCCGATACAGGCAAGCGGATTCCGGGCCTCTCCGAAGGGGAACGCCCGCAGCCGGCGTGAAAATCTCGGGAAGCAGAGCATTCCGGCATCTGAACTCTGGATGCAAATTCTTAGGGCTTTCCCTTCTATCTCGATTGTTGATTAAAGCCTTCTTTTTCGACATAGACGGCACGATCCTCGACTCGGCAACCGACATTTGCAGCTCTATTTTGGCGGCGTGCTCGCTGGCTCAAAAGCCGGAAGTATCCGAGGGGGTGCTTCGCCGTTACATCGGCCGGAGCCTCGCGGAAACCTTCGCCGAGATTTATCCCGGCTCATCCGAAAACGAAATCGAGCGCCTCTGCCTGCTCTACCGCGAGCAATACCGCGAGCGGGCCCATAGAGGGACGCGCGTGTTTCCGGGAATTCAGGAAATGCTCGCGGCCCTGCCCGGCCTCAAAAGCACGGCTACGACGAAAAGCAGCGCCACGACGGCCTTGGTCCTTGAATTATTCGGACTGCGCCGGCATTTTGATCACGTGCAGGGCAGCGACAACGGGCGCTACAAGCCCGATCCCACGATTCTGCTGGAAGCGGCGGAAGCGTTGAAGGTTCGCCCGGAGCAATGCCTCATGATTGGGGACGCCCCGGTGGATATGGAAGCCGGCCGCCGGGCCGGAATGCTAACCTGCGCCGTGGGTTGGGGTTATGGAGATCGTGCGGAGTTGAGAAGCTGGCATCCTGATTTTTGGATTGACAATCCGTCCGACTTGGTCGCCATCGCCCAACGGTTGACCCTGCGCTGAGACGTTTTTGGCCGCCCACAGGAAGTCCCCTCAGCGGACCGGCTCCGCAAACGAAAAGATGGGATCGATGTCCACCGGAATCCCGCTCGCCGCCTGGAGAGCCTCTTTTAATTCCGGCGACATCGCGCCATACCGCTGAAACCAGTTTTCCGCGCGGTCGCGGTCCCCGGAAGCTTCTATTTCTAGCAGTTCCTTAGCCAGCCGTTCCAGGGCTCCCGGCATGCGCCTGTAGTCGATGACGTAGCGGCCGGTGGAAGCATCGCGCGCCACCGCTTTTTCCTGGGCCAGCACGTTGAACTCCATCATCTCCGCCTGGCCGTGCGCCTCACCCGGGCCGAAGCGGACGCTGCGCAGAACTCCGGCAACATAAGACGCGTAGTATTCTTCGCTGCGCTGGGTGGGCAAGGCTCCCTGCCGCATCATCCAGTGGAGACCAAACAGCCCAACGACATCGGCTTTGGCCTCTTCCAGAGCTGAGAAAATCGGGCCGATCGCTTCGCGAATGTCGGCCTGCTTGCCCTGTTTGCGGGCGTAGGCGGGACCGAGGCCGTGCGAGATTTCATGCAGCATCACAAACGTCAGGTAGCCTTCGGCCGAAGCTTTGGCAGCCTGGTCGGGGCGCATCAGAAGGCGGGCGACCGGCAGAATGATGTAGTTGACGCGGGCATCCATGAAGTTCTTGAAAAAGATTTTTTTGGTGCCCTTGGCCTGGTGGATGCGCGGATCATTGGGCAGGTTGTCGGCCACAGCCTGGTAGCCGTGCCGGAGATCGCCGGCCCGGAACGGCGCATCCATCACCTCCATGGGAGTGGAATGGCCGCGCTTGGAAGGCCGGTCTTGCGGGGGCAGCGGCAGCGCATCCTGAATCTCCGGAACATATTTCTGATACTCTGCCAGTTTCCGGCTCTGCTCCTCATCGCGAATGAGCACTGCTGCGCCGTAGGAGCCCTTAACCCCGAGCAGGTCATCCAGATAGGTCTCATACGGAGCAAAAATCAGATCGAATTTGGGATCTTCCAGGTCGACCCAGGCCAGGTCGCTCTCGTAGTAATCATCAGACAACAGGGCCGCTGCGCGGAGCTGCAAGAAGCGAGCGAACGCCGGATCATCGCTGAGCGCCGCGGCCTCGCGCAAAGTCTGCGCGGCCGGGTCGAGGAAAGCTTTGTATACCTGATGGTACGGGACGCCTGCCAATTCCCGGCCCCGCCGGCGCACAACCGTGTAAGGGCTGTAGATTTCAGCCTTCTTCTCGGGATGCTGCTGGACATACTTCTCGATCTGCTCTCGGGTCAGCCCCTCGGGATAAAAACCGCGGCCGGGCGGCATCGGCTCGGTTCCAGCGAACGGCCGGTTCTCATCCAGCAAATCGAAGCGCCCTCCGTTGATCATCAGCATGCGGCGCAATTGTTGGTTGCGCGGAGTCCTGCTGGCGGCGAGAGATTTATAGAGAGCCAGTCCTTGCGGGTCGCTCTGCCGCCAGTAAATGTCGTCGAGATACTGGCAGGCGCGGACCAGCTTTTCAATCATCTGGCGTTCGCGCACACTCAAACCAGCGGCGTTGAAGGGCATCCTTACTGGCTGCCATTTGGCGAGCCGCTGCTCGAGGTCGGGGGTGACCTTGAGAGCCTTAGCTGTGGGGACAGACCGGCTCGCGGCCTGGGGAAACAACAGAACGGGCACAAGCAAAGCAGCAACGGAGACTACGATCAGCCACTCATGGGAATCCAGGCGAAACATACGCACTTCAGTTTCGCACAGGAAGGGAGAAACGACTCGGGCGATGGCAGGGCGGAGGATTCAGCACTCCGCCGGAGCCGCCGGGCAGAGGAAGGAGCCGGCGCAGGAATGCCCCCGGGGCGAACGGCGTCCTTCCTGAAAAGCAGTTCCGGGGCTCGCCGGGGCATCCGCTTGCTATACAATCAGTAGGCCCATGCCGCTGTACTGCGACGTGTCGCTGCCAGTTCCGCTCGACACGCCCTTCACGTACCTCCTGCCGCCTGCCCTGGAAGCGAGCGCGCAGCCCGGATGCCGGGTTATCGTGCCGTTCGGAGCGCGCAAGCTGACCGGAGTGATCCTCGAATGCCACGATCGCCAACCTACTGCGGAAGCTCGAGCGGTCCTGCGGCTGGTGGACGAGGAGCCGACGCTTTCTCGTGAGCTGCTCGATTTAGGCCGCTGGATCGCCGATTACTACCGCGCGCCGCTGGGGGAGACTCTGCGGGTCATGCTGCCGCCCGCCATTGACGTGCGGCGGGTTCGCCTTGTTTCACTGACTCCCGCCGGCCAGGAAGCAGCTCGCCAGTACTCGATGTTTGCCGAAGCCGACGACCCGGTCGCCGAGATTCTGCGTGCGCTGGAGCGCCGCCCGCTCGCGGAGAGCTATCTGAAAAAGAAGCTGCCGCTGGCCGCAGGGGTCATTCGAGGGCTGGAGCGGAAGGGCCTCATCCGTATTGACCGGCAGGAGCGTCTGCGGGACCCGCTCCGCGCTCACAATGGACGCCTTATAGTGGAGAGCATCCCGCACAGGGATTTTCCTCGCAAGGTCTCCAAGATCGAAAAGCGGCTTTTGGATTTTCTGGCCGCGCATCCGGGTCCCCACGAGGTGGAAGCGCTCGAAGCCGACGTCCAGGGATTCGAGGCCGCTGCGCGCCGCCTGGCAAAAGCGGGCATCCTTCGGCTGTGGAAGGAGCCGGGAGAAGAGCTGGCGCCGGCCGAGCCTGCACCCAAGCCGGAGTTGAGCGCTGGACAGCGCGCGGCGCTGGAGGCCGTGGCCGGGTCGATCCGGGCGAACAAATTTCAGACCTTCCTGCTGCATGGCGTGACGGGATCCGGAAAGACGGAAGTATATCTCCACGCGATTGAAACCGCGCTGGAATTGGGCAAGAGCGCGCTCCTGCTGGTGCCGGAAATCAGTCTGACTCCCGCGGCCGCAGCGCTGTTTCACCGCCGGTTCGGCGAGCAAGCGGCTATTCTGCACAGCGCCTTCGGCGCCGCCGAGCGCGCCGCTCAATGGGCTCGTATTCGCTCCGGCGCGGCGCGGGTCGTAGTGGGAACGCGGTCTGCGGTATTCGCCCCGTTGCAGAATCTTGGTCTGGTCGTGGTGGATGAAGAGCACGATGCGAGTTACAAACAGGAGGAGACGCCGCGCTACCATGGCCGCGATGTCGCCATCGTCCGGGGCGAGCGGGCCGGAGCGACGGTCGTGTTAGGCTCGGCGACGCCCTGCCTGGAATCCCGTTATAACGCGGCACGCGGCAAGTACGCGCTGATCGAGCTCCAAGAGCGGATCGAGAAGCGGCCCCTTCCCGAAGTCGATCTGATCGATATGCGGCTGGAGTTCATCGAGACGCGCCAGCAGCGGCTGTTTTCCCGTTGCCTGCTGGACGCGATCGAAGCGCGCCTCGCCGCCGGCGAGCAGGTCATGATCCTGCTCAACCGCCGGGGCTACTCGAGCTTTGTCGCCTGCCGCAGTTGCGGGGAGCGGATCGAGTGCCAGAACTGCTCGGTCACCCTTACCTATCACCGGCGCGAGCAGCGCCTGCTCTGCCACTATTGCGATTATGCGGAGCGGCCGCCGGCCGCGTGCCCCAAATGCGGCAGCGAATACCTCTACTTCTTGGGCAGCGGCTCGGAAAAAGTGGAACAGACCCTGCACGAGGCCTTCCCCCGCGCGCGCATCGCGCGGCTCGACCGTGATACCGCACGGGGAGGGCGGCGCTATGAGTCGATTCTGGGCGGCTTCCGCGAAGGCAGTTTTGACATTCTCGTGGGCACACAGATGATCGCCAAGGGGCACGACATCCCGAACGTCACGCTGGTCGGCATTGTTTCCGCCGATATCGGGCTGGGGCTGCCCGATTTCCGGGCCGCCGAGCGCACGTTCCAATTGCTCACTCAAGTGGCAGGGCGCGCCGGACGGGGCGAGCTGCCCGGTCGAGTGCTGATCCAGACTCTCAACCCCGATCACTATGTCATCCAGTTCGCAAAGGCCCATGACTACCAGGGATTTTATGAAAAGGAATTGAACTTCCGGCGCTTTCTGCACTATCCGCCCTTCGCCGCGCTGGCCAATATCCTGGTGCGCAGCGCGAAGCTGGAGGAGGCCTTGAAGCTTAGCGGCATGCTCGGCGAATATCTCAAGAATTCGCCTAAGACGGTGCGGGTGCTGGGTCCCGCGGCGGCGGCAATGGTGAAACTGAAGGCCGAGTATCGCTATCAATTTCTGTTGAAGGCGTCCAGCCGCCGCGATCTCGGGCAACTGCTGCAAGGCGCCCGGCGCTTCGCCGAAGAGCAAAAGTGGCCCGCGACGGCGCTGGTCATCGATGTAGATCCCATGAGCTTGATGTGAGGAGGGAACAACAGGCTGGCCCGTTCGAAAAAAGCAGCACCGTTCAGCCCGGCCCTCGACCCATTCGGACGACGCTCATCCTCCTGGCTGGGAACCCGGAATTCGCCGCTGCGCGTACAGATTTACTCTTAACGCCGGGAACTACGCAGCAGGGAGAAGCTCGCCGGGAACCGGCTGGCGAGGTCTTCGATGCCTGGAGCCGCAAGACGATAGATCGTCCACTCATTCATTGGCGCGGCGCCGAGCTTTTTGTAGAACTCAATGGAAGACTCGTTCCAGTTGAGCACAGACCACTCCATTCGGGCGCATCCGCGCTCCACCGCAATGCGCGCCACACTCGCCAGCAGGGCGGCGCCAATTCCTTTTCCTCTGGCGTGGGGCCGGACGAAAAGGTCTTCCAGATAGATCCCAGGCCGGGCGAGGAACGTCGAATAATTTGTGAAGAAGACGGCAAAGCCCACGTGCTCGCCTTCCATCGACGCAAGCAGCGCCTCGGCGCACGGTCTTTCTCCAAACAAGGTCCTGCGCAGTTGCTCCTCGGTCGCCGTAACCGTGTGGGTCAGTCTTTCGTACTCAGCAAGAGCGCGGATCAAATCGAGAATCACAGGCGCTTCCCGCTCGGTAGCCCACGCGATGTGAATGTTCGCGGGTCGATCGCTCATACAAGAGGCTTCGATTGTACCTCAAGGGGAAAATCAAGTGCGGCACAACCCGCTATGATGCGGCATAGGCTGGGCGGCCTTGACGCCTTCGGCGCGAAGTGGTTCCGCGCACTCTTCGGCGCACCGGCTCACGCCTTCGCGACCGCAGGCTCCCGGGGCTCGCGCACCGCCCCTTCGCCTCGCAGCCACGCCTGCCATCTCTCCATGTAAAGGTAGATCACGGGCGTGATATAAAGCGTCAGCAACTGCGACACGAGGAGGCCTCCGACCACCGCCAGGCCGAGCGGCTGGCGGGCGTCGGCGCCTTCGCCGTAGGCCAGCGCTATCGGCAGCGTGCCGAAGAGCGCGGCGACCGTAGTCATCATGATGGGACGGAACCGCAGCAAGCAGCCCCTGTAAATTGCGTCCCTTGCGCCGGAGTTTTCGGTTCTTTGGGCTTCCAGAGCAAAATCAATCATCATGATGGCGTTTTTCTTAACCACCCCGAAAAGCATGATCAAACCCACAAAGGCGTAAAGATCCAGCTCCTTGTGGAACAGTTTCAGCGTCAGCAGCGCGCCGAAGACGGCGGAGGGCAGTCCGGAAAGAATAGTGATGGGATGAATGAAGCTCTCGTACAGAATTCCGAGCACAATGTAAATCACGAGAATTGCGACGATTAGCAGGATCGAGAGCCCCTGAAAGGATTTCTGAAATTCCTTCACCGTGCCCTGGAAGCTGACGCTGAGCGTGGCGGGCATGCGCAGCTCGCGCACCGCCTCGTCCACCCGCTGGGCCGCTTCGCCGAGCGAGAATCCGGGCTTTAGGTTGAAGGAGACGGTGACGGCCGGGAGCTGGCCAAAATGGTTCACGCTCAGCGGGCCGACGTTGCGGGTGATGTTTACCACCTCGTCGAGGGGAACCAATTGGCCTTGAGAAGACCGTATGTAGAGTTTCGACAATGCGTCTGGCGTGCGCTGGTATTGCGGCTCCACCTGCGTAATCACCTCGTACTGATTAGCGGGCGTGTATATCGTCGAGATCTGGCGGTCGCCATAGGCGGTATAGAGAGCGTCCTGGATCTGCTGGGGCGTGACGCCGAGCGCCAGGGCCCGGTCGCGATCAATATCGACCATCACCTGCGGGCTGGCAATTTGTAAATCCGAATTCACATCCAAAAATCCAGGCAGCGCCCGCATCTTCGCTAACAAACGCGGCACCCAAGTGTAGATCTCCTGAAGGTTGGTGCTTTGCAAGGTCATGGAGTAAACGCTGGTAGTGAACTGGCCGCTGATCGTGATGGGCGGCGGATTTTGAAGAAACGTCAGCATGCCGGGAACCTGAGCGAGCTTGGGCCGCAGCTCATCCATCACCTGGTCAACATTGAGGCGGCGCTCGGAGCGCGGCTTCAGGTTCATGAATACGAATCCCTGGTTCCCCGGCGGGGCGAAGGCCCCCGTGTTGCGGACGTTGGGATCGCTCTGGACAATATCGGCCACCGCCTTCTGATGTTTGGCCATGGATTCGAAGGAAATATCCTGGCCGGCCATGGTGACGCCGAAAATGAATCCGCTGTCCTGGCTGGGAATAAAGCCCGTGGGCATGGTGAAGAACAGGTAGAGCGTTCCCGCCAGCAGCGCTACAGCGACGGTTAGGGTCGCCAACTGGCGGCGCAACACCCTTTGCAGCGTGTAATCGTAGCCTCGCGCCAGAGCCTCAAAGCCGGCTTCCAGCGCCCGGTACATTGTTCCGTGCCGGCCTTCCTGCCTGTAGCGCAGAAAGCGGCTGCCGAGCATGGGCGTGAGGGTGAGCGATAGGAAACCGGATACCAGGATTGCGACCGTAATCGTGACGGAAAACTCGTGCAGCAGCCGCCCCACCATGCCGCCCATAAACAGGACCGGAATGAAGACGGCGACCAGCGAAAGCGTCATGGAGAGGATGGTGAATCCGATTTCCCGCGAAGCAAGCACAGCAGCTTCCAGGCGCGGTTTGCCCATTTCCATGTAGCGGACGATGTTTTCGAGCATAACAATGGCGTCGTCCACTACGAAGCCGACCGACAGCGTCAGAGCCATCAGCGACAGGTTATTCAAGCTGTACCCGAGCAGGTACATGACGGCGAACGTTCCGATGATGGAGAGCGGCACGGCGACGCCAGGAATCAGCGTGGCAGAAAGGTTGCGCAGAAACAGAAAGATGACCATCACGACCAGGCAGATGGTCAGCACCAGCGTGAACTTCACATCGTTGATCGAAGCCCGGATCGACTCCGATGCGTCGAAGGCCACCGAGAGATCGACCGCCGGCGGTATCTCGCTGCGGAATATCGGCAGCAGGGCCTTGATGTTGTCCACCACCTCGACCGTGTTGGTGCCGGGCTGCCGGCGAATGGCCAAAATCACCCCGCGCACGCCATTAAGCCAGGCAATGGTCTTGTCGTTCTCGACGCTGTCCTCCACCCTGCCCAGATCTGCAAGCCGCACCGGCAGCCCGTTCCGGTACGCCACGATCATCGGGCGGTACGCTGCCGCGCTCGTCAACTGCCCGCTGGACTGGACGGTGAACGCCTGCTTCTCGCCCCATAGCCGTCCGGTCGGCAGGTTCACATTGCTCTTTTGGATGGCGCTTTGGACTTCGTCAATCCCGATCCCGCGCGCCACCAGCGCATCGGGATTGAGCAGCACCCGGACAGCGTATTTCTGCGCCCCGTAGACCTGCACCTGCGACACGCCGCTGGCCATCGAAATGCGCTGCGCCAGCAACGTTTCGGCGTACTCATCCACCGTGTAGAGCGGCAGCGTGGCGGAGGTGAGCGACAGGTAAAGCACGGGCTGATCGGCCGGATTCACTTTCTGGTAAGACGGCGGCCGCGGCATATTTGCGGGAAGCTGTCCCTGCGCTGTCGAGATCGCCGCCTGGACGTCTTGCGCAGCCGCGTCGATATTGCGATCGAGCACGAACTGAATGCTGATCTGCGTGCTGCCCTGCGTGTTGACGGAGCTCATCGACTGGATGCCGGCAATGGTCGAGAATTGTCTCTCGAGCGGCGTGGCGACTGAGGATGCCATCGTCTCGGGGTTCGCCCCGGGAAGCCCGGCGAAAACCTGAATCGTCGGGTAATCCACGCTGGGCAGCGCGGCGACGGGCAGGGCGCGATAACCGACGATCCCGAACAGCAGGATCGCAAAGGTCACCAGCGCCGTCATTACCGGCCGTTCGATAAAAAGACGAGAAACATTCATCGCACAAACACCCGAGATGGCTGCCGGACGCTCATACGGCGGAACAGCGTGCCGGCCCGGCGGTTTAGGATCTGGCCGGCGGCCGCCGGATCCGCCCGCAATCCGTTATGCCGTTGCGCCTGCTGTTTTTCCTTAGCCTGCGATCGCACTCTGCCGCCCGCGCCGGCCTGCGGCGCCTCCTGCTTACAGCCCTTTCGAATCTACATTGCTGGCCGGAACGGATTGTATATGCGCTCCTGGAAACAAGCGGAGCTGCCCGTCGGTCACCACGGCCTCCCCGGGGGCAATTCCTTTATCGATCACTACTCCCTTGCCGACGCTGATTCCCACCGCCACTTTTCTGAGTTCCACGGTCTGATCCGGCTTGGCTACGTAAATGAACTGGCCCTGCTGGCCCGCCTGAACGGCCTCCGAGGGGACGACGACGGCATTGTTTCTTGTATCCAGCGTGAGCGCCACGTTCACGAATTGCCCTGGCCAGAGCAGGCGCTCGGCATTCTCGAAGGTCGCCTTGAGGCGGATCGTACCCGTCGCGGAATCAACCGCGTTGTCGATGACCGTGAGAACTCCCGCAACGTTCTTCTCCGGGTTGTCTTGAGGAGCGGCTTTGACAGGGAGCTGCCGCACACTGCTGCTCCGGCGAATCGCGCTCAAATGTTCTTCCGGGACGCCGAACGATACGAATATCGGGGTAATCTGGTTGATCACCACAAGCGCCTTGTCGCCGTTGGCCTGGACCAGGTTGCCCTCGTGCACCAGCAGATTGCCCGCACGGCCCGTAATCGGAGACCGGATCTGACAGTAACTGAGGTCGAGCTTCGCCCGGTCCACGGCGGCCAGGTCGCTTTGAAGCGCGGCCCGGGCAGTGTCGATGGCCGCCTGATCGGCTCGCACCGATTCCTTGAGAGCGTCGGCGTTGGTGCGTGCCTGGTCGTATTGGGCGCGCGACACAACGCCTTCCCGCAACAACGCCTCATAGCGCGCGGCGTCGGCATCCGCGAATTTCAACTGCGCCCGGTCGCGTCCAAGATTCGCTTCTGCCTGGGCCAGTTGCGCCCGGTCTTTGGCTACGGCGGCTTCAGCTTGCCGCAGAGCCTCCTGGTAAGGCCGTGGATCGATCTCAAACAGCAGGTCGCCTTTTTTGATATCGCCGCCCTCGACAAAGTGTACACTCATCAGTTCGCCGGCGATCTGAGACTTGACCTGCACGACCTTGGATGCTTCCACGGTCCCGATGGCATGAATCTCAACCGGCACCGATTGCTGAACAGCCGTGGCCACGCTGACCGGAACAGCCGGAGGCGCTCCGGCGGATCGCACCTCTTTAGGAGCATTGCCGCAGCCCGGAAACAGGAAAACGCTGCTGAGTATATACAGTACGGCCGGCGTCAGGAACTTGGGATGCAATAGCGGCTCCTCTCCAGGACGTTGCTTTGCGGCCGGCGCGGCCAGGGATGCACCCGGTCCGCCGCCGCCCGCTCCGCCTCAATCTGTGTCTTTCAAGAACCTTCGTCTATTGTAACGAGGTTGAGAGAAAAAAGTTCCCGGCGGCGCGGAAAGGCCGGCGCTCTTTTTTCGGAACCTTCACCTATTGTAACGATCCAGGGGAGAAAACGGGAGCTTGTCTATTCGTCTCATATCGTCAGACGATAGGCCCCGCCGCACAGGCGGCGGAGGCGAGGCTGGGCGGTTCCCGGAACTGCGCGCCCTCCTCATCAAGCCGCTCCGCGGCTGCGCAAAAACAATTTTTCAGATGCTTGGTTTTTGAGGGCTCAGTCTGGCGAAGCAATCGCCGGCGGGGTAAAAATCTTACGCGGCCCGGAAGAAAATACGCAAACGCAACTCACGCGAGGCGCGGCGCGGCTCAAGCAATCACGCCGCGTGCTTCTTTCTTTTCACCTGGATGGCATCACTCCCTTTGCCGTGCGCCCGACTGGCAGCCCGATTGCGCTCGGCTTCATCAGGCCAGGAGGATGGTTATGGAACAGACAACGCCGAAGACTTCCCATTGGGCGCTGGCGGCGCTGGTTGCTGTCTTATTCGGGGGCAACGCCTACTTGCTGTGGCGCGTGCATCATCTGCAAGCGGAGATGTCGGACTGGCGCGCTTCGATGATCACGCAGATATCGGAATTGCGCGAGACCGAGTCGGAGCAATCCGTCTCCAGCCGGCAAAAGCTGGACGCTCTCAATGAGGAACTGCGTGCGGCCAGGCTTGCCGCCGCCCGGAGCGCCGGGCAGGCCAAGATCGAAGCGCAGCGGCATGCGGAACAGCTCGCGCAAAAACTCGCCGCCGAGCAGGCCTTGCAGAAAGCGCAGCAGGAGCGAGTGGCCAGCGAGCTGAGCGACGTGAAACAGGCCGCGGGAGCGAACGATGTGAAAATCGCCGACGTCTCCAAGGAAGTGGCGGCCACGAAAACAGAGCTCGAGAGCACGGTCGCCGATCTGAAGCGGGTCACGGGCGACATGGGCGTGGTGAGCGGCCGTATTGCTACGAATTCCCAGGAACTCGCGGCGCTAAAAAGACTCGGAGAGCGGGACTATTACGAATTTACGCTGGTAAAAACCAAGCAGCCGCAAAAGGTGGGCGACATTCGAATCCTGCTCAAGAAAGCCGATCCGAAGCACAACAAGTACACCCTGGATGTTTTCGCGGACGACAAGCGGATCGAGAAGAAAGACAAGAACACCAACGAGCCGGTTCAATTTTATGTGGCCGGCGCGCGGCAACCCTGCGAGATCGTCGTGAATCAAGTGAAGAAAGACCAGCTCGCCGGTTATCTGGCCGTGCCAAAGATGCAGACCGCCCGCAACTGAGCTGTTTCCGGAGGGCGAGGGGCGCTAAGTTTCGAATCGCCCCTCAAGCCCCTCCCGGAGGCGTTCCCCCCAGAGCGGGTCCCGCCAGCGCAATCCTTCCTTTCTCCCGAAGGGCTCCTTTTGCCCAATCAGTAGTACACTGGCTTCCCTAGGAGCTGAACCATGCTGAAAGAATTCAAAGAATTCGCAATGAAAGGGAGCGTGCTCGATCTGGCGATAGGAATCGTCATCGGAGCGGCATTCGGGAAAATCGTCACGTCCTTTGTAAACGACATTCTGATGCCTCCGCTGGGCCTGCTGCTGGGGAAAGTGGATTTCAGCAATATGTTCATCAACCTCTCGCCGCAGTCCTTCGACTCCCTGGCCGCGGCCAAAGCCGCGGGAGCGGCGACGATCAATTATGGGCTGTTCATCAACACGGTGATCGAGTTTCTGATTGTGTCTTTCGCGATCTTTCTACTGGTCAGGCAAGTAAACCGGATGAAGCGCGCGCCGGCGCCGGCGGCCGCTGCGCCGGTTTCCAAAGACTGTCCGTACTGCCTCTCGATCATCCCCCTCAAGGCGTCGCGCTGCCCGAACTGCACATCGGAATTACAGGCCGCCTAATAATGACGGTGTGGCGGCGGGCCCGGGCGCTTCTCCCCGCGGGTCAGAGCCGGCTGGGCTTCGAGGTAAAGCGCTCTGGCAGTGGCATCAGTGCTTCGTGACAGTCACCGATGCGCTTCCGGAAGCTGAGGGAGCCGCCACACTCTGAGCGCTCACCGTCACCGTGGCGGGCGAGGGCACCGAGTTGGGCGCCCGGTAAAGGCCGCTCGCGCTGATGGTTCCGACCGTTGCGTTGCCCCCATTGATGCCGTTCACTTTCCAGGTCACGCTTTGATTGGACGAATTCTGCACGGTGGCGGTGAATTGTTTTGTGTTCCGCACCCTTACCGAGGCGCTGGAAGGCGATACGGTCACCGTGACCGGTAAATTCACCACATCCACCGTGACGGCGTTCGAAACGCCGCCGTCGGGGTTCATTACCGTGACCGGAATGCCGGAACCGGTGGAAGAAGCGGATCCGGATGCCTTGAGCTGGATTGGCGAGACAAAAGCCGTCGCCAACGCCGCGCCGCCGAGCTTCACCGCGGCGCCGTTTTGAAACCCGCTTCCGTTGACGGTCATCGTGAAGGAGCCGAGAGGGAGCGGCGACGGACTGACGGAGCTGATCGCCGGCGGAGGCACGATGGTGACCGCGGCGGATCCGATCGAGGTCGGTGAAGCTACGCTCCGCGCCTGCACATTCACAGTGGCGGGCGAGGGAACTGCGTTGGGAGCCGTGAACAGGCCGGTGGAATCGATCCAGCCTACAGCGCTATCGCCTCCATCTACGCCATTCACCGACCAGATGATGGAACTGTCCGAGGTTCCGCTGACGGAAGCCGAAAACAGCTTCGTAGCGCTTACCAATATGTTAGCGGCTGGCGGAGAGACGGTGACGGTCACGCCCGATTGTCTGGCCTGTCCCGAGTTCGGGTCGATCATGAGCGAAGACTCATCCACCGCCTCAAAATTCGAGCCAAGCACGGCTCCCAGGGCGTGAAGATCCGAGTTATTCCAGCGGTCGTCCGGAGCTCCGGAGAGGAACCAAGCCGATCCGTTGTCCGCGAGAATCATGCCGTATTTTTGGAGCGCCTTAAGTATGATTTGGTTTGTCGGCGAGAAGCCGCTGACGTCGAAGCTGGCTTTGAGGCGGAAGCGCTGGCCCATCGGGGGATATTGGGTTCCGGTCAGGCTCGATGCGTAGTGGCGCGCCGGCCAGATATACGCCCGGCGCGTTTGCGGCACGGTGAAGCGGATGGCGTGGCGAATCTCCCCCGCGAGGATCTCGTCATACCGGACCAAGCCGGACATGATCGGCAGCCCGGCGGCGTCGGCGGAGGTCCAGCCGGCTGGGCGCAGGGCATACGATTTCAAATCAAAAATCGCTCCTGAGTCGGCCTTCCAGCTCGAAGCTTGCGGAAACGCATCGTAGAGCTCGTAGAGGATGCAGTTATCCGTATCAACGGAAATCGCGTGGCGGTCGCCAGTGCTCTGGCTGCCGCCCTCGATGGGCGCATTGAGCGGAATCGCGTAGGGACCGGGGTCGCTCTCATCGGCGTAGAGAAAGCTCGCGGGATACTTGGTCTGCATGCCGGGAACAGTGATAAACGGAATGCCGATCGGCCCGCCGTTGTAAAGACCGGCGCCAAAGTCCGCATGCAGTCCGAGACTCGCCCCGATCGTGCTTATGTAGGCCGCCGAGTTCGGATCGACGGGCAGCTTGTCGACCGGCGTGTTCCAGACATCATCCGCCGGAAAAACATTGCAATTACCAATAACCGGCGCTTGAGCCACGAGCAGCGCCGTAACAAGCAGGGCCGCGCTAACAATACGGATCGTGGGCATCGGTTCAGTTTAGGAACCGCAAATTTCGAGGTCAATAGTACTTCGGAAATAGGAAAAGCGGCTGGAGTGTTTAGGAAATGAGGCCTGCCTCAGAAAACTCAAAAGAAATCTTCCGTTCCGCCAGGCTGTAGAACGATGCTTCGGTTCTCGCAGACGCCCTCCCGAAAATAGAGAGCAAACTTTCGCCAAGCAGATTAGTCTCTCAGCCGCGAGGATCCGGAAATTATCTTATTGTGATTAACGTCCGCTCCTGAGGGAACCGACGTCTCAGACCGGATCGGCATCGAGCCCAACTGCCGAATGTGCGCGGGACGGCGACAACTCAGCCAAGTAGTGCATTCATGGTTGCCGACCAACTGCTTGTAAGCCCGGACCTGCCTATCCCCCAGCACTGACTCCCGGCTGTGGCTCACTAATACTGAGCGGACGTCAGGACATGCTCCCGGCCGGCTTTGCGTGTACTCGGATAGACGTAAGTGCCCAACCGCAGCATGGGCAGGCTGGCCAGCGGCAGAGCGACCATGAAGCATAGAAGCATCAGTTTGTAAGAGCGCGTCCTGTCGTACGACACGCCCATGGCAAAGGGACCGAGTCCTGCTCCCACCATGAAGATCGAGAAGAAGTAACCATAGATCTCGCCGAACGACCGCATTCCAAAATAGCGCGACACCAGGAAGGCGATCAGATCCACCTCGGAGCCGACACCCATCCCGAGGAGTATCGTCCCGACGGCTGCCCCTTCCGGCCGCGGCGTCGATAACAGGACGGCGATCCCGACCAGCGGAGCGAGAAAGAACAGCACCGCGACATAGGGTGCGTGGATACGATCGAGCAGGAAGCCGGCGAGCAGACGGCCGGCGATCAAGGCAATTCCCGCGAGGGCCACCATGCCAGTGGCGGTTTGCGCAGAGATGCCGCGGTCTCCCAGAAGCGGGACCAGATGAGAGATCACGCCCCCGGTTGTTCCGGCCATGATGAAGAAGCTGACGGCAAGAGACCAGAAGCGGACGGATCGCAACGCCTCAAAACCCGTAAGGCCCCGCAGGGGCGCGTTCGGGACTTTCTCAACAACGGCCTCCCGCTCCCCGACCCGCCCGCCCACGGACAACCCCACAGCCGGGAAGCAAGAATGAAGATCAGCGCTCCGAGGCCGGCGTACGCCCCTCGCCAGCCCGCTACCCGATCAACGCGTGTGCAAACTGCGGAACGAGAGCAGCGCCCAAGCCGACTCCCGCCATAGCGATGCCGAGAGCCAGCCCGCGCTGATGATCAAACCGTGCCGAGATCGCCTTAGCGTAGACCAGCGGAGTCTGCCCCGTCGATGCAGGATCGGTGTACTTCATCGAAGGGCCGGCGCCGGCAAATCGGTATTTCGGCGCGGACGGTGAAGATAGTGCTTTGGGCTATGGATTCTTTGTGAAAGGATCGTGGAACTATGCCAGCGAATAACGTAGGCGGCATTTTGTACCTTCAGGCGCTCACACCGTTGCACCCCGGTTCGGGGACAGCATTGGGAGCGGTGGATCTTCCAGTGCAGCGGGAACGGCACACTGATTGGCCGGTCATCCCTGGCTCCAGTGTTAAGGGCGTACTGCGCGAAGCGACTGAGAACGGTCTCCGCCAGCGCTTATTCGGCGCTGGAGATGCCGAAGGCACGTCGGCCGGAGCGCTGTCCTTCACGGATGCCCGGATACTGGCGTTTCCCGTTCGAAGTCTGAAAGGGGTCTTCGCATGGGTGACGTGCCCACAGGCGCTTCAGCGTTGGAGCCGTGACGCTGGGCTGGTTGGCAAGGTAGTCACGCTTCCGAAGATGAGCATCGATGAATCGACCGCGCATTGTGCTCAGGGATCGCCGTGTGTCCACAACGGCAAGCTGATTCTCGAAGAGTTCGTTTTCGATGGCAAGCCCTTCGGCCTCGATTTCTTCGATGCCTTGGAAGCTGAGGAGCGGAAGCGGCTTGTGATCATGGATGATACGAACTTCAGCCACTTCGCGAAATACGGCACCGAGGTCACCGCGCGGATCAGGCTTGAGGAGCAAAGTAAGACCGCTGCGGCAGGCGCACTCTTCTATCAGGAGTTCGTGCCAGCGGAAGCGCTCTTCTATTCCCTTGTGCTCGCGGCACCGTCAAGAAGGCCGGGGGAATCAGTCTCGCCCCAAGAGAATCTCGCCGCCTTCCAGCCGCCAGGCACGATTCAGATTGGTGGCGACGAGACCACCGGCAAAGGACTCTGTTCGCTCCGCCTGGTGAAAGGAGCGTTCTGAGATGGCGTTAAAGACCCTGGCACAACAGCGTGCGCAGCACGCCTGGGATGTCGTCCAACAGGCATTGAAACGGCCCGACTTCGAGAAAAGATTCGCTGACCCGGCCAAGAAAATGCCGGCTCGGGTCCGGTCTTCGGGCCTGGGTCAAACCGTCGCATTCATGCGCGCCAAAGGGGGCGGCGACGTGCTGAAAGCCGTTGCGGGCTGGTGTCACCAATCTGGGTTGATTCAGGAGTCCGGCGAGGAAGGCCTGCTGGTTCAGTTCAAGGACGGCACGGCCGCCGATCTGCGTCAATTGACCGCGGAAGCTCTGGCGTACCTTGAGTGGCTTGTCCGTTTCGCGGATGCGGCGAGAAAGGACAAGTAATGTCTCGCCTTCCTCCCGATTCCCAGTCGCATCCTGGGCTGTTGCTGGATAAATGGCACGATCCCTGGCCCGTCCCGCCCCAACCGCTACCTCGGGGTGCATCGAAAGAACAGAAGGAGCGACACAGAACAGCCAAACGTGAGTTTGACGAATTTGCGCGCAGCCAACTGGAGCGCGTCACGCGCGCGTCTCGCGATCAAGCGCTACTGGATGGGGTGCGGCAGCGCTTTGAGCGCGCCGTGGCAACGCTGCCGGGCCGGCGATGGAAACGCCGGACTTCAGAATCGCTAACGCTCCA
>Ga0070741_10006428_pt1 | contig 25251 bp, 22 predicted proteins | sample Coa_R1_4_FD_66440 | JGI IMG/M metagenome (GOLD analysis project Ga0070741, IMG submission 66440) | Surface soil microbial communities from Centralia Pennsylvania, which are recovering from an underground coalmine fire - Coalmine... | ecosystem: Environmental > Terrestrial > Soil > Unclassified ... | reverse complement strand
TCTTCTCGGTGTGCCAGTCGGACGATGTCCGCGGACGCCCTTGCGGGCCAATGATCAGGCGGGCTCCTGAACAACCTCCTGCCCCTTATCAGCCAACCGCCCAAGACTATCGAGATGCGAATGGGTGCCTGGTCAAGACTGCCTTCAAATTCGGTACCAGCCTCATACCCTTGGGAAACAACATCGATCCTTCCGACCCCATCGGCTCAGGCATTGAAGTTGCAAAGAAGGGCGCAGAATACTTGAGGAGCCCAGATTTTGTCGCACTTACGGCCGGCACTCTTCAACTGGGTGGCTCGGCCGGACAGACAGTAACCACAGCCGGGAGAACACTCGGAGGCTTCGCTGGACGATTTCTAGCGGTAGCAGCAGGGTTTTACGCCGCTCCGAAGCAGCTCGGTATTATAAGGAGCAGGTTGATGCGGGAAATTGCGGAAAGTTCTAAAAAGGGGCACGGCAACAGTCTGTCTTGGCTTATTCCATCTGTTTTGCTTGGCGTCGCTTTGTTCGCTATTAGCTCATACTTTAGCGATGTTTTGCCTGCAGACGCCACGTTAATGCTTGTGCTAACCATCGGCGTATTTTGGTCAGTCCTCACGGGTTTTAGGCGACGCTGGAGGGATTGGAAATTCTGGAATGTAATAGGCGTATTGGCCGTGCTTCACGGTGTCGTGGTGTGGGCGCTGCGCGCTTGGAATGCTTCGTTTACTTTCGCACTGTCGTAGTAACCGGCGTCATTGAAGCTGTCGGAATGGCTTTGATTATTGCCTTGGCCATGCGCGGCAAGGCATTCTTGAAGGAGCTGCATTGAAAAGATCCCCGTTGGACGGGTGGCCCGCTGAAGCCCTTTTTTGGCCTTAGTGGGGCAATGAGTTTCCGGGCCGGTGGCGGAGGTGGTTATGCGACGATCGAAACTGTAGTCTTCACTGCCATCTCCTACTCGGCATCAATCTATCTTCTCGGCAGATTCGCCTTCAAGGGGCATCGGCCGACAAATTCGTGAACTCACGGAAGCTCCTTCCTCTGGTCGGTTGAGACGCTCGCCCGCGTTATGGGTGATAGTCGGAGTGTTGGTCCTCCTGAATGTCTGGTATGACTATTACCATCCGCTAGGCATCATTTTTGATTTCGTTCTGGCAGTGGGTTTGCTCATCTGGTATCTCAGCAAATCCGGGCCGGCATGATCGGTTGGTATCTGAATCGGCCCGTCATCGCCCTTGGCAGGCGATAACGCCAGCGACTGAATCCATCACAAAGGCAGAGTCACAGAGAAGGTTATTGAGATCTGTCTCCTCTGTGTCTCTGTGCCTTTGTGGTGTAAGGCCTACTCCGCCATCTTGGCGATGTGGAGGTCGAAGCCGGTCTTGGGCAGAAGCGACGTCAGTTCGAACACCCGATAGCCGTTGCCGGATACCTCGGTGTGGCGATAGACGCCGGGCTCGACTTCGCTGACCTCGCGCGTGCCGCTGGCTTCGTTGAGGAAGCGCTGGGCGGCGGCGAGGTCCACGCTGCTGGCGTTGCCGCCGCGAACGTAGGCTTCGGCCGCATACGAGCGCGAAAGCTTGGGCCAATACTTCTCCAGGAGGGAGGTGCTGGCGAAGATGTCGGCCCAGATGATGCGCCCGTTGACGGCCACCACCACGCCCACGGCGTTGCGATCGCGCAGCTCGTTCAGCACGCCGGTAAAGCTGGCCTGCACGGGAGCGGCGATGGCGTCGACCTGGCGCTTCACTTCATCGTTGCCCATCACGCGCGCGTAGGAGGATGTCCCGCCGAGGCTGGCTGCTGCCGCAGGCGATGCCGCCGCGACGTTCCGGGTGGCGCTGTCTTTGGAGCTGTTGACTTCGGCCCACACCTCCTGCTGGCTTTTGGCGCCCATGGCCTTGTGGCGAACGCTGGGTTGCGCCATCTGGGAGAAGCCGCCGAACTTGTCTGAGGTCGCGGTCCAGCGGCCGGGCTCGACACAGAAGACGCCCAGGTCCATCGGGTCGCTGCCCGCAGGCACGATGCGGTCCGTGGCGATCACGCGGTCCTGCTTGCCGCCGGTCACGATTTCGCCGGCAAGCAGCAGCAGCGGCCGCTTGGAGTTGTTCACCAGCACCAGGTTGTTGACCTGCGCGCCGCCGTTGGGCAACCAATCGCGTTGTCCGGGACGGCGGACCATGGCGATGCGTCCTGCTTCGGTGACCACGACTTCACCGGAGCGAAGGCCTTCATCGAGCGTGAGAAATCCCGAAGTGTCACGAGCGCTGGAGGCGACGACGGGAAAAATCGTCAGATTGGCATGGGTGATGGGTGAAAGAACTTTGTATCCCTGGGTGGGAGTGGCTTCGCCGGCATAAGCCGATGAAGCCGGAAGCATCCCGAAGAACACCAGGAGCATGGCGAGCGCCGAGACGACGGCGGTCGCAGAAAACCACGTACTGCGTCTCATGTTGCTAAATTCCTCCCCTGCGAATGCAGGGTGCATGTCCGGCCGGGCACTAACCCCACTGGAATTGTGAACGTCCGCGGGTGCCCTTTTTGCATCGAAATTGGTAACATCCAGAAATCCCCGTCATGAGCGGAAGCGCCCAATCACCGGCCGGGACTCGCTGGCTGGCGGAAGTGCGTCCGGTGCTGCGCAAGCTGTTTGCCCAGTCGGGCGCGTCGAAGTTCGGGCTCAGCGAGGCGGCGTTTTCGCAGGCGCTCAGCGAAGCGGCGCAAAAGTACCTGCCGGCCACCGCAGCAGCCAAGGAAGCGGCGGAGTTCTGGCGCGGCCTGAAGCTGGAAGAGCTGGCGCTGGCGCGGGCCTGCGCCGCGGGCATCGAGGCAGCGTGGGACATCTTTCTTGCCCGCTATCGCGAAAAGCTCTATGACGCGGCCTGGGCCATCGCGCGCGAGGAGTCGGCAGCGCGGGAGCTGGCCGATTCGCTCTACGCCAACCTGTATGGAATGAATGAGCGCGACGGGCGCCGGGTGTCGAAGCTGGCGTCGTACATGGGCCGCGGATCGCTGGAGGGCTGGTTGCGCACGGTCCTGGCGCAGGAGCACGTGGACCGCTACCGCAGCCGTCGCCGGCTGGTCAGCCTGGATGAGGAGGAAGAGGCGGGACACCAGTTTATCGCCGCCGAGCGGGTAGAGGAGCAGCCGGCCGATCCCAGGCTGGTCCAGGCGGTGGACCAGGCGCTGGGCAAGTTGCCTGCCGAGGACCGCTATGTGCTCGCCTCCTATTTTCTGGATGAGCGGACGCTGGCGGAAATCGCCAAGTCGCTTGGGGTACACGAATCCACCATCAGCCGCAGGCTGGACAAGATTACGAAGTCACTGCATGCGGCGGTCCGCGAGGGCCTGCTGCACCAGGGCATGAGCCGGCGCCAGGCCGAGGAGGCGTTAGAGGCAGACGTGCGGGACTTGCAGGTGAATCTGCGGGCGCGATTGAGCGCCCAGGAGGCGCCGGTCAAGCAGCGCAACGTGGAAACATAGGCTGGACGCGGGTTTCGCAAGCGCAAGAAACACCGCCGGCGGCGTTCTGAATATAGGCAAAGAACGGCCGTTCGGGGACAAGGAACAGCAGGAAAATGGGGCAGCTTCCCAAGATCGTAGTTGATCGTTTGCGCGCGGCAGCAGGGCCGGTGCGTCCCGGCAACGGCAGCGGGGCGAACCAGAACCCGGCCGAACGGCAGAAGCACGCCATGGCGAACCATCCCGACGCGGACCTGCTGACCGGCTTCATGGAGCAGGCGCTGGCGGGGCAGGAGCGTGAGCAGGTTGTGGAGCACCTGGCGGCTTGCGGCATGTGCCGCGACGTGGTTGCGCTGGCGGCGCCGGAGTCTGTTGCACCAGCGTTGGTGCAAGGGCCGGTGAGCGACGCGAGTTCGTGGTTGCGCTGGCCGGTGCTGCGCTGGGGAAGCGCAGCAGCGGTGGTGGCGGTGGGAGTTATCGGGATCGCGCTGTATCGCAATCAGCCGTCCCGCCCGCCGGCGAACCAAGTTGCCAGCGCGCGCTCCAGTTCCAACTCGGTGGCGCCGGTGACGCGAGAGGCAGTCCCCGCGCAGGGCAAGAGCGGATCCAAGACCGAGCCGAAGAAGGCCGAGACGACGGTCGCCGCCAGCGACCGCCCTTCCCCCGATGTAAGGGAGAAATCAAAAGAGGCACTTGCGGCGCCCGCTTCGGCGAAGCGTGCGCCGGAACGCATGGAGGTGGCAAGCGCCGCTCGCGTGCCGGCAAGGCCGCTGGACAAGGTAGCGCCGAAACCGACCAGCCCGGTTGCAACCGCCGAACAGGCGCACGTGGACGAACCCTCGAGCGTGGTGGCGGTGTCAGCGGGCTCAACTCCGCTGGTTGAGGTGCAGCCGCAGACCAGCGCAGGCGGTTTTGAGATGGTGCCGCAGCCGGAGAAGACCTTCTCGCTGCAGGGCCAGCCGACGCCCTGGGGCAGCACGCCGTTGATCGGCGGAACGGCAAGCGCTGAGGCGCGTCGCGGTCCGAGCACTCCGGTCACGGTTGCGAGCGAGAACCGCAACAACAAGGCGGGCTTTGTTGGGCGGCTGGGCAAGACCACTGGTTTCGCCAACAGCAAGAGCCTGCTGGGCACGAGCCTGCGGGCATCGGAGAGCGGCGCGAGTGAATCTGAGGCGCCTGCGGTCCTGCTGAACGCGCGATGGAACGTGTCGCTGGGCGCGCTGATGCGCTCGGTTGACGAGGGCCGCAGCTGGCAGACGGTCAATGTTGGCCAGGGCGGGGTGTGGCGGGCGGTCAACGCCAACAATTCCGACGTGTGGGTGGGCGGCGCCAAGGGCGCGCTGTATCACTCCGACGACGGCGGCGTCCGCTGGCACGCGGTGGTTCCTGAAGCAGGCGACCGCAAGCTGACGTCCGACGTCACGCGCATCGAATTCGCCGACACGATCCATGGCCATGTGCATACCTCGAGCGGCGAGGTTTGGTCCACGATCGACGGCGGACGCACTTGGTCAGTGCAGCCGTAGATTCTGGTAGAGTTGGGCCTCGCATATAGATCTTCATTTCCAGCGCGAGGTACATGATGCGGCGCCGCGCACTGATCGCTTCCATCACTTTCCTGTTCACGCCGCTGTTCGGCGTAGCCGGTGAGAATCCAAAGAACAAGATGCTGGTGAACGCGACCTACGTGCGCGTGGTCGGATTCACGGGCGATGAGTACGACATGCGCACAAATCCTGACGATCGGGCCGCGATTGCCGCCGTGGAACAGGCCCTGAAAAAGTGGGGCAGATACAAGCTGGTTTATATGAACGAGAATGCCGACCTGATCTTCGAGGTGCGCGCCGGAAGGGTGCTGGCAGCGACCGGCGGGGTCGGCGTGGGGAACGGGCCATTTCCCAGCGGCGATTCGCGTGTCGGTCTTCCTCGGAATGTTCCCATCGGGGTCGGGCAAACGGTCGGAGTGGAAACCGGGCCCAGCGACGACATGCTGCGCATCTATGACGCGCGTGGCGTGGGAGGCATGGTGGTGTGGTCGAAGAGCGGTCCCAGCGGGCTGAGGGGCCGCGACCCTGCGCTACTCGTTGAATTGCGCAAAGACATTGAGAAGATCGAAAAGGACGAGCAGAAGAAACAGGAGAAGAAGAAAACGCCATAAACGGAGTTTCGAGTTTCCAGTTTCCAGTTGCAAGCGCCCGGGCGAAGACCTTGGGCGTTTGTCGTTGTTGGCGACGCGGCGCGCCAGCACGGTGTCAATTCGGCGGCGGGTAAGTCCTCGATGGTGTAGGGGAAGGTGGGATTGGCGCCATAAGTCGCCGGAGTTGCCGGCGCGGTGTAGACGCCGGAGCCGGTGATGGTTCCGCCACCGCCCTGAACCACTGACCAAGTGACCGCCGTGTTGGCGGTGTTCACCACCGTGGCGGTGAACGTCCGGGAAGCGTTCGCGTCGTTCAGCGCGCCACTTTGCCCGGAGATGGTGACGGAAGCAGGGGGCGGAGCCGAGGGCGTGGTGACGTGGCTTACGCCGCCGCCGCAGGCGGCCAACAGCGCGGTGAGTGCGACTGCGACACTTGCAGAAAGCAGCCGCTTGGCCAGGAAGGCGCCTCCGTTGGCCGCGGTGATCGCTCCAAGACAACCCGGGAATCTGCCCGGCAGTTGCGCCAACAGACGACAGTTCAGGCCGATCCGGCGGTGACGGCAGGCGATGCCGGCTGGACCTTGCCATTTTCCGATGCTTTTTCCTGCGCCACCTTGGCCAGGTTGGGCTCGAAGCAGCGGCGGCAGCGGGCTTCGTACATGCCGGCGGCGCCGACCACGATCAGGTCTTCGCTGGCCACCAGGCGCTGGGTGTGCTTGGCGGGGTTGCCGCACTGCATGCAGATGGCGAGCGTCTTGGTGATCTCGTCGGCCACGGCAAGCAGTTCGGGCATGGGATGGAACGGGCGGCCGAGATAGTCGGTATCGAGGCCGGCGATCAGGATGCGCTTTCCCATGTCGGCGAGGCGGATGACCAGCGGAACCATTTCCATGCCGAGAAACTGCGCCTCGTCGATGCCGATGACCTCGGTGCGCAGGTCGAGGCGCGATTCGATATCGGCAGCGTCGCGTACGGAGACGGAGCGGATCCTGGCGTCGCTGTGCGAGACGATGTGGTCGTCGCCGTAGCGCTGATCGATCACCGGCTTGAAAATCTGCATGCGCTGGCGCGCGATCTCGGCGCGGCGAAGGCGGCGGATGAGTTCCTCGCTCTTGCCGCTGAACATGGGACCGCAGATCACTTCGATCCAGCCGATGTTGCCCTTGGTAAGGTTCATGGTCTCCCCAAAAAAAGTTTATCAGCCGGTCAGCGATCAGCCGCAACGGTGAGCTGATCGCCAGGCCGGGCATCCCCGGGCCCCGATTGCTTGAGCAGAAAAGCGCGCAGCTCTTCGAAATCCCGAAACACTTCGGTGGCGCAACCGAGAATCCACCCGCTCACTTCGCTCACGGGCATGCCGCAGACCAGGTAGACGGGAAGGCCGCGGCGGTGCGCCAAGGTGAGTTCCGCCTGCGAGCCGGCGCCCCGGCCGGAGTACTGGTCCCAATAAGCAAGGACGCAGCCGGCCTTGTGCTCGATCCAGTCCAGGTCCCAGGCGATGATCTTTCGGATGGTGCGCTGAAAGCGCGGCAGATCGTCGGTCTTCCATCGGCGAAAGTTTTGTGCCTCGTCCTCGGTCAGGTTCTTACGATGGTCGGCGGCCGGATCGTAGACCTGGTGACCAAGAGCCTGCAGAAAGGGTGAAATCTCCGCGCGCCAGCCGGTGCCGCGGTCGGGAGCGTACTCGATGGCGCCGGAGAGGTAGAACAGCATGGGTGCTCGGGGATTGTGGCGGGTGGTGGAGGCGGCGTCAACAGGGAAATCTTGCGTAAGTTGTTGAAAAAGCTGTGCAAAACAGCGGTCATTCGGGCCGTGAAGGTTGCGCACGGTCACCGGAATTGGTTACTGAAGCGTCACTTCTGGGCCAAGGCCGCGAAAAGAGAGCTTCGCCGCCAAAGCCGGATACGACTTCGTGACCGGCGTCGGCAGTCCGCTGACCTTGAACGGGAAGTAGCTCTGCTGCAAACTCAACAGCCTCTGGCGTCGTGCCGGAGGCTGTTTTTAGTTAGTAACTACGGAGCTGCCTCCTTTTGCGGGACCGCGCATCCCACAAGGAGAGGAGGCGAGATGGCTGGAGTCATCAACCGCGATGAGTTGAAACGCAAGATCGAGGGCAAAGACAAGTTCGTGCTGGTCGAGACGCTGCCTTCAGAGACCTATCACCATGCGCACCTTCCCGGAGCGATCAATCTGCCGCTCGACAAGGTGCGGGAACTCGGGCCGCAGCTGCTGCCGGACAAGAACGCGGACATTGTCGTCTACTGCGGCAGCATGACCTGACACGCGTCCGAAGAGGCCGCCCGTGAACTGACGGCCATGGGATACACCAACATCAGGGACTACGCCGAAGGGAAGAAAGGCTGGATCGATGCCGGCCTGCCGACGGAAAGCGACCATCACCACGGGGAGAAGCGGTAGAACTCACCACTGATGAACACGGATGACACGGATTTTGTGACCAAGAAGCGATCCGTGTTCAGCCGCGAGAATCCGTGGCGGTCTTTCTTTCAGCGAAGCTTGAAGCGCTGGATTTTCCCCGTGGCCGTCTTGGGCAGCTCCGGCAGGAACTCCACCCAGCGAGGACGCTTGTAGGCGGCCAGCTTCTGCGCGACGAACTGCTGAAGCTCGGCGGCGAGCGCATCGGTTCCAGCGGCGTCGCGCAACACGACGTAGGCGGCTGGCTTCACCAGGCGCTCGCCATCTTCGCGGCCGACAACCGCCGCTTCGAGGACGGCGGGGTGTTCGATGAGCGCGGCCTCGATCTCTACCGGACTGACCCACATCCCTGAAACCTTCAGCATGTCGTCGGAGCGGCCGGCGTACCAGTAGTAGCCGTCGGCGTCCACGCGATATTTGTCGCCGGTGCGGATCCAGCCTTCGCGGATGGTGGCGCGCGTCTTCTCCGGCTGGTTCCAATACTCAATGCAGGTGGCGTCGCTCTGGATGAACAGGTTGCCGATTTCGCCGGCCGCGACCGGCTGGCCGCTTTCGTCGAGCAGGCGGGCTGCGTATCCGGGAATGATCTGGCCGCTGGAGCCGGCACGGGCGGCGCCGGGCCGGTTGGCGATGAACATGTGCAGGCACTCGGTGGAACCGATGGCATCGAGGATTTCGACTCCGAAACGCTCATGGAAGCGGTGATAGAGCGAGGCGGGCAGCGATTCGCCGGCGGAAACGGCGTAGCGGATGCTGCTGAGATCGTAGTCGCGGCCTTCGCGTGTGGTGGCGAGGAGCGCGGCAAAGTTCGAGGGCACGGAGAAAAACAACGTCGGGCGCGTGCGCTCGATGACCGAGTAGATGTTTGCGGGCGAGGTGCTCCCGGGCCACAGAATGCCGGTTGCGCCGGCGGCAAGCGGGAAGTAGAGCCCGTTGCCGAGCCCATACGCAAAGAAGAGCTTGGCGACGCTAAAGAAACGGTCGCCTTCGCGAATTCCAAGCACACCCTTGGCATAGCGTTCGGCGCAGACGAGCATGTCGCGATGGCGGTGGACACATCCTTTCGGCACGCCCGTCGAACCGGAGGAGTACAGCCAGAACGCGGGTTCGTCCTTTCCGGTTGCGGCGGGATCGAGCGCGGGCGAGGCAGCGGACATGGCGTCAGCAAGACTGAGCGCGCCGGGGAGCGACTCTCCGCCGGCAACGAGCACGAACTTGAGGTTCGGCAGCTTGGTGCGATCGACCTTCAGGAACTCATCCCGCAATTCGAGCGCCACGACCACGGCGCACGCCCCGGAGTCGGCCAGAATGTGCTGCCAGTCTGAGGGCTTCAGCAGAACGTTCGCCGGGACAGCCACGGCGCCGATTTTGATGGCGCCAAAGAATGCGCAGGCAAACGCGGGAGTATCGAGCAGCAGCAGGATGACGCGATCGCCGGCGCGGACGCCGAGCTGGCGCAGCGCATTTCCGCAGCGATTCACGCGTTCGTAGAGCGCCGCATAGGTTACACGCTCGCCGCCGCACTCGAAGGCGACCTTCGCGTACCGATGTTCCGCCAGGTGGCGGTCCACGAAGTACGCGGCGGCGTTGAACCGTTCGGGGATGCGGAGCGGGTCCACGGCGGCTACTTTACGACCTTTCCCAACCGGCGGCCACTTCCCATTTCCTTCGTTGGATTTTAGGATAGCCAGTCCTTTTCATCATCCTGGAGGGGCTCGATGCGCGCTCGCCTGTTTCCGCTGGTCGTGATTGTTGCCGTCTCTTCCATTCTGTTTGCATTTGCGCAAGAAAAGCCGAAGGCGGACACGCAGCAGCCGAAGCCGGCGGCGCAGCAGCAGCCGGAGCAGAAGTGGAAAGCTGCCGCAGCGGAGGAGAAGAAGGCGGCACAACCCGAGGGCCGCGCGAAGGAGACGCCCGAATCAGCAGGCAGCGCCGGCGAAGCTCCGGCAACGACGGCCGAAGAGAAGGCCTTTCGCGCGCTGACCTGGCGGCAGATCGGTCCGTTTCGCGGGGGGCGCGCGCTCGCTGTGGCGGGCGTGCCGAGCCAGCCCAACGTCTATTACTTCGGCGCTGTGGCGGGCGGCGTGTGGAAGAGCACCGATGGCGGGCTGCGCTGGACGCCGGTGTTCGACAAGGTGCGCGGTGTTAGTTCCATCGGCAGCATCGCGGTGGCGGAGAGTGATCCGAACGTGATCTATGTCGGCACGGGTGAGGCGTGCATTCGCGGCAATATCGTCGCCGGGAACGGCGTGTACAAATCCATGGACGCGGGCAAGACGTGGTCGCATGTGGGGCTCGACGACACGCAGACGATCGGGCGCGTGATCGTGCATCCGCGCGATCCCAACACCGTTTTCGTGGCCGCGATGGGACACGTGTACGGGCAGAACGTGAACCGCGGCGTCTTCCGCTCGGTCGACGGCGGCAAGTCCTGGCAGAAGGTCCTGTATAAGGACGACAAGACCGGCGCGATCGACATCACCTTCGACCCCACGAACGCGAACACCCTGTTCGCGTCGCTGTGGGAGGCGCACCGCACGCCGTGGAGCATGGAGAGCGGCGGCCCGGGCAGCGGCTTGTACAAATCCACCGACGGCGGCAGCACGTGGAAGCAGATCACGGGCGGAGGCCTGCCGAAGACGATTCTCGGCAGGATCGGCGTGAGCGTTTCGGGAACGAACCCGAATCGCGTGTACGCGCTGGTGGAGGCCGAAAACGGCGGGGTCTTCCGCTCCGACGACGGCGGCGAAAATTGGCGGCTGATGAACGACGAGCGCCGGCTGCGGCAGCGGGCGTGGTACTACACGCACATCTTCGCTGATCCGAAGAACCCGGACACGGTGTACGTGCTGAACACCAGCATGTATCGCTCGAACGACGGCGGGCGGACGTTCACGCCGGTGCCGGCGCCGCACGGCGATCATCATGGATTGTGGATCGATCCCAACAATCCGCAGCGGATGATCAACTCCAACGACGGCGGCGCCAACGTGAGCGTGAACGGCGGCGCGACCTGGACCGGGCAGGACAACCAGCCGACGGCGCAGTTCTACCACGTGATCACCGACAATCGCTGGCCGTACTGGGTGTACGGCGCGCAGCAGGACAACACCACGGTCGCGATTGCCAGCCGCAGTGACAGCGGCGTGATTGGCCGCGCCGACTACTACGACGTAGGCGGCGGCGAGAGCGGATACATCGCGCCCGATCCGAACGATCCGGAGAACATTATTTATGCCGGCTCCTACGGCGGGTTGATTACGCGGCTGGATCGGCGGACCGGGCAGGAGCAGCAGGTGAATCCGTGGCCCGACAATCCGATGGGCCACGGCGCCTCGGACCTTAAGTATCGCTTCCAGTGGACGGCGCCGATCATCATCTCGCGGCACGATGCGAACGTGATCTACCACGCCGCCAACGTCCTGTTCAAGAGCACCGACAAGGGCATGAGCTGGACGGCGATCTCGCCCGACCTGACGCGCAACGACAAGTCGAAGCAGCAGCCCTCGGGCGGGCCGATCACCAAAGACAACACCAGCGTGGAGTACTACGACACGATCTTCAGCGTGGCCGAGTCGCCGAAGGAGAAAGACCTGATCTGGGTGGGCACCGACGATGGGCTGGTGCAGATCACGCGCGATGCGGGCAAGACGTGGACCAACGTCACGCCGAAAGACATGCCCGAGTGGGGGCGCGTCAACATGGTGGAAGCGTCGCCGCATGAAGCGGGCGTGGCCTATGTCGCGGTGGACCGGCACGAGATGGACGACTGGGCGCCGTATATCTTCAAGACGGGGGACTACGGCAAGAGCTGGTCGAAGGTGACCACCGGAATTCCGCAGGGCGCCGTGCTGCACGCCGTCCGCGAAGATCCAGTCAGGCGCGGGCTGCTGTACGCGGGCACGGAGAGCGGGCTGTACGTCTCCTGGGACGACGGCGCGCACTGGCAGCCGTGGCTGCAGCGCAACCTGCCTACCACGCCCGTGCACGACCTGGTTGTGAAGGACGCGGCGCTGGTTGTGGGCACGCATGGCCGATCGTTCTGGATTCTGGACGATCTGAGCCCGGTGCGTCAGTTCTCCGGCGACCCGGCGAGCCAGGAGACGAAGCTGTACGCGCCCGCGGTCGCGTATCGGCTGCGCGGGCCCGGCTTCGAGATTCCGGTCACCGCGCCCGCGGGACAGAATCCGCCGACGGGAGCATGGATTTATTACCAACTGAAGGTCGCGCCCAAGGAGAAAGAGGAAATCACGCTGGAGATCATGGACGGGCAAGGCAAACGCGTGCGGCGCTTCTCCAACATTCAGCGCCCGGAAGACGTTGATCCGAACGATGCGGAAACGCCACCGGAATTTCGCCGAGGCGCGGCAAACCGCCTGGCAGCCGAGCCGGGGCTCGACCGCTTCGTGTGGAACTTGCGCGTGGACGATGCACCGCGCGTGCCCAACTCGCCCCTGTGGGCGGGCAGCGTGGCCGGGCCGCAGGTGCTGCCGGGGACGTATCAGCTGAAGTTGACCGTCGCCGGAAAAACGTACACTCAGCCGCTGGAAATCAGGACGGACCCGCGCGTGAAGACGCCGCTGGCTGACCTGCAAAAGCAATTTGAGCTGCGGAGCCAGATCCATCAGAAGCTGACCCAGGTGCACGAGGCCGTGAACCAGATTCGCAGCGTCCGCAAGCAGATTGAAGAGCTGAACCGGCACGTGGAGAAGTCTGAAGGGGCCAAGGCCATCGCCGAGGCGGGCAAGAAGCTGAACGAGAAGATGTCGCTGATCGAGGAGGAACTGATCCAGGTCAAGTCTCGCAGCTCGCAGGATCCGCTGAATTTCCCCATCAAGCTGAACAACCGCCTGGCCGCGCTGGCGGGTGTGGTGGAGAGCGCGGACACGGCGCCAACCAAGCAGTCATACGAAGTTTTCGAGATGCTGAGCCACGAGTCAGATGAGCAGCTGGCGAAGTGGAAACAAGTGCTGGCGAGCGATGTTCCCGCATTCAACGACCTGGTGCGGCAGCAGAATGTGCCGGCGGTGAGCGTGCAGGCGGGCGCGGCGGGGACGCAGTAGAAGATTCAAGTCAAACGGCGATGCTTCGCGCTTCCTGCTGGCGCTTGGCGGCTTCGGCGTGCCAAAGTAGCGGTTTGTGTCTGGCAGAGAGCGCAGCGACGGCCCAGCCATCGCGTATCGCGGGGTGACGTACACCGTTGACGGCGGACGCGCGCTGCTGCGGGAACTCACGCTGGAGATCGCGCGCGGCGAAACGCTCATCCTGCTCGGCCGCAGCGGGTCCGGGAAAACGACCGCGCTGAAGCTTATCAACCGGCTGCTGGAGCCCACATCGGGCGAGGTCATCGTCGAAGGACGCTCCACGCTACGGTGGGACCCGATCCGCCTGCGGCGGGGCATCGGATACGTCATCCAGGAGGCCGTTGTTTTCCCGCACTTCACGGTGGAGCGCAACGTCGGGCTGGTTCCCGACCTGGAAAAATGGCCCGCGGAGCGCATCCGCGCCCGCGTGGATGAAATGCTGGAGCTGGTCGGACTGCCGCCGGCCGAATTTCGCTCGCGTTATCCCAATCAACTTTCAGGCGGGCAGCGGCAGCGCGTGGGGATTGCGCGCGCGCTGGCGGCCGATCCGCCGATTCTCCTCATGGATGAGCCGTTCGGCGCGCTCGATCCGCTAACGCGCGCCGAGATCCAGCGCGAATTTCGCGCGCTGCAGCGGCGGCTGGCCAAGACCGTCGTCTTTGTCACTCACGACCTGCACGAAGCGTTGCTGCTGGGATCGCGGATCGCGCTGCTCGAAGCCGGCGTGATGCGCGGGCCGTTTACGCCGGCGGAGTTTCTGCGCTCAACCGATCCCCTGGTACGGGAATATGTGGCGGCGTTTCGGGGCGGGGAAGCTGAGTCAACAGCGTAGAGTCAACAGCGAAACACGAAGGACGCGAACGGCCACAAAGGGCACGAAGGATGCGCATGCGATGAACGTTTTCGAATTCATGATGAAAGACCGCGCCGAGGTGAGCACGCTCGTGCTCGAACATGTGTGGCTGGTGGGCATCTCCATGCTGCTGGCGATTGCGGTGGGGCTGCCGCTCGGCATCATGCTCACGCGCCGCCGTTGGCAAAAGCCGGTGATCGGGCTGGCGAACGTGCTGCAGACGATTCCCAGCCTGGCGCTTTTTGGATTTCTACTGCCCGCGCCGTGGCTGGGGGCGCGCGCGGACCGGCTGGCCATCACGGCGCTCACGCTGTACGCGCTGCTGCCCATCATCCGCAACACGTACGTTGGGATCGCGGGTGTCGATCCGGCGATCCGCGAGGCGGCGCGCGGCATGGGTCTCACCGATTCGCAGCTGCTGTGGCGCATCGAGCTGCCGCTCTCGATGGGCGTGATCATCGCAGGCGTTCGCACCGCGACCGTGATCTGCGTGGGCGTGGCTACGATTGCCGCTGCGATCGGCGCCGGCGGCCTGGGCGAATTCATTTTTCGCGGGGTGGCGATGGTGAACAACCAGCTCATCCTGGCCGGCGCAATTCCGGCGGCGGCATTGGCCGTGGGCGCTGACGTCGGATTGGGCGCGCTGGAGCGGCGGCTGAAGGCGCGCTGGTGACATGCGCCGCGCGCTGACCGTCGTCGCGTTGCTGCTGCTGGCGTGCGCCTGCGGGCCGCCGCGGCGCGATCGCCTGGTCGTGGGTTCGAAAAACTTCACCGAGCAGGTGGTGCTCGGCGAATTGATTGCGCAGCACCTGGAGCGACGCACGGGCATGCCGGTGGACCGCAGGTTTTATCTGGCAGGGTCGTACATCTGCCACCAGGCGGTCCTGGCTGGACGCATCGACGTCTACGTGGAGTACACCGGCACGGCTCTCACCGCGATCCTCAAGCAGCCGCCGCGCAGCAGCCGCGAAGAAGTGTTCGCCGAAGTGAAGCGTGAATACGCGCAACGCTTTGGCCTTGCGGTTGGGCCGTCGCTCGGCTTCAACAACACGTTTGCCATGGTGGTCCGCGGAAATGAGGCGCGCCGGCTCGGCATCAGCACGCTATCCCAAGCAGCGCCGCACACGCCGCAATGGCGGCTGGGAGTGGGCTACGAGTTTTTGGAGCGGCCCGACGGGTACAAGGGCCTGGCGCGGACCTACGACCTCCACTTCGCCGAGCCGCCGCGCGTGATGGACCTTGGCCTGCTGTATCGTGCACTGACGGAAAAACAGGTGGACATGATCGCGGCCAACGCGACTGACGGCTTGATCGCCGCCCTGGGGCTGGTTGTGCTGGAGGACGATAAACATTATTTCCCGCCCTACGAAGCGGCGCCCATCGTGCGCGAGAAGACGCTCTCGGAGCATCCCGCGGTTGGGGCGGCGCTGGCGGAGCTGGCCGGCCAGATCAGCGAAGACGAGATGCGGCGCATGAACTACGCCGTGGACGGCGAACGTCGCGACGTGAAGGACGTGGTCCGCGAGTTCCTCAGTCGCAAACATTTGTAGCGCCCGGTATTGGTTAGAATCTGGCTCGCAGACACTCGCGCCCGCAATCCAACTCAATGATCACCGCCCTGACCGCCGCCGAGCTGTGGACGCCCCTGGAGCGCATTGCCGACGCCGTGGTGCTGGTCGAGGATCGCGTGGTCACGGCGGTGGGACCGCGCAGCGCGGTGGCAATTCCTCCACGCGCGCACGTCAATGACTTTGGCGCCAATGTTCTCGCGCCCGGCTATGTGGACATTCACGTGCACGGCGGCGCCGGAATCGACGTGATGAGCGCCGCTGCCGACGGCCGCGCCGCCATGGAAAGTCTGCTGGCGCGGCACGGCGTTACCACGTACTGCCCTACCACGGTCACGGCGCCGCTCGACGCGACCCTGCGCGCGCTGGAGCGCCTGGGCGACGCCATAACCGGCAACCATCCCGACCCGCTGGCGCGGCCGATTGGCATTCACCTGGAAGGACCGTTCATCAGCCACGCCAAGCGCGGTGTGCATCCGCCGGCCGATATCGCCGCCCCGTCGGTGCGGTTGTTCGAACGCTTCTGGCAGGCGTCGCAGGGCCACATCGCGCTGATGACGATCGCGCCTGAACTGGAGGGAGCTGCCGAGGTGATCGCGGCGGCGGTGCGGCATGGTGTGTGCGTCAGCCTGGGACACAGCAACGCCGAACTCGCCGCGGCGCGAGCGGCCATCGCTGCGGGCGCGCGCCATGCGACGCACACCTTCAACGCCATGCGCGCGCTGGACCATCGCGAACCGGGCATCGCCGGCTGCGTGCTGAGCGATGACCGCGTGACTGCCGACATTATTGCCGATGGCATTCACGTCGATCCTGCCATGGTGGGCCTGTTCCTGAAAGCCAAGGGCGCGGAGAACGCGGTGCTGATCACCGACGCGATCAGCGCTACCGGCATGGGCGACGGCACATTTCAGCTGGGCGCATTCACCGTTGAAGTGCGCGGCGACCGCTGCCTGCACGACGGCAAGCTTGCCGGCAGCGTGCTCACGATGGAGCGCGCGGTGGTGAACGTGATGGAATTCGCCGGCTGGGAGCTCGGTCCGGCGCTGCGTCTGGCGTCGCTGAACCCGGCGCGCGTCATCGGCCGGCAGCGCGAGCGCGGCAGGATTGCGCCGGGAGCGCGGGCCGACATCGTCGTGGTCACGCCCAGCGGCGAGGTGGTCACCACTTTCTGCGGCGGCGTGGAGTTCGAGTCCTAGCGTCCACCATGGCAGAGGGAGCTGCAATGTCCGAGCGGGCCGGCTTTCCGCATCACATGCTGAAGGAGATCCACGAACAGCCGCGCGGCGTGCGCGAAACGGTGGTCCCGCGCCTTACGTCAGCGCACGAACGAGTGGTGTTCCCCGGCCTGGGAATCGAGGAGAGCGAGTTTCGCGCGCTGCGGCGCATCCAGATTGTCGGCTCGGGGACCAGCCGGCACGCCGGCCTGGCGGGCAAGTACATGATCGAACAACTCGCGCGGCTGCCGGTGGAAGTGGACCACGCCAGCGAGTTCGCGTATCGCGATCCGATCGTCGGCGGGAACGAGCTGGTGGTCGCGATCACGCAATCGGGCGAAACCGTGGATACGCTGAACGCATTGCGCGAGGCCAGCGCGCGGGGCGGTCGGACCATCGGCATCTGCAACGTGATTGATTCCACGATTGCGCGCGAGGCCGACGGCGCGCTCTACACCTACGCCGGCCCGGAGATCAGCATCGCGTCCACCAAGGCGTTCACGGCGCAACTGGCGGTGCTGTACCTGCTGGCCCTGTACCTGGGTGAGCATTGCGGCAACCTGTCGGGCGAGGCATTGCGGCAGCGCATCGCCGCGCTGCTCGACGTGCCGGCCGCGATCGACTCGGCTCTGCAAACCGCCGGGCAGTGCCGGCAACTCGCGGAGGAGTATTGCGGCGTGCGGGACTTCCTCTATCTGGGGCGCGGCGTGCACTATCCGGTCGCGCTCGACGGCGCCTTGAAGCTGAAAGAAGTCTCCTATATTCACGCCGAAGGCCATCCGGCCGGCGAGATGAAGCACGGGCCGAATGCGCTCATCGATGAAGACCTGCCGGTGGTGATTCTTGCAACACGGGACGATGCCAGCGCCGGCTCGCGCACACGTTACGAGAAGACGCTCTCGAACCTCAAGGAAGTGAAGGCGCGCTCGGGGCAGGTGATCGCGGTGGCCGTCGAGGGTGATGACGAGATCGCCGAGAGCGCAGACCATGTGATCTTTGTGCCGCCGGCGCCGGAGCTGCTTTTGCCAATGCTGGAAATTGTCCCGCTGCAACTGCTGGCCTATTACGTCGCTGTGCGGCGCGGGTTGGACGTGGACAAGCCGCGGAACCTGGCGAAGGCGGTGCTGGTGGAGTAAGCGCATCCACCACAGAGACACAGAGACACGGAGATCGGCGGGAAATTACACGCCGGCGCCACGACCCTGAGCTTCCTGCCACAGGGCGGCGGCGCCTGCAATGCCGCTTTCGGCGCCGTACATGGCGCCGACGATGGGAATCTCGGAAGAGCGCGGGTTTATGGACCAGCGCGACATCCGCTCGCGCATGTGTCCGAAGAAGCTGGCCATCAGGTGCCCGAGCCCGCCGCCCACAACGATGACGTCGGGCTCGAGCAGATCAACGATGTTGCCCAGCCACACCGCCAGGTGGTCGGCGACCTCGCGCAACACCGCATTCGCGAGCGCATCGCCTTCCAACGCGGCCTTGCCGACGACTTCCGCCGTTACAGCCTTTAATTTGCCGCAAGCCAATTCACGCAGCAGCGATGCTTCGCGTTTCGATGGAGCCGAGCGGCGCCTGCCTGCGGCCGCCAGCGCACCCTGCGCGCGGGCAGCGATCGCCGGTCCGGCGGCGTACATCTCGATGCATCCGCGCTTGCCGCAAAGGCAGCGCGGTCCACGGTAGTCGATGCTCACGTGGCCGCCTTCGCCTGCGCCGCCGGTCCGGCCGTGATGGATGCGGCCATCGAAAACCATGCCCGTGCCGATGCCGGTTCCGATGGTCACGTAGAAGACACTGCGATAGCCGGCGCCCGATCCCCAGACCGCCTCGGCCAGGGCGGCGGCGTTGCCGTCGTTGTCGATGCGGGTTGCCAGACCGGTATGTTCGGCAACACGGCGCGCCAGCGGAAAGCCGCGCCAGCACGGAAGGTTGGTAGCGCCGATGACCGCGCCGGATTCGGAATCAATGTAGCCGGGAGCGCTGATGCCGGCGGCTTCGATGTTGGCCTCCCGCGCCGCGGGCAAAGCCAGCGCAGCATCGGCGGCGCGCAGAACCACGGCCAGTGCGTCTTCGGCGTCGCGATTCGCGACCATCGGGCGGCGCGCCTTGTGCACGATCTGGCCGCGAGCGTCCACCAGGCCGGCGGCGACCTTGGTGCCGCCCACGTCCACACCGAGCACCAGGCTGTTTGCCGAAAACATATGGCGGCTACTTCGGAGCAGCGGGCGGCGCAGCCGCCGCCGGCGAAACAGCCGGGTTAGGGGCAGCGGCCGATCCAGCGGACGCAGGGACCGGCCCGGCCGGCGGCGGCAGCGGTGGGGGCAGGGTTGCGGGCACCGGTGGCGCGCCCGGCACGACGTAGAAGCCGATCTGCTGCGGTGTGGGCAGCGTTTGCTGCAGGCGGAACTGCGTTTGCGCGCCTTTCACGTGCATGATCTTCTGCTGGTAGATCTCGGCGAGCGTGTCATAACGGACAAGCACGTTCTGCAACCAGTAAGGGCGGTTCTCCTTCAGCCAGACGTCGGAATAAATGCCACGCAGGCGCGTGGTCGTGTCGCGAAGGTCTTCCAGGCGCGCGTTGATCGCGGAAATCTCGTGCAGGTCGCGGCGAACGCGGTCGCGATCGTTCATGTTCAGATACGCGTCCATGTAGTAGCGGCTGATCTCGGTTGAGAACTGAATTTTCATGCCCAGAGCATCGAGGCGCATCGCGGCCAGGCGGAGGAAGTCGACGGTGTCAGCGTGGAGGCGCGCTTTGGCGCCGTTTCGATACAGCGATTCGAGTCCGCGCTCGGCTGCGATACGCAGATCACGGGCGGCGGGAAGAGCGCGATTGTTCCACACCGAGCCGCCCTCGGTGAACGGATCCAGCCAGAAGCTGTCGTCGTTCGCCAGGCCAGCGGCGGCGCCGGTGAGCAGGGCATGGCTGCGGTTCAGGTTCAGGATGACATCGCGGAACGTGGAATCGTTGTTGCGATAGAACGCCCAGTCGTAGCTGTTGGAAAACTGTTCGATGGAGCACTCGCCTGCCTGCCACGAGCATTGCGCGCCGAAGACCAGGGCGGGCCAGGTCATGCCGAACAGCGCTTCGCCGTCGTCGGCCCAGGTGGTGTTCAGCATGCCGATGGCGCCGAGCTTCTGGCCGTCGCGCACGAAATTGCGGATGTTGACGAAGGCGGCATTGAAGTTGGGCCAGATCAGGTTCCAGTTGTTCGCACCGGGCGAAACGACGACGTCGAGGCCCGCGTCGCGAAACGGTTTGATCTTGGGCGTGAAATCGGGCTGCGCGTCGTACTCCCAGGCGACCGCGATCATGTCCTTGGGAAGAATGTTGAGCAGCTCTTTGTACTTGATGGCGACGTCGCCCCAGAACATGAGCCGCTTGTGGTAGGGCTGCATGATCTCGGAGACTTTTTGCAGGTGCTCGAGGTACACGCGGCCAAGTCCCACCTGGGTGGCGCGCGTCCATGTCTGCCCCATGCCGAGCTCGAAGGTTTCGTCGGAGCCGATGTGGAAGAACGGAGCGGGGAACAGCGGCACGAGTTCGGCGTAGAGCGACTTGATCAGGTCGTAGGACTGCGGGTTGACCGGGGCGAGCACGTGTCCGTGCGGCGTCTCCGCCAGATCGCTGTACACCTCGCTCTTCAGGACATGGTGCAAATGCCCGAACGCCTGCTGCTCGGGCAGTATGAGGACGTGGTAGCGGCGCGCGTACTCCACAAGTTCGCGAACCTCGGCGGCATTGAGCGAACCTTCCTTTGGCGCGATGAGCGGATGCGCCTCGTAATCGAAAACGTGTTCGATGTAAAGCGCGAACATGTTGATTTTGTACTCGGCAAGTGTCCGCACGTAACTCTTGAGCGCGGTCAGCGTGGGAACAGGGCCGCGGCTCAGGTCGATGTGTACGCCACGCCAGCGCATGGCGGGCCAGTCGCGAATCGTGAGCGCAGGGATCGACGCGCTGCCGCGTTCGCCCGGTTGAATGAGCTGCCGCAACGTCTGCCCGCCGTAGAAAACACCGGCCGCGGTGCGCGCGGTGATGACCACGCGCGCCGGCTCAGCCACGATTTCGTAGCCTTCCTCGTCCGCTATTGCCGTGTTCGAAGCGCGGGCGTTCGCGTCAGCGCTGCTCCGACCAAGGAAGATCAGGCCGCTGCCGGACGCGCCGCCGGTAGTGATTCGGGGCTTGCGGCCAGTCGCGCGCTCAATCTCTTCGGCGAGCATTTCTGCGCTGATGCGGTCCTCGGCCGCAGTGCGCGACGCGAGCACGATGCGGGTGGATGCGCCAATGGCGAACGATCCGGATTTGCGCTGAACTTCGCGCGGGGCAGGGATGAGCTTCAGATCGGCTGACGGTGTTTGCGCGAAAGCGAAAGAGCAGGAGAGCAGCAGGAAGAGGACCGCGGGTGGTTTTCGCATTGGCCTGGTGAAATGCGCGGCCAATATAGCAGCCCGGAGTGGGTTGGGCCACTCCGGGCCGGATGCCCTCTGGGCTGAAAGACGTGCCGGCGCTCTGCTGCGGGCGGGGCGCGATCTCTCAGCCCGACGGCGTCGGGCGGCGCCGTCGTCAAAATGCGGGGATTCGGCCGGCCAGCTAGGCGCGGCCGACGCCCGCGTACTGGAAGCCCATGGAGCGCAGGTGCGCACCATCGAGCAGGTTCTTGGTGTCGATGATGATGGGCTGGCGCAGCTGCTTCTTGATCTTGTCGAAGTCGAGCGAGCGGAACTCGGGCCAGCCGGTTCCGACCACCAGAGCATCGGCGCCTTCGGCAGCCAGGTAGGGCGTTTCGCAGAAGCGCACGGCCGATTGCAGCTGCTCGCGCGCTTCCGCCTGGGCCACCGGATCGTAGGCACGGACGCGCGCGCCGGCGGAGGCCAGCTTGCGCGCCACCGTGAGCGACGCCGAGCCGGCCACCGAACTGGTGTGCGGCTTGAATGCCAGGCCAAGGATGCCAACTTCCTTTCCGGCGATGTTGTGCACGAGCGAGCTGATTTTGCTCACCACCGTGTCGCACAGGGCGCGGTTGACTTCGCGCGCGGCGGTGAGGACCTTGAGCGAGACGCCGTTGCCGTAGGCCAGCTCGGCGAGCGACTCCATCTCCGACTCGACGAACGAACCACCCAGGGCAGCGCCGGGCTGGAGGCAGCGCGGGCCGATTTTCTTGTCAAGGCCGAGCGCGAGGGCCAGGTCCATGGAGTCGGCCTTGACGTGCTCGCACAAACTGGCGAGCTCGTTAATGAAGGAAATCTTGGTGGCGACGAAGGCGGTGGAGGCCTCGCGCACCAGCTCCGCCGTTTCGTGGTTGGTCACGATGACGGGAACGCCGCGCATCACCAGCGGCCGATAAATCTGCTTGAGCGTGAGGACGGCCTGCGGCGAATCGGCGCCGAGCACGATGCGGTCGGGCCAGTTGAAGTCTTCGACGGCGCATCCGTCGGTGAGGAACACCGGCTGTGTGACGACGACCTGCTGGAGCCCGGCCGAGGTCAGGCGCTGCTCGATGCGGCGCGCCGTGCCTACGGGCGAGGGCGTCATGACCACGAAGATGGTCTCCGGCGACGCCATCTGCGCCAGGTTGAGCGCCATGTCCTCGATGTAGCGCTGCGAATCCTGCGCCAGGAAGATGACCTGCGACTTGCGCGCGAACGATTCCTGGTCGGTGGAGTAGATCAGGCGGCCGGCGCGCACGTTGCGGCGAATCACGTCCTGAAGGTTCTTCTCGTAGAACGGGACGTTGCCCTCGGCGAGGCCGAAGACGCGCTCCGTGTCCTTGTCGTAGCAGGTGACGGGTGTACCGAAGTCGGCCAGGCAGGCCGAGCCGATCGTCGCCAGGTATCCGGAGCCGTATACGCCGATGTGCATGCCTCTACCTCCATCTTCACTTTTAGACCTGCCTGCGAGGTCCGCCAAGATGGGGAAAGGACATGTACGCGCGGAAGGACATGTACCGACAGCCGCTGTTGGCTGGTGGCGGCTGGCTCAAAGCGGCTTCCGCAAGAGCGGGACTTCAGCGCATTAGGGGCGCGAGGCGGCGGCCGAGCGGGATCGGAGCAATGTCGTGCCAGGTGCGGTTTTCGCCCTCGCGAACGAAGGTGAGCTGTTCCACCCGAACGCGCTTCGCGCCGGCGTAGGCAGCCCAGCGCTGGCGCGCCAGGTGGAAATCATGCCGGGAGGTCTGCTCCGAGTCACTTTTGACGATCGTGAGGTGCGGCATGTAGGGCCAGGGCTCGGTGAAGGCGAGGGCGCCGGTGTTCAACCTGTCGTGCAGCTCGCGCATGCGGTAGGCGGCGTGCGCCACGCGGATGAAGACCGTGGGCGTGAGCGGGACGAAGCTTTCCACATCGCCGAGTCCGACCTCGAACGGTTCGACGGACGAGCAGACCTGAGAGGTCATCTCAATGGCGTCGGCTTCGCTGCCGGCGAGCGGACGAGGCGGCATCAAGGTGATGTGGGCGGGAAGATGGGCGTGGTCGGGATGAAGCTGGTGGCGCAGGTCTTCCACGAACTGACCGACCGAATCCTGAACGTAGGTAACCAGGGCGTACAGAGGCTGCTTCATCTGCGATGATTCGGGAATTATACGCCCGCTCGCGCCGGCCGCCGATTGCCCGCGGCGCGTGAGATGATGGGCCCAGCGCCAGTCTGGAGCAGGCCGCGAGCTGATGAAAGCGCAACGCGAACCGGAAATCATTTCGCCCGACGAGCCGTTCGTCATGCGCGGCCGGAGCTTCGCCGGTCCCAGCGACGACCTGCTGGAGCGCATCGTCTCGCTGCTGGACGACGGATTTCGCCTTCCCGTGGTCGGGCTGCGCTTCGGAATCGATCCGCTGCTCGGATTGCTGCCCGGGTTGGGGGACGCCCTGGCGGCGATTGGTTCGTTCCTGGTGATCTACGCGGGATGGAGGCGGGGCCTGCCACGCGTGACGCTGGTGCGCATGCTCGCCAATATCGCCATCGATTCGGTCGGCGGCGCGCTGCCCGTGGTGGGCGACGCGTTCGACTTTTACTGGAAGTCGAACCGCATGAACTTCAACCTGCTGCAGGGCCGCGCCGAGCGACGCCGGCAGAGCTGGCGCGATTGGCTGTTCCTGGGGATTCTGGGAATGATTCTGCTCGGCCTGGCGCTCCTGCCGCTGGCCGTGCTGGTGGTGTTGGTGCGGTGGCTGTGGCGATAGAAGCGACATCGAGTTTCGATGGGCGCCGAAAGTGCGCGACGAGCAGTCAGTGTTAAACTCAAGGTTGGAACTCCCGCCTGTCGCCGTGTCGGGGCGTAGCGCAGCCTGGTAGCGCACCTGCCTTGGGCGCAGGGGGTCACAGGTTCAAATCCTGTCGCCCCGACCAATCGTTTTTTTTTCTGTCGCATCGCTGCAAAAACCGCTGAGGGACTGCACTTTCCTGGAGCTCGGCCAGGCCAATGAACGCGCCCGGGCCTGCACCGGCCGCTCCGCTAAGTGTGAGCTGCCCCTCCCCCCCTTGCCCCCGGGTGCCCTCTATTGTTTGCAAGCAGTTGCGCGGCTCTTTCCCGGCAAAGTATTGACTGGAGCTGGTTTAAGACCGAGGTCTTAAAGCTCGACGGCTCAATCAGTTGTCAAATAACAAGCCCCGCTGCCGCGAGGCCGGCTCGCGGGCGGGGCATCCACCTTTAGAGTAGCAAAATCGGTGGGGAGAATGGGAAGGGTGGCGCGATATTTATTGTGAGTGTTTGGTTGAAGTTGAGGACGTTTGCCGGATTTTAGGGGCTTGACAGAGGATCTGGGAACTGCCGCCACTCAAGCCGAAGGAAGGCTGAGTGGGCCACGCGTCCCAATCTATTCTCCAGCGATAATGCTGGTGGCGAGCTCCCACCCCTTTGCGGAGCAAACCGCGCTCCGCAAAGGATGGGGCACCCAAAATCGAGATTGACGTGGGGAAAAAGGGTTGATTGGATAAGAGCGAAGGCTCCGAGCTTACCCTAGCAGCGTCTTGGACTGGAGGGCCTAAAGACGCTGGGGAAGAAGGAGCCTTGGATGATGATTGTAGGCTGGGCGCGCGACAGGCCAAGCTGCTGTGCGGACGCTCTTCGTTGTACTCCTTCTGCCACGCCGCGATCTTCCGCCGGGCGTCGAACAGGTTCTGAAACCAGCTCACTCCACTTCCGGGCATTGGCGCTATCGGGAAGCGGCTCTCACGTCGCCGCGATCTTCGCGACATTTCGTTGCTTGAATGCGGGCTGTGCAGGCAGGGCAGCGACAAGCTGCTGCGTGTAGGGGTGCTGGGGACGCATGAAGATGCGTTCGGTTTCACCCGTTTCCACGATCTCGCCGTCATGGATGATCGCGATGCGGTCGCAAATCGCCGCCACCGAGAGCAGGTCGTGGGAGACGAACAGCATGGTCGAACCGAGCTTTTGATTAGAGCTGGTTTCATAAATACCTCAACGTAATCATCAGGCAGGCGAGGTGGAAGAAGCCTCGATACACAGCAAGGATGCGGTCGTGGCGTATCTCGATGCGGCGATAGGTGTGCAACCAG
>Ga0070741_10006427_pt1 | contig 25258 bp, 18 predicted proteins | sample Coa_R1_4_FD_66440 | JGI IMG/M metagenome (GOLD analysis project Ga0070741, IMG submission 66440) | Surface soil microbial communities from Centralia Pennsylvania, which are recovering from an underground coalmine fire - Coalmine... | ecosystem: Environmental > Terrestrial > Soil > Unclassified ... | reverse complement strand
ATCCGAGTGCATGATGGGCAACGGTCCTACAACGTTGATATCGCGGAGAAGGCGCCGTGTTGGCTGCAACTCGAGGCGCACGGACCAGCCGGGCATGGAGCGATGCCACTTCCAGAAACTGCGATCACTCGCCTCGTCCGTGCACTGGAAAAGATTCGCCTTCATGAAACCGAAGTGAAAGTGATCCCGGCGGTCCAAGCCTACTTCTCGGCGCTCGCCGAACGGGAAGAACCGACCAAAGCAGAGCAATACCGTAATTTGGAACGTGCACTAGCTGATCCTGCCTTCTTGAAGGAATTCACGGCCGACCCTGCACACAACGCTCTTGTTCGTAATACCATTACGCCGACCGTTCTCGAAGGCAGCAACAAGACGAACGTCATTCCCTCGCGTGCACGAGCGCAGCTTGATTGTCGGCTACTTCCCGGAGAGGACCCACAACAGTTTGTGAAGATGTTGGAGAAAGTGGTTGACGATCCCGAGGTGCGTTTTTCTATTTTGTTGAACTTTCCCCCATTAGCCTCAGGGGTCGAGACTGACCTCTTCCGAGCAATTCGTACCGCGGCAGAAAAGTTCGATCCGCAAGCACCAATTGTGCCCGCTGTACTTGGTGGGTTTACCGACGCCCACTACTTCCGGCGCAAAGGAATCGTGAGCTACGGGTTTACAGGGCTGCCACTTGTCGAAGACGACGCCCGGCGAGTGCACGGCACCAACGAGCGAATTTCCCTCTCTAGCCTACGTGAAGGAACACAAATGCTTGTGGAACTGTTGCAAGAATTGGGTCGGTAACCCGCCCATGTAGAGACATTCCAAAAAGAAGAAAAGATTCCGCTTTCGCTTCACATCTGTGGTGGACGAGTTACTTACTGCCAAGAGTAGGTTGGAGTAGCAGTAGGATCGAAGGTAAATTTCCCCCGCGGACACCGAGGATGTTCGCCTTGAACAGAAGAGATCTGCGTTGCCGATGCGTCAATGCTAATCACAATGCCATTATCTTCAGTCTGAATCGGCTGCACTCCTGCATAACTCTGAGTATTTGCATATTGGCCTTCGAGTGTCGTAACCGTATTGTGCACATCTGTTTCAATTCGCGAGCAATAAGCCTGCTCTTTATAGTTTGCGTACTGATAAATCGCAATAGCGGCTAGAATTCCTGTGATGGCAACTACGACCAAGAGTTCTAGTAGTGTAAATCCACGATTGCCTCGTATCATATTTCCTGTCCTCGGTTAGGAAATAATATACAAAACACGTGCCAAATTTAGTTCGTAAGAATCGAAATTCTCAGATGCTACGTAGGGTATGCACTGTGGATGTGTTCCAGTCGAATTTAAGAAACAATTGAGGACCTCATTAAACGAATCTGCTATTTTTATTGCTGTCGTCAACATGTCTACGTTCTTATACGTCTTTCACGTAATGAGCAGTTGCGGAATTTTCAGGTGACACAAAATGTCATTTCTCTTTACGTTGCTTTAGACAGCCGGGATATATACACAGGTAGTTACGAGGGGGTGTAACAGACCTTCGAGCCGTAAACGGAGACCGATGGTTCCGTCTGACTGTTGCATTGCTCTTGCCTCGAAGATAGCCGGCGGCAACAGTTGACGATAGGTTTCAGAAGGCTCTATGTTTGATTGGAAGAAGGAACAACTAGGCCGATGCGAGGTACTGCTCGCCTAATTGTAGGGTCATCTTTGAAGAGAGAGATTTCCCTCCGAATGAGGGAATTGGACCCACAAGGAATATCCCCAATTCCTGTGAAGTGTGAGCGAAAGTAATGCCTACAAAGATCCGGAACGGCAGAGGCCACAATAGACGTGCCCTGCCGTTCTCTGCTAAACCATGTCTACACTGGTTATTGCCATTTATAGGTACCGGCACTCGTGGTAAAGGTGAAAGTTCCACGATCGCACTGTGGGTGAGTCCCTGTAACCGTGGCAGGAAGCGAGGTGCCACTAAAACTGGTGGGATTAATGTCAACACCGTCGCTCTTGACTAATTTAGCGTTGTCGTACTTCTCATCTTTTGCATACGCAGCTTCTGCACTAATAATCGTGTTTTTCACATCAGACTCGACTCGAGCACAGAAAGCCTGCTTACGGTACGCGGCAAACTGAGGGATAGCGATGGCGGCCAAGATACCAATGATAGCTACGACGACCAGCAGTTCGATGAGAGTGAAACCCTTTTGATTCTTTTGGACCATGATGAAGACCTCCTCTGAATAAATTACGGATTTTAGTTATAGGTTATGTTCCAAAGTTATCCACCTACCATGTTTTTGCCTTTTGGCGCATGCCTTCTGTCGCTACCCAGCACGCTTGTATTCTCTTATATCGACAGTCTCCTTTCTCGCTTTAGCCCTTTTTTTCTGAGTTTGCATTTTCTTTGTAGATTGCTCAAGCAAAGCGCATGCCAGGCATAAGATTTCTGAAAAGAAAAACAATTTACTGAAAACTCACATACTCTTGCTACTAAGAGAGTAGGACTTCATTGGCAATTCCGTACATGTGCAAGACTCAGAATGGAAGAAATGACATTTTCTGTCAGTGGGAGTTATTATTTTGCCGTTTTGCTATTGGCAGTTCCACATAAATGCGGGAGCCAGAATGGGGAAACGACATTTTATGGCAGTATGAAGATTGTTTGCCGTTTTTCCTATTTGGGAGAGAGAGAAATTCGATAGGCTTCCTTAGTTTAGTAGGGAGGAGAATTAGCACTAAGATTGCAGGTGCGAAAAAATTAGAGAGCGATATCAGCGTCTATCTTGCCCAGTATGTCCATAATGAAGGACTGTAGAGTTTAAGTGTGGCTTGAGAGCAGACGAATCACCGAGCAGGAATCAGCAAAGGAAGGGCTACGGTGTACCCTGCGGGGATGCATGAGTCGTACATCCACCTGGCTGATGGCAACATACGTTCCCCGGCAGTGGCTTTGGAGCGTTCTTGTAATTTCTTGTCTTTTTAGCGTAGGGAGAGAGATCGGAGGACTTGTTGCAGTTCTTTACCTACGGCGTTCTTTTGCCGCCTTCGTTCAAGTGCGCGATGTGGTTATGAAGGGACCATACCACTCACGACAAGTGATACTTTTGTAACCGATGGCGAAGGGACCGATAGTTGATGCCGAGAACTTCGGCAGCTCTTTTTTGTACGCCTCCGGTTTTCTCTAACGCTGCACGAAGGATGTTCTGTTCGTAGGCTTCGAGCTCGGCGTCTAAGCTGACTCCTTTACTGAAGAAGTCGGCCGGAGGTTGCAGCTTGCTATCGGGCTGTTCCTCAGCCTTCGAAAGAGTTTCCGGGTGGGGAGGATGCGGTGTATGTAGGTGTGCCGGAAAATCTCTACTGCGAATAATCTCCTCCTCAGCCATTGTCACTGCATGTTGGATGATGTTCTCTAGCTCTCGGATATTGCCGGGATAGCGATAGTCAAGTAGAACTCGCATCGCCTGCGGAGAAATCTGGTGGGGAGTCCTCCCGCTCGCCGTAGCGAAGCGAACAAGAAAGTGGTGGATCAGGAGCGGTAAATCTCCGACTCGGTCCCGCAGCGCTGGGACGGAGATCGAGATCACATTAAGTCGGTAAAAGAGGTCCTGACGGAACCGCCCCGCGGTAACTTCTGCTTCGAGGTTACGGTTGGTGGCGGCAATGACTCTGACGTCGACGCGCACTCCTTTGTTACTTCCGACCGGAGTCACTTCTCGTTCTTGGAGAACCCGAAGGAGCTTCACTTGCAGTGGTAACGGAAGTTCGCCGATCTCGTCGAGAAAAATAGTGCCCCCGTCAGCTTCGCGAAATAACCCGAGCCGATTATTGAGAGCTCCAGTAAACGCCCCTTTGACGTGGCCAAAAAGTTCACTTTCCATCAACGACTCTGGAATGGCGCCGCAATTGACTGGAATAAAGGGATGCTTGGCTCGTGGCCCTTTGTCGTGAATGGCGTGTGCCACTAGCTCTTTGCCGGTGCCACTTTCGCCGATGATAAGTACCGTTCCGGTGCTGTCGGCGACTTTGGTGATAAGCTGGTATACTTTGTTCATCGCTTCGCTGCGTCCGACCAGACCGGCAAATGCTTCTACTGTATCCCCGTCTTTGGGAAAATCTTTATACTCGGTCTCTCGAGCTTCCTGTAAGCTGCGTTCGAGCGTCTTGACGCTGGTAATATCTTGCACACTGTACAACATGCCGATGCCGGTACTGTAGGTATCGGTTAGGGGGGAGCACGTCAGGCGTAAGATTCGTCCGATAGAATCCTCTTGCCCGCGAAACGTAAATTCGAGCGGTTTTCCGGCGTCCATCTGGTCGCGCAAAACAGGGAAACAGTCCAACACAGTTCTTCCGAGTAGCGAATTTGCCTGAAGACCAGCGATCTCTGCTATTGCGCCATTTGCATATTCGATGACGCCCTTGTTGTTGGTAATCAGCAGTCCACTTTCCAAATGTTGGATGATTCCTTGATAGAGAGACGAGAGGTGGCCGAACTCTAGATTTCGTGCCGCCAAGAGTATCTCAATTTGGAACAGACGATGGGTGAGGTAACTGCCGAGAAAGGCGATGGCGTAGAAAGAGGCGAGGATAGCGGCGAGGTGCACGGTCAGCGCAAGGTCAGGAACGGGGCTCGCGAACGAAAACACTGACGCGCTGAATTCCGAGTAGGGTAAAGTGCCATAATAGAGAAGATCAACTGCGCTGCCGTAGCACAACGATGCGATAGTTGCGGCGACGAGTGCGCCGCGACGAAAGAGCAAAAGTGCGGCGTTGAGGACGGCGAGGTGATAGAGAAAGACGAATGGACTCTCAATTCCGCCTGTGAGTACGATAATCCCCGTGACAAAAAGCGGGTCGAAAAATACCTGCGTATACGCCAAGACCGCAAGATTCTGTACGCGGGCGAGCAGGAGTCCCGAGGTCAGCGAGACGAGGTTAGTAAAGACTATAACACCGAGAAGCAAGCGCTCGGAAGGGGTAGAAAAGCTCCCGTGCCGATATGAGAAAAAGACTGCCCCAAGCAAGTATGTGGTAATTCCAACTCGAAGGAGCAGAAACCACGTGAAGCGCTGGCGCAGGGTGGTCTGCGAGTCCGACATAGCCTTAGCCGCCGTTGATGAGGGAACCCATTTTGAAGATCGGCATGTACATCGCAACCACAAGACCGCCGATAACAATCCCGAGGAAGACAATCACTAACGGTTCCATCAAGGCAGTTAGGTTACTTACTGCGTTGTCGACTTCGTCATCATAGAAGTCGGCAATTTTGTTGAGCATTGAATCCAAAGCGCCAGTTGTTTCGCCGACGTTGATCATTTGGCAGACCATCGGCGGGAACACTTGGCTGGCGAGGAGCGGTTCGGTGAGTGTTTTCCCTTCACTAATACTCTGACGAGCGGTGAGGATTGCTTTCTCGACGACCTTGTTGCCTGCAGTTTTTCCTGTAATTAAGAGTGAGTCCAAAACTGGTACGCCGGAGGAGAGCAACGTTGCTAGTGTCCGCGTGAATCTTGCAACCGCAGCCTTGCGTAACAATTGACCGAAGATCGGCAGCTTCAGTAACAACCCGTCGATTGCGAACCGTCCTTTCTCGGTTTTGTACCACGCACGGACGGAGAAAAAGAGCGCGAGCCAGAAGGCAATAATGTATTTTAGGTAAGCAATCGTAACATAGCTCAAATTGATGGCGATCTGTGTCGGTAAGGGGAGCGCCTTGCCGAAACTAGAGAACATGTCTGAGAAGGTGGGGATAACGAAGATCAGTAAGATGGCCGTGACGATGACCGCGACGGACACAATACTAATCGGATAGATCATTGCTCCTTTAATTTTTGCTTTTAGCTTGATCGCCTTTTCCATGTAGCCGGACAGGCGCTGGAGAATGGTATCAAGAATACCGCCGATCTCACCGGCATGGACCATGTTGGTATAGAGATCGTCAAACTGCTTACTGTGCTTGTGGAGCGCATCGGCGAAGGTCGTTCCACTTTCGACGTCAAGCTTAACCTGCCTGATGATTTTGCTGAACGCCTTGTTCTCACTTTGTTGAGCGAGGATGTCGAGGGATTGCACGATCGGCAAGCCGGCATCGATCATGGTGGCGAGCTGGCGGGTGAAGATGACGATATCTTTGGGAGCGACTTTCTCGCCAAAGCCAGGGATCTTGATGTCCTGGTCGAGCTTGCCCTTTGCTCTGATCTTATTCGTCTTTGGGCGAATGCGCTGGGCACGAAGGCGGGAAACTACAGCCTCGCGTGACGCGGCTTCCATTTCTCCTTGCACAGTCTCGCCGTTCGGGCCGACACCCTGCCAAATGAAAATCGCCATAAGTACCTCGGGTTCCGGAAGTAGTAGGTGATGCTTCCTGTATCGGTAGAAGTGAGGTTTCCCTTTAGCATGGCGGAGATAATCTCCTTGTCCGCCGTTTACAATAGAAGGGACTAGAAATGCAAGAGGCTTACGGCGGATTACGGATTGTAGATCGCGGATTGCGAATTAGGGACTAGGGGTAAAATAACTTCCTGATTTCTTGGTTACGGAGAAGGTGTCATTGCGGGTGCAGCGAAGCCATCTTTCCTGAAAAAGAGATTGCTTCATCACTTCGTTTCTCGCAATCACAATCCTTTCCGTCTCTTCATGGAGCCGAGAAGTTACTGTGTTTGTAGTCCTTAGTGAAGTGGTCGGAACGAGAGCCGAGACCTTGAGCAAGGCTAACAAGTAACAAGCGTACTATCGCAGTGCCTGTCGCAACGCCCGCTTCATAACAGCAAGTGGAGCCTCTACACCAGTCCAGAGAGAGAAGGCCAAGGCTCCTTGGTGCAGGAGCATTTCTCGCCCGTCGAGTACGGCCCGGCGTACTTTCTGGGCCCCTCGGAGAAACGAGGTCGGCTCCGGGCGGTAGAGGAGGTCGTAGAATGTACAGTTACGTGGTGTTGTGCCGTAAGCGAGCGGGAAAAACTCCTCGCCGTGCAGTCCTACCGAGGTACTGTTGATAATTAGTGAGGCACGCTGCAGGAGTGTCTCGCTTTGTAAGGCGCCCAAGGGAAGCGCGTTGATCGGAGTGTTGCCGAGATGTCGGTACCTTCGTGCAAGTACTTTCGCATTGGCGATCGTACGATTCACGATCGTGACCGGACCATACCTCGCGCGTAGTAACGAAACTAGCACCGCGCGTGCTGATCCGCCGGCGCCGATCATTATAACCTCTCCTTGTTGCGGGGGGAGCCCGTATTCTTTCAGCGATTGCAAAAACCCGCGTCCGTCGGTGTTATCGCCGAACAGATGCCCATCGCGATTAACGACCGTATTTACTGCGCCACACAGTTTGGCCTCTTCGCTGAGAGAGTCGAGATAACGGACGATTTTCTCTTTGTGAGGAACTGTGACATTGACTCCTGCCAGATTGAGGACCCGGATACTCTGTACTGCACGAGAAAGGCCGGACGGATGAACTAAAAATGGAACGTAGACGTACGGTAGTATACAGGCTTGAAATGCGGCGTTTTGCATCGCCGGTGAGCGTGTGTGCGCAATCGGATCGCCGAAAATGCCAACGATCCGAGTTTGGCCGCTAATCGCCGCTGTTACCCGAGTAGGTCGCGTTTCCTTTACGGACCGAAGTGGCACTCGCTCACCCCTCACCCTGTCCCACTCTCGAGCGGGACAGGGAACCTTGTGCCAAGCTGGGCAAAAGAACAATAACGACTTGAGACTACCTTCTGTGACTTCTCGTTTTACGCTGAGGCGGCTGCCACAGTATCTTCGGCTTGCTGCCTTCGACGTGGACGCGACTTTTTCACTGACTGTGCTTCTTTTAACGCGGCGTGAGCTGCGGCAAGGCGCGCGATCGGCACCCGGTAGGGAGAGCAGGATACGTAGTCCAACCCGGTGCGATGGCAGAAATCAACCGATGCCGGATCGCCTCCATGCTCACCACAGATGCCAATCTTGAGGTCAACGCGGGCTGCTCGGCCTTTGTGAACGGCGAGATCAATCAATTGCCCAACTCCGTTTTGATCAAGCGACACAAAGGGATCTTGTGGGAAAATTCCTTGATTTAAGTACTCGGGAAGAAATTTCCCGGCATCGTCTCGACTCACGCCGAGTGTCATTTGCGTCAGGTCATTGGTGCCGAAGGAGAAAAATTCAGCAGCCTGCGCGATGGTGTCTGCTGCTATGGCCGCGCGTGGCACTTCGATCATCGTACCTACCGTGAAGGCAACCGCCGTACCTTTTCTGCGTATCACCTCCTGACACACATGGACGATCCGTTCACGCAGGATTTCGAGTTCGCGTTTGAAACCGACGAGCGGCACCATAATTTCCGGAATGACCTGGACGCCCTCATTGGCGAGTTCGCAAGCGGCTTCCATAATGGCACGGGCTTGAACTTCGTATATCTCAGGAAATGTAACTCCTAACCGGCAACCGCGATGGCCCAACATGGGGTTGGCTTCGTGTAACACGTTGCGCTTTGCCCGCAGGCGATCGGCGGACACGCCGAGTTTGGTGGCAAGGTCCTGGATTTCCTCCTCGGTATGGGGAAGAAATTCATGCAACGGCGGGTCAAGCAAGCGGATTGTGACTGGCAATCCCGCCATCGCACGCAGAATGCCAAGAAAATCTGCCTTTTGCATGGGCAAGATCTTTTCCAAGGCGCGGACTCGACCGGTGGTATCGTCCGCCAGAATCATCTCGCGCACAGCGTCAATGCGATCGCCTTCGAAGAACATGTGTTCGGTGCGGCAGAGCCCAATACCCTCAGCCCCAAAAGCCCGGGCGACGCGCGCGTCGTGAGGCGTATCGGCGTTGGCGCGCACGCGTAAGCGACGGAAACGATCTGCCCACCCCATGAATTCCTTGAATTCCGGCGTGTCAGGATTCGGGTCGCGAGTCGGAACTTGGCCGCGGAACACCTCGCCGGTGGACCCTTCAAGAGTAATCCATTCGCCGGCGTGAATGATCGTACTCGAACCACGAACGCCAAACTGCTGACGCTCGTAGTCGACTTCCAAAGCCTCACAACCGACGACCGCACATTTCCCCATGCCACGACTCACTAAGGCTGCGTGCGAACTCGCGCCACCGCGCGCCGTGAGAATTCCTTGGGCGGCGTGCATGCCGTTAATGTCGTCAGGTGAGGTTTCAATACGGACTAAGATCACCTTTTGTCCACCATGCGCGGCGGCTTCCGCATCCTCGGCAGAAAAGACGACCTTACCACTAACCGCTCCCGGCGAGGCCGGTAACCCGCGCGCGATGCGTTCCTTCGGTGCGTTGGGATCGAGAGTCGGATGAAGAAGCTGGTCGAGTTGCGAGGGCGCAACACGTAACACTGCGGTACGCTCGTCGATAATGCCGGCGTGGACCATATCGACGGCAATTTTTATCGCTGCTGCCGCAGTGCGTTTGCCCGCCCGCGTTTGTAACATCCACAGATGGCCGCCTTGGACGGTAAACTCAATATCCTGCGCATCTTTGTAATGCGCTTCCAGCGTGCCGGCGATTTTTTGCAGAGTGGCGAAACTCTCCGGCATGCGTTCTTCAAGGGAGGGGTACAACTGGGCACGTTCCTCGTCTGACCGCCCCTCGCGCGCCGCACGCTCGCGCGAAGCTTGAAGCGTAATTTGCTGCGGGGTGCGAATCCCGGCGACGACGTCTTCGCCTTGCGCATTCACCAGAAAGTCCCCATTCAGTGCATTCTCGCCATTTGACAGGTCGCGCGTAAAAGCTACACCAGTCGAACAATCTTCCCCGAGATTACCAAAGACCATGGCTTGTACCGTGACCGCGGTCCCCCAAGCGTCCGGGATATTTTCGATTTTACGATAGGTAATCGCGCGTGGATTATTCCACGAACCAAACACCGCGCCGATCGCGCCCCACAATTGCTCTTGGGGGTTGTCGGGGAAATGGATGTGCAGGCGGTCGTGAATGGCCGCTTTGAACTCGACCACCAACTCGCGGAGGTCGTCGACGCTCAGGTCAGTGTCGAGCTCGATCCCTCGCGCGGCCTTCTTCTCTTCGAGAATCTTTTCAAACGGGTCACGTTCGGTTTTCGATTCCGGCTTCAGTCCTAACACGACGTCGCCATACATCTGCACGAAGCGACGGTAACAGTCATAGGCAAAGCGTGGATTTCCCGATTGTTTGATCAACCCTTGAACAGTGTCATCGTTCAAACCAAGATTGAGCACTGTATCCATCATGCCGGGCATGGACACGCGTGCACCCGAACGCACCGATAAGAGCAGCGGATTGTCTGCATCGCCAAACCGCCGGCGCATAATCTTCTCGATGCGCGCTAATCCCTTCTGCACTTGTTGTGCTAATTCACTGGGATAGCTGCGACCATGGTCATAGTAATAAGTGCAGACCTCCGTACTAATGGTCATCCCCGGAGGAACAGGCAACCCGAGCCCGGCCATCTCGGCAAGGTTTGCGCCTTTGCCGCCGAGCAGCCAGTTCATACTCGCGTTCCCATCCGCTTTGCCTCCGCCAAACGAATAGACGTAACGAGATTTTCGCGTCCTTCGTGCTTGTCCGTTCACTTCTTGTGCTGCCATACTTCCACCTTTATCAAGAGGTTTAATTGTCGACGTTTGTGACTGCAGACAGAGCCTTGCGATCACGCTGTTGGGGACCGAGGCGACGCAGAGTGCTCGCGCGCGGCTCTACACTTCGATTCGCGTCAGTAGTTCGGGGACCAGCCGGTCAATCGGGAGACGGATTTGTTCCAGAGTGTCACGGTCGCGCAGTGTTACGGTACTGTCTTGCATTGTTTGATGGTCAATCGTCAAGCAAAATGGCGTGCCCACTTCGTCCTGCCGACGGTAGCGACGACCGATGGACCCCGCTTGGTCATAAAAGACGGCAAAGCGTTGCTTGAGTAGATCGCGAATCTCTTGCGCTTTCTCCGGGTGCCCGTCTTTGCGGAGCAAGGGAAAAATTCCGACTTTTATTGGCGCCAATTGCGGCTTGAGACGGAGGACGATCCGCGGCTCGTTGTCTTGCACGTCTTCGTAATAGGCGTCGAGGAGGGTGACGAGCAAAATACGGTCGACGCCGGCCGCAGGCTCAATCACATACGGTTTGTACCGTTCTCGCGTCTCTTCGTCGAAAAACGTGAGATCTTTACCGCTGTATTCGGTATGTTGCCTGAGATCGAAATCGGTCCGACTGGCGAGGCCTTCTAATTCTCCCCAGCCAAATGGATACTGGTATTCGATGTCCGTGGTCGCCTTCGAGTAGTGCGCTAAGTCTTCTTGAGGATGATCGTAGAAACGAAGGTTTGCCGACTTGATGCCGAGCCGGTCAGTGTACCATTGCATGCGCTGTTCGCGCCAATAATCGAACCACTCATCCTCTGTTCCGGGTTTGACGAAAAACTCCATCTCCATTTGCTCGAACTCGCGGGTGCGGAAGATGAAGTTTCCTGGCGTAATTTCATTACGGAACGACTTGCCGATCTGCGCGACGCCGAACGGCGGCTTCAACCGGCTCGCTTGCTGGACATTCAGGAAGTTGACGAATATCCCTTGTGCGGTTTCTGGCCGCAGAAACGCTACTGCCGCGTCTTCTTCTACTGGCCCGACGAAAGTCTTGAACATCAGGTTGAACTGACGAGCCTCAGTGAGGTCGCATTCCATGCCTTTGGGGCACTGGCGCTCGGCTTTGGCCGGAATATGGTCGGCACGAAATCGCCGCTTGCAGTTCCGGCAATCGACTAACGGATCAGAGAAGCCTGCGACGTGTCCCGAGGCTTCCCACACACGCGGGTGCATCAGGATAGCGCTCTCGATGCCGACGACGTTTTCGCGCGAGGTCACCATATAGTGCCACCACGCCTCACGGATGTTACGCTTGAGTTCGATGCCTAGCGGTCCATAGTCCCAGGTGCTGGCAAAGCCACCGTAGATTTCACTTGAAGGAAAGACAAACCCGCGTCGTTTGCACAGGTTGACGATCTTGTCCATTGTCACTGTCATAGGTGAGGAGCCGTATCATTCCCCTACCGGGTCGTCAACGAGTGAATCGGCCAGCAGTCCGGCTTGTTCGAGGAACGCACGTGACTTTAATGGTCGAGTCAGATGACGCGTGAGTAAACTGGAGACAATCGCACGCAACTCTCGACAAGTCTGGGGTGCAGCACGAGTGAGCAAGAACGCCTTAGGTTGCGCGGATTGTGGGTTCGCTAAAAGATGAAGTGTGTCAGGAGAAAGACGAACCGTCGCTCCTCCTCGGTCTCGACAGTTTACGCATAACAGTCCACCAAGACTTGAAGAGAACATAGCAGGAGGATCCGTTGCTGTCCGCGAGTGAGCGATTGGGATAGGCTGTCCACATCGTTGGCATCCATCGATATTCGGAGCGTAGCCTGTATGAACAAGAAGCAGCAGCTCGAAAGCAGAGAGAAATAATGGTGACAATTCCCGTTGTTCTTCAAGTACTGCTAGCCCTTGGAGTAACAACTCGTAGATCTCTGGTCCCGACTCACGTCCAGCGACCATTACATCGATAAGTTCGGTAAGGTAACTGGCAAAGCCATAGCGTTGCAGGTCTCGACCGGGGGCGCGAAAACTTCGCAGCAGGTCACAGCCAAAAATAAAAGCAAGCTCTTCAGCGCGAATGGGGCGAAACCGCAGGTGAACATTGGTAAATGGCTCGAGCACATTGACGAACCGCCGTTGTGATCGCTTCGCGCCTTTGGCAATGCCCGTGATTTTTCCCCAATCGCGCGTAAGAAATGTCACGATCTTGTCAGACTCTCCATGAATCCGCGCGCGCAGAACAATTGCCGGAGTACGTTCTTCGATCATAACTGTGGTTTTTACCTTGACACTTGGAGAGGTGGTTCTTAGATTTTGGTGGACAGTGTCTTTATAGATAGAATACGAGAGACCGATCTTTTCACAAGGGCAGGGGGTCATTGCATGGATACATCAGAACGTGACAACGGACTCGCGTCCGCGCATGGACAGTCCGAACCGTCTGAAGAGCAAGATGCTTCGGCGGAAAACCTACAAGCCGAGCCGGCGGTTGATGAACTAACCGCGCTTCGTTTGCAAGTTGAGGAAAAAACCAAAGAGGCACAGGCGAATTACGATCTTTTTCTGCGTGAGCGCGCGGACAACGAAAACTATAAGCGCCGCCTGCAGCGGGAAAAATCCGAAGCTTTGCGCTTTGCCAATGAACCGCTTGTGCGTGACCTCCTTCCGGTGCTGGATAATTTGCACCGCGCACTCGCTCATGCCCAGAAAGCTGGTGATGGGCAATCGCTCGTTGACGGGGTGACCTTGGTGGCACGTGCCTTTCTCGAGACACTGGAAAAGCACGGCGTCAGTCAGGTCAGCGCCAAAGGACAACCTTTCGATCCAACCAAGCATGAAGCGATGGCGCAAGTAGAAAGTGCAGAGGTCGCACCGAACACAGTCGTTGATGAGTACACTCCAGCCTATATGTTGCACGATCGTTTACTACGTCCGGCATTAGTGACGGTATCTAAAGCACCTTCCGAAGAGAAAAAATCTGAAGCCTAAAGGTTGCGGAGTCATAAAGGGATGATTACAGATCTTGTGTAAGGGCCGATACGGTCAACGGTTTTCGCAAGGAGCACGAATATGGCAAAAGTTATTGGTATTGACCTGGGGACGACGAACTCAGTGGTGGCAATTATGGAAGGGGGCGACCCCAAAGTCATCACCAACTCTGAAGGCAGCCGCATTACGCCCTCGGTGGTGGCATTTACCGACAGCGGGGAGCGGTTGGTTGGGCAAATCGCTCGTCGCCAGGCGGTGACAAACCCAGAAAACACAATTTTCTCTATTAAACGTTTAATTGGCCGTCGCTTCGATGACCCGCAGGTGACCAAAGCCGCTAAGATTCTCCCCTATAAAGTCGTCAAAGCTGATAACGGCGATGCCTGGGTGGAAAGTCGCGGCAAGAAATACAGTGCGCCCGAGATTTCTGCCTTCGTCTTGCAAAAGATGAAGCAGACTGCCGAAGATTATTTGGGCGAGAAGGTCACCGACGCCGTTATTACGGTTCCCGCGTATTTCAACGACTCGCAACGGCAGGCGACTAAAGACGCCGGCCGGATCGCTGGACTTAATGTCCTGCGTATCATCAACGAGCCGACCGCCGCTTCGCTCGCGTATGGTCTCGATAAAAAGAAAGATGAGAAAATCGCAGTCTTCGATCTTGGCGGTGGTACGTTCGACATCTCCATCCTTGAAGTAGGTGACGGAGTCTTTGAGGTCAAATCCACTAACGGCGACACGTTCCTCGGTGGTGATGATTTTGACCAACGGGTTATCGATTATCTGGCCGACGAATTTAAAAAGGACCAGGGCGTCGACCTGCGCAAAGATCGCATGGCTTTGCAGCGCCTTAAAGAAGCGGCAGAGAAAGCAAAGATCGAATTATCTTCCTCAATGGAGACTGAGGTCAACCTGCCGTTTATCACGGCCGATCAGAGTGGCCCCAAGCATCTTACGATGAAGCTGACACGCGCGAAGCTCGAAGCGCTCTGCTCTGACTTGCTTGATCGACTTGAAGGGCCATGCCTGGCAGCTTTGAAAGATTCCGGGCTATCAGCGAAACAAATTGATGAAGTCGTTCTTGTCGGCGGCATGATCCGCATGCCTGCAGTGCAAGAGCGCGTCCGCAAGATCTTTGGCAAAGAGCCGCACAAAGGCGTCAATCCCGACGAAGTCGTGGCAGTGGGGGCTGCGATTCAAGGCGCAGTACTCAAAGGCGAAGTCAAAGACGTCCTCTTGCTAGACGTAACTCCGCTGTCACTCGGAATCGAAACCTTGGGTGGTGTGTTTACCCGGCTGATCGATCGCAATACTACGATCCCGACGAAAAAGAGCCAGGTGTTTTCAACCGCGGCGGATAATCAAACCGCAGTCACGATTCGTGTGTTCCAAGGTGAACGCGATATGGCGGCGGATAACAAGCTGTTAGGCCAGTTTGATCTCGTTGGTATTCCTCCTGCGGCACGTGGTGTTCCGCAGGTTGAAGTAACGTTCGATATCGATGCCAATGGTATCGTGCACGTCAACGCCAAAGACCTTGGGACAGGGAAAGAGCAGTCAATCCGCATCACTGCGTCGAGTGGTCTCTCGGAGAGCGAGATTAAACAGATGGTGAAAGATGCCGAGATGCATGCGGAAGAGGATAAAAAGAAGAAGGAGCGCATCGAAGCGCGCAATCAGCTCGACACCCTCATCTATTCGACAGAGAAGTCGTTAAAAGATCATCGTGGTGACGTTGATGCCGATGCCGTCAGCAAAATCGAGGCGGCTCTGGAAAAAGCCAAAAAGGCGATGGAAGGGGAGGACGTCGATGCGATCAAAGCGGCACAGGAAGAGTTGACGCAGACATCGCACAAGCTCGCCGAGGCGATGTATGCACGAGTCGCGAAGGAACAACAGCAAGCCGCTGGGGGAGCCGACGGACAAGGCGGCGGCGCTGGTGGGAATGGGAAGCCGCAAGAGAAAGAGAATGTGGTTGATGCCGACTTCGAAGAGGTGAAGTAAGCGGAAGGATGCATCAACAGGTCCGTCTCTCACCCCCACTTTTCTGAAATTGGAAAAGTGGGGGTTTTTTTGTTATAGGGGAAACGAGCACGGGGTATGACAAACAAAGCCGACTACTATGAACTACTGGGTGTCAGCCGGGACGCGAGCGAAGATGAGCTGAAAAAGGCGTATCGTAAGGCGGCGATGCGCTATCATCCTGATCGGAATCCGGGGGATAAAAAAGCCGAAGAGAAATTTAAAGCCTTGTCCGAGGCCTATCAAGTCCTCTCTGATTCAGAGAAGCGCGCCCGCTACGACCGTTTTGGTCACGCCGCTTTTGAGCAAGGGGCCGGGCCGGGTGGCTTTTCGGGTGGCTTCGATTTTTCCGGGAACTTCGAGGACATTTTTGGTGATATCTTTGGCGACATCTTTGGTGGCGGAGGTAATCGTGGCGGGCGACGGCGAGCCCGGCGCGGCGAGGATCTCAGCTACAACATGGAGATTTCCTTTGAGGAGGCGGCTTTTGGGGCGGACAAAACTATCTCGGTGCCGCGGGCTGCGACGTGTGAAACCTGCCAGGGAAAAGGGTCCAAGCCGGGGACAGCACCAAAAACCTGTGGAATGTGTCGTGGCAGTGGCCAGGTACGGTTTCAGCAGGGGTTCTTTACGGTCGCGCGGACGTGTAACCAATGCGGTGGCCAAGGGTCTGTGATCACTGACCCCTGTGAGACGTGTCGCGGTGTTGGCGCAACCCGAAAGACGTCCACACTGCAAGTGAAGATTCCTGCGGGTGTCGATAACGGTGCGCGTCTAAAACTTCGCGGGGAAGGGGAAGCGGCCCCGGGCGGTGGTGCTCCTGGCGATTTATACATCATGATCCACGTTCGTGAGCACCCGCTCTTCAAACGCCAAGATACAACCGTCATTTGTGATATTCCCATCAGCTTCCCACATGCTGCTCTTGGAACTGAGATCGAAGTGCCAACGCTTGAGGGAAAAATCAAACTCAAAATTCCTGCCGGTACTCAATCTGGAAACGTCTTTCGTCTGCGTGGCAAAGGGATTCAAGATCTCCAAGGCGGCGGACGTGGCGATCAATTGGTCCGCGTCCTCGTCGAAACGCCCAAAAAACTCAGCACACGGCAGCGCGAGCTGCTCGAGGAATTTGCGCGCTTAGACGGAGCCGATGTGCACCCAATGAGCAAAGGGTTCTTCGAGAAAGTGAAAGAACTCTTTGGCTAGCCTCATATGAAACTACGCGACCTCGGCGAGTTTCCTTTTCTCCGCCGGTTGCAAGCGCGCGTGGCGCGTGATGCCCGCGTGCAGCTCGGTATCGGTGACGATTGTGCGGCGGCTTCTCTTCCGGGAACGACGTTACTCACGACTGATACCCTAGTAGAAAACGTCCACTTTCGCCGCGAATGGACAACCTTCTCACTGTTGGGTGAGAAAGCCTTCGCGGTGAATGCTAGTGATATTTCCGCGATGGGCGGAGAACCAACGTTTGTTCTGCTGAGTGTGAGCGTTCCCCAGGACACCGAAGTTGAGGACCTTGATGCATTTTTTGCCGGATTTCTACGCGCGGCTGACTCGAATAGGACCTCGCTGATCGGTGGCAACATGAGTGCCGCGCCGTGTTGGATGATTGCGGTAACCCTCCTCGGACACGCGCCGTACGGTGTGATCACCCGGTCGGGAGCCCAACTCGGCGATGATGTATACGTCACCGGCACTCTCGGTGATGCGGCATTGGGACTCCGAGTGCTGCGGCAGGGAAAAAGTGGGGCCCATGCTGAAGAAGCTAAGGCGCGCTTTCTTTGTCCGACGAGTCGACTGGAGGTCAGCCGACACCTCGCCGCCCAGCGCCTGGCGACCGCGATGATCGACGTCAGCGACGGACTTCTTCAAGATCTCGGTCACGTATGTGAGGCTAGTAAAGTTAGTGCAGAGATTGAAGGAGAACGACTCCCCCTGTCTGCTAGCTACCGTGCGCTTGTAGGCGAGCGAGAGTGGAATCTGGCCCTCACTGGTGGTGAAGATTATGAATTGCTCTTCACGGCGGCGGAGAGGTGCCGTGACGCTATTGCCGAGATTGGCCGCGTTGCCCAGTGCCCCGTGACGCGTTTGGGACGGATTACTGCCTACGCCCAGGGAATCAACGTCCGTGCGCCCGACGGGAGTGTGTACGTCCCCGCGCGGGCAGGGTACGATCATTTTCGAGCGGAGTGAATTATGGACCGTGCTCGACTTCACGAGTTACTCGCACAAGTACGGGACGGTACAGTAGATGTCGACCAGGCTCTCGATACTCTGAAGACGCTCCCCTTTGAAGATCTGGGATTTGCCCGGATCGATCACCATCGTGCGCTGCGCAAAGGTTTTCCGGAGGTTATTTTTGGGCAGGGAAAGACTGCGCGCCAGATTAGCGAGATTGCACAACGAATAGTGGCCAATGGCCAGCACGCACTGATTACGCGTCTGGATGAAGCGAAGGCACAGGAAGTTAAGGCAACAATACCGGCGCTCCGGTATTATCCGGAAGGACGAATTGGGGCGCTCGGTGACCCGCCTGTTCCTCCTGCTAATCAAGGAACCATACTTGTTGTTGCCGCTGGCACGGCCGATCTTCCGGTGGCGGAAGAAGCGGCGATCACCGCCGCACTGATGGCCAACAAAGTCGACCGGCTCTACGATGTTGGTGTGGCTGGTTTACATCGCTTACTTGGAAGCATCGAAAAACTCCGCGCCGCATCGGTGGTGATCGTGACTGCCGGGATGGAAGGCGCCTTGCCAAGTGTCATTGGTGGGCTGGTTGACCGACCGGTAATCGCAGTGCCCACCAGTGTTGGGTATGGTGCAAGTTTCAACGGTTTGGCCGCACTGTTGGCGATGCTCAATTCCTGCGCCGCAGGTGTGACAGTGGTTAACATCGATAACGGTTTCGGTGCCGCCGCCGCAGCGACACTGATGAACCGCAGGCCGTTGTAGGTTGCGGATTGTAGGTCGGAAGGCGGGGAAAGTCCGGGTTTTACAAATCCGCAATTATGGCTATGTCTGAAAAAAATAAATCTCCGCGCATCACCAGGGGGCGCGCGAAACGCGCGTTGCAGGTGGGTTCGCTCACTACCTCGGTCGGCGGCAGTTATGTCTGGCACGCATTAAAGCGCCCCTTTCAATCAGTGGCGAAGAAAGATCAAGATCTCTTCGATCTGCATCTCAAAAACGCTCTGCGCGTTGTTGAAAGCTCGCGCGAACTGCGCGGAGCGTTCATGAAGCTCGTACAGATGCTTAGCATGCGTGACGACATTTTTCCTACCGAGGCCCTTAGCATTCTCTCAGTCGTCCAATCCTCGGTCCCGCCGATGGAGTACACGCTTATCCGCGACCAAATAAAAAAAGAATTAGGCAAGTATCCAGAGCAGTTATTCAAGACTTTCTCGCATGAGGCATTTGCGGCTGCATCTCTTGGACAAGTCCACAAAGCAACCCTGAAAAATGGCAAGACGGTTGTCGTGAAGGTCCAATATCCTGGTGTCGATGAAACAGTCGAGCAGGACCTCAAGAATCTCAAAGCACTGTTGCAGGTGTTCACGACGATGACACGAGATGTCTTGCGGCAGAAGTTTGATGCCAGCGAGATTTATCAGGAGATGGAAGAACGCTTACGAGAAGAGCTGGACTATGTGAATGAGGCGAAAAACCTCACCACGTTTCAGCGCTTGTTTGCAGACGACGGTGACGTTATTGTCCCGCGTGTCTACCCAGACTTTTCTTCGCGCCGCGTACTGACCATGGGATATGTCGAGGGATACAAACTCCAAGACATGTTTTCTGCGGGAGTGGATCAATCACTCAAAGATTGGCTGTCGATCAAATATTTTCAGATTACCTGGCGACAGATTCTTGAGTTTGGCATCTTGCATACGGACCCGCACCCCGGCAACTACTTAGTCACATACCATCCTAAGATTGCGATGCTCGATTTCGGCAGTGTGCGCATTTTCCCTGGAGAAATTCGCAAAGGTTACCTTCATCTCGCGAAAGCCATTCTTGACCGCGATGAAGCGACGATGGGTGAGTGCTTTATCACTTTAGGCTACCTCACGCCTGGAGAGAACCCTGCGCCACTGGTGAAGATCATGTACCTGATCTTCGAGCCGGTATTAGAAGATCGCGTTTACGATCCGCACGATTTTGATTCTGTCAGCAAGACTGTGGAGATCACCAACATCGGCATCGAGAATCGTGTTTTCAACGCCCCGGGGCACCGTTTGTTTCTCGTGCGCGCACTGTGGGGACTGGATTCGTATATTCACCAGTGGCGGACAATCACTAATTGGCACCGGATATTTCGGGAGTGTATTGAGCGAGTAAAGCAGTAGCCGGGGTAAGGCATAGTGATTCTTCTCGGAGCATGCATGTTGCCTGTCTTCTGGGTCCCGAGTTCAGTGACTAAGGGAGGGCAGTAATGAACCGTGCGGAACGGCGGCGACAGGAACGAGACGCGCGAAAAAAGCCACCACCGAGGGACGACCTCGCATCTCCGGCGCGTGTAGATATTGCTGCTATTAAACGACGACTTCAGCAACAGACGACGCCTGAGCAAGTGCAACGGCTCATCGGTACTCTTGTCGCACAGGGATTGCCACGCGAGGCCGGGGAGGAGCTTTCGGTCTATGCAGCGGAGTTCCATGATGCGGCCGCGATTCTGAAAGTGAGAGAAACAACAGTGGAGCAGGTTCCCACTTTGGTGAATAATGCTCATAGCTGGGCTGACACGATGATCAGCCAGTCGCCGGAACAGGAGCGACGTGCTTGCAAGGCTGGATGCGCGTTTTGTTGTTACGTTCCTACGGTATTAGTGACTGCCGCGGAAGCGGTGTACTTGGCCGATTGGCTCCGCATCAACTGTTCAACTGAAGAACTGGCAACCGTGAAGCAACGGCTGAGCCAGCGTCAGCAGCAGACAAAGGCTCGTTCTTCTTCAGTACCAACCAAGCCTTTCCCTTGTGCGCTGCTGCAAGACAACCAATGTATGGCGTATGCCGCCCGTCCGCTGAAGTGTCGCGGCTGGAATTCCCTGCGTCGTGACGTCTGTGAGCGGGCTTACGGCCACAGTCAGTCACAAGTGCAAATCCCGGCTGACGCGTATGCTTTTGTGATGGGGAACGCGGTCCTCAGCGGACTGAGCGATAGCGCCACGAGTGCCGGGTTAGATGGGGCAACATATGATCTTACTTCCGCACTTCTCCGGGCACTAGAGACGCCTAATGCTACTGATCGCTGGCGAAAAGGAGAGCGATTGTTTAGTAAGAGTCAACGCCAACGGTGATTCCCAGGAACATTAACGGGCCGTGTCTGCCGCTCCCTGTTCGTTCCCACCCGGAGTTCGCCGCTTCATCGTTAGTCTCCTTGCCTCAACACATTTAGTGATAATCGTAGTACCTCTCCGACCGACCATGCTTGGAACGGACAGCCGCGTGGCGTGTGTGGTGCATCGCCGTCCGCAATCTCGGAGATGTGACCAATCCCGGCGTCATGCAAGTGTTCGAACAGCGGCGTAAGGAAGCGCGTGCGTGCTTCGTCCTTTGCCTCCCGTGTACTCCCGCGCACGCGGACCCACGCCTCAACAAACGGACCGATCAACCACGGCCATACGGTACCTTGATGGTAGGCGCTGTCACGTTGCCGCACTCCTCCGTCGCAGTGAGGGGCGTACGCGGGCTCGCCTGGTGCAAGAGAACGCAGGCCCAGAGGGGTCAAGAGTCGGTGCTCAACTGTCTCAACAATCTGCCGGGCACGCCCGCCTTCAATCAGCGCAACCGGCAAGCCGCCAATCGCCAAAATCTGATTGGGTCGGAAAGTGGAGTCGGCAGTACGAGGTTGATGATCGACATCGACGACATCATAGAGATACCCACCCGCCTCGTTCCAAAAGCGTTGCCGGAATACAGCGCATCCGCGAATGAACGGCTCTTGCCAACGTTCGGAGAAACGACTGGCGATATGAAGGGCATTGAGCCACAGCGCTTGAATCTCAACCGGCTTGCCGATGCGCGGAGTGATGGCATGTCCGTCCACACGGGCATCCATCCAGGTCAACTGTTGCCCTTGCTCTCCCGCGGCTAACAGACCGTCGGTGTCAAGCCGAATGCCGTACCGTGTCCCGGCGGCGTATCCAGTAAGAATGGCTTCGATTGAGTCACAGAGAGTTTTCTCGGTGTGTTGTGTGAGGCGTCGCTGCTTGACCTCCATGGCTTGCAGGAAATCATGCACGGCAATGACGTACCACAAGGAGGCGTCGACGGCGTTAAACTCCGGTGTATCCCCTTGATCGGGAAAGCGATTGGGGAGCATGCCTTCAGAGACTGTGCTTGCCCAAGTCAAGAGGATGTCACGACCTTCGTCGAGCCTTCCAGTTGCCAGACAGAGGCCGCGGAGCGCGATGAACGTGTCGCGACCCCAATCGGCGAACCAGGGGTAGCCTGCGACAAGAGTTTTTCCTGTGCCACGCTGCACAAGATACGCATCCGCCGTCCGGTGCAGCAGAGAAGCAAAACGCCGCCGCCGACGGCCCTCGGCGGTGCGAAGAAAAGAAAAACAGCGCTGCGCTGAGGTGCCTGGTGGGAAAGCCCCATTTTCGTGCCCCCCGGCGGCGAGTAGCAATACAGCCTCTCCCTCTGACAAATCCCACCGAAATGTCCCGGGCGTGGCAAGATCTTCGATGTGGTCGAGGCCTCGTGCCCGCTCCTCATCATACGTGAAATTACGGTACCAATCCGGCTGGTGCACATACTCGCCATTAGAGAGTGTGATAATTCGTGGGACCTCAGGATACGGACGCCAGGTTCTGCGCTCACCTTGTGCCTCGCACTCAAAACGAAAGGCCGGGTTCTCGTGATGTAATGAGTGATAATCGCGACCGGAAAAGAACGGGCGAAGTGAAAGGGAAACACCCGCACGAACAGTCAACAGCCGCCACTTCAGCGCGACTACCGAGGTCTCGTGACAGACAAGGAGTTCGTGTTCGATGATAGTTTCATCGTCCAGCCGAAAGCGCCAGCAGGGCCAGGGTTCGTCGGTGAACGACTCAATACGTTGTGACCCGTCGGGATGCGTCACATCAGGTGTGTAGCGTTGTGAGGACAGGGCGTATTTCCCATTCGGAGTATCCACCCAGGCATCGAAGCCGTTCACCAATACGTAGCGGCCAGTGGGAGGAGTGGTCGCGGTGAGCAGCAAGGCATGATACCGCCTTGTGCGGATACCGTTCACAGTACCCGAGGCAAAACCGCCAAGACCGTCGGCTTCGAGCCACTCGGCGTTGGGTGAAAACTGCGTACTGGAGAGTGTTGTTGGGATTGTCATAATTCTTTGATGTTACCACCGTGTGGTCGGTTTCGAGAAATGGTCGGAAGGCTCCGACTGAAGAAAAGTGCAAACGTGTAACGAGGACTGATCTATCTCTCGCCTTACTTGTACAGTAAAAAAGTGCGGAGACCTTGAACGCGTGAGGACCATTATGTGGCGTGTTGGCATCGATGTTGGTGGAACCTTCACTGATTTGTTCGCGTGGGAGGAAGAGAGTGGTCGGAGTGTGACCGCAAAAGTCCTGACCACCAAAAAGGACCGGGCGTTGGGTGTGCTACAAGCGATTGAGAAAGCGCGCCTGCCCGTGAATCAAATCTCCGCGTTGATTCACGGCTCAACGACCGCGACCAATGCGCTCATTGAACGCTCCTTTCCTCCGGCGGCGATGGTTACGACCGAAGGTTTCCGCGATACTATCGAAATTGGTCGCCAACGCCGCGAACGGCTGTACGACCCCTACCAGAGTAAACCGAAGCCGATTATTCGACGACGTTATCGTCTGACCGTTCCTGAGCGGATCAGTGCGCAGGGGGAGATCCTGACGCCGCTCGATGAACACGCTGCCCGGAGCGTTGCCGACCGGATTGCGGGAATGGGGCTGGGATCGATCGCGGTTGCCTTTATCAATGCTTACGTCAATCCAACCCACGAACAACGCATGGGCGAGATTCTGCGCGCACGATTGCCGCAGGCGTCTATTGCGCTCTCGTCGGAGACACAGCCCAAGTTTCGTGAACTCGGACGTTTTACGACGACAGCCATCCGCGCGGTGCTTCTGCCGGTGATGAGTGTGTACTTCTCTCGGTTAGAAACTCTCCTTCGTGAACGTGGCTTCAACGGCTCGCTCTCGATCATTAAAAGTAACGGCGGCATGATGGGCGTTGAGCTGGCCAAGCTGCGGCCGGAAGAGCTGATCGAGTCCGGTCCTGCCGGCGGTGTGGCGTATGCGACCTACCTCAGTGCGCGAGCCAGCTTCCCGCGGGCGATTCATACGGATATGGGCGGGACAAGCTTTGATACGTCGATCGTCGAAGACGGGCATGGACTCATTACTCGTGAGTATGAACTCGAATGGGAAGTGCCGGTCATCGTGCCGATGCTAGATATCCGCAGTGTTGGCGCCGGCGGCGGGTCAATTGCCTGGGTGGATGACGGTGGCTCACTCCGAGTCGGGCCGCAGAGTGCGGGCTCAGAACCAGGGCCGGCCTGTTACGGACGGGGCGGGAACGAAGCGACGGTAACAGACGCAAACTTACTGTTAGGCCGACTGGAGCCTACGCTCGGCGGGAAATTCGCGCTCGACCGTACGGCAGCAGAGGCGGTGGTCACGCGGGTTGCACAGCAAGTCAACCTCGATACCCTCCGAGCCGCGGAGGGTATCATTCAGATCACCTGCGAGAACATGGCGCAGGCGATTAAAATGGTGCTGATCGATCGCGGCCGGGACCCGCGTGATTTTGTGTTGGTGAGCTTCGGTGGCGCGGGACCGATGCATGCCTGTTTCATTGCTCGCGCCCTCAGCATCCCGCGAGTTGTGGTGCCGGCGTACGCGGGAGTTGCTTCGGCTTTTGGCGCCACCGCCATGGATGTGCGCCATGATATCGAAGCGTTCTTTTACTCACCGGTCGAAGGTATCGATCTTGCTCGTCTCAACCAGTTATACGACCAGCTTGAGCAACGCGGGCGAGACCTACTCGCCCGCGAGCAAATAGGCCACGCACGTGTCTCTGTGTCACGTAGCGCACAGATGCGCTATGTCGGGCAGTCGTATGAGGTTGAGACGCCAGTTCCTACCAATCGATTGTCGGCAACTCAGATGCCGCAAATCGTGCAGAACTTCCATAAAGAGCACGAGCGTGAGTATGGGGTCGCGTCTACTCAATTCGCCCCGGCTTTCGTCAGTTTGGGCGTAACGGTGATTGGCCACAACGAGCGGCCGCCGATTGTGCAAGTAAATCCTGCTACGGGCCGAGACCCGCGTAAAGGCGAACGGCGCGTCTATTTTGCCGGTCATTGGTTACCGACGCCGGTCTTCGATGGACAGAAACTTGTACAAGGCTATACGTTACGCGGCCCGGCGATCGTGGAGTATGAGCACGCCTGTGCGGTGCTGCCGCCAGATACGTCTGCCGTGGTTGACGCGTTGGATAATTTGGTTATTTCGGTAGGATAAAGTTGTCAGTAGTCAGTTGCCAGTTGTCAGTGGGGAATTATGAGTCAGGTAGAGAGACCTTGTGGTCTGGCAAAAAGCCGTAGAACTGATAACTGTCAACTGATAACCCTACGGAGAAAACTATGGCACTCTCGGCAATCCCGGTCATGGAACAGGCGGCGCTTGATCCCGTAACCTTCGAGGTCTTACGTAGCCTGTTT
>Ga0070741_10006426_pt1 | contig 25258 bp, 17 predicted proteins | sample Coa_R1_4_FD_66440 | JGI IMG/M metagenome (GOLD analysis project Ga0070741, IMG submission 66440) | Surface soil microbial communities from Centralia Pennsylvania, which are recovering from an underground coalmine fire - Coalmine... | ecosystem: Environmental > Terrestrial > Soil > Unclassified ... | reverse complement strand
GTTTAGGTGGGCGCTCAGTCATGACTGGCCCGAATCCGGCATCCTGACCATGAGTGTCGAGATTTTTCCGCAGTTTCTCATGTGGTGGTTTGGGCTTGGCCTATATCTGCTGCTGATGCGCAGCTTCACCGCGAGGAGATTTGCACGAGGGGTATTAATCAACGTCTTCATGGGCTTTCTCGCATTCGCCTCATATCTATCAATTTGGCCGATCGTCCTGCGGATTTCGATGCAACGCGGCCTGCCATTCCCCTTTATCTACTGGACGCCATACTTCTTGGCTCTATTGCTATCTCTCTGCGCCACACTTCCAAGCACAGAGATGAAAAGGACAGCGAGAATTCACATTTCGAGCCAGCATGAGCGAATTCCCATTTTGGAGAAGTCGTCGAAGTACCGCCGCATCAGAGTTGTGAAAAGTTCAAGGCCAGGCGGGCGGGATGTGGCTCGTGTCAGCAATGTCCAAAAGATGAGAGATCGCTAGGATGTTCCAGCTTTGTAAAGGCGAATATCGAGATTCCTAGTTTCGCCCGGCTGCAAATGCACGGTGAGATTGAATCCAGACCACTCCGGATCGCCTGGAGGCGTGGGCTTTAGCACGAATACATGAACGTCCGTGTTTTCGGGAACTAGCACTTGAAACTTGCCATTCTTAACCACAGCGCGTCTTGCGTTCAAACCGTATGGAGTGTTCTGCACCTCCATATTCACCAGTGAAACAGATGCATCAAGGGGCCGACCTGTGTCGCCGTCCACCACTTGTCCAGTTAGCACGCCAGCTTTATCTTCCAATCTAATCTCAATCTTCGCCTCAGGCTGGGCACCAAACAACTGCACTGTTTCCGCATGGAAGTCCGCGGAACGATAAAAAGACAAATACCGATCTGGGTAATCATCCTTTTCGCTTCGGGCGTAAACATCGTAGATACCGTGCTTGAGGGTCGCTCCGGAATCAAAGTGTCCATGCGAATCTGTTTGGACCTGAAGCGGATAAGCGTCGGTGATTGACGATTCGCTCTGCTGCAGGAGGGAAACGGTGGCATCAGAGATCGGCTTGTTGTCCGCGCCGAGAACCGTTCCACTGATTCGGCCATCGGAAGGGGTGGGATCAGGAGTCTGGGAAAATATGAAGCCGCTGCACAGAATACTTAGGAGCAACAGATGTTTCATGACGTACCCTTGTCATCGAGAATTATTGCACTAACTCCAAAATCAGCATTCAGCTATCGGCAATTGGCCGGGTTCTACAAAAGGCCATTCAAGAGCAAACACTCTCCTGAGCAGATGGGAACACAGTGCTCTGGCATCGAGCCCTGGTGGAAGAGCACCCTCGAACCCCGGGACGGACAGACGGGACGTTCCCAATCGGGAATCAAACGGTTTTTTGAATGGGCAAGGCGGACCACACCTCAGGCGTAGTCCGCACGGCTGATTTCGTAGCGCATCGTCTCGGCGCCCTCTTCCGGTGCGCCTTTTCCGATGTATCTCATGCCACATTTCCTCATCACGCTGAGAGACGCTCCGAGATTCGGCAGTGTTTCGGCGGCGACTCGATATACTTCCGGGTGAGAAAACGCCCAACGAATTAGTGCCCGCGTTGCCTCTGTCGCAAAGCCGTTTCCCTGGAAGTCCGGCAACACGCTGTAGCCAACTTCGACTAAGCCGTTTTTGGGTCTGCCTTTGAAGCCGCCGTTCCCGATCAGTTGCTGTGGAGTTCCGAGCAAAACGAAATACCACAGCACCCATCCGGCAATTGCAGGATCGGCTTCGAGTTGCTCGCGTACCCACTGTTGCGACTTCTCATCATTCAATGGTGGCGGCCAGTGCTCCGGTTCGGCCACGCCCAGCATGGCGGCCAATACGCGCACGCCTGCCGCTTCGGGTCGCACTAGATCGAGAGTGCAAGCCACGAGCTCCAGACGCGCGGTCCGGAGCACTAACGGAATTGAATTGTCCAAAGTGATGTCTGCCTTCTGTCCCCTTGAGATTGGGACGGTAGAAGCTCGCAATGGGCACGATCCGGCTTTCGCCGGACGCGCTACTTTCATCGCAAGGATCAAAGATCAGGCAGTCATAGGCAGCCCCGATACTAGCAAATGTTGTGTGCCGGTCCCTATTTTCTGGGCTGCATGGGGGACGGACGGGACGTATTCCTGATTCGGGAATTGAGATGACAACGCGTTCTGTCGGCCCCGATTAATGAAGGATAGGAGGAAAAAAGAGGGACAGCCTCATCCGCCCATTTCGGGCAGGACGACGCACCCGGCCGGTTTGGGACCGGCATTCATCCCACTTGAACGGCGAGCATTGAGATTGATCCGCCATCGACGCCGTCCACCGGGAACTGGATCCTCTCGGACGCGGTTCGAGTTCCGATGACGTAGAGCAGCGGCAAATAGTGGTCGGGCGTGGGCACTGCGAGGATGGCTTCGCGGCCCATCTTGTTTTCATAATCGACGAGCGGCTTGTGCTCGTCGGCGAGGAGCAGCTCGCGGACTCTGCTCTCGAATGAGACTGTCCAATCGTAAGCCGTCTGCGCATGGCGTCCCCAGGCATAGGCGTGCAGATTGTGGACGACGTTGCCGCTGCCGGTAATCAGGATTCCTTCCTCACGCAAGGGAGCAAGGCGTTCGCCGATTTCATAATGGAACGATGGCGGCTGCGTCTCATCGATGCTCAGTTGCACGACAGGTATATCTGCTTTCGGATACACGTGAGACAAGACTGCCCAGGCTCCGTGGTCTAAGCCCCAGTGGTCGTCACGCCGCACCGGCAGCGGTGCGAGCAGTTGCTGGACGCGATGCGCGAGATCAGGATCGCCCGGCGCCGGGTATTGCACTTGATAAAGCTCGCGGGGAAATCCGCCGAAATCGTGGATGGTTCGCGGCGCCGTACTCACCGTGACCGCGGAGTCCTGAATGTACCAGTGCGCCGACACGCAGACGATACCCTTCGGACGTGGAAGGCTTCTGCCCAACGCGCTCCATGCTTCCGTATAAGGATTGCGAAGCACAGCGTTCATGGGATTGCCGTGTCCGAAGAACACGGCCGGCATTCGCGTGGACGCGGGCGTCGGCACGAGACTATTCTAGCGATCCGATGAATCGGATTCACGCAGATCAGTCTGCAGACGCCGAGGAGAGTCCGAGGTAATTGCCGTATCCGACGATCGCGGTGGAAGCTACAAGGACAAAAAGACTGAGCGCAACCAGCCATTTGTCTGCGGTCCGACGCCTTTCCACTGCTTCAGCGCGATTTCCCAAAAGCGTGCTGAAGATAATGATGCCGGCCGTGTGCAGCGTCCAACTGGAGAGCTTGATTCTTCCCATTTTGGTTTCGCCCATGGAGAAGAAGGAGAACTGCATGTACCACGTTGTTCCCGCCAAGCCGAAAAGAAGTAATTCGACAACATGGGTGCGCGCGTCGGCCGCTCAGTTGCAACTGCAACCGCAACTGCCATCTTCTCGGCGGGGGCATCGGTGGGTGTTTCTAGGATGTACTCGTCGTTTCGCGACGGCACAGACGCGCGGATATACTGCTGTCTCCAAGAATTGAAAGCGCTGGGGCACACCATTGCCAAAGACGGCTCCCAAACGGCTGTATCTCATCCCGGTTCTCTCGAAGGCGCTAGATATTCTTGAGTTGCTCCAGTCGGACAATCGTCCTCTGAGTCTTGAAGCGATTTACGAGCAGACGAACATTTCAAAAACGACCGTTTATCGAATCCTCAAGACCCTCGTTCACCGTGGCTACCTGGCGCAGACACAAGAGGGTCTCTATCGCATCGTTTCACGTCCGCGAAAAATTCGCTTTGGCTTTGGCAGTGAATCGTCAGAAATGCCGTTTTCTGTAGACGTAACGAAAAGTCTCAAAGCGGCCGCGACTTCAGCGGGTGTCGATCTTCTTGTCCTGGATAATCGCTACGATGCCACAGCGGCTTTGGAAAACGCTGACGAGTTTGTCCGACAACGAGTTGATCTCGTTATCGAATTTCAGATCGACGAACACGTTGCCCCCATGATCGCGGATAAGGTGCATGGCGCCGGCATCCCGCTAATTGCGGTCGATATACCTCACCCCCACGCAACATTTTTTGGAGTCGACAACTACCGTGTGGGTTTTGAGGCCGGAGAATTTCTTGCGCAGCATGCAAAATCCGCCTGGGGCGGTAACGTCAAGTGGGCAATTGGCCTTGGCATCACCGAGGCAGGCCCACTGGTGCAGAGTCGTGTCACTGGTGCATTCGCGGGAATTCGATCAAAGCTTCCACAGATCCCTGAGCACGCGTTTGTCTCTTTTGACGGTGAGGGATTGGCTGACAAGAGCTACCGGCTGGTGCGTGAATTCCTTCGGAAACACCCGAGCGACAGGGGGATCCTGATCGCGGCAGCAACGGACACCAGCGCGCTTGGCGCTTTAAGGGCAGTGAGGGAACTTAGGCGTGAAAACCACGTCGCAATCGTCGGACAGGACTGCATCGAAGAGGCACTCGAACAGATGAGCGTGCCTGGAACTCCATTCATCGGTTCCGTGTCGCACGAAGCTTCTTCTTACGGTCCGCGTCTTATTCACATCGGCCTCTCGATACTCAACGGCCAGACTGTTCCTCCTTACAATTACGTTGAGCACAAACTGATCACTGCAGCATCCCTGACCAGACGATCTCGAGCTGCCCGATAGTTCCTTGACAGCAGCGTGATCCGATGTGCCGCCAGCATAGTTCTAATATCAAATCGGTATAACCCCCTCCGTCCCTTGCTTTTTCCTCCTTGCGATTTCAATAGAGAAATAAGTTCACATTTATCTTGACAACGCAATTCTGAGCTGGCTAAAGTGCCCGGACATTAGTTCTACTTCGCTGCCGAGAAGCATTGGAGGTTGAATGAAGACCTGGAGAGCAACGTACTTCTTTGCCTGCCTGCTAACTGTCGTCGCCTCTGCAAGCCTGGTGTTTGCACAGGGAGGCGCGTTGGGAACCATTTTGGGCGAGGTCACAGATAGCACCGGCGCAGTCGTGCCGGGCGCCACGGTGACCATTGTGAACGTCGCCACCGGTGCGACGAACCACACATCGACTACATCGTCCGGCGACTTTACAGTTCCATATCTTCAGCCCGGTACTTACCAGGTCACCGTTGAAGCAAATGGCTTTCAGAAAGCCGTTGCGGACAAGGTTGCATTAGTGGTGGGCCAGCAGGCGCGCGTGAATGTCGTACTCAAGCCTGGCGCAGTTAGCGAAACCGTGGAAGTCCAGGCGAACGCGGTGGCGCTTGATACTGACAGCTCGGCAGTTGCACAGGTGATCACGCAAAAGCAGGTCGATCAATTGCCCCTGAACGGCCGAAATTTTCTCAACCTGCTCTTCATCAGCGCAGGTGCGGTGCAGACCGTCGGCGAACAGGGCCAAATGCGTCAAGGGGAAGGGAACGCGATCAGCATCAACGGCGGGAGGCCAGAGTCAAACAACTACACTCTCGATGGGTTGACGAATACGGACCAAGCTCTGGGCACGCCGGCTCTCATCCTGTCGCAGGACGCGATCCAGGAATTCAAAATTGCCAGTGAAACGTACTCCGCCGAATACGGATACAGCGCCAATCAGGTAAATATCGTCAGCAAGAGTGGAACCAACCAACTTCACGGGACAGCTTTCGAATTCGCGAGAAACGACGCCTTTGACGCGCTTACGCCGACTCCGTTCCAAACTCCCACGAAATTGAAATTGCGGCAAAACCAATTTGGGTTTGTGCTCGGTGGCCCGGTCATGATCCCGAAGCTTTATGACGGCCGGAATAAGACATTCTTCCTCGTCAACTACGAAGGCGGGCGGATTCGCAATGGGTACCGAGTAAGCGGAACTATTCCGACGCCTGCAGAGGTGAGTGGGGACTTTTCGGCAAGTAATCTGCCGCCGTTCAGTCTCGCACCCGGATCGCCGTGTCAGCTCGCGCTCACGGCGACACCCGCCAGACCGTGCCAGCCAGGCGATCCGCAAACGGGCAATCCGTTTCCCGGCAACGTCATTCCATCATCGCGATTTTCACGACTCGCTCAGGTTGCGCTGGCGAACAATATGTTTCCGGCGCCGACTCCATCCTGTGTAGCTAATCGAAGCTCTTGCGCCGGGGGGAATTATCAGATTTTCCCCAGCCTGCCGAATGACAGCAATCAGCAGACCTACAAAATCGACCAGGATCTACGGCGGCTAGGCCATGCATTTTTCCGGTACACGAAGGCAAATATCGCGTTCCAAAATCCACAGAACCTCTCGCCCGGCTTCAGTATCAATCAGTTTACGGAAGATACAACCAGCTGGACGGTGTCGCACACCATCTCTCTCGGTGCGCGCGTCCTGAACAATTTCCGCTTCGGCTTTCTTGAGGCAAAGGCGATTCAGGGAGCGCCGGCAGCGTCGAGCAGCGCCATCTCAGCGCTTGGCGTAACTGGAGTTTTCTCGAATTTGCCGAGCTACGCTCGCGGATTCCCAACGCTTACCTTCCCGACGCCACTAGGGGTCTTCGGCAGTCCGAACAATAACCCCACTACCAGCGACATCCCGACTTGGGAATACGCGGACTCCATGACAATGAACCGCGGCAAGCATACATTCGGATTTGGACTTGACTTCCGGCGGTTCGTGCAGAAGAGAGATCTTTCAACGAATTTCCTGGGCGGTTATACCTATGCGAATAACTTAATTCTCAACAACAACAATGGTTGCGCTACTCCTTCCGGATTATGCGGAACCGGTAATTCTGTTGCCGACTTTCTGCTCGGGTATTACAGCGCTGCGGCAACTTTCCAGCCCGGTCCATTCAGCAATGCCAACGTAGCCGGCAACCTGAACCAATACCACTTCATGTACCTAGCTCCCTATGTGCAAGACGACTGGAAAGTGAACGCAAACCTCACCCTAAATCTTGGACTGCGTTGGGACTACCGCAACGTCCCTTACGAGGAGAACAACAAGATGTTCTGGATTGATGACCAGAACCTGCCGGGTGCTTCCGGGTTTACTGGAGGTGGCTTGTGCTTCGCGGATCCTGCACTTTCAACTTCTGGCGTTCTCCCCGCCGGTCAAACGTTCTACCGTTATTGCGGTCGTCGCAATCCGGCGGATGCCTCAAAGACTCCCTTTGCGCCTAGGCTGGGTTTTGCCTGGCGTCCCTTCGGTGGAGAAAAGACTGTACTCCGTGGCGGGTGGGGGATGTACTTTGACTCGTTCGAAAGCCGAGAAATTGACGATTCTGGCGATCTCTATCCATTCGTCGAGCGCACTTCACTGAACCCAACGGCGCAGCCAGTGAACGTGGCTCCTAAGCTTACCGACCAACTCTTTCCGGCGCTCAGCGGGACAGTTACTCCTGCAGCGCTGCAGAGCCAATTCGTGGCTGTGATCATCTCCGACCATCCGCGGAATCCTTACGTCGAGCAGTACACGTTATCGATTCAACGCGAACTCGCGCGGAATACAACCCTTGAAGTCAACTACGTAGGTAATCAGGGTCACCATCTACTGGATCGCATCAATCTCAATACGCCGGCTCAAATTACGGGAACTCGATTGGCAACATGCCAGGCAGCCTTTGCTGGGCTCCCTGGTACCCTGGCCACTTATAACACTAATCAATGCCCGTATCGTCTCGACCGTCCGCTGCCGAACTTTGCAATTCCCGGCCCGCTCAACAGTTCGTGGACGGGATACTCCAACTACAACGCGGCTAATATCAAATTGGAGCACCGTGCCTCTGACCTTGCCCTCCTGACGGTTTATACCTGGGCAAAGAGCATGGACGACAAATCTGCCGCTGCCGGAATTGGATCTGCAGGCTCTGGATTTGCCGGTCACATGGACGATCTGAATCCACGGCTCGATTATGGACCTTCCGACTTTTACGTGAAGCACCGGTTTGTAAATAGCGTTGTCTATAACTTGCCTGTCGGACGCGGCAAGCGCTTCGCAGGCAGTATGAACAGAGCCGCTGATTTAGCGATCGGCGGGTGGCAAGTAAGCGCGATCACAACGTTCCAAACCGGTTTCCCATTCTCAATTACGGCCCCCGACCCCGGCGCGTACCAGAGTTTTGGTATGCGCGCGAACCTGGTCGGCAATCCCAGCGTCGCTAACAAAAGCATCAGCCAATGGTTTAATACGTCCGCCTTTGCCCAGCCGGCTTTCGGCACCTATGGAAATTCCGGACGCAATTTCCTTACTCAACCGGGCATCAATAACTGGGACGTCGGTTTAGATAAGACTTTCCGCTTCACTGAAAGAGCAGGGTTCCAATTCCGTGTAGAAACTTTCAACACCTTTAACCATACCCAGTATGGAATTGATCCAACGACTCAGGCGGCGGGCGGTCCAGGGCAGAGCGCGGTTGATGGGAACATTGCAAATATTAGCCGCGGAACGTTTGGTAAAGTCCTTTCTGCTCGTCCCGGCCGGATCATACAGCTGGGTGGCAAATTGACCTTCTGATGACTCGCAGTTTGGCTCAAAGCCGCCGGACGAGACTCCGGCGGCTTTCTCATGTACAGGACACATCCGCGAAGTGCGTGAATTCAGAAATTGCCGTATTGCAGGAATTTGGTGGTGAATCGGTTGATTAAACAGATTGGTAGGACGTTTCTTTTGACCTATGTGCTGGTCTGTTCCTCTTGGGCTCAACAATCCACTTCTTTAGATCAACAGTACAAGCAAGCCCAGGAGCTGTTAGCTGCCGGCAAGTACGCTGAGGCTCAAAGATCATTCGAGCAGCTTGCGGCGGCAAATCCTACAATTGCCGAAATTCATGCCAACCTCGGATTGATCTATTTCGAAGAGAGGATGTTTCAGCCCGCAATTAAAGAGTTACGGCGAGCCCTGAAACTGAACCCGAGCCTCTCAAAGTCGGCTGCGGTTTTGGCCATGTCACTGTCCGAGATTGGTGAATACTCTGAGGCGCTCCCCGGACTTGAAAGGGGCTTTCATTCATCCGATCCCGAAATGAAACGCATGTCCGGGCTCCAGTTGGAGCGCGCCTACACGGCATTGAAGCGCGACAGCAAAGCGGTTGAGGTCGCATTGGAGCTAAATCGTCTTTACCCCGATGATGCCGAGGTCCTCTACCACAACGGAAGGGTCTTCGGGAATTTCGCGTTCTTAACCATGCAGAAGCTGGTGCAAGTGGCCCCTGATTCGGTTTGGAAGCACGAGGCGGCAGCCGAAGCGTACGAAAGTCAGGGAATGAATGATCTCGCGATCACCGAATTCCGCGAAGTCCTGGCGCGCGATCCGCAACACCCTGGTACCCATTTTCGACTCGGCCGAACTCTGCTGGCACGCTCGCGTGTCAACTCGTCAGCAAAGGATGCTAGCGATGCCCTGAATGAATTTCAGCAGGAACTAAAAGTCGATCCGAGCAACGCGAACGCGGCTTATGAGATCGCAGAAATACAGCGCAATGCTGGTGATTTTTCTGAGGCTGCGAAGTTCTTTGAGCAGGCGCTCAAATACTATCCAGGATTCGAAGAGGCGCATTTAGGTTTGGCCGCCACTCTACTGTCAGAACAGAAACCTCAGCTCGCCTTGCCCCATGTGCAGTCGGCGGTTGCATTGAATGCCGATGATGACGTCGCCTGGTATCGATTGGCTCAAGTTCAGAGAGCGTTAGGGAATGTCACTCAGCAACAGAAAGCAATTGCGGAATTTCAACGTCTTCGTGCGAAAAAACAAAGCGAACAACCAAGAACGGTTCAGATCTTCTCGCGAAGCGAAGTTACTAAGCAAGAGCTTGGTCCGCGGGACAACTAAGCAGCGATTCCATGTGGAAAGACCAGCGCGAGATCAAGTCCAGAGGGCTTCATGAGAGTGACGTATTGAATTTATCGGAGAAGTTTCTCGTAATTTCAATAGAGAAATAAAACCGCTATTGACTCTATGCCGCTCAAGGGATAGAGTTGCTGCGCTTTTCGAAGGTATTGCTCGCAGTAGCAGGCGTGAATAAATCAAGCCGAGGTGCTGGAGTGTTCTCATTGCGCGTGGCTGTTTCGCTGAACCGTTTTCGGAAATTGATGCTAGTGACGTCGGTCGCGTGTCTCGGCACGCTCGCCTTTCCGCAGGCCCAACCTGCGCAAGATGCATTGAAAGCGGGATTCCAACATCCCCCGCAATCAGCGAGGCCACGAGTCTGGTGGCACTGGATGAACGGCAACATCACCAAAGAGGGTATCAAGCTGGATCTCGAATGGATGCACCGCGTAGGGCTCGCGGGATACCAGAACTTCGATGCAGCTCTGCAAACGCCTCAGGTCGTTGATAAGCGACTCGCGTACATGACACCGGAATGGAAGGATGCGTTCAAGTATGCGATCCAGCTTGGTGATCAGTTCGGCATGGAGATGGCGATCGCCGGCTCACCAGGATGGAGCGAATCGGGCGGCCCTTGGGTTCCTCCGGCTCACGGCATGAAGAAGTACGTCTGGAGCGAGACGGTTGTCGATGGTGGACGGCCGTTCAACGGAAAGCTCGCGCATCCGCCGACGAAGACAGGTGCTTTTCAGGACATGGGCATCCGCGAGCAGTTCGGGCGGCCAGCTCCCAATCTTCCCGAGTACTATGCCGATGCTGTTGTGGTTGCGTTCAGAGTTCCCACCGGCTCGGCGGAAGATGCAACGCAGCCGAAGATTACCTCGAGCGGCGAGGGACTCGACGCTGCGATGCTGAGCGATGGAGATCTTGAGAAGACGACGAATGTTCCCATTCCCGAAGAGGGATCCGCGTCATGGATTCAGTTTGAATACCCCTCCCCGCACACCGTGAGCTCGGTGACATTCGTGATGAAGGATCCTGGTTTTGTTGAAGCCTTGTTATATGGCATGGCCGCTCCTGAAAAGGCTCTCGAAGCCAGCGATGATGGACAGAGTTTTCGCAAGGTTGCGACTCTGGTCGGCGGCAGGGCGCCCGAAAATACCCTCTCCTTCGATCCGGTAACGGCAAAGTATTTCCGCGTTACTTTTAAGCGCACACCGCCTCCGCCAAAACCTGCGTGGGCCGAAGGAATCGATCCTTCATCTTTTGGCGCCGGCGCTCCCAGCCGACCCACGGCGTTCGAAGTTGCCGAGCTGGTTCTCCACTCAGAACCGCGGGTAAATCACTTTGAAGAAAAGGCGGCATTTGTGCCCGAGGGAGATCTGTACCAATTCGGGACTCCGCATGTGGATGCTGCCGGCGTGATAAAGAAGTCGGATGTGATTGATCTCACCTCGAAAATGAACCCCGATGGATCCCTCGACTGGACGCCACCTGAAGGGAAGTGGGTAGTTCTTCGCATCGGCTATTCGCTTTTGGGCATCACCAATCATCCGGCTACACCAGAGGCTACAGGACTTGAAGTAGATAAGCTGGATCGCCGGTTTGTGAAGGATTACTTCGAGAAATACCTCGACAGCTACAAGGAAACAGTCGGCGCGGATGAAATGGGTAAAAAAGGAATCCAGTACGTCATCAACGACAGTTGGGAGGCTGGATCGCAGAATTGGACCGACAATATGCTGGCCCAATTCCGGAAATTGCGCGGGTACGATGCGACGCCCTGGCTGCCGGTTTTGACGGGACGGATCGTCGAAAGCGCCGAGCAAAGTGATCGTTTTCTTTGGGATTTCCGTAAGACGATAGCGGACCTGATTGCAACTGAACACTATGGCCAACTGGAAGAGACTCTTCACGAGCGCGGAATGCGCCATTACGGAGAATCACACGAATCGGGACGTGCTCTCATAGCCGACGGCATTGAAGTAAAGAAGATGAACGAAGTTCCAATGAGCGCGATGTGGACACAAAGACCCGGCGTCAACAAGCCACAGTACGGCTACAACGCGGATGATCGGGAATCGGCTTCTGTCGCGCATATTTACGGCCAGAACATCGCAGCGGCGGAATCGTTAACGGCGGCAGCCGCACCATGGGCCTGGTCGCCTGCGACTCTGAAGCCAACTGCTGATCAAGAGTTACTGAATGGAATCAACCGATTTGTTATTCATGAGTCGGCGCACCAGCCGCTGGTCGGCAAGGCTCCGGGTCTCACACTCGGTCCTTTCGGACAGTGGTTCAACCGTAACGAGACATGGGCTGAGGAAGCAGGCCCATGGGTCGATTATCTCGCTCGTTCAAGTTACATGCTGCAGCAAGGACACTTCGGCGCCGACCTCGTCTATTTCTATGGCGAAGATTCCAACTTGACGGCCATTTTTGCTAAGACGGCTCCGGAGATACCTGCCGGGTATGGCTTCGATTACATCAACGCAGATGGACTGATCCACGAATTGTCGGTAGTTGGCGAGGCGATTGTGACCAAGAGCGGTATGCACTACAAGCTGCTCGCGCTCGATCCTTACAGTAAGCACATGTCCCTTCCCGTTCTTCGCGCCATACACAAACTCGTCGAGAGCGGCGCGATTGTAGCGGGTCCAAAGCCGACCGACGATCCTAGTCTGGCGGATGACCAGCGTGAGTTTGAACAGCTTTCATCGCAGTTATTCGGCGATGGTTCAGGTGTGCATCACGTCGGTAACGGCACTGTATACGCAGGCCAGAGCCTGGGCGATGTCTTTAGCTCCCTCAAGCTGAAGCCAGACTTCGAGTATCCGAAGCAGAGCGACGATGCCGATTTGGAATTTGCCCATCGCAAGCTGAGAAACGCTGATGTCTACTTTGTAGATAACCGTAGCGATCACGAGGCAAAGGTCGATGCAATCTTCCGCGTTACTGGCAAGCAGCCGGAATTGTGGCGTGCGGAAACGGGTACCACCGAACCGGCATCGTTCAAGATTGCTGATGGTCGAACGACAGTTCCCCTCGAACTGGAGCCTTGGGGTAGCGTCTTTGTTGTTTTTCGTAGACCAACATCCGAAACTTCGCACACGATCGCGGAAGATGCGGAGACGAAAGTAGCCACCATCGAAGGACCTTGGAAATTAGGCTTCCAAGCCGGTCGTGGCGCTCCCGACTCTATCACGGTCGATGAACTCTCAGATTGGAGCCACAGCGAGAATCCTGGAGTCAAGTACTTTTCCGGAATCGGAACATATACAAAAACTGTTCAGGCCTCTCCGGATTGGTTCAAGAAAGGATCGCGTCTCTGGCTTGATCTCGGCGATGTGAAGAACCTGGCCGTGGTGACTGTTAACGGCAAGAATTTAGGCGAAACTTGGCATGCGCCTTATCACGTGGATATCACCTCCGCGCTCAAACCGGGCGCTAACGAAATCACGATAAAAGTCGTGAACTCCTGGGTAAACAGACTGATTGGTGATCAGCAGCCGGGAGCAACGAGATACACTTTCGCCGACGTAAAGCCGTATAAGGCGAGTTCTCCGCTTTTGCCCTCTGGCTTGCTTGGCCCTGTAACTCTAGTTCGTGAAGACAACGAGAAGCTTCAGGCCTCGAAACATTGAATCACAGGCAGAGGACGGGGAAACATGCGGTTCAATCTTTCTGATTGGCTGACTGTCGACGGAAAACACGCGAGGCTAACTCTCTTGCGAGAACAGCTGGGACTTGCATTGGTATTCGCAATGCTCAGCGTTCCTGGATTGGGCCAAGCTCCGCCTCAGCCGAATTTTGAGAAGAACCTTGGTATCAGTACATTGCCGCTTTGGGAAATGCCGGCCGCGGCAGAAGCGGGGCCGCACAGCGAGTCTTCCACGTTGACGGTCTTTGTTCCCCATCCGGGCACAGAAAATGGCACGGCGGTGATCATCGCGCCTGGAGGAGCGTACCGCGGGCTTGCCAGCAATTTAGAAGGACGCCAGGTGGCAGATTGGTTCGCGGCTCGCGGAGTCACGGCTTTCGTGCTGAAGTATCGGTTGGGGCCGAACAACCCGTATCCAATTCCGTTACAGGACGCTCAACGTGCGGTTCGTCTCGTAAGATCCCTCAGCAGAACATACAAGTTATCGCCTGACCGAATAGGTCTAATGGGCTTCTCTGCCGGTGGCCATCTTGCCGCGATGGAGGCCACAACTTCTGATGAGGGCAGATCCGACTCTAACGACCCAATCGAACGTATGAGCGACCGGCCGAATTTCTTGGTCCTCGGCTATGCATGGCTCAATGCGATGCAGCCAAACGAACAAGGGCTGATCACATATTGCTCCGTTCTTCACATGCCGCCCAGCGACTGTGGCGATTGGGAGCAGAAGTACACGCCAGTTTTGCACGTGACTTCCAAGACTCCGACAACTTTTATTTACAGCACGAGCGACGACGAACTCGTGCCTGTGCAAGCAAGTGTCGATTTCTATTCCGCGCTGCTAAAGGCGGGAGTACCCGCCGAGATGCACTTATTTCGTCATGGTGCGCATGGCAGCGGGTTGGGAAAGGGAGATGCTGCGTTGGATATGTGGCCGGCACTTCTTGAATTGTGGATGCGTGGCCAGGGTTGGTTAACGCCCGATCCAGCAGTAGTCGGTTCGGGGAAACACCAATGATGATAGGGTTCACACCTTCAGTGCAGGTTGCCCTTCTTCAGTCTCAGGTTAGGCGCGTGCGTCGATCTGAGTACTAGGAAAGACAAGAGTTTTCTGCCGAGTTAATGGCGTAGGAATGCAGTGGGTGAGGAGGTCCAATGGTGAATGACAAGGCAGGCGAGAGCGTATTCCGTGCACTAGACAAACTCAAAATCGAGATTCCGTCATGGGGTTTCGCCAATACCGGTACACGCTTCGGCAAATTCATTCAATTCGCTGCTGCTACATGCATCGAAGAGAAATTCAGTGACGCAGCAGAAGTTCATCGCCTGACCGGTACCTGCCCAACTATGGCCCTGCACGTGGAATGGGACCTGCCCGACGGTTTGCGAAACGTATCGAAGCTTCAGAAGCTTGCGCAAAAGTACGGCGTGCGCCCGGGCTCGATTAATCCTAACGTGTTCCAAGATCAGGAATACAAATATGGATCGTTGGGTAATCCCGATTCCGGCATACGGCGGAAAGCGCTGAACCATATTCTCGAGTGTGTAGAGATCGCGAACGCTCTCGGCTGCCGCGACATCGCGCCATGGTTTGCTGACGGGTCAAACTATCCTGGAACTCAGAGCATTCGTAGAAGGATTGAATGGTTCGAAGAGGGATTGAAGGAAATTCATGCCGCGTTACACCCGAATCAGCGTCTTTTGATTGAATACAAACCGTTTGAGCCGGCTTTTTACCACACGGATATCGCCGATTGGGGCATGGCATTAGTTCTCGCCAGAAATGCGGGGCCGCAAGCGCTGGTTCTTGTAGATACAGGCCATCATTATCAATCACAGAACATCGAGCAGATTGTCGCCTGGCTACTACATCAAGACATGCTGGGCGGCTTCCATTTTAATGATCGCCGCTATGCCGACGACGATCTCACTCTGGGTTCCATCGACCCATACCAGGTGTTCCGCATATTCCACGAGCTGCTGGTTGAGGAATGGGAAACCGGAACGGCTCCTGACATTGCCTTCATGATCGATCAGAGCCACAACCTCAAGGGGAAGATCGAGGCCATGATTCAAACCGTGTGCGTCGCGCAAGAACTCTACGCGAGGGCGGCTCTCGTTGACCATGACCGCTTGGCCGATGAGCAGGACTCCTGCTCGCTCATCGAGGCCGAAGAATGTTTCCGAACCGCATTCTGGCAGGATGTGCGGCCGCTGGTGCGCGAATGGCGGACCGCACGTGGATTGCCTCCTGATCCACTGCGGGCTTTTCTCGAGAGTGGATATCTGGAACGAGCAACGAGAGAGCGTCGCGAACGGAATGTCGGAGCAGTTGCGTCGTACGCCTGATTGTTGCTAGCTCGCCATCACTGCAAACAATAAGGATAGTGTGGATCTCATATCTTCACTGGTTGTCTGTTGACTTTAGAGTTACAGCCCGCACGCATCGAGAACCTTCTTCAAAGCACTCCGAGGTACTCGTAAATGATGTTTAAACAAAAGACTGGACCTATGGATCGTCGCAGCTTTCTTACTCAAACTTCGATGGCTCTGGCAGCTGTAGCCGGGTCTTCCGTATTTGGCACAAGCTCTTACGCCTGGAGTCAGGACGAAGCCGGTGAAACAGTTGAAGTAAAGACGGCTTACGGACGACTTCGTGGTAAGCGGAACGGCGACGTAATTACGTTCAAGGGAGTTCCGTACGCTGGTTCCGTCTCGGGAGAGAATCGCTTCAAAGCACCGCCACCACTTCAACCATGGACGGGCATCCGCGATGCCTTTACTCCCGGCCCACCCTCGTTCCAGGCGCCTCGTCCTTCGTTTGGAAAAGAAGAGCCTTTTCCTTCCGAGGACTGTCTCGTTCTGAATATATGGACGCCCGCTGTCGACCAACGCCGTCGTCCCGTGATGTTTTACAACCACGGTGGCGGTTTCGTGATCGGCTCCGGGAGCACCTGGTACCAGGATGGTACTAACCTCGCGCGCAAATACGACGTTGTGGTCGTAGCCACAAACCATCGTCTTGGACTGCTCGGCTACCTGTTCCTGGCCGATCTCTCCGGGGAAGAGTACGCTTCCTCCGGAAATCAAGGCATATTGGACATTGCGGCAGGACTCAAGTGGGTCCATGAAAACATCGAAGCCTTCGGCGGAGATCCACGCAATGTCATGGTATTTGGTGAATCTGGTGGTGGTGCAAAAACTTCCTGCATTTATGCACTGCCAGCGGCGAAGGATTACTTCAATAAAGCGTCAATTGAGAGTGGACCCGGCGTTCACATGGCGCCTCGCGAAATCGCGACTGAAACCGCCAAGATGGTTTTGAGTGAACTTGGCTTATCTGAGAGAGAGGTTCTCAAACTGAAAGAGGTGCCTGCGCAAAAACTCCTGGAGGTTCAAGACTCACTCGCCAAGAAAAGCGCAATGGGATTGAGTCTAAGTGCGGGTAGAAAAGGTATGGTCGTCTCACATCCAGGCGGATTCACACCGGTGGTAGATGGGACCTATCTTCCTCATCATCCTTTTGACCCAACCGCCCGCGCAATCTCACGTGACAAGCCGCTGATGGTCGGAAGCAATAAAGACGAAATGGCGTTCTTCCTCCTGGAGCGCAAAGATACCGAGGCGTTCACTCTGACGGATGAGGGACTGCGTTCCCGCTTGACTAAACAATTTGGAGGAAACGCTGACAAGATTCTCACAACTTATCGTAAGAGTCGGCCAGATGCGTCGCCTGCCGATCTCTATGTCGCGATCGGTACTGCACGCGCTTTCTGGCTTGGCTCGATTGAAATCGCGGAGAAGAAGTACGAGCAGAAAGCGGCTCCTGTGTATATGTATATGTTTGTCCATGGATCGAGTTTAATTGTTCCCGGCACAAACCATCGACTGGGTGCCGCACACGCAACTGAAATTTGGTACAAGTTCGACAATGTCGATTTGGAACCGCCAAAGGGTGCTCCGGGGCCGCCTCTTATTGGGAACGATCCACAACGTGCAGCGGCTGCGCTTAACATGAGTGAAATGTGGACGACGTTCGCAAGGACAGGACACCCAGGAGCAAAAGGACAACCTACCTGGACCGCGTACGACACGAAGACTCGCCCAACGATGATGATTGATGCGCAATGCAAAGTCGTAAATGATCCATTCGGTCAGGAATTGGAAATGTGGGATAGCCTCGGCGCGTCAAGCTGATCCTCGAAATCCGATGTTAGCCATTGCTATTCCCATTATGGGATTGATGTTCTCACTCTCGTAAGCAAAGGATAGTGTGTATGTCCCGCACGAGGCGCTCTTGACGACGTAGTCGATCTGGAAGCAGCAGTCAACGATATTGTGCCTTTTACTTGTCAACTTTTCAAACCTAAACCGAGGTGGTGCTTTCGGAAAAGCGTGTTCGTCAGAGCTGGAGCCGCGGGGTTGAATCCCTTCCGCAAGTTCCAGATCGAGACGCCGCATCATAGCGCCAGTACCGAATTGGGGTTGTATTGGAAAGATGTGTGCGCCTCGACGTGGGTAACGAGCGGTGGCTGCGAGCCGAACGCGCATCCAAAGTCGATCCCATGCAGGCTTTGTGCGGAGTGATGCGGAAACCGAACGAGTCTACTTGCGCTAAGCGTCCTGTCGGAATCGTGAACTCTTTTGTGCTCTTGCGGTGAGTGGGCTTCGTCACCTTCTTCGTTCTGCTGCTTGCGTTTCAGATTCTCTGTCCCATCTTCAATTCGACCGTTATACTCACCAGGTATAAGCTTGACGCCAAAGCAGTTTTGAATTCTCGTTGATGAACTGACATGGAACTTCGGCACTTTTATTCCTTCGTTGCTGTGGCCGAAGAGCTGAGCTTTACCAGGGCTGCCAAGCGCCTGCAGATCGCCCAACCTCCCGTTAGCCGACACATTCAAGATCTGGAATCCGAGCTTGGGATTAAATTGCTCGAACGAGACCGGGCAAAGGTCGCTCTTACTGATGCAGGTCGCAGCTTCCTGAATGAAGCGCGGGCTGTGCTCCAACACGTATCACAGGCTGTGGAGGCAGCCAAGCAGGTAAGCAAGGGTTGGGCAGGCACTGTTCGTCTGGGAATTGCAAAAGGCTTGGGCGATGTTGTGAGTCGCGTTTTGAACGAATACCTCCGCGTTGCTTCAAAAGTGGAGATCGACGTCTTAGACATTCCCTCTGGCTTTCAGGCTGCCGCTCTGATCGAGCGCAGAATCGACGTAGGTTTCTTGCGTCCGCCCATCGGTGAGACGCAACTTATCTCGGCCCGTCTGTTTCAAGAGCCGTTCGAGGTTGTGTTGCGAAAAACCAGCCCTCTCGCAAAGCACAAGAGTTTGCGCGTCCGCGATCTGAAGGATCAGACGATTTTGCTCATCGATCGCAGCATCTCGCCGGGCGTGTACGATCGCACGCTTGCCCTATTTCAACAACATCGGATTCAACCGAAAACGATTCCCACGGCAAACATCGCCAGTGATCAGGCAGGATCCATCTTGGTTGCTTCCGGAAAAGGCATTTTCATAGCCGTCGGTACTAGTCCAATCCATCCTGCGTTTAACGACCGATTGATCACCTTGCCTCTGAAGGATCCATCCGCATTCACTGACGTATATGTAGCGTGGCGCAAAAACGAGCAATCCAAAACCACCTTGGATTTCGTTAATTTCACACGCAATGCTTTCCGTACCAGGACAGGAATAATGTGGAATGGCAAACATGCTCGCGCAGTAAAACCGCGACCGAAATACCGTTAGGATTGTTCCCCTCGCTACTCCCGACATCCAGATAAATTACTGTCCCGCCAATTGCGGAGTCCTTACGATTTGACTCGAGTCTCAGTTCGGGAACTCATTGAAGCCACACCCACTCAAGATCATTGGCACGCATTTTTCCGCCCGCGCGGCTCTGGTTTTTGGCTGCTTCGCAGAGGAGACGTGGAAGATGTATGACTTCCTCCGGCCTGGTGTAAGCGCTGCGAATGCCGACCTGAGAACCGCGTTGTCATCCAACCTTCTCTGCAACTCCTCAGGAATTGGGTACTCTGAAGCTTTCTTGAGCTCGATCCTCTTCCCGGATTCCTCCAATTCGATGGCCTCGTATAGGTAGGCCTTCAACGTCGACCGTAGCGCCGCAATCTGATGAAGCGAGGTGAATTTAATCCATCGCCCGGCCTGAGTATGTTCTCCAATTCTTTCGAGAATGTGCTTCGGATCTTTGAGTAGTGCGCCCTTGAAGAACGAGAACGCGCACGATTCCTTGAGCGGGATCACGATCGCCACGTTCTTTTTCCGAAAGGTGAAGCACGGTTTGCCCCACTTGAGTTCTTCGGTCAGGCCGCAGTCGAGCGCGATCCGGTGTAGCTCATCTGTTTCGTTCTGCCACTTCTTCGCATAGGGAACTTTCATCGTTCCTGGCCCTTTCCACCATTGCTAAATTCATTCATTCTGCCAAGAAACACAGTAAGCTTGCCTCGCGCAATGAAAACGTCAGATGCCGGTGTACCAGGCGTATCCTGCCTCGCAAGCGGCAGAACCGCAGCCTTTACCAAACCTCTTCAGGTTGTCTGTAACCGTAAGGCGATTCACGAACTTGATGTTCTTGTAGCCGATCTGCCGTGGGAGCCGCATTCGCAACGGTCCACCGTGGGGTACTGGAAGATCGCTGCCATTCATGGCGTAACACAGAAATGTCTGCGGATGCAGAGCGTCGGTCATATCAATACTGTCCCACGTATCGGGCTCCATCGAGACATACACGACATACTTGGCTTCTGGGTGGACGCCGGCGAGATTCAACACGTGAGAGAGAGGCACGCCAGTCCACTCGGCGATATAAGACCAGCCCTCCTCGCAAGCGATTTCGGTGATATGGCTGCGAGAGGGGCAGCTCTTAAGATCAGCGATGGAGAACGATGCAGGTTCGTGAACCATACCATCGATGGAAAGTCGATAATCCGCGAATCCGCCGGCCTGAAGACGCTTGAAGTCCGCCGTCAGCGGGGCGAGTTCATTCTGGAACGGACGCGGCGAAATTCGGTTCCGCGGGAATTCACGCGCGAGGGAATGCCTCGTCAGCAGCCGCTGCGATGCGTAAGTCAATGTTTCTCCGAAACCGTAGAGTCCACCGTGATCGGGAGGAATCAATCCATACTTCTGCGCGAGGCGCGCTGCCACTGCCACTCCCGATGCACTCGCGGTGGCCGCGAGTCCGGATACGATCAGCTTTCTGCGTGAAATCATCATGAGGGCTCCTTGCGCGGGCCGGCGCGGCCTGTGATCATCGCTCGTGTGCGATTCCAGAAACCAGCCAGAGAAACCATTACGATGTGAATGAGCAGGAACAGCACAAGCGCCAGTGTCACAAAGAAGTGAATGGTGCGGGCGGACTGACGTCCGCCCAACAGATCGACCGACCAATGGAAGGCGGAGGCGAAGCCGAGCGACATTGCCAATCCGCTCCAGATGACCAACGGAAAGAGAACGAAGATCACGAACAGATACGTGATGCGCTGAAGCCCATTGTAGGAAAAAGCCTCCGCCACACTCGGCCGTTGAAAGCGCAATGGCTTCATGAACGAGTCCAACAGCGCGCGCCACGAAACATCGGCCTTGCTCGGGACAAGGTCTTTTCGAAAATGTCGTGTAACCAGACCGAAAATTACGTACAGCAGACCTGTCAGCACCAGGATCCAGGCAGCTTCAAAGTGCAGCGCCCGGCTCCAGCCGTTTTGGTCGGGCAGCACGTAGTTGTAACCGGTCGGCACCAATCTTCGAGAAGAAGGAATAGGCAGCTGAAATAAAGGAGTGGTTAACACGTTGCCCGTCTCGCCCCAGTAAAAGCGCGGGTGCGAGATCACAATCTCGATGCCGCTCAGGAGCAGCGCGAAAAAGGAGAGAGCGCTGATCCAGTGCGTCACCCGGACGAAGGCAGAGTGCCGCAAGCCAGGTCTTGGCGCGGGGGCGGTGGAAGGACGGCTCGGAACGGAAGCTTCCGCGGCTCGCTGCACGGATCCGAATGTCGCCATTTTGTCCTCCGTCGGCCTGAGACTTACCCCCGGCAAGATCCGTATCACCCTACCACTCTTTAACAGACTGAGATCGACAATCCACGGAAAGGTGATCAATTTGCATGAGGAAAACGGGGACAGGAGGGACATCGTGTAATGTCGCCGCAATCTCCGCCGGAAAACGCGAGAGCGGATGAAGGTGGTCAGCGATGAAGTACTCATCGCTTCAAATCCGGCAAATCCGGGGACAGGCTCTCAGGTTGTCACCGATTTACTACCGTATTTTGATCCGTCGTTCGTGTAGCGCGATTCACTCGCGCAGTCGGTTCGTTTTCGCGCGCCGCGTTTTCCACCAAGCCATTGACATCGATCTCCGCCGGAGGCATGATGCAGGCCCCACCTGTCCAGCTGCTGCGCGAACATGCCAAGGAGGAGCTATGGTTCCACAAACCTCTATTGCCAACTTCCAATCTTCCCTTTCCGGGACGCTGCTCTTTCCTGGAGAGCCGGCTTATGAACAGGCGCGCAAGATCCACAACGGAATGATCGACCGCAAACCCTCGCTGATTGTGCAATGCGAGACTGTTCACGACGTTCTGGCCGCGGTCGACTTTGCCCGCCGCCATGGAGAGACGGTGTCGGTGCGAGGAGCAGGGCACAACGTCGCCGGCACGAGTCTGTGCGACGACGCTCTGCTCATCGATCTTTCGACCATGAAAGGCATCCGTGTCGATGCGGATACGCAGATCGCACACGCTGAGCCGGGCGTCACCTGGGCGGAGTTCAACAATGCGTTGCAGCCGTTCGGGCTGGCAGCGACGGGCGGCTACGTCGGGACGACCGGAGTATCAGGTCTCACACTCGGCGGCGGCCTGGGGTGGATGGTGCGGAAGTACGGATGCGCGCTCGACAACCTCCTCTCGGCCGACGTGGTCACCGCAGATGGACAGCTGCTCAAAGCGAGCGCCAGCGAAAATCCCGACCTCTTCTGGGGAATTCGTGGAGGAGGAGGCAATTTCGGAATTGTGACTTCGTTTGAATTCCAGGTTCATCCTGTCGCCCAGGTTCTCGCGGGACTCGTGTTGCACCCCGCCTCGCGCGGAGCCGAAGCGCTGCGCTTCTTTCGCGAGTATGAATCGACGGCGTCGGAAGAGATGACGAACGGAGCGCTCCTGTTCAACGCGCCTGCCGGGCTGCCTATTCCGGATGTTCTGCGCCGGGAACCGATTGTCGGCTTGGGCGGTGTGTGCATCGCGCCGGTAAATGTCGCTGAAGAGTTGCTGCGTCCGCTGCGCGAGTTCGGTCCACCAGCTGCGGACATTTATCAGCCCATGCCTTACAGCGCAGCGCAAACCATGGCTGACTGGCTCTGGCCGCGGGGAACTTACAATTACTGGAAGTCGAGCTTTCTAACAGAGCTGAGCGACGGAGCGATCGACACGATGCTGGAGTTCTACTGCAAAGCTCCTTCGCCGCAGACTGTAGTCGTGTTGGAACACAACGGCAATGGAGCCTTTGACCGCGTTGCCGAAGATGCCACAGCCTTTGGTCATCGCGGCTGGCCTTACAACTTCCTGATCACCACCATGTGGAGCGACCCGGCAGAAACCGACGCGAACATAACATGGACGCGCGAATTCTTCGCCGCAATGCGCCCGTTCCTTGCGGACGCAGCGTACGTGAATTATCTCAGCGACAACGATGAAGCTGATCTTCGCGCCGCCTACGGCCGCAAGTACCAGCGTCTCGCAGCTCTGAAGGCCAAATACGATCCGGGCAATTTCTTCAGCAACAACCACAACATCGTCCCGGAACGCAGCATGGGCATAAGCGCATAGCAAACGAGCGGGAAGACGACGAAAGCATCCATTCCGCGCTGCCGCATGCCCGGGGTCCCCAGCAACTCGATTTTGTTGCTGGGTGGAGGCTCAGGGTCCCATCAACTCGATTTGTTTGCTAGGGTGGAGGCTAGCGGAGCGCAACGCGCGCAGCGACAAACAGAACCCGTTGCGGTAGCGGCGGGGGACTTTTGCTGGCGCTCCGCTTCGCTGCGCGCTGGCCTTCGACAGAAAGGAATTTCTTTTTTTCCGGGCACCTACGATCAGAGTTCACAAAAAGCTTACAAATCTGCAGCGGGAACGGGGGAGGCACCTGGCGCCTTAATCCCCACCGCGCAGATCCAACCTTTTTCGGGTTTCGTTGTGATTTCACTATGGGAAAAAACCCGTGCTCGCGAACAAGTCGCGGTGCTGCTCTGGACATCGAGCAGCACCAAACCGGTTTGTGGCGCATGCTTCTCCACGAGGCGTGACATTGTCGAGCTTGCGCCTTTATAGACTTCCGCAATAAGGACAAGCTTGCCTCCCGTTTTCAAGACTCTGCCGATTTCCCGCATGCCGTCCTGCAGGTTCGACCACCAGAAATGAGTCTCTACCGCAGTGATGAGATCGAACATCTCATCGGCGAAAGGGAGTTGAGAAACCGAGCCAAGCCGGACCTCGACACGTCCCATCGAAATCCAGTTAGCATTCGTCTTCGGGCTGGTGGCGACGCTCTCCTCGGAATGATCAATCCCATAGACTCTGCCTTCCGAGACGGCCTCGGCCAACTTGCTGAGCGTCCTGCCACCGCCGCAGCCAACATCAAGAATCACGTACTGCTTCTCGATCAGTATGAGCGACAAACCCCAGTCGGTCACCTTCGAGTGCCGCGAGTTCATGTTCCGCAGGAAAATCCTTCCCAACCATCCTCTTGGCTTTTGGCATTGATTGTGGCGCGGCTTGATTGTGATTGTTTTCATGGTTCCCTAGTATCATCCGCTTGAATACGAACGAAGCGGATTCCCGTCGAGGAATTTGTTGTTAAGAGTAGAGATGAACTGGATGGATTGTAGTTCTTCGATTCGGAAAGACCGGAAAAAACGGGGAAAGGAAAAACGCGACAGACGGAAATGTATTCTTCACTACTTGCGTCAGCAACAACGTCCCGTCCTGTCCCCATGTTGCCGTCCCATGTTTCCAGAACGTTGCTGTTTTTCTCCCGAGTCGCATTCGGCTGCGGCCAACTTCTGATTTGATTGGGACCGCGGACGACGGTAAGATCACGGCTCAATGCCGGTAAGGTCCATTTCCCTGATCAACATACTCCAGAGGCTTGAGACCCAATATGGAACCCAAGCTGCGCATTGGCCAACCGATCCCTACGAATTTCTGGTGTGGTGGCACTGCGGTTATCCGCAGAGCGATGAGCGGTGCGGCAAAGGTTGGGCTGCGCTCACGACGCAGATGAGTATCAGACCGGAATCAATCCTGGCCGCCAAGCCAGCAAGCCTAACGTCAGCCCTAAAAAACGGAGGCATGGTTCCTGAACTTCGCGCGGTGCGCCTAAAAGAGATTGCGCGGCGCGTACAGGACCAGCTCGGAGGCCGATTATCCGGAGCGCTGCAGGGAACGATCGCTGACGCTCGCAACATTCTCAAACAGTTTCCCAATATCTCCGATCCCGGCGCGGACCGAATTCTCTTGTTTGCCGGAATTACCCCAGTGGCTGCGGTACCCTCGAACAATCCGTTGGTCGTCATTCGCGTGCTCTATGGTCGCGAACGGAAGAATTATAAAGTGAACTATCGCGAATCGCAGCAGGTGATCGAACAAGAGATTCCCGCCGATCTGAAACAGCGGCGCCGCGCCTACTTGCTGCTGAAACGCCACGGACAGGAGCTATGCAAGCTCACCAACCCGAAATGCCATGAGTGCCCGGTTCGCGCAGATTGTGCGTACTACGCCGGCAATCTCAAGGGTAGGGC
>Ga0070741_10006425_pt1 | contig 25261 bp, 21 predicted proteins | sample Coa_R1_4_FD_66440 | JGI IMG/M metagenome (GOLD analysis project Ga0070741, IMG submission 66440) | Surface soil microbial communities from Centralia Pennsylvania, which are recovering from an underground coalmine fire - Coalmine... | ecosystem: Environmental > Terrestrial > Soil > Unclassified ... | reverse complement strand
ATGCCGACGCCGCGAATAAACAGATAAGTCACGGCGACCAGCAGGATCATCACAAACATGCCTGCGACGAGGAACCCGGCCAGCCAGCCCATGCCGATCGGGCGTGTCAGGACCGCATCGGCAATGGTGTCAGTAACGCTGCCGTAGGTTTCTCCCGGCAACATCACTGGCGGCTCATCCGGCCACGGCACGTCCTCAAGCAGCGTTTTTTCTTCTGGTCCTTGCCTCATCGCTAGGTGAGCTCCGGCTGTTCGATGTCAGGGTTGCGGTTGACGACCACCGCCAGGTACGAGGTCCGCGGCCGCGTATTCAGGTCCTCCAGCAGGTTGTAATTCCTCTGCTGCTGCTTGATCTTGGAAACCTGGCTCTTCGGATCGTTCAAATCGCCAAAGTAGATAGCGTTGGCCGGGCAGGCCTGCTGGCAGGCGGTGATGACCTCACCGTCGCGTACCCGGCGGTTTTCGCGTTCGGCGGCGATGCGCCCGTTGGCGATGCGCTGTACGCAGTAGGTGCACTTTTCCATCACCCCGCGGCTGCGGATGCTGACTTCGGGATTGCGCATCATCTTGAACTGCGGCGTGCCCCAGTCCTGCCATAGCAGGAAGTTGAAGCGCCTTACCTTGTACGGACAGTTGTTCGAGCAATAGCGCGTGCCCACGCAGCGGTTGTAGACCATGTCGTTCAGGCCTTCGGTGCTGTGCACGGTCGCGCCCACCGGGCACACCACCTCGCAGGGCGCGTTCTCGCACTGCATGCACGGCACCGGCTGGAAGTACATGTTGGGATTTTCCGTGCCGCCCTCGTAGTACACGTCCACGCGCAACCATTGCATCTGGCGGCCGCGCTCGGTTTGCTCCTTGCCCACCACCGGGATGTTGTTCTCCGCCTGGCATGCCACGATGCACGTCTTGCAGCCGACGCATTTGTTCATGTCGATGGCCATGCCCCACTTCAACTCGGTGTACTGGTAGTTGTAGTAGAGGGTGTCATCCCACGCCGGCTTCTCCACGTCTTCATGTGCGAAGTTGGGCTTGCTGAGGAATTCCTCGAGCGTCGCCTTGCGTATGATGTGGCGCGCGTAAAGTGGGTCGGACTTGCCCGGAGGCAGGTCGGGAAAATCGATGTACTGGAAGCCCTGCGGATGGGCGAAGACGTATCCCGAGTCGACCTTCTTGATAGTCGTTTCGGCGAAAGACGGCGCATCGCTGGAGCGCAGATTGTAGGCGTTGAAGCCCACATCGCGTCCAACATTGCCCGCCTTAGTGCGCCCATAGCCGAGGAACACGGTGACGGCGTTGTCGGGATGTCCCGGCTGCGGCCAGATCGGGCCCCGGACCTTGCGCCCATTCACCTCGATCTCGATGGTGTCGCCCGTCTCCAGCCCGGACTTCTTCGCCTGATTGGGGCTGACCAGCACACCGTTCACCCAGCAGAAATTCATCACCGGCTTCGGAGTCTCCTGCAGCCAGGCGTTGTTGGCGCGGCTTCCGTCGAAGATCAGCGGATCGGGACGGAAGATCACCTCCATCGCATTGGCGCCGACCGTCGGCGAGGCGGGCAGGTTGCCACCCTTGGGTGTGACCGTCTTGGCCGGCAGCGCCGTGTTCGGGATGAAGCCGTCGTTCAGCACCTTGCGCCAGGCGGCCTCGAAGTCTCCGCCGGCCATCTTGCCCTGCCAGTACTTGCGCACCAGGTCGTAGCCGGCCGTCTCCGACGAGCCAATCAGCGAGAAAATGAATTCATACTGGCTTTTGCCGTTGTACAGCGGCGCAATCAGCGGCTGAATGATCGACGCCGTTCCATCGAAGGCGCGAACGTCGCCCCACTCCTCCAGATAATGCGTGCCGTTGATGTGCCAGTGGACCAGCTCGGTGGTCTCGTCGTTGTACAGGCCATGCTGGATGCGCAGCGGCACCTTGTTCATCGCATCCGCAAAGCCGAAGTCGACCGGCGCGCCGTACACCGGGTTGCTACCCATGATGACGAGCAGGTCAACCTTGCCGTCATTCATCTCGCCGACAAGGGTCTTGAGCGCGGCGGTCTGGTCGGCCGGCGTGACCATCACGTTGTCGGTGTAAATGACGGTGTTGCCCGTCGCGCCGAGCGCATGATTGATCATGTGCGCCAGGGCGTGCACCGCCGGCGGCTGATCTTCACCTGGGACAACGACTGCCGCGTCCTTGTGCGCCTGCAGGTCTTTCACCACCGCATCGACAAATTTCTGCTGCTCCTGGCTGAGGTTCCCACTCGCGCCGCCGCCCGCGCCTACACGCGCGGCAATCGCCCGCGCGATGGCTTCGATCTCCGAAGCGCGCGCCGGCAAGCGATCGTCGGCCTTGCCGCTGGTGCCCGTGGGCGTGCTCTGAATGGAATAGAAGCGCGACATCTTGCCGCTCTGGTCGGGCACGCGCCGCATTGCGAACTGGCGCGCGTAATAGACAAAGCCGGGATAGGTGCTGGAGAGAAAATCCGAGTCGAGCGACAGAATGACGTCCGCCTTGGTGAAGTCGTAGCGCGTCTCGACAAATTCGCCAAACGCAAGCTTCGCCCCGTTGTTGGCATTGTCGCGATTGACCGGCTCCCACTGGATCCACCTGGATTCGGGAAACGCGGCCTGCACCTGGTCCATCAGCCACGCCATGGTGGGCGAACTGGTGGGCGCGCTCAGAATGCGCAGCCCAGCGCCATTCACCGCTTTCTGCACGTTCAGCCCGTTCCTCAACGCGACCGTATAGTCGCTCCAGGTATTCAGCCCGCCCAGGTAGCTGATGGTCTGCGCGCGGTCGGGATCGTACATGTCGAGAATCGAGGCTTGCGAGAAGACGCAGCTTCCGCCCAGGCTCGCCGGATGCTCGGGATTGCCCTCGATTTTCGTCGGCCGGCCTTCGTGGCTCTCCACCAGCACCGGCGAGGCGTAGGCGCCGAACGGCATGGCGCTGGCGAAAAACAGCGGGTTTCCCAGCACGACCTCGTTCGGCTGCCGCACGTAAGGGATGATGGGCTGCAGCGGCTGCTTGACGCATGCCGACAAGCCGGCCAGCGCCATCGAAGCGCTCATCAGCTTCAGGAAGTCGCGGCGCGAGGCACCCTCCGGCCAGATCGATGCCTGGCGCGGGAATTCACGGTGCAGCATCTCGACAAAACCGTCGCTCTGCGCCAGCTCTTCCAGGCAGCGCCAGTATTGCGGCCCGCTCTTGGCGCCCGACAGTTTGTCGCGCACCTCCGCCAGCTCCAACGGGGTCCCCGGCGAGCGCGGGTTTTGCGCTTGTTGGGGTGTTAGCTTGCTGGGACAGACTGCCTCGGGTTTGTGTTCGCTCTCTTTTTCCATTCCCTCGAAACTTCCTAAAGCGCTTTCACAAATCGCTTCGTCTCACGGCACGGCTTCAGCCATGGCGTAAGAATTTTCCCAACTATTCGGGCTTCAGCCCCTGCGGCTCAGCGGCTGAAGCCATGGTTATTCCGCGCTGCCCTTCGGCACGACTAAACGTCGCGCCCTGATGCCTGCCCCCTCTAACGATGGCAGGTGCTGCAACTGGTAATGTCTTCCACCGTGCGAACGTTGTAGCTGTGCTTTAAGGCATTGCCCAGCTCAATCTGATCGCTAAAGCTGCGGCCGTCCGACAGCGTCACGGGATTGTCCTTGCTCGGCTCGACATAGTTCATGTTAAAAACCTGCTCCCGCGGCCGCAGGAATTTTTCCGGCGCGCGATGGCAGTTCAGGCACCACTCCATGCGTAGCGAATAGGCGGCATACATCAGCGGCATCTTGTTCACCGGGCCGTGGCAGCTATAGCAGCCCACGCCCTTGGCGATATGAATGCTATGGTTGAAGTACACGTAGTCGGGCAGGTAGTTCACCCGCGTCCACTCCAGCGACTTGCCTGTGCGCCAGCTTTCTCGCACCGGCTCCAGCATCGGCGCATTCGTCCAGATCTGCGAATGGCAATTCATGCAGGTCTTGGTGGGAGGAATGCCCGCGAAGCTCGACTTCTCGACCGAAGTGTGACAGTAGCGGCAATCGATGCCGTCGCCGGCGTTGTGGTGCTGATGACTGAACGGCACCGGCTGTGCCTGCGCCACGCCCTGCCACGTCGCGTAGGGCGAGCGTTGCAGCTCCAGTCCCGCCCACAGAACCAGCGAGACGATCACCACCACCGCGATGATCGAAAGCCGCGCTATGGTGTTCGCACTGCGATGAAAGATCTGGGCCATTTATGTGAAGTGTTCCACGGTTGCGGTTCGGGCCCGCCGAGCTGAGCGGGCTGCGTGCGGTCGACGCGATGCACATCTGGTCGTGATGTACATCACACAAACGGGTGATTATAACAACTGCTCGCGCATTTGTGGCAAGCGCGTCGCTCAACCGCCAACAATATATTTCGCAATTGGGAAGCGAACTCCCTCGCGCGCTCGCGTGCAGCTCTGGAGCTGCATGCGCGCTACCGGCGTGCGTTAGCCGGCAGCGGATTTCTTTCGGAACGCCGGCACGACCAGCAGTGCGCCAACATACGCCAGCGCTCCGCAAGCCAGCGTCACCGTCAAGCCAAATTGGATCGCAATCACGATCGCCAGCACCGAGCCCAGCACGCTGGACGCCGCATTCATCGCCCACGCCCACTCGACCGCGCCATGATCGTCGCCCTCGCGTGCGTGTAAGGTCCCCGGCAAATCCCGCGTTTCGAGCTGTCGGCCCGAAAGCGCGCGCAAGCCGCTGGGAAAGGGCATGCCCATCGCAAAGCCCAGCGGAATAAGCAGCAGGCCGCTGATCAGCAGTTTGGCCGGAAACGGAATTCCAATCATGGCATCGAGCAGCCGCGGCAACGCGAATACGTAGGCCGCCAGGCCGGCCGCGATGATGATCAGGACGACGCTGACACTCGCCGGCCGCAGCAGCCAGCGGCGCGAGGCAAGGCTGCCGGCGCCGCTCGAAAGCAGCAGCAGAAAAACCACGACCGTCAGCGCATATGTGGGGTAGCCGAGAAAAAGCACGAAGCGCTGGATCAGCGCGATCTCCACCATGATGTAGCCCAAGCCGATGGCCACGAAGTACATCACGCTGAGACTTCGTCCGGAACGCGTATCGGGCGAGAGCGCCAGCGGCAGCAGGAGAAACGCAATTACCGCCGCAATCGAGACAATCAGCACGATGCCCAGGATGGCGATACCAAGGTTGACCTTCCAGTCGATGCCGCCCGCATCCGCGCCGCGAAATACCTGTCCCGGCTTCAAAGTGAAGAAGAAGAATGGCGCATTATCGGTGACAGGTGCCACATTGTAGGGGTAGGCAGCCGAGAAGGCGCGCGCGTTCTGGCCGCGAATCAGGTCGGCAAATACCCGATGCGCCATTCCCGGTCGCTCTGCCGTCGCGGGCAAATACAGAACGTGCAGGTTGAGGTTGGGACCGCCGTCTTCCCCGCCCTGAATGTGGTTGAGCACCGCGCGCTGCTCCTCCAGCGTGAACGGCGATTTCTTGGCCAGCACGATGACCGCCTTGCCATCGCGGTCGAGCGCGCCATCGCTCACCACGATGAAGTTCTGCGTGCTGTCTTCCACCCCCATCTCCCGCAGCGCCTCCATTCCCTGCGAGACCACGCGCAGCGCCTCGCGCGGCCGTGCGAACTCCCAGCGGGTGATGGCGATCATGCCGCCCGGCTTCAGGTGCTCGAAGTACTCGCGAAAGGCCTCGACCGTATACAGGTTGTTCTCGCTGAGCGAGAAGGCGCCGGCGGCGGTCGAAGCCCAGGTGTCTACCAGCGTCATCTGGATCACGTCGTAGCGATCGCGGCTGTTACGCACGAACGAGCGCCCATCGCTGACGTGCAGGTGCACCTGCGGAAGCTGGTAGAGGTGATAGGCGTAATCGGCGAAGCGACCGCGCATGATGTCGTTGGCGATGATGGGATTGATCTCGATACCGGTGACGCTGGGGCTGCCATTGGCGACGGCGCGCAGCACGTCCACCCCGCCGCCCGGCCCGATGATGGCGAAGTCGCCCTGCGGCCGCAACACATTGGCCAGCGAAGCCGGCTCCGACATCAGCTTGCGGCGATATGCGTCGCTCCAGTGCTGCGGGTCGGTATTCATCAGCGAGGTCTGCGCGTCGGCGTCGATGACGATAGCGCGGCCCGTACCCTGCTGATCGACCTCGACGCGCGACAGCGCATTCCAGCGCGCGAACAGCGGCGCCTCGCGCTTCATGCCCTTGGCGTAGACGATGTCGATCAGCGCGTCGTGAGAGTTGGCGGCCAGCAGCGCGAGCATGACGATCGCAACCAACACCGGCACAAATCGCCGGCGTTGCTCCGTCCACACATAGCCCGCAATGGCGACCACCACGGCCGCAAACAAAATCGTGTTCGGACCGCCCAGGAAATTCAGCAGAGGCACCAGCGCCAGGCAGGCAACGGACCCGCCCAGCAAATCCGCGCCGTAAAGCCGCGTGATGTGCTCGGGATGCCGCCCAAAGACGATTGAGAACAGCAGCCCGGTGACGAAGAACGGCACCGCCGCCGCGAGGTAAAGCACCGTCAGCCGCAAAAAGTTGGGCCAGGTCAGGCTGAGCGAAACCGAAGTGTGCAGCACGACTTCCAGCACACCAAAGATGAAGCAGGCGTTCGCGGCGCAAAGCACGCCGCCGAGTTGGGCAACCGTCCACTGTGCCAGCCACGCGCGCCGCAGGTGCGCTAACACCGCGCCCGCGCCCAGTCCGAGCAGCGCAATCGAGATTGCCAGAAACGCGAAATGATAGAACAGCACCACCGAGAACAGCCGCGTAAGGCCCAGTTCCAGCAGCAGCGCGGAAAAGCTCATGAGCGCAACCGCAAGCAGTGGGCGGCGGAAAGAAACCTGGACCTTACCAGCTACCGGCTTATCGATTTCCGTGTCGATCATGAAGCATTGAGATTACTACGAGCGCGCAGCGGCGGCTTGCTCGCCCTCAGGCGCGATAATGTCTATGCCCGACCGAATCAATCGCGTGCCGTCAGGAGGAAAGCGTGCCCCTTGCCTTGTCTTCGGATCGTGGCCCCGTGAATTATCGAGCACACGCGCACAAAGCCATCCGCCTGGTCGTTGAAGCCGCGCTGCTCTGCCTCGTCTTGCTGATCGCGCTCGCCCTTTGGAATGTTGCTGTCTGGAAGTGGCAGCAGATTCACGTCCACGTTCCCGGCAGCTTCTACAACGTCGAAGGGCGGCAGATGCGCCTGTACTGCACCGGTGACGGCTCTCCGGCGATCGTCATCGAAACCGGGCTGGGCAGCACGTCGACGGGGTGGCTTCTAGTGCAGGAGAAGCTCTCCGCGCTCACGCGCGTTTGCACCTACGATCGCTCCGGGCTGGGATGGAGCGAGCCGCGACCGCGACCGCGCGATGCGGAGGCGATTGAGCGGCAACTGCACGCCCTGCTTGATCTGGGCGGCGTGCAGCGGCCCATCGTGCTGGTAGGACATTCGGCCGGCGGACTCTACAACCGCGAATACGCGCGCGAATTTCCTGCCGAAGTTGCCGCCCTGGTCTTCGTCGATTCGGCCACCCCGGAGCAGATGGACGAATTGCCCGGCTTCCGTGCTCAGTATGAAAACGACAAGCGGGCGGCGCCACGGGAGCTCTGGACCGACCGGCTGCGCGTCTGGTCGGGCCTCGAGCGCCTGATGGGCAACTGCCACAGCAAAGTTGATAAGGGTTTCGAGAAGTACGCCGCCCTCTACGACGCGAAGGAATGCCGGCCGGATTACGTCGATGGCGATCTCGGTGAGTTCATGGACCTCGAAGCCACACTCAATGAGGCGCGACGGTTCACTAGCTTTGGCAATAAGCCGGTGCTTGTCCTTTCCGCCGATCCCACTCACAAGCACCGGAGCCCGCGCGGCGATGCGGAAGCTCCCATATGGAATCGCGAGCAGGAGCGCCTGAAGTCGCTTTCGCCACAAAGCTGGCGCGTGATCGCTGGTGGCGCCGGCCACACGATCTTCAAAGACCGGCAGGAGCTCGTCGTAGACCAGCTCACGCTACTCATCAACTATCTGCGGAAAGGCCCTGCGCCGCCCTTCGGAACGACCACGACGCAGTAACGTCCCATTCATCCGCAACGAACTTCCTTACGCGGGAAGCGACTCTACCTTGCGCGGTCAGGTTGTACCCATCCGGCAGGCACTTACGAAATAAACCGGGGAGCAGAAGCGCAACACCACGGCGAAGGCGCGGCATCTTTCGTGATGTGCGTGGGAGGCAGAGATGGATCCCAAAACGTTGATCATTGTGATTGTGGCAATCGTGGTTGTGCTGGTGCTCGCCTTTGCGGTCATGCGTAAGCGCCGGTCGGAGGCGCTGCGTCGCCGTTTCGGTCCCGAGTACGAGCGCACGGTGCGCGAGCATGGGCCATCGCGCGCCGAGTCGGAGCTGCTGCAGCGCGAGAAACGAGTCGAGAAACTGCGACTCCGCCCGCTTTCCGCCGCGGAGCGAGAGCGGTTTGTGACCGACTGGCGGACGACACAGTCGCAATTCGTCGACGATCCCAAAGGCGCGGTCAACGATGCCGATTCGCTGGTGACCCAACTAATGCAAACGCGCGGCTACCCGATGAGCGATTTTGAGCAGCGTGCCGCCGACATCTCCGTGGACCATCCGCGCGTGGTGGACAACTATCGCGCCGCCCATGAAATCGCGCTGCGTCATCGCCAGGGGAAAGCCACGACCGAAGACTTGCGCAATGCGTTGATTTATTACCGCTCGTTATTTGACGAGCTACTCGAAACCCGACCCGTCGGCGAACAGAAAGAGGTGGCATGATGGCCGAACTGAAACGAAAAGAAGAGCAACTGACAACCGCGGACCTGGCCGGCCGTAACGAACCGGCAAGGACCGAGCATGACCTGCACCCGGTCGAAACCCCCGATAAGCCGAAGCCGGTGCGAAGCGAAACCATGACGCCAAAGCCACGGGAGACTCCCATCGCTGCCGAGCGGAGCCATGCTCCCGAGACACGGTCGCAGGAGCCGGTTACGCCGCTGTTTTCCGACTCCGACGTAGGAGACCTGCGTTCGCGCTGGAGTAACGTGCAAACCGGATTTGTAGACGAGCCGCGACGGGCGGTCGAGGAAGCCGACAAGCTGGTTGCCGCCGTGATGCAGCGCCTGGCCGAAGGGTTTGCCAACGAGCGGGCCACCCTGGAGAAAGCCTGGGACCGCGGCGACAACATCTCCACTGAAGACTTGCGCGTGGCCTTGCGCCGCTACCGCTCCTTCTTTGATCGACTGCTGAACGCCTAGGGAGATCCTGATTAAGTGCCGTTGTGAAGAGGCATGGCTTCAGGGATTTTTGGCGGTGGAAGCGCCGGACTTCAGTCCGGCGAAACCATGGGCTATTGACGCCGGCTCTAGCCGCGGCTACACGGGCTAAAGCTGGTTCTATCGTCGTCGTTTCGGCACGGCTGAAGCCGTGCCCTTCCACCGCTTAGATTTCAGACTGACCCATTATCGGCAGTCAGCCATGCCTTGAAAGCCGCAAAATTCGAGGCGCCTTAACCTCGGCGGTCACGTCCGAACTAATCAAACCTTCCTAGCGACCCGAGACAGGAACGTTTCACGCGTGCTAACGTTGCACGCGCTGGGACGTTCCTTGTCTGATCGCACCAATGTCAAAAGGCATGTTGAGCAGATCGCGCCTCTCAGGACGGCGGCGAGCCGCTGTTTCTCGCGGCGTCGTCTAGGGCATACGCGAGGTGCGAGGCGGCCGGCGGCCAGAGCTCATGATTTACGCCATCCCCATTTTGCTGCTCATCTTTACCGTGCTGGCGTTCCTCGGACTGGGGCAGGGCGATTACGTAAGCTTCGGAGCGCTGCAACTGGCGCTGCGCGTCCTGGTTGCGCTGCCGCTGCTGATTTCAGCAATCCTGCTTCATTTCTTTCGCACCGATGTAACGACCAGCATCATCCCTCCGGTGTTTCCCGCCCGTCACTTTCTGGTGCTGCTCACGGGAGTGTTCGAGATTGCGGGTGCGCTGGGTTTGTTTGTACCCAAACTCCGCCATCCAGCCGCGCTTTGGATCGCCATCATGATGGTCGCCGTCTTTCCCGCCAACATTTACGCGGCCGGTAAGATTGTGGGCGGGCTGCCGATGCCGGGAATTCCCCTGCGCACGGCGATCCAGATGGTGTACATCGTTCTCGTGCTGCTCGCCGGCTATGGATTGCCCAGGCGGTTGCTCGCTTGAGCTCCGCGGCCGGCTTCTCGGCGAGTGCGACTACGGTTCCAGGATGACTACTGGCGCCGCTCCAGGTCTCTCACCATGGCGCGCAGCACCATGTTGACCAGCGACAGTACAATGGCGCCCCAAAAAGCCGGCCAAAATCCGCTCACCACAAACGCCGGCGAGAGCAGTGCCGACGCGAACAGCAGCATGAGAGCGTTGATGACCCACCAGAACAGGCCAAGCGTGAGAAAGGCCAGAGGCAGGGTGATGACCTTCAGGAGCAGGCCCAAAGTGGCGTTTACCAATCCTATGACGAGGGCCGCGATGAGTGCGGCGGCAAAGCCGCGCAGATGAAATCCTGGCAGGAAGTGCGCGACAATCAGCAGGCTGATGGCGCTCAACAGCCAATTCAGCAGCAATCGCATTTCGTTCTCCTGGTCTTGGATGGGGTACAACGGTTTTCCTGGTCCCGGTAGAGCAGATTCTCCGTTCTACGGTTCCGACTCCAGAATCACCTGCGCCATGGCCGACTCGGCAGTGTGAGTGATGGAGAGATGCGCTCGACGGCCCCCCAGCTTGTGGAAGAACTCGGCCGCTTTATTGTGGAAGACGATGGTAGGCCTGCTGCCCGGCAGTCGTTGCACTTCTACATCGTGCCAGGTGACTCCGCGGTTCCAGCCGGTGCCGATGGCCTTCATCGCGGCCTCTTTGGCGGCGAAGCGCCCGGCGTAGCGCTCTGCCTTGTTGGCCTTAGACTCGCAGTAGCGGATTTCGTCAGGGGTGAAGACGCGCTCGAGAAAGCGCCGTCCAAAGCGCTCGATGGACTGCGCAATGCGCGAGACCTCCGCAATATCGATGCCGGTTCCGACGATCATGAAAGCCGCTTTTTCGCCATGCCCCGTTCGCCATTCGCCATTGCTTTTCGCCTATCCCACTTCTATCACCAGACTTGCGCAGACGTGTAGTGCCCTGGTGATGGTGGACGATGGTGCTTCCAAAGAGCAATGCCCGCTTCGCGGTCAGTCGCAGAGATGAATCCCTGCTTTCTGGCGAAAAGTGAATGGCGCATAGCGGATCTTCGTAAGCCGCTGAAAATAAAGTCGGTTCCACTCGGGGCTTCGAAAATTGCTTCCGAAATTGTGACTCTGGCTGGTATCATCAACGTGCTCGATTGATCGACGTTGTAGCGGCGGTTCCTGCCTTTAGCAGCACTCCCTGCCTGCATCACATCCCGATCGAATTGCAGCTATATCAACACTCGAAGGAACATGCATCACCATGGAACAAGGAACAGTAAAGTGGTTCAATGACGCGAAGGGCTACGGCTTCATCAGCCGTCAGAATGGCGAAGACGTTTTCGTTCACTATTCTGCGATCCAGTCGAACGGCTTCCGCAGCTTACAGGAAGGCCAGGCTGTGCAGTTCAGCGTAGTCAAAGGGCCCAAGGGCTGGCAGGCAGAGAACGTACAACTCCTGTAGGTCTCGAGCCGAAAGCTTCAAGACGGGCGGCCAATCGGCCGCCCTTTCTGTTTGTGACAAGGCAGACCGAGCCAAAAAATAAACGTCGCCGAATCCGGGCTAGTGTCCGCCACCCGGCGGAGGAGGCTGCGATTCTCCGGGCTCTGCTGCCGGCGGCGCCGCGGGCTGCTCCCGTTGCGGAGGCAGTGGATAATACCCGTGCTTGGCGAAGATCTCCAGCCCCGGGCGCTTCACCCGCACTTCGATGTCGCGGTAGTTGCTCGACGGCCGCTGCACGGTGTTGTAGCCCAGCGTGTACTGGTTGCGCGCCTCCATGGTGATGCGCTGGTAGGCGCTCTCGATTGCTTCCTTGGAAAACTCGTCCAGCACGTCGCCGCCGGTGGCGTTCACGTAGCGCGGCAGAATATTGCTGTAACCGAAGCCGGGAATGCGCGCCTTGGAAACTTTGTCGTAGATCGGCAGCGCCGCGGTATTGACGCCGATGGCGTAGACCGCGATGCCGTCGGTGAGCAGAACCTTCAGCACCTGCGCGTAGCTAGCGCGGCTGCCGTACTCCTGGCCGTCGCTGATGATGAAGATGATCTTGCGGCTGGCCGGCGAGCGTCGCGCGAGGTCTTGCGCCGCCATCAGGATGGCGTCGTTCAGCACGTGAAATTCGGGGCGAGGCGTAATCGTGGGATTGACCCCGGGCATGGGCTTGCCGTTGGTCACCGGGCCCGAGCCAAACGGGCCGCCCACGACCGACGCACCGGCATTAGTGCCGGCGTCATCGGAAATACGGTGCAGCGCCAGCTCCATGCGATTGCTATTGCCGAAATCCTGGCGCTTGTTGACCGTATTGCCATAGGTGAAGACGGCAATCTCGTCGAAGGGGGCAAAGGCGCCGCCCAGCGCCGAATATGTCTGGCTCACCTTGCGCAACTCCGGATCGGGTAGTCCCTGGTCGATAATCAGCGCTGCTGCCAAGGGGAACGGATCGCTGGTGAAGAAGCTGAGCTTCTGCGCCACGCCATCTTCATAAATCGAGAAATCGTTGGCCAGCAGGCCATCCACTAGCTTGCCGTCGCCGTCCTTCACGGTGACTGGCACCGTAACGAAGCTAACGTTTTTCACCAGGCTGAACAGCTGGTCAGGGCCGCTTGGGGTAGACTTCGGAACACTGCCCGGCGGCACCGTCTTGATCTCCTGGGAACCCGGCGGTGGCGGCTGAGGATTGCTCTGCCCCGCCTGTCCCGGGGTGCGAGTATTTGCCGGCTGCTCCGGGTTTCCATTGGACGACGGAGAGTTCTGCTCGTCCGATCCCTGCTGCGGAGGCACGTTCACACTCGGCGCCGGCGCGTTGTTCTGTGGCTTGGGAGCGTCCGGCAGCTTCTGTTCCTGGGTAAAGGCCCATGGCGCCACGAAACATATAAGCAGCGCGCTCAGCAAGACCCACTGCAAGCGACAGCGTGAATGGTGACGAAACATGGGGCTAGGCGTCTCCAGATTGTGCCGGAACTCCGCTCAGTATAAAGCAGCGCGCCCGCCAAGGCAGCTTTCCTCGCCGCCCGCCCGCGCCTGCAATAGAATGGATGCATCCGACTGAAAAGAGAAACTATGATGTTGCGGCTTCGCCCCATTTACCTTACCGCCGGCCTGGTCCTCGGCTGTTGTCTGTTCCTGCGGGCACAATCCCAGGACGCGCCTCCCCCGCCCCAGGACCAGCAAGCGCCCGCCGACCAGGATTTGCAGGTCTTCAAGTCGCAAGTCAATGTCGTCAACATTTTCTTCAACGTGAAGGACAAGCACGGCATGCTGGTCCCCAACCTGACGAAGGACGACTTTCAGGTAACGGAAGACGGCAAACCCCAGACCATCAAGTACTTTTCGGCGGAGTCGAACCAGCCCCTCACCCTGGGCATCATGATCGATACCAGCGCCAGCCAGACGCGGGTACTCGACATTGAGCAGGAGTCCTGCGCCGAGTTCTTGCACAACGTGCTGCGCGACAAGGACCTGGCCTTCGTCATTAACTTCGATGTCGACGTGGACCTGGACCAGGACTTCACCAACAACATCCGCGACCTGACACGCGCGCTCAACAAAATGCAGATCAACGCCAGCGTCAGCGGCGGACCTCCCGGACTCGGCGGCGGCCCGGTGCCCACCACTCCGCGCGGCACGCTCCTCTATGACGCCATCTACCTCGGCGCCGACGAGAAGCTGAAGAACGAGGTCGGGCGCAAGGCCATGATCATCTTCACCGACGGCGAGGACCAGGGCAGCCGGCTGCGCATCCAGGACGCCATCGAAGCGGCGCAGAAGGCGGACACCATCTGCTACGTCATCCTGATCGCCGACCGCGGCTTCTATAGCGGCTTCGGCTACAGCGGCGACAGCGACATGCATAAGCTCGCCGAATCCACCGGAGGCCGCGTCATCGAGGTTGGCAACAAGCAGGAGAAGCTCAAACAAGCCTTCGACCAGATCCAGAACGAGCTGCGCAGCCAGTACAACATCGGCTACACGCCGACCAACCCCAAGCTGGACGGCTCCTATCGCAAGATTCAGATCCACGCCAAAGGCGACTACAAGCTGCAGGCGCGGCAAGGCTACTACGCGGTCGCCAAGGAGTAGCGCTCCAGCTGCGGGAGTTTTGCTTTCGCGCTCAGCCGATCAGGGGATTGCGTAGCTTCAATCCCGCAAACCGGGAGAAGTCCCGGTCCGCGGTCCACAGCTCCGTGATACCGTGGTCGAGGCAAAGCGCCGCAATGCGTGCATCGTGAACCTTCGCTCCCGCGGCTCGAGCTGAGCGCAACAGCGCTTGAAGCCGCTGCCAGTAATGCTCCGTCTCCGCAATCAGCACCAGGGAGGGCGATTCCATCCACGCATCGATCTGGTCCAACGCATTCGCCATCGGAGACGGCGGAGAATAGATCCGGGCGTGAGTCACGATCCCAAAGAACTCATGCACCGACGGCCATGGTATGGCCCACGGGTCGCGGCCCTCCGCCAGCCCTTGAACGCAGGCGTACGCCCGTTGAAACCAGGGCGAGTCTCTACGATGCGCGTAAACCAGAATGTTGGTGTCAACCGCGATCACGCGCCGCGACCCTCATAGATACGGTCACGAATGTGTTCCCAGGAGGCGCCTGCCACCTCCGGCTGCAAGCCTTTGCCTTTGAAACTCGCATCGCGAAGATGAAACTCGCCTCGCATCTTGCGCTGTGCCACGGCGCGGCGCAACCCCTGCTCGACCAGCGCCTTCAATGTAGTCTTTTCTTTCTGGGCCAGCAGGCGCGCTTCATGAAACAGGCTGTCGGGGATCTCAATCGTAGTCTTCATATGGGTGCCCAGATTATGGCATATGGCAAGCCATCGCGAGCGCGAACTTGTCTAGGAAGCCCATTGGAGCACTAGCTGTTAGACTGTTGTTCTCGCATGATTGCGCACCTGCTGGAAATCGTTGGAGCCTGGATCGTCAGCGTCATCTCGGCCGCGGGTTACCCCGGCGTCACTCTGCTGATGGCGATCGAGTCGGCCTGCATTCCCTTGCCTTCCGAAGTCATCATGCCGTTCGCGGGCTATCTGGTGTACACGGGACGCTTCTCGCTCGTCGCCGTCGCCACCTTCGGCGCGTTGGGGTGCAACCTGGGTTCGGTGCTTGCCTATGAGCTCGGCTACTTCGGCGGACGTCCCTTGGTGGAGTGCTACGGCCGCTACATTTTTCTCAGCCGTCACGAACTGAACATGGCCGACCGCTTTTTCGAGCGCCGCGGCGCCATGGCCGTATTGATTGCCCGCCTTCTACCCGTGGTTCGCACCTTCATCGCGTTGCCCGCCGGTATCGCCCGCATGCCACGCCTCAAGTTTCACGTTTACACCTTCATCGGCTCCTGGCCTTGGTGTTTTGCGCTGGCATACGTCGGCATGAGGCTCGGCGAGCGCTGGGAAACCGATCCCCGACTGAAGATGTGGTTCCATCGTCTGGACGCCGTTATCCTGGGAATCATTGTGCTGGCGGCTGTCTATTTTGTGTGGTCGCACGTGCAGCATCGCGTCGGAGCCGGCAACGCGGTAGAAGAGCCGGCAGAGTAATCCCAGGGGCCAAGATGATTCGCTGGCATATTTTCATTGCAGTTCTGGCCGTCGGCTCGGTCTATATTCAGGCACAACCCACAGGACAAGCTTCATCGCCGGCAGCTCCGGCTTCCACTCCCGGCACTACCATCCACCTGGGCCAGGCCGCGACGCCTCCGCCTGCTGGTGCGCAGCAACAACCCATAAAACCTGGGGATGAGGCCGCGACGTTGGCCGCCGCCGACCGCCTGCTGGCCACCGGCAAGGCCGCCGAGGCGCAGCCCCGATATCAGGCGGTGGTCAACGTCGATCCCGCCTCAGTGCCGGCGCACGTAGGCCTGGCGCGAGCGCTGATCGTTCAACAGAAACTTGCCGAGGCCCAGATGGCGCTCGACACTGCGCTCGCCCTGCATCCCGAGTCGCCTGAGTTGCTGCTGACCCTCGGCGATCTTCAGTTCGCCCAGGGAAAATTGCCGGACGCCGAAAAGACATTCCTCAAGGCGCAGAACCTGAAGCCCAACGACCCATCCTCCTATCTGGCGCTGGCCCGGATCTACCGTGCCTCCTCGCTTTATCGCCGCGCCTACGACAGCATGAAGCGCGCCCACGAGCTCGCCCCCAACGATATTCCGGTGCAGTTGTTGTGGTTTCACTCGCTGCCGCAGGGCGAGCAGGCTCCCGCGCTGCAGGAATTTCTGGCCGTCACGCCCAGCATCAACCCGCGTACCGTCCAGGTCCTGCAACAATATCTGGCGTTTGTGAAGCGCAACGGCGAAACGCCCGCCCATCCCTGCAAGCTGGTCGGCGACGTTCGCGAAACCAGCACGAAGCTCTACGCCATACCCCGTTCCGGCACTCAGTTGGGGGCCTCAGGCATCGCCGTGAAGATCAACAAGCAGGAGATGCGCCTGGCGGTGGATACGGGAGCGACCGGCGTGCTGCTGGGACGCGCCGCTGCCGAAAAACTTGGCCTGAAGCGCCTTGCCTATCAGCCGATCGTAGGCATGGGCGATTCGGGACAGCAGGGCGGCTATTCCGCCGTAGTCGATCGCATCCACGTAGGCGATCTGGAATTTCAGGACTGCACCGTACGGGTCACCGATGCGGCGACTCCGGTGACCGGTCAGGATGGGTTGGTCGGCACCGACGTCTTCAGCTCCTACCTCATCGACATCGACATCCCCGGCGCGAAGCTGCGCCTGACGCCGCTGCCGAAAAGGCCCGACGCGCCCGAGCCTCCCCCAACCCTGAAGACCATGCGCGACAGCCAGCAGTTTGAGACGGAAGGCGCAGCGGCCCCCTCCGCCGAATCCAACGCCGCTTCGGCCGAGCCCTTCGAGCTGCCCCAGGACGCCTACGTCGCGCCTGAAATGGCAGACTGGACCAAAATCTATCGCTTCCGCAACCTGCTGCTGGTGCCCACCAAGGTCGACGATACGGGGCCGCTGCTGTTTCTCATCGACACCGGCTCGTTCAGCAACGTTCTCTCCACCAAAGCGGCGCAACAGCTCACCCAGCTGCGCTCCGATCCGGCAACGCATGTGACCGGACTCAGCGGGGCGGTGGCGCGGGTGTATCGCGCCGATAAGGCGACCTTGCAGTTCGGCCGTTATGCCCAGGCCAACCAGGACGTCGTGACCTTCGACCTGGCCAATATGAGCCGCGCCGCGGGCACGCAGGTCTCCGGCATTCTCGGCTTCAACATGCTGCGCATCCTGCAGATCAAGCTTGACTACCGCGACGGCCTGGTCGACTTCCTCTACGATCCCAAGCGCCTCCCCAAAGAAATCGAGCTGAAGAAATAACGCGCCGCTGCGCGCGCCCCATCTGAGCGCCGATGTCCTCACTTTGAACTGCTTGAACTGGGATTGTGAACTTCGGGCAGAGTCGGCCTCAGGTAGAGCCGACCTTCAGGTCCGCGTCCTGCGCCATGAAAACTGAACGAAAAGCCAGCCATCAAACGCTTTGTATCAGGGCACGACTTCAGTCGAGCCGATAAGCCCTTTTATTTTGTTTCCCGAGCCGGCTTCAGCCGGCGACACGCCAGCGCAAGGCTAACCCTCTAACCACTAACAACCAGTTACAATACCGACAGGGTGTCCACCAGGCCGAAATCCGAATTCCAGTTCGATCTCACCGGGGGACAGCCGGCCCTCGATATCGCCAACACCGTCAGCCGCCGCCACGACCCCGCGCGGCGAAAAGAGCATCTCGAAGACTACTGGGACGCCATTTCCTTTGTCCGGCAATCGAAGCTGATCTCGCTTCGCGAAGCCGGCGAGCTGCGCCGGTATGCACTGAAGCACGCCGCCGAGGCGCGCCGGAGCTTTGCCCGTCTCATCCAAATGCGCGAGGCGATCTACCGCGTGTTTTCGGCCATCGCCCAGCACAAAGCAGTCGCGACGGAGGATGTCCAGATACTCAACGATGCTGCGGTTGAGGCGCTGCGGCATCGTGTGCTCACGCCGCGCAATGGAGGTTTTCACTGGGAGTGGGCGTCCAGCGGCCACCGCCTGGCCCGCCTGATGTGGCCCATCGCCCAGATGGCGGCCGAGCTGCTCACCTCGAGCGAGCTGCCGCTGGTGCGCTTCTGCGAAGCGCCTGACTGCGAGTGGCTCTTCCTCGACCACAGCCGCAACCGCAGCCGCCGCTGGTGCGACATGGCGATTTGCGGCAATCGCGCCAAGGCCCGCCGCCACTATCAGCGCGTGCGACGCTAGTTCAACAGCAATCGAGCCGGTGCAGAATAAGCCGGAAAAAGCGTTGAACCCAATTGCAGTGCGAATCAGAGCTTGCTCTCTCCCGCTGTGAACCCCGACCGCACTACGAATCAGAGCTTGCTCTGCCTCGCTGTCGCACGCGACCGCAGTACGAATTAGACAATTGTCATCACGAGCGAAGCGAGGGACCTGCTGTCCTTCCGAGTCACAAACATGTAGATCCGGCTCGTGATGAGAATCGTCGGATTCTGCGCATCGTCCCCCAGAATTCACCGTCCATTCATTTTCCTTTAACCATTCCCCGCGCCGACCCGTAGTACCTTTTCGCGACGAGCAGCAATAAACCTCGCAATCAAGAAGGATGTAATCATGGCGACAGCCTCGCCGCTCTCCGCCCCTGCTGCCCCGGCGCCGGCTACAAGTGCGGTCCACGCCAAGCTCTCCAGTTCTCCCGGCAAGCTTGGCTCCGCGATATTTCTGGGTGCTCTGGCCGTCGGCTTTGTCTACGCCGCCTCTCACCTTGTAGCTGACCTCTCGATGGTTCACTCGGGGTCGGTCTTCCCCTTCATCCTGCTGGGTATCGCGCTGCTGGTGGCGCTGGGCTTCGAATTCGTCAACGGCTTTCACGACACCGCCAACGCAGTCGCGACCGTGATCTACACCCATTCGATGGACCCACACATCGCCGTCGCCTGGTCCGGCATGTGGAATTTTGTTGGCGTCGTGTTGTCGACGGGGGCGGTCGCCTTCGGCATCATCTCGCTGCTGCCGGTTGAGCTGATCTTGCAGGTGGGCAGCGGCGCGGGATTCGCCATGGTCTTCGCGCTGCTGACCGCGGCCATTATCTGGAACCTGGGGACCTGGTGGTTCGGCTTGCCGTCATCGAGCTCGCACACCCTGATCGGCTCGGTCATCGGTGTGGGCATCTCCAATCAGCTGATGCAGAACCACACCGCGACCAGCGGCGTTGATTGGGCTCAGGCGCTGAACGTCGGCAAGTCGCTGCTGTTCTCGCCCATCGTCGGCTTCATCATGGCTGCGGCGCTGCTTGGCCTGTCGAAGGTTTTCATCCGCGATCCACGGCTTTATCGCGCGCCCGAGGGCGATGCGCCGCCGCCGTTCTGGATTCGCTGCCTGCTGATCCTCACTTGCACCGGCGTGAGCTTCGCGCACGGCTCCAACGATGGGCAGAAGGGCATGGGGCTGATCATGCTCATCCTGATCGGCACGGTGCCGACCGCATATGCGCTGAATCATGCGATCACGCCGCAGCAGTCGGCCGACTTCATCGCCGTCTCGCAGCAGGCCGCCAACGTGCTCGATAAGTACGTCACGCCAGGCGCGGTCGTCGGCGACCCGCGCGACGACGTCTCGGCTTACGTTCGCACCAAAGAGTTCACCCCGAACACCGTGCTGGCGCTGCGCGAGATGATCAACGGCATCGCGACCGAAGTGGCCAACTACCACGAACTGCGCTACATTCCGCAAGACCAGGTGCGCAACTTCCGTAATGACATGTATCTGGTCAGCGAAGCGCTGCGGACACTGCAGAAATCGAAGCTGCAGGCCATCTCGGCAAAGGATGAAGCCGTGCTCGCCAACTACAAGAAGCACATCGACCATGCCACGAAGTTCATCCCGACGTGGGTGAAAGTGGCGGTGGCCCTGGCGCTGGGCCTGGGCACGATGATCGGCTGGAAGCGGATCGTGGTCACCGTTGGCGAGAAGATCGGCAAAGACCATCTGACCTACGGGCAGGGGGCGGCGGCCGAGATCACTGCGATGGCGACCATCGGCGCGGCGGATTATTTCGGCTTGCCGGTGAGCACGACACATGTGCTGTCGTCAGGCGTGGCGGGAACCATGGCGGCGAATGGCACCGGCCTGCAGTGGGGAACCGTTCGGAACCTGATTATGGCGTGGGTGCTGACCTTGCCGGTCTCGATCGGTCTGTCGGCGACGCTGTTCTGGGCCTTCGCGAAACTGTAGGCTTCGGCAAGGCGCGGGCGTGTTTAGAACGAGCGTTCGATATTTGTTCTGCGTAGAACATTCTGGCGTAAACACAAGGGCACACCCTCTCGGGTGTGCCCTTCAGGTTTCGAATGGATCCCGGATTAGCGCCCGAAATATTTGGCGTTGCGCTCGGTATAGTCCTTCCACTTTTCCGGCAGGTCGTCGAGGGCGAAGATCGCCGACACCGGGCACACCGGCACGCACGCGCCGCAGTCGATGCATTCCACCGGATCGATATACAGCATCTCTTCGTTCCCAAACTTGTCGCTGTCTTTCTTGGGGTGGATGCAGTCCACCGGACAGGCATCGACGCAGGCCGTGTCCTTGGTGCCGATACAGGGTTCCGCGATAACGTAGGCCATGAAACAGTCGCTCCTGGATTTGGCGCTTCTAGCTTAAAAATTCCTGGGTAAGAGTGCTGAGTCGATAGTACCAAAAATCGGAGTAGATGAGCAGGAGCGGTATTGGGCCGATAAGAAGGCGAAACAGCGCTCGCTCATTTCAACAGCTCGCTACGGCTTAGGAAGCTTTCCCGTGCCGTCGCATATCGGACACTTGCCGGTGCCCGAGCACTTGCGGCATTTCGGTTCGTCCTCGTCAAGATGCACGTTCACCCCGCTGCCGAAACACTCCGGGCACTTGCCTTCGCCGTGACAGGTATCGCACTTGTTTCTGCCGAAGAGCATCGCAGGATTCTATATGCCAAAGGACGCGGCCCTGGCGAAAAGCGATGAGCGCAGAGCGGCCTTGCTCACGCTACGGCTGCGGGCTCGCGCTCGCTGGCCGGCTCGTATTCGACGATGTAGCCGGCGATCGCGCTCGCGGCAACCGTCAACGGGCTGGCGAGATACATCTGCCCCGGCCCGCTGCGCCCGGGGAAGTTGCGGTTCTGCGCGCTGATCACGATCTGGTCGGGACGCGTTGACACGCCCGGGCCCGCGTTAATGCACGCGCCGCAACTGGGCTCGATAACGTGCGCGCCCGCCTTCTCGAAGATGTTGAGGTAGCCTTTGCGCACGCAGTACTCGCGCGTCTCCTGCGAGCCGAATTGCAGATAAAAGCGGCAACTGTCCGCGACGCGGCGGCCCTGCTTCAGCGCCTCGCTCAGCACCCGCGCGTACATGTCCATGTCTTCGTTCTTGCCGGCGGTGCAGGTCCCGCCGTAGGCGATCTCGACCGGCACCGGCGTGTTCAGCTCGCGAATGAACTTGCCATTGCCGGGATCGCCGGGCGTCGCCACCATCGGATAAATCTCGGAGGCGTCGAGTTCGATCACGTGCGCGTAGTGCGCATCGGGATCGCTATACAGCCCTTCGGCCAGCGTCTGCGCCTCGTTCTCGCTCATGCCGCGGCGCTCCATCAGAAACTCGACTACCTTACGGTCGGGCGCAACGATGCCGGTGAAGCCACCGATCTCGGCCGCCATGTTCGTCATGGTGGCGCGCTCGTCAACGCCCAGGGCCTCGATCGCTTCGCCGGAATACTCGATGACCTTCGCCAGCGCCTTGCCTGAGCGGATGTACTCCAGCGACAGCAGCTTCAGGATGAAATCCTTCGCCGTGACGTTCTCGCGCTTGCGGCCGCGGATGATCACCTTCACCGACTCCGGGACCTTCACCCGCACGTCTTTGGTGAACCAGGAATTGAAGACGTCGGTGGTGCCGATGCCGAAGGCGACGCAGCCCATTGCGCCGACATGCGGGGTGTGCGAGTCGCTGCCCACGTTGAGCTGCCCGGGCAGCGCATAGCTCTCGGTAACGATCGAGTGGCAGATGCCCTCCGAGCCTTTGCGGTCGCGCAGCTCGCCGTGCAGCTTGATGCCCTGCTTCTTCGCGAAGTCTTCCTGCTTGAGCTTCAACTGGACGGCGAGATCGAGCAGCCCCATCTTCTTCTTTTCTTCCGACATGACCTCGTCGAGGAAGGTGAGGTGATCGCGGAAGAACATGATGGTGCTTGCGTCGGTGACCTTTTCCTCTTTGCCAAGGAAGTGCTCGAAGAAAATCGCGGCCATGGGCGTGACGTACTCGTGGCTGAAGCGCAGATCGGTTCGCGCGAAGCCAGTATCGCCGGGCTTCACCGCTTCCACGCCGACCTGGTTGTTGCCATGCACCATGTGGCGCGCGAAGATTTTTTCGGCGATGGTCATCGGCCGCGGCTTGGTATTGATCGGCGGCAGAAAAACTTTGCCCTGCAGGCGCGCCACGTTGAACGGGAACAGTCCGCCGTACTCGATGACCTGGCGCGTGATCTCGTCCTCGCCTTCGGTGAATTTCGCCAGCGGGACCTCTTCGCCGTGGCGAATCTTGTCGATCAGCGAGAAGTCGGTCGAGGTCAGCACGCCGAGGTTCTGGCAGTTCTGCTTGTAGATGCGCTCGATGTTTTCGGCGATCACCAGCTGGATGCCCGCCGACATTTCGGCATACGGCGACTGCTCGCGGCTGGAGCCTTTGCCGCGCCGCTTGCCGCTGACCGCCGCGACGAAGCCGGCCTTCTTCACATCGCCCCGCTTGATGGGCACTTCATTGCCGCACTTCAGGCCGGTGTAGGGAAACTCGCCCAGCGTCTCGTCGAAGAAAAAGCAGATGTGCGCCGGGGTGATCTCGTCGGTCGAGATGTCGTCGCGCAGCTTGGGATTGCGTTCGGGATGCGCGGTGTCCCAGGGCAGGTCTTCGCCCGCCAACTGCTTCTTGATGAGCTCGGGATCTTCGGTTAGGAACAGGACGCGCCCCTGCAGGCGAACGACGTTGGGACGCTTCTGAATTGCGCGGTTCAACAGCGATGTGTTCACAGATAAATTTTAACGCAGGTCACAGGGGGCTGTGACGGGCGGCGGGAATTCAGGAACTCTCAGGCGGCCAGGGCAGTGCCCCGGAAATACAGGCGGAACTCTCGTACCACCCGAGGCTGGCAATGATCGTGAACAGGAAGTTGGCGACCGTTTTGTAGCGCGCGGCGTTCTTGTCCGTTGCAATGTCACGCCCCAACGTGCAGCGCGACACGAGCGTCCGTGACCGGCCTCGCTGCGCTCGTTTCCGGCAGGAAGATACGATGAGCGGGTATCACGCTGCCGTGCCGGCGCAACGCAACTCTCACCCCCAGTTGCCGCGCAGCAGTCCGGCACGGCGTTTTTTGGATGCGCGCGCGGACTTTGCTTGAAGCACGCCCACGCACTACTTCGTTGCCCATTCCCGGTTCATCAGGACCAGCTTTCCGCCGCTGCGCGCCAGTTGATAGCTCCCCGTCTGTTGCACAATTGCCGGCACCTTATTTTCTTCCACCCACATAAACACGCGGTGCGGCCCCTTCCACAGCGCGGCGAATGAGGCGTCGTCGTCGAAGATCTTCGGGGCATCGGGAAACAGCGAACCGTTATACATGTCGCCTTCGGTGCGCGTGTTCACCACATGGATCGGCTGTTGTACGTAAAAATTCAGGGTGGAAGCGTCTTCGTAGGTCCCATACGACACGATCACGTCGCCGGGCCGGAACTCCTGCTCCACCGCGTCGGCCAGCTTCTTCGACGAGAGGATGGGCGAGAACATCACCAGGCCCTGGTGCACAGCGAAGAGCACGAAGACCATCATGATGGCGAGCGCACAGTTTCCCGCGCCCGCGCGATTGCGCCGCCGGAAGAACAGGTTCAGCGCCGAGCCGGCGAAGAGCGCAATTCCAAAGATGGCCAGCGGAGTGCGGAACAACCCTAACGCCCGCGGTGTCAGGTCGAAGATGTGTCCGAACGACAGCGCGTACTCGCTGGGGTTTTTCTTAAGCAGATCGGCGAGGTCGGAGCCGGCCGGCGTGCTGGTGCTCTGCGCCAGCAGAAACATGGTCGCGGCAAAGACGGCGGTGCCGGCGGCGAATAAAGCGATCGCACCCAGCCGTCCGCTGCGGCGGAACCCGGAGCCCGCAGGCGATTCGTCCTCCTGCTGCAGCCAGCCGCCGATCAGCAGCGCCAAAGCCGGCAAGGCCGGCACGGCGTAATACTCCTGCCGGGTGGAGAAGCTGAAGAACAGCAGAATCACCGCCGCCCAGATGGCACAGAGCAGTAGCGCCTGTCCTCGTCGGTCGAGAGCGCTGCGCCACTCGCGCCAGCGGTGCGGCACCTGTTTCAACGACTGCACCAGAAATGCCGACCAGGGAAACATCCACACCAATAGCAGTGCCCAGAAGACCACGAGCGGCACCGTGTCGTAGTCGTGCGGCACGCGTTTGCCCAGGTAGCGCAGGAAATGCTCGTTGACGAAGTAGAACCAGAGGAAGCCGCGCGCCTGGCCTGCCGCGGGATTGGCCAGCGCCGCCGCGATATGCCATGGCGCAGCAATCACCAGCAAAACCAAGGTGCCGGAGATGAGCCGCATCCGCAGCAGGTGTTTCAGCTTGCCCGTGAGCAGCAGATAGATTCCGGCAATGGCCGCCGGAAAGACGATGCCGATGAGTCCCTTGGTGAGCACGTTCAGCGCTGCGGCGGCGGCGAAGCCCCAGCATGAGAGCCGAGACGGCGGCTGTTCGTCCAAGGTGCGCAGAAAGAAGTCGAGCCCGACGGTGAGCCACAGCCCGATCAGCATGTCGGGAATCAGGATGCGGGTGAACAGGTAGGGGCCGAACGAGACGGTGAGCGCGATGGCGGCCCAGAGGCCGGCCTGCTCGCCCAATGCGCGACGGCCGAGCGCATAGGTCGCCAGCAGCAGCGCCAGCATACCCACGATGAGCGGCAGGCGCGCGGCCCAGTCGTGGACGCCGAAGACCTTGTAGCCGGCGGCCATTCCCCAATACAGCAGCGGCGCTTTTTCGAGATAGCGAA
>Ga0070741_10006424_pt1 | contig 25261 bp, 23 predicted proteins | sample Coa_R1_4_FD_66440 | JGI IMG/M metagenome (GOLD analysis project Ga0070741, IMG submission 66440) | Surface soil microbial communities from Centralia Pennsylvania, which are recovering from an underground coalmine fire - Coalmine... | ecosystem: Environmental > Terrestrial > Soil > Unclassified ... | reverse complement strand
TCCCGCGGCGGGCGAGCCGGTAGGCCCGCTCGCCGCCGACCTTCACCGCCGAGGCGGCCGGGACGGGCAGCTCGACCTCGCCGCGCAGACCGTCGAGCCGCCGCTCGAGCTCGGCGCGGCTCGGCGGCTCGGACTGCTCGACGACCTCGCCCTCGGGGTCGCCGGTCGCTGTGCGTGCCGTCAGGTCGATGGCGGTCACGTAGCGCTTGTCGAGTCCGACGAGGTACTGGGCAAGCCGGGTCGACGAGCCGAGCAGGACGAGCAGCAGCCCAGTCGCAAACGGGTCGAGCGTCCCGGCGTGCCCCGCGCGCGCGCCCGTCCGCTCGCGCAGCTGCCTGACGATCGCGAACGACGAGGGCCCGGCAGGCTTGTCGACGAGCACGAGCCCTGTCGGTCTGAGCGCGCGCTTCATCGCGGCAGCCGGCGACCACCCACCTACGCGGACGGCGAGCCGTCCACCTGGGCGGCGTACGCGGCGCGGATGAACGCCGTGATCTGGGCGATCGACTCGCTGCTCGAGAAGCCGGCCGCCTGCCGGTGCCCGCCGCCCCCCCGCTGCCTGGCGATCGCGGACACGTCGAGCTCGTCGCTGGAGGAGCGCAGGCTGACGCGGCGCGGCGCCTCCGGCGGGTCGGGCGGCTCGCGGATGATCGCCGCCATCTGCGCGCCGTCGACGGCGCGGAGGTAGTCGATGACGCCCTCGGCGTACTCCTCCCCCACGCCGAGGTCGACGAAGTCCGCGCGCGTCAGGTGCGAGACGACGAGGCCGCCGCCCTCGTACACCTGCGCCCGGTCGAGCACGCGGCCGACCAGCTTGAGCTTCGCGAACTCGACCGACTCGTAGATCCCGCGGAAGACGCGGTGCACGTCCACCCCAGCCTCGACCAGCTCGGCGGCCAGCCGCAGCGCCTTCGGAGTCGTGTTCGTGTACTGGAAGCGACCGGTATCCGTGACGACGGCCACGTACAGCGCTTCCGCGATCGCCGGCGTCAGGCCGACTCCGAGCTCGCGGAGCAGGTCGCGCACGATCTCGCCGGTCGAGGAGGCGTCCGCGACGACAACGCTCACGTCCCCGAAGCGCGTGTTGTCGTGGTGGTGGTCGACGTCGATCGACAGGGGCACCTCGCCGAGCAGTCCGGCCGCGGCGCTCATGCGCGAAGCGTTCGCGCAGTCGAGCGCCAGGAGGACGCGCTCGCGCGCATCGGAGGGCAGCTCGCGACGGAGCTCGCCGAGCGGCAGGAAGTCGTACTCGGCCGGCAGGTCGGTCGCGCCGCCGAGGTACATGACGGCGTCCTTGCCGAGCACGTCCAGGGCGAGCTTCATGCCCAGGAGGGAGCCGAGGGCGTCGCCGTCCGGGTTCTCGTGCGTGACGAGCAGGAAGCGGTCGTGTGAACGGATCGCCTCCGCGACCGCGGCGAGCTCAGTGGTCGTCGACGCCTGCATCGTCCTTCCGAGCGAGGTCATCGATCAACTTCGTCAGCCGCACCCCCCGCTCGACGGAGGGATCGTATTCGAAGGCGAGCTGCGGGGTCCGCTTGAGCTTCAGCTCGCGCGCCACCCGTGCCTGCAGCACGCCGTGGGCGGCGGCGAGCCCCCGCAGCGTGCGCGTGCGCGCCTTCTCGCCGCCGAGGACACTGACGAAGACGGTCGCGTGGCGGAGGTCTGCCGAAGTGGCGACGCCGGTGACGGTGACGAAGCCGATCCGCGGATCTTTCAGCTCCGGCAGAGCCTCCGAGAGCACCTCCCGGATCGACTCGTTGACGCGTCGCATGCGTTCAGACACCGAGCAGCACCACCTCGAGCGCGGCGCGGCGTGGGCCTGCGGCGAGCAGCCGCTGCGGCGTGCGGCTCGTGCAGCTCACGGCCGGAACCTACACACGTCTCCATCCGAAGGCGTCCGGCTCGTCCGCGTCGGTCACGACCCGCCGCTCGACGTGGACGAGCTCCCACGCCTGGCCCGCCAGGTAGCGCTCCGCCCCGTCGAGCAGCTCCTGCAGCTCCCGGTGACCGCGCGCGGCGCACGCGACGAGCAGACGCGAGCGCTGCCACCGGTCGTGGTGGTCGACCTCCGCGACCGAGGCGCCGAACCGCTGCTGGAGCTGGACCTTCGCCGACCTCACGTACCGGCGCTTGCCCTTTAGCGAGCCGGACTCCGGAAAGTGGAGCTCGACCGAGAGGATGCCTACGTAGCCGGCGCCCATGCTGCCGCCTCACTCGTCTCCGACGACCGCGTACAGCCGCCACTCGCCGGGGATGCCCTTCAGCTCGTGGACGCCGCGGTCGTCGAAACGCAGGCCCGAGCCGGCGACGAGGTCCTTGACCGTGCCGGAGACGAGCACCTCGCCCGAGCCGGCGAGCGCGGCGACCCGCGCGCCCGTGTGGACGGCGATCCCCGCCACCTTGCCTTCGGTCAACTCGCACTCCCCGGTGTGCAGGCCGGCGCGCACCTCGAGGCCGAGCTCCCGCACCGACTCCACGATCGCACGCGCGCAGCGGATCGCCCGCGCAGGCCCGTCGAAGGAGGCGAGGAAGCCGTCCCCGGCCGTGTCCAGCTCACGGCCGCGGAAGCGGGCGAGCTGGCGGCGTACGAGCTGGTGGTGGCGCGCGAGCAGCTCCCGCCAGGCGCGATCGCCGAGCGCGGACGCACGCTCGCTGGCCGCGACGATATCCGTGAACAGGACGGTCGCCAGGATGCGGTCGCGCTCGCTCTCCTCCCAGGCGCCCTCCTCCCAGAGCTCGGTCAGGAACCGCTCCACCTCGGCGTGAACGGTGTCCGTCCCCCGCCCGAAGTGGAGATGGCCGACACCGGGCACCTCGACGAGGAGCGCTCCGGGGATGCGCTGCGCCATGTACCGGGCCGCCTCGAGCTCGACCACCGGATCGTCCGCCCCGTGCACGATCAGCGTCGGGACGCGGATGGCGGGCAGCACGTTCCGGACGTCGATCTCCCGGTTCATGGTGACGAGCGCCTCCAGCGCGCCCGGGCTCGCCGACCAGCGCAGGTAGTCGACGATCGCCGCGACGTCCTCCTCCTCCCAGGAGGCGAGGGAGCGCACGAACGCCTCCGCCTGTGCGGGCGACCCGTAGATTCGGAGCTCGCGCTCGAGATCCTGCCGGTAGCGCTCCTCGGTTCGGCCCCACGGGTAGTCGGGCGCCCACAGCGTCCGCGGATACCCGCTGCGCAGGACGAGCGCTGCCGTCCGCTCCGGATAGCTGGCCGCGAACAGCAGGCACATGGGCGCGCCCTCGGAGACGCCGAACAGGGCTGCTCGCCGGACGGCGGCGGCGTCCATCACGGCACGCAGGTCGTCCATCCGCGTCTCGAGCGTCGGCGCGCCTGCCACCCGGTCCGACATGCCCGTGCCGCGCTTGTCGAACAGGATCAGGCGGCAGAAGGAGACCAGCTGGCGGAGGTGCTCGGCGAACGAGGGCACGCTCCAGCGCAGCTCGACGTGCGAGACGAAGCCGGGCACGTAGACGAGGTCGAACGGCCCGCTCCCTGCGACCTGGTAGGCGATCGACACGTCGCCGGAACGCGCGTAGCGGGTCTCGGGACGCATCCGGTCATGATCGCGCGCGACACCCGGAGCCGCAACGAGCCGGCTCGCCTGGGCGAGCGCTAGGAGGCGGCGGGCGCGGGCGACTCGTCGAGCGCCGTCCGCTCGACCTCGCGCACCTCGTACACCTCGAGCACGTCCCCCTCCTTGACGTCGTCGAAGCCCTCGAGGTGGATACCGCACTCGAAGCCCTCGCTCACCTCGCGCACGTCGTCCTTGAACCGCCTCAGCGAGTCGATCGTCGTTTCGTAGACGACGGCGCCGTCGCGGACGACGCGCACCTTCGCGCCCCGGCGGACGACGCCGCTCGTGACGTACGAGCCGGCGATCGTGCCGAAGCGGGAGATGCGGATGAGCGCGCGCACCTCGGCCTCGCCGAGCGCGACCTCCTCGCTCACCGGACGCAGCATGCCGACGAGCGCCTGCTGGATGTCCTCGGTCAGCTGGTAGATGACGCGGTAGGTGCGGATCTCCACCCCCTCGCGCTCGGCCAGCTGGCGGGCCTCGGCGCTCGGGCGGACGTTGAACCCGACCACCATGGCGTGCGAGGCGACGGCGAGGTTGACGTCGTTCTCGGTGATGCCGCCGACGCCCTGGTGGATGACGTTGACGCGCACCTCCGGGTGCTGGATCTTCTGCAGCTCGCCGACGGCCGCCTCCACCGAGCCGACCACGTCGCCCTTGACGACGAGGTTGAGCTCCTGCACGGCCCCTTCCTGCATCTGCTCGAACAGCGTCTCGAGCGAGACTCCCGGCTTCGCCTGCGTGGCGAGCTGCTCGCGGCGGAGCCGCTCGCCCCGCAGCTGGGCGAGGTGGCGCGCCTGGCGCTCGTTCTCGACCACGCGGCAGAGCTCGCCGGCGGGCGGCGGCTTGTCGAAGCCGATGATCTCGACCGGGTCGCCCGGCTTCGCCTCGCGCACCTTCTCCCCGCGGTAGCTGAACAGGCCGCGCACGCGACCCTGGGCGTCGCCGGCGACGACGGCGTCGCCGACGCGCAGGGTGCCGCGCTGGACGAGCATGGTCGCAACAGGCCCGCGGCCGCGGTCGAGGCGCGACTCGATGATCGGCCCCGAGGCCTCCGCGTCCGGGTTCGCGCGCAGGTCGAGCTCGATGTCCGCGACCAGCAGCACCTTCTCGAGCAGGTCGTCGAGGCCCTGCTTCTGCTTGGCGGACACCTCGGAGAACTGCGTCGTCCCACCCCACTCCTCCGGCTGCAGGTCGTTCGCCGCGAGCTCGCTCTTCACCCGGTCCGGGTTCGCGTCGGGCAGGTCGATCTTGTTGATCGCGACGACGATCGGCACGCCTGCTGCGCGGGCGTGGGAGATCGACTCGAGCGTCTGCGGCATGACGCCGTCGTCGGCCGCGACGACGAGCACGGCGAGGTCGGTGGCGTTCGCGCCGCGGGCGCGCATGGCCGTGAACGCTTCGTGGCCGGGCGTGTCCAGGAAGGTGATCTTGCGGCCGTCGTGGTCGACCTGGTAGGCGCCGATGTGCTGCGTGATGCCGCCCGCCTCGGTCTGGGCGACCGACGTCTCGCGGATCGCGTCGAGCAGGGTCGTCTTGCCGTGGTCGACGTGGCCCATGATCGTGACGACGGGCGGACGTGCGACGAGCGACTCCTCCGGGTCCCGGAAGGCCTCCGGCTCCTCGTCCTCCTCGCCGACGTGCTTGATCGTCACCTCGCGCTTGAGCTCGGCGGCGATCAGCTCGACCTCGTCGTCCGTGAGCGACTGCGTCGCCATCTTCATGACTCCGAGGCCCATGAGGATCTTGATGATCTCCTGCATTCCCACCCCGAGCGCCTGCGACAGGTCGCGGACGGACACGCCCGACTCGACGGCGACCGGGCCGCTCGGCTGCGCGACCTGCTGGTCGCCGCGCGGCTCGCGCGTCGCGCGCTCGCGCGCCTGACGGGCCTCGGGGCGCGGGCGGCCGGCGCCGGTGTCGATGACGACCCGGCGCCTGCGGCCGGCGGCGCCGTGGCCGCGCGGGCGGATGGGCCTGTTCGGGCGCTCAGCCATCACCCACCAGTGTAGAGACGGGCGAGGGACGGGTCGACGAGGACGGAGGCGTGCAGGGTGCGCGAGAAGGCGCGGCGCGCCGCGGCGCGCTCGAAGCAGGCGAGCCGCCGGCAGGTGTACACGCCACGCCCGGGGTCGCCGGGTCGGGCCGGAGCGAGCCGTCCGTCGCGGGCGACGAAGCGGACGAGCTCGGGCTGCGGAGCACGGCGGCCGCAGCCGGCGCACGTCCGTGTCGGGACGTGCCCCGGGCGCGTGACCCGCTCACGCGGCAGGTGCGGACTCCTCTTCCTGCCTTTCGACCGCGGCCGCAGCCACGGCAGGAGGCTCCTCGGGCGCTTTTCCGACCGGCTCGGCCGCCTCCGTCGGCGCCGGGTCGGCGGCGCCGGCCGACTCGCCCGGCTGCTCGCGGTCCTCGTCCTCGTCGGCGTCCGCGGTCTGGACGACGCTGCCCGTCAGGTCCTCGCCGCGCGCCTCGCGGGCGGCGAGCTGCTGGTGGGCGGCGACGCCGCAGAAGCGCGACCCGGGCAGCGCCGCGTTCGGGCAGCGCTTGCCGTTGGCGAGGATGGCGGCGCAGCGGCCGGTGAACTCCTCGCTGTCCTCGCCGCCGAACGCCGCCTCGGCCTCCTCCTGCGCGAACTCGGTGTCGGACTTGATGTCCACCTTCCAGCCGGTCAGGCGCGCGGCCAGCCGCGCGTTCAGGCCCTCCTTGCCGATCGCGAGGGCGAGCTGGTCGTCCGGCACGACCACGGTCGCCTCGCGCGACTCGTCGTCGATGTACACCTCGCGCACGCGCGCCGGCGAGAGCGCCTTGGCGACGAACCGAGCCGGCTCCGTGTTCCAGGGGATGATGTCGATCTTCTCGCCGCGGAGCTCGGAGACGACCATGCGCACGCGCGAGCCGCGCGGGCCGACGCAGGCCCCGACGGGGTCGACGCCCTGCGCGTGCGACTCGACGGCGATCTTCGCCCGGTAGCCCGGCTCGCGCGCGACGGCCTTGATCTCGACGAGCCCGTCGGCGATCTCGGGCACCTCCAGCTCGAACAGCGTCCGGATGAGCTCGGGGTCGCGCCGGGAGAGGATCACCTGCGGGCCCTTCGTGCCCGAGCGCACCTCGGTGATCACCGCCTTGATACGGCTGCCCTGCTCGTAGCGCTCGCCGTCGACCTGCTCGGAGCGCGGCAGCAGCGCCTCCACCTTGCCGAGGTCGATCAGCACGTTGTTACGGTCGCCCGCCTGCTGGACGATGCCGGTGACGACCTCGCCGACCCGGTCGACGTACTCCTCGTACATCATCTCGCGCTCGGCCTCGCGGATCCGCTGCAGGATGACCTGCTTCGCCGTCTGCGCGGCGATGCGACCGAAGTTCTCGGGTGTGACGTCCTCGCGGGTGATCAGCTCCTGCGGCACGTCCGACCAGTCGAGGTCGAGGTCGTCGTCGGAGACGAGCACGTGCGAGCGCTCCCCGGTCTCGGCCTCGAGCGCCTCCAGCTCCTGGTAGGCCCGCTCGCGCGCCTCGTCGAGCAGGCGCTCCTCGACGTCCTTCGGGAGCTCGATCGCGTAGACGCGGAAGTCGCCGGTCTCGTGGTCGAGCTCCACGGTCGCGTGGCGGGACGCGCCCGGCGTCTTCTTGTACGCGGCGAGGAGCGCGTCCTCGAGCGCGGTGATCAGCGTGTCGCCGTCGATCCCCTTCTCGCGCTCGATCGTGCGCACCGCCTCGATGATCTCTCGGCTCATCTGGTCACCTCGTCGATCAGGTTCCCCCGCACGACGGCGTCGTACGGGATGGCAACGACCTCGCCTCCGTCGCGGGCGAGGCTGACGGTCGTGTCGCCGGCGGCGAGCACCTCGCCGCGGAAGCGGGTGCGGCCGGCGATCGCCTCGGAGGTGCGCACGGCCACGCGACGTCCGACGGCGTTGCGGAAGTGCGCGGGCTTGCGCAGTGGCCGTTCGGCGCCCGGGGAAGAGACGTCGACCGTGTACTCGTTCAGATAGCCGCGCAGGAGGTCGGTCACGCGGGCGCACAGCGCGTGGTCGACTCCGCCCGGGTGGTCGATGAACACGCAGAAGCGGGTCGGCGAGAGCAGCTCGACGGCGAGCACCTCGACGCCCGGGATCTGCCGTTCGACCGTGCCCGACACCTCTCTCGTCAGCTCCTTCTCCTTCTCGTGAACCGCTGCCACGTCGCGTCCTCTCGAAAAAAATGGGCGCCGCGCGCCCATTTCGCCAAGCCGGTGAAATGTGGTGCGCTCAGAATAGCAACTCGCCTGCGCCGAATGCGGTCGCGCCGGCCTCACGAGCCGGATCGCGCGGACGAGGCTCTCGTCGAAGCGGAGCGGGCGCCGGAGGCTGTGGACGTCGCGGAAGCAGGCGGCGGACGGGCGGACGAGCGGGCTCGGTCCGGGGCCCCGGAGCTCGCCCGCGCTCGCGTCGCCTGCCCGCGGCCGCACGTCAGCGGCCCTCTCGCCCGCGGCGGCGGTCGGTGCGGCGGAGGGCGTCGAGCCGCCGGCGCGCCTGCTTCGTCGGCCGTGGCCCGAGGTCGGCGCCCGGCGGGCGTGCGAGCCGGCGCTCGGCGGCCACCCGTTCCCGTCTCGCGATCGACTCCGCGGTCTCCTCGTACAACGCCGCCGCGACCGTCGCAGGGCCTCGCCGGTCGGCGATCCCCTTCACGACGACCGTGCGGGCCACGTCCCCGACGCGCGCCTCGACCGTGTCGCCGACGCGGACCTCCTTCGCCGGGCGCACGCGCTGGCCGTTCACGTGCACGCGCCCGCCGGCCACGGCGTCGGTCGCCGCAGCGCGGCTCTTGAAGAAGCGGGCCGCCCACAGCCACTTGTCGATCCGCACCTGCTCCATCGGCGAGCCTCAGGCTACGAGACGCAGCCTGATGGCAGCGGCGTGCAGGCGAGCGCGCGCCGTCTCTTCGTCATGTGTCGAGCACGATCGTGACCGGGCCGTCGTTGACGAGCTCCACCCGCATGCGCGCGCCGAACACGCCCGTCTCCACGTGCACGCCGTGCTCGCGCAGCACCGCGCAGAAGCGCTCGTACAGCGGCTCGGCCTGCTCCGGCCCCGCCGCGGCGGCGAAGCTCGGTCGGTTGCCCTTCGCGGTGTCGGCGATCAGCGTGAACTGGCTGACGACGAGCGCGTCGCCGCCCGTTTCGAGCAGGCTGCGGTCGAACTTGCCCGCCTCGTTCTCGAACACGCGCAGCCGGGCGACGCGGCCGGCGAGGCGCGCGGCCGCCGCCTCGTCGTCGGCGGCCGCCACTCCCAGGAGGACGCACAGCCCCCGTTCGATCCGGCCGACCGTCCGCCCGGAGACGGCGACCTCCGCCCGCGCGACCCGCTGCACGACCGCCCGCACCGGCCGAGCGTACTCGCCCGACGCGCCCGTCGGCAGCCGGCGCCGGGGCTGCGCTGCCGTATGCGTGCTTGCATTGTCGCTATCCAGGCATAGAGTTCCGTCGTCTCAACCGGCTAGACCTGTTTCCCACCGAGGAGGACATATGAGTCCGAGATGGAGGACGTGGCGCCTCGCGGGGATCGCCGCCGCCGCCGCCCTGCTCGCCGCCGCGGCGACGTCTGCCGCGCTCGCCCGGTCGGGTGGCACGCGCACATCGTCTGCGAGCGACACGCTCGTCGACGGCACGACGGACAGCGTCACGAACATCGACCCCGCCAACGAGTACGACTACGGCACCTTCACGCTCGACCTGCTCATCTTCCAGGGGCTGTACGGCTTCCCGCACAGCTCGAAGCTCGAGCCCGTGCTCGCCACCGGCTGCAAGACGAAGGGCACGGCGGCGACCTGGGTGTGCACGCTGCGCAGGAACGTGAAGTTCAGCGACGGCACGCCCATGACCTCGGCCGATGTCAAATGGTCGTTCGACCGCGTCGTCAAGATCAAGGGCGACCAGGGCATCTACGCGCTCCTTTCGAACCTGAAGAGCGTCAGCACGAACGGGCCCTACAGCGTCACCTTCCACCTGAAGTCTCCGCAGTCGACGTGGCCGTTCATCCTCGCCACGAACGCGGGCTACGTCGTCCCGAAGAGCCTCTATCCGGCCGACAAGATCCGTGACAACAGCCAGTCGCAGGTTGGCAGCGGTCCGTACGAGCTCGTCAAGTACACGCCTGGCCAGCAGGCGGTGTTCAAGGCCAACCCGAACTTCTGGGGCCCGAAGCCGAAGACCGAGAACCTGATCATCAACTACTACTCGAAGTCGTCGACCATGAAGCTCGCGCTCCAACGGGGCGAGATCGACATGGCGTTCCGCGACTTCACCCCGACCGAGCTCACCTCGCTGAAGACGGCGAGCGGCATCACCGTCCACTCCGGCAACGGCGTCGTCATCCGCTACCTCGTCTTCAACCCGACGCGGCCGCCGACGAACAACATCGCCGTACGCAAGGCGATCGCGTACCTGTTCCCGCGACAGACAATCGCGAGCCGCGTGTACCACGGCTTCGTCCAGCCGCTCTACTCGATGGTGCCGGCGGGCCTGCCCGGTCACATCGACGCGTTCAAGACCGTCTACGGCGCCTCGCCGAGCGTGGCCAAGGCGCGTGCGGTGCTGAAGGCGGCCGGCGTGAAGACCCCGGTCGCGATCGACATCTGGTGGACGCCGAGCCACTACGGCGACGCGTCCGCCGACGAGTACGCCGAGATCCAGCGGGCGCTCAACTCGAGCGGGCTGTTCAAGGTGACGCTGAAGTCGGCGGAGTGGGCGCAGTACAGCGCCTCGCCGGGCAAGCGCTACAACGCCTTCCAGCTCGGCTGGTTCCCGGACTACCCGGACGCGGAGGACTACATCGTCCCCTTCTACCAGCCGGACAACTTCATGGCGAACGGCTACAACGACCCGAAGATGACCGCGCTGATCAAGAAGGAGTACGCGGCGACGAGCACCCCTGCCCGGCTCGGCGTGATCAAGCAGGCGCAGATGCTCGCCGCGAAGGACGTGCCGATCATCCCGTACTGGCAGGGCAAGATGGTCGCAGTCTCGCGGAACAACGTGCACGGGATCGACTCGACGCTGGACGCCGCGTTCAACATGCGGTTCTGGCTCCTGTCGAAGTCCTGACGCTCGTGACCCACGACCTGGAGGGGCGCCCGCCCGGCGCCCCTCCAGGTCGCCCCCAGGCAGGCCGGCTCTAAGCTCCGACGAGCGAGTACGAACGATGGCCGGACAGGGAACATCGCTCAGGGTCTACCTGATTACCCGCATCGCGCTCGTCCTGCCGATGGTGTTCATCCTGCTCACGTTCGTCTTCCTGCTCATGCGCGTGGCGCCGGGAGACCCGATCTCCGCCTCCCTCGGCGGGCACGTCCCCCAACCGGTCATCAACCAGATCAAGCACCAGCTCGGCTTCGACAAGCCGCTCTACGTCCAGTACGGGAACTACCTGTGGGACATCCTGCGCGGCAACTTCGGGTCGACGATCACCGACCGGCGCCCGGTGAGCGACATCATCCTCACGAACGGCGCCGCGACGCTCGAGCTGACCTTCTTCGCCATGATCGTGGCGGTTGTCGTCGGCGTCCTCGTCGGCCTCGTCGCCGGTCGCTACCGCGACACGCCGCTCGACGTCGGCGGACGGCTGTTCGGCATCGTCGTCTACGCGACGCCGGTGTTCTTCCTCGGCCTGATGGCGCAGCTGCTGTTCGGCTCGACGCTCGGCTGGCTGCCCACGTCCGACCGGGCGAGCCCGATCACGCAGGCAACCCTGCAGACGCACACGAACATCTTCACCCTCGACGCGATCATCGACGGCAACTGGGGCGACCTCGGGGACGTCGTCCTGCACCTGATCCTGCCGGCGACGACCCTCGGGCTCGTCACGGCGGGCGTGTTCATCCGCCTCATCCGCGTCAACGTCATCCGCACGCTCCGCGACGACTACATCGAGGCGGCGCGCGCTCGCGGGATCGGCGAGCGCGCCGTCGTCTACCGGCACGCGTTCAAGAACGCGCTCGTGCCGGTGATCACGGTCGTCGGCCTGACGACGGCGGGTCTGCTCGGCGGGGCGGTGCTGACCGAGACGACCTTCAACTGGCCCGGCATCGGCCACGAGCTCGTCCTCTACCTCGAGAACCGCGACTACACCGCCGTGCAGGGGATCATCGTCGTCTTCGGCCTCGTCGTCGTCGCGGTCAGCGTCATCATCGACTTCGTCAACGCGTTCATCGACCCGAGGATCCGGTACTGATGGCGGCGCCGGCAGAGCTGCGCACGCCGTTGCCCGTGAGCCGCGTGCTGTGGCGCGGGACGAGGCGGATGCTCGCGCCCGTCGCCGGCGCCGGGGGTTTCGCGAAGGTGATGCTGCTGGTCGGCGCCGGCATCACGGCCTTCTTCGTCCTCGTCGCGCTGCTCGCGCCGGTCATCTCACCGTACGCGTTCGACCAGTACAGCTCCGGCGGCCACCGCTTCGCGCAGCTCGCCGCTCCCTCCTCCGGCCACCCGATGGGGACGACGGTGCAGTCGACGGACGTGCTCGCGCGCGTGATCTGGGGCACGCAGACGGAGCTCAAGGTGGTCGTCGTCTCGCTCGCCTTCGCGCTCGCGGTCGGCGTCCCGCTCGGCCTCGTGTCCGGCTACTTCTCCGGGCCGCTCGACCGCGCGCTCGTCCTGCTCATGGATGCCCTGTACGCCTTCCCCTACCTGCTGCTCGCGATCGTCATCGCCTTCCTGCTCTCGAACAGCATCGGCAAGGGTGTCCTCACCGCCGCGATCGCCATCTCCGGCGCCTACATCCCGCTCTACTTCCGCGTCGTCCGCAACCATGTGATCAGCCTGCGGGAGGAGCCGTACGTCGAGGCCGCGCGCGCGCTCGGCGCACGCCCGTTCACGGTCATCCGCCGCTACGTCTTCTACAACGTCGTGCAGAACGTGCCGCCGATCGCCACGCTCAATGCGGCCGACGCGATCCTGACGCTGGCCGCGCTCGGCTTCCTCGGCTACGGCATCCAGCCGACGGAGGCTGCCGAGTGGGGCTACGACATCCAGCGGGCGGTGTCGGACGCGGCCTCCGGGATCTGGTGGACGGGCCTCTTCCCCGGCCTCGCGATCGTCCTCCTCGTCACCGGACTGACCCTGCTCGGCGAGGGCCTGAACGAGACGATCAACCCCGTCCTGCGGCGGCGGGCGGTGGCGAAGTTCGAGCTCCCTGCCGTCCCGCCGTCCGCGGACATCGTCGAGCCCTGACCAGACGGCCCGTGCCCGTTCTCTCCCTCCGCAACCTGCGCGTCTACTACGGGACAGGCGGCGCCCCCGTGCGCGCCGTGGACGGCGTCGACCTCGACATCGAGGCAGGACAGGTGGTCGGCCTCGTCGGGGAGTCCGGCTGCGGAAAGTCGACGCTCGGCCGCGGCATCCTCGGCCTCCTGCCGGAGGGCGCGCGGGCAGACGGCCAGGTTCTGTACGGCGGCCGTAACCTGGTCGAGCTGCCCGCGAGGGAGCTTCGGGCTCTGCGCGGCCCCGAGCTCGGGCTGATCTTCCAGGAGCCGATGACACGGCTGAACCCGCTCCTGCGCATCGAGCAGCACTTCGCCGAGACGCTCCGCCAGCACGAGCCGAAGCTCGACGAGCGCGACATCCGCAGGCGCTCGCTGGAGACGCTCGGCCGGATGGGCATCCCTCCCACGCGCTTCCGGCAGTACCCGCACGAGTTCTCCGGCGGGATGCGCCAGCGGATCATGATCGCGCTCGCGCTCGTCCTGCGTCCGAAGCTGCTCGTCGCCGACGAGCCGACGACCGCGCTGGACGTGATCGTGGAGGCACAGATCCTGCGCATTCTCGCCGATCTGAAGGAGAACTTCGGCACCGCGCTCCTGCTCATCACCCACAACCTCGGCATCGTCGCGGAGTCGTGCGACCGGGTCGCGGTCATGTACGCCGGCCGCATCGTCGAGGAGGGTCGGGCCCGCGACGTCTTCGCGGAGCCGGCCCACCCGTACACGCGCGAGCTGCTGCGCTCCACGATCTCGCTCGACACGACGGAGCTCCACTCGATTCCCGGTGCGCCGCCGAACCTGATCGACCCGCCGCGGGGCTGCCGCTTCCACCCCCGCTGCCCGGACGCGATGCGCGTGTGCGCGGCGCAGCAGCCGCTCCAGCTGCAACCCGCCCCGGACCGGCGGGTGGAGTGCTGGTTGCACGGCCCCGTGCCCGAGGCGTTCGAGGGCGCTCGCGAGCCGCTCGCGCGCGGGCCGATCGCGGTCGCGGAGGAGGCGTAGTGACCGCGATCAGGCCGGGCGCGACGGCGCAGGCGCCCGTGCCGCACGACGACACGGCGCTCGTCTCCGTCCGCGGCCTCCAGACGTACTACGCCATCCGCGGGAGCTTCCTCGACCGCCTGGTTGGACGCGAGGCGGGTCGGGTGAAGGCGGTGGACGACGTCTCCTTCGACCTGCGCAAGGGGGAGGTGCTCGGGCTGGTCGGCGAGTCGGGAAGCGGCAAGACGACGCTCGGCCGTACGCTCCTCGGCCTCGTTCCCGCCACCGCCGGCAGCGTGCGCTTCGAGGGGCGCGAGATCGTCGGCCTGCCCGAGCGCGAGCTCCGCCGGCTGCGGCGGCGCATGCAGATCGTCTTCCAGGACCCGCACGCGTCGCTGAACCCGGCGATGACGCTGGAGCAGGCGGTCGGCCACCCGCTCCGCATCCACGGCGTCGCGACCACGCGGGCGGAAGTGCGCTCACGGGTGGCGGAGGCGCTCGAGCGGGTTGGGCTCGCGCCGGCCGAGCAGTTCCTGGACAAGTACCCGTCCGACCTCTCGGGCGGTCAGAAGCAGCGGGCGGTGATCGCGCGAGCGGTCATCCTCGGTCCGGTGCTGCTCGTCGCTGACGAGCCTGTGTCGATGCTGGACATGAGCGTGCGCGCCAAGATCCTCGAGCTGATGCTCGCGCTCAAGCGCGACCTCGACCTGACCTACCTGTACATCACCCACGACCTGGCGACGGCGAAGTTCTTCTGCGACCGCATCGCCATCATGTACCTCGGCCGGATCGTGGAGATCGGCCCCTCGGAGGCGATCTACGACGATCCGAAGCACCCGTACACGAAGGCACTGCTGCGGGCGATCCCCGAGCCGGACCCGCAGCGGAGCGTGCCGCGCGACATCCCCCGCGGCGAGGTGCCGGATGCGGCCTGCCCGCCGCTCGGCTGCCGTTTCCATCCGCGCTGCCCGCAGGCGTTCGAGCTGTGCGGCTGGGAGGCGCGCGACCTGCGCGACCTGCTCGAGCGCCGCTGGGCGGGTGTCAGCGAGGCCGAGTACGAAGCCGAGCGGGCGCTGGTCGCCGAGCTCGGCGTCCTCGACAGCCCCGCCCTGCACGCCCGCCTCCAGGTGCGGAAGGGCGCACGCCCGGAGGAGCTCGCGGAGGCGCTCGCCGCGATCCGCTCGTCCGACCCGGACGAGCCGTTCTGGACCGGCGTCCGCAGCGTCCAGCCGCTGGCGGACGGGGTCGAGATGACCTGGCACGAGCCGCTCGCCCCCCGACCGCTCGAAGTCGGCCGGGTCCGCGTCGAGTGCCACCTGTACGACCAGGAGGCGCTTCGCCGGGCCGGGAAGCTGCGGGCCGGAGAGCGCACGCCGTCCCCGGCGAGCTAGAGCTCGCGCACGCGGGCCGCGTAGCGTCCGTCGCCCGGCCTGAGCGAGCGCGCGAGCTTGTAGTGCCCGTTCGCCTCGCTCAGGCGCCCCTGCTTCTCCAGGCAGCGCCCGAGCGCGTAGTGGGCGTAGTCGTCGACCGGGGAGATGTCGAGCGCGGCCCTGAACTCGGCGGCCGCCTCCTCGTAGCGGCCGAGGCGGAAGTAGGCGATACCGAGGCTCTCCCGGATCGACGCCTTGTCCGGCGCGCGCCGCTTCGCCTTCTCGAGCGGCACCGTCGCCTGCGCCGCCTGGCCCCTGCGCAGACGCTTGCGCCCCTCCTGGAAGTAGTCGTAGATCTCGGTCATGACGCTCGCAGGTAGCCGAAGTTCTCCCGCACCAAGTCAACCGGACGCGTCAAGTCGCGCGTGCGGCCGATCTCGACGCCGGCGACGCGCGCCCCGGCGTCGATTGCCTGCTGGAAGGCGCGCGCGAGCTCGAACGGCGGTCCCGGGAGCCCGGCCAGCCGCGCGTGCACGGCCGCGCCGACAAGCCACAAGGGCGCCGCGGCGAGCGGGTTGTCGCCGTCGTCGTCGACCACCCGCGTGACGATGCCCTCCTCCACCCGCACCGCCGTCCGCCCCGGTCCCGGCCCCGGCACCCGGCGGACGGCGATCGCCCCGTCGTGCCCCGCCGAGGCGGCCAGGAAGCGCCCCACGTCGCCGGGCGTGAACAGCGTGTCGGCGGCGACCGCCAGGTAGGGAGGGTCGAGCGCGGCGCGCCGCGCGGCGTCGGCCGAGCCGTCCGCGCGCGGCTGGCGGACGAAGCGGAGCTCGTGGTCGAAGCCGGCGAGGAGCGCCTCCACCTGCTCGGCGAGATGCCCCGTGACCACGGTCACGCGGCCGACGCCGGCCGCTGCCAGCTCGCGCAGGACGGTGGCGATCACCGGCCGGCCGTCGATCGGCAGCACCGGCTTCGCGTAGCGCTCGGTGAGCGGGCGCAGCCGGCGCCCCTCGCCGGCCGCCATCACGACCGCCTCGATCACGCGAGCAGCGCCTCGACGGCGTCGAGGACGGCCGCGGCGACGGCCTCCTTGGGCGCCCGCGGCAGCGCTCGCTCGCCGCCGCTCGAGACGAGGACGACCTCGTTCTCGGCCGCCTCGAAGCCGATGCCCGGCCGTGCGACGTCGTTGAACACGATCAGGTCGGCGCGCTTGGCGGCGAGCTTCGCGCGCGCCCGGGCGAGACCCTCCTCGCCCGCGTCCGCGGCGAAGCCGACGAGCACCTGCGAGTCGCGGCGGCGTGCGCCGAGCTCGTGCAGGATGTCGACGGTCGGCTCCAGCTCGACCGTCCAGGGCCGTCCGTCCTTCGGCCGCTTGCCCTCGACGGGTACGGCCGGGCGGTAGTCGGCGACGGCGGCTGTCATCACCACCACCTCCGCGCTGCCGGCGCGGGCGAGCGCCTCGCGGGCCATGTCGTCGGCCGTCGGCGTGTCCACGACCTCGACACCCGGTGGCGCGGGCACCGCCAGGTTGGCCGCGAGCAGGGTGACCTGGGCGCCGCGGCGGCGTGCCTCGGCCGCGATGGCGACGCCCATGCGGCCCGACGAGCGGTTGCCGAGGAAGCGGACCGCGTCCAGCGGCTCGCGCGTGCCGCCGGCGGAGACGAGGACGCGCCTGCCGGCGAGCAGGCCCGGCCGGGCGCCGAGCAGCTCGAGCGCCCGCTGGAAGATCGTCTCGGGCTCGCTCATCCGGCCGACGCCCGTGCCGCCTTCCGCCGCCTCGCCCTCCTCGGGCCCGATCAGCTCGGCGCCGCGCGCGCGGAGCAGAGCGGCGTTCGCCTGCGTCGCCGGGTGCGCCCACATGCGCGGGCTCATCGCCGGTGCGACGAGCACGGGACCGCGGTGGGCAAGCGCCGCCTGGGTGAGCACGTCGTCGGCGAGGCCGTGCGCCAGCCTCGCCAGGGTGTGCGCCGTCAGCGGCGCGACGACGAGCAGGTCGGCTGCCTCCAGGTGCGGGTAGGGACTCTCGCCGGCCGGGCGCCGCGCGAGGGCGCGGAAGGTGTCCGCGCGGACGAAACGGTCGGCGCCGCGCGTGACGACCGGGATCACCTCGTGCCCGGCGCGCACGAACAGGCGCAGGAGCTCGCACGCCTTGTAGGCGGCGATGCCGCCGGTGACGCCGAGCAGTATGCGGGCCATGCACCCATTCTGACCCGCACGCGGCCCGGCGGCGAGCGCCGCGCGCCGCGACGGCCGCGATCAGGTCGTGTAGCGGTAGGTGATCTTGCCCTCGGCGATCTCCTCGAGGGCCATCGTCAGGTAGTTCTTCGAGCGCGACTCGACGAGGGGCGGCAGCTCGTCGAACGTGCCCTCGCCGAGCTGGTGGTGGTAGTTGTTGATCTGCCGCGCCCGCTTCGCGGCGACGATGACGAGCGCGTAGCGGCTGTCGCTGTTTCGGAAGAGCTTGTCGATGCGCGGCTGGATCACGGCTCCATGGTAGCGGCAGCTGCGATCTCCCGTTCGACGATGCCGGCGAGCTCGTCCACGGCGCGCTCGAGGTCGTCGTTCTCGACGACGTAGTCGAACAGGCTCGCCTGGCGAAGCTGGTTCTCGGCGAGGTCGAGCCGCTCCCCGATCTCCCCTGCGCTCTCGGTCGCACGCTCCCGCAGCCGCCGCTCCAGCTCGGCGAGCGGAGCGGTGACGAACACGGTCACGGCGCCGGGCAGCGTTTCCGCCACCCGCAGCGCGCCCTCCGTCTCGAGCTCGAGCACGCAGATCCGCCCCTCGCCCGCGATCCGGTCGACCTCGGAGCGGAGCGTCCCGTAGCGGTTGCCGGAGACGTAGGTGACGTGCTCGAGGAACTCGCCGTTCGCGACGCGCCGCGCGAAGTCGCCGTCTGAGAGGAAGTGGTAGTCGCGCCCGTCCTCCTCTCCGTCCCTCCTCAGGCGCGTGGTCGCGGAGACGGCGAGCTCGAGATCGGGCATGCGTTCGAGCAGCGCGCGGATGAGCGTCCCCTTCCCCGCGCCGGAGGGCCCCGTGATCACGATCACCGGCCGAGTCGCCACCGCTGGGAACCCTACGGATCGCGGCGCCAGTCCGCACAGGCATCTCCCGCCGCCGCCCGTCCGCTCCGGCCCGAGGGAGCGAGTCCGTTCTCAGCCGGGCGAGCGCCGAAAGAGGCCGATCAGCTCGGCGCGCTGGCGCTCGGACAGCCCGCCCACGGTCTTCGACTCGCTGATCCGGCACTGGTTCAGGTAGCGCTTTGCCTTCACCTGGCCGAACTTCGGAACTGCCATCAGCATGTCCAGGACCTTCGCCGTGGAGACGTAGTCGGGTGGGTCGCGCAGGATCTCGTCGATCCGCAGGTGGCCGAGCTTGAGGTCCTTCTTCAGCTGTGCGCGCTTGACGCGGATGTCGTTCGCCCGCCGGAGCGCGTCCATCCGCTGGTCGAGCGAGCGGGACGGCGCCTGGCTCTGGGTCTTCGACGCGACCATGCTGGGGCGTCGATACTAACACCGCTCGCGCGGCGACCGTAATCACCCGATCGAGCCATCGCCGCGGGCTCGAGGAGCCGCTGCGACGGCTCCGGTCAGGCGCCGGAGACGCCCATGGGAAGCGGTTGCGCGGGCGTTCCGCCCCCGTGGGCGACGCCTCGTGCCGCCTCCAGCGAGGGCAGCCCGAGCGCCTCCAGCTCGGCGGCCAGCTCCGCCCGGATGCGGACGGGGGCGTCGGGGTCCGAGAACAGGACCGTGCCGAGCGCGACCGAGCTCGCGCCGGCCGCGACGAGCTCGAGCGCGTGCCGTCCGGTCGAGACGCCGCCCATACCGACGATCGGGAGCCCCGTCGCGGCGTAGGCGCAGTAGACGGCCGCCAGAGCGACCGGCCGCAGGGCGGGGCCGGACATCCCCCCGCTGGCGTGGGCGAGCACCGGACGCAGCCGGTCGTCGAGAGCGAGCCCGCGGATCGTGTTCACGAGCGAGAGCCCGTCCGCGCCCGCGGCCTGCGCCGCCCGGGCGAGCTCGGCGACATCGGGGACGGCGGGCGACAGCTTCGCGTACAGCGGCTTTCCGGTCGCTGCGCGGGCCGCGGCGACGAGCTCGGACACGGTCCCGGTCGACGCGTCCACGTTGGGGCACGACAGGTTGAGCTCGATCGCCTCCACCTCGGCGCGCTCGTCGAGCCGGGCGCACGAGCCGGCGAAGTCGCGCTCGGAGAAGCCGCCGACGGACACCCACAGCGGCAGGCCGAGCGAGGCGAGTCGCGGCAGCGTGTCGGCGAGGAACCGCTCCAGCCCGGGATTGGCGAGCCCGATCGAGTTCAGCATGCCGCAGTCGGTCTCGGCGATCCGCACCGGCCGGTTTCCCTCGCGCGGCTCGGGGGTGACCGTCTTCGTCACGTACGCGTCCAGCTGGCTCGCGACCTCCGGAGCCGTGAGCGCGTCGAGGCAGCCGGAGGCGTTCAGCAGCACGCCGTCACCAGACCGTGAACGCCGGGCCGGTGCCGGTGCCGCCCGCCGTCGTCACCTGCCAGTGCGCGACGCCCTTGCCCACGCTCGGCACGGTCGCGCGGATGATCGTCGGGGAGGTGACCGTGAACTCGGCTGCGACCCCGCGCAACGTCACCGACTGGACGTGCACGAAGCCCGTGCCGAAGATCGTCACCAGCGACCCGGCGCGGCCCCGGTTGGGGATGTAGCCGCGCACGACGGGCGGCTGCGCCGCGGCGGTGACCGTGAAGGACGTCGAGCTCGTCGCGCTGCCGAGCGGCGTCGTCACAGCAATCGGGCCGGTGGTCGCGCCGGCGGGGACCGTGGCCGTGATCTGCGTGTCCGACACGACGGCGTAGCTCGCCGCGGCCGTGCCGTTGAACGTCACCGCCGTCGCGCCCGTGAAACCCGTGCCCGCGACGGTGACGAGCGTGCCCGGAGGCCCGCTCGCCGGCGAGAAGCCGCCGATCGCAGGCGCGCCGTCGACGGTGAAGGGGCTCGTGCTGGTGGCGGTGCCGCTCGGGGTCGTGACCGTGATCGGGCCCGAGCCCGCGCCAGCCGGGACCCTGGCCGTGATCTGCGTCGCCGAGTCGACCGTGTACGCGGCCGCAACCCCGTCGAACTGCACGGCGGTTGCCCCGGTCAGGTTCACACCGGCGATGGTGACCGCGGCGCCGACCGGCCCGTGGTCGGGCGCGAAGGAGGTGACCGCCGGAGCCGTCGACGGCGCGCTCGTGCAGGTCGGGAAGCGGAAGGAGGCGATCCTCGTCCGCCACGGCGCCGGCCCCGTCGTCGACAGGTACTCGTTCGAGTACCAGAACGTGCAGTCGTCCGTCGGGTCGACCACCATCGACGTGTAGTCGCCCCAGCGGCCGGAGACGTCCGTCTGCGAGCCGGTGCCGACCTGGATGCTCCCCTCGCCGGTGATCAGCCCGAGCGGGTCGCTCGCGAGCCGTCCGGCGTAGCGGATCGACGGGCGCACGGTGCCGTTCCCGAACGAGAAGCCGAGCGCGATGTCTCCCGAGGCGTCCATGGCCGCGCTGGCCATCCAGCGGTCCTTGTCGTCGGGGGCGTACGTCCCCTGCTGGTAGACGTTCCACTGGCCGCCCGGCGGCCTGCGCAGCTCGTACCAGCGGATACCCGCCCTGTTCAGGCCCCCGACGTCGACCGTGTGGTTGACGACGAGATCCTCGTACGAGCCGAAGTTGCGGTAGGCCAGCCGGTACATGAGCCGGTCGGAGATCGGGTCGAGACGCGCCACCGTCCCCGGCTGCGGGATGCCGAGCGCGATGTCCGAGTCGAACGAGGCGACGGGGATCGGCGTCGCCTGCGTGAAGGTCGAGCTGGAGGGCGCCGTCCAGTCGACGTGGAAGTTCCACACCTCGAGCTGGTCGCGCGGGTAGCCCTGCGCGTCGTCGTCGACCTGCAGGAACGAGTTCGGCGTCCCGGGCGCGGGCTGCGTCCGTCCGTCGAGATCGGACGGGAGCAGCGAGTACAGCGACGGGTTCGCGAGGACGAACTCCACCGCCTGCGCCGACACCCCCGCGAGCAGCTTCGACCGGTCGAAGGCGACGACGGTGACGCCGGTGAACAGCGACCCCCCGCGGAAGTCGTTGACGGCCATGTAGTAGCCGTCCGGCCAGACGCCGAACTTCGGGTAGTCGTTGAGCAGGTTCTGAGTCGCGTCGCTGATCAGGAACTCGTAGCGGTAGTACGAGCCGGTCGCGTCGTCGCTCGTCGAGACGGCGAGGCACTGGTAGAAGGGGCCGCGCGGGTAGCTCGGCAGCGCGAACTGGCTGATCAGCCAGCGGTCGGCCAGCTGGTCGTACTGCACGATCGGGTCGCCGTCGTCCGTCGACTCGCAGGGTCCGCCGAACCCGGAGAAGAGCGTGTTCGTCGCGGCTGGGCCGTACAGCCTGGCTCCCGTCTTCGAGTAGACGGCGAAGCTGAGGTTGACGGTCTCGACGATCTGCGTCCGCCCCACGTCCGCGTTCGTGTCCGGCGGGAGCACGGCGTTCACGTTCGACACACCGTCGAAGCTGCGCGAGATGGGCGGCATCACGGCCTGCGGCGCCGTCGTCTGCAGGCTCGGGTCGAAGCCGCCGGGGAGCGCGAACTCCGCCTTGCGCCGCGGATTCTCGGGCGCCTCCTTGAGCCCGCCGGGCGGAAACGACGGCGCGATCTCCCGCAGCGGTCGCGAGCGGTCGTGACGAAGCGCGCGCAGGACCCTGGGTCGGGCACGGGGCGCCGCCGCGTGGGCGTCGCGCACCTGCTCGACGCTCACCGCGTGCGTGTCGCCGACGGCGTCGTGCCCCTCGCCGAGGGCGACCGCGGCCAGGGCGAGCGGGAGCGCGGCTGCTGCCGCGAGGGCCCCCACCGTCCGGGGCGTCGATCTCCTCGGCACTCTCATCTGGAGACGGATGCCGTCACGCTGCCACGCCTGCGCTCGGGCCCGGCATTCATAGCACACGTGGACGTTCGCATCGGATCGCGATCTTCCTTCCCAACCGCCTCGGCGCGCACGACCGGCCCGTCGACGCACAGCCGGCGGAGCGCACCGTCGATCTCGACCACGCACCCGTAGCAGGCGCCGTAGCCGCACGCCATCGGCGCCTCCCAGGCCAGCTGTGCGCTCGGGCAGCGCCTCGCCAGCGCCCGCAGCATCGGCTCCGGCCCGCACGCCAACACGTCGAACCCGTCCAAGTGACAGTCTGTTACAAGGGCTGGCTCGAGCACGACCTCCGCTCCGGGGAGGAGCGCCGCTGCCTCGGCGTAACGCTCGCTGCGGAAGCCGAGCACGGCCGGCGGCGACCCGAGCGCCTGCGACAGGGAGGGAAGCGGTGCGACGCCGATGCCGCCCCCGACGAGCAGCGGGCGGCGGACGCGGAGGTCGAAGCCGCGACCGAGCGGACCGAACACGGGAAGGCTGTCGCCCGGCTCGAGCTCGCACAGCGCCAGCGTCCCCGGCCCCACCGGGTCGACGAGAAAGGCGAGCTCGCCCGCAGAGGCGAGGCAGACGCTCATCGGCCGGGGCAGCACGCGTCCAGGCGGCGAGAGCATGAAGAACTGGCCGGGCGCACCCGGATCGACGTCCCGGCGCTCGAGACGGAGGAGCGTGTACGGCCCCACCGTCTCGCGGCCGGCGACCCTAAGCGCTCGTCGTCGCCGCATGGCGCTCCTGGAGGCTACGGGTGACCTCGCAGCGGGCGTTCGCGATCGCCTCGACCGCCGCCGCCGCGCCTGCGATGGTCGTCACGCACGGGACTCTGGCGGCGAGCGCCGCCTCGCGGATGCGGTAGCCGTCGCTGCGGGCCGCCGAGCCCTGCGGCGTGTTGACGACGAGGTCGCACTTGCGGCGGCGGATCAAGTCGACGACGGTCGGCCCAGGCGCCGCCTCCGACACCTTCGCCACCGCCTGGACGTCGATCCCCGCCGCCGCCAGCGCGGTCGCCGTCCCGGTCGTGGCGACGAGGCGAAAGCCGAGCTGTGCGAGCCCGCGTGCCACCGGCACGAGGGCACCCTTGTCTTCGTCGCGGACGGACAGGAACGCCGTCCCCCTCACCGGTAGCGGACGCCCGGCGGCGCGCTCGGCCTTCGCGAAGGCGGTGGCGAAGTCCGATGCGCTCGCCATCACCTCGCCGGTCGAGCGCATCTCCGGGCCGAGCACCGGGTCGCTGCCGGGAAAGCGCGCGAACGGCAGCACCGCCGCCTTCACCGACACCTGCCCGATCCGGCCACGGCCCGGGGTCCGACCCCGGGGCAGGTCGAGATCGGACAGGCTGGCGCCGGCCATGAGCCGGCAGGCCGCGGCGACGAGGTTGACGCCGGTTGCCTTGCTCGCGAAGGGGACCGTGCGCGACGCGCGGGGGTTCGCCTCGAGCACGGACACCTGCCCGTCCGCGACGGCGAGCTGCACGTTGATCAGCCCGACGACCCCGAGCGCGGGCGCGAGCCTCGAGACGACCTCGCGGATCTCCGCTTCATGGCGGGCGGCGAGCGAGTGCGGTGGCAGGACGCAGGACGAGTCGCCGGAGTGGACGCCCGCCTCCTCGACATGCTCCATCACCGCCGCCACGTACGTCGACTCGCCGTCGCAGAGCGCGTCGACGTCGATCTCGAGCGCACCCTCGAGGAAACGATCGACGAGCGTCTGCCCACGGCGCAGCTCGGCGAACGCAGCCTCGACCTGCTCGCGCCGGTAGCAGACGCGCATCGCGCGGCCGCCGAGGACGTAGGACGGCCGGACGAGCACGGGGTAGCCGATCCGCTCCGCGACCGCGACGGCCTCCTCCCCGCTTCTGGCCGTCCCCCACTCCGGGCAGCGGATGCCCAGCTCACCGAGGAGCGAGGCGAACCGCTCGCGGTCCTCGGCGAGGTCGACGGCATCGAAGGGAGTGCCGAGGATGCGGAAGCCGGCCCGCTCGACGGCACGGGCGAGCTTGAGCGGCGTCTGCCCACCGAACTGGATGCACACGCCGACCGGCTGCTCGCGCTCGAGCACGGCGAGCACTGCCTGCTCGTCGAGTGGCTCGAGGTAGAGCCGGTCGGACGTGTCGTAGTCGGTGGAGACGGTCTCGGGGTTGCAGTTGACCATCACCGCCTCGTAGCCGAGCGCTTGGAACGCGCGCGCGGCGTGGACGCAGCAGTAGTCGAACTCGATCCCCTGCCCGATCCGGTTCGGGCCCGAGCCGAGGATGACGACGCTGCGGGCCGGCTGTGGAGGGCGCTCGTCCCGCTCCCCGCACGTGGAGTAGAAGTAGCTCGACGCCGCCTCCACCTCGCCGGCGCACGAGTCGACGCGGCGGAAGGAGACGCAGCCTCGCGGGCGTGGCGCCTCCAGCTCGCGGGCGAACCAGGGGTGGAGGTTGTCCGGCCGCCAGTCCGGGTCGACCTCGAGCCCGCGCCGGGCTTTCCAGAACGCCTCCGCGAAGGTGCGGCCGATGCCCATCGACTCCCCGACCGACTTCATCTGCGTGCCGAGCGTCGGGTCGGCGCCGGGGAACTTCTCGAACGCGAAGCGCGGGAACTTGACGACGACGTAGTCGAGCGTCGGCTCGAAGCTCGCCGGCGTCGTCCCGGTCAGGTCGTTCGGGATCTCGTCCAGCGTGTAGCCGACCGCCAGCTTGGCTGCCACCTTGGCGATCGGATAACCGGTCGCCTTGGAGGCGAGCGCCGAGGAGCGCGACACGCGCGGGTTCATCTCGATCACGCGCAGCTCGCCGGTCTCGCGGTTGCGGGCGAACTGGATGTTCGAGCCTCCGCACTCGACGCCGACGGCGCGGACGACGGCGATCGCCGCGTCGCGGAGCTCCTGGTAGGCCTCGTCCGACAGGGTCATCTGCGGCGCGACGGTGACCGAGTCGCCCGTGTGCACCCCCATCGGATCGAGGTTCTCGATCGAGCAGACGACGACGACGTTGTCGTTTGCGTCGCGCACGACCTCGAGCTCGAACTCGTCCCAGCCGCGCACCGACTCCTCGACCAGCACCTGGCCGATCGGGCTCTCGGCGAGGCCGAGCTCGACCTGGCGGCGCAGCTCCGCCTCGCTCGCGACGAAGCCGCCGCCGTGGCCGCCGAGCGTGAACGCCGGCCGCACGACCGCCGGCAGCGACACGCCG
>Ga0070741_10006423_pt1 | contig 25262 bp, 26 predicted proteins | sample Coa_R1_4_FD_66440 | JGI IMG/M metagenome (GOLD analysis project Ga0070741, IMG submission 66440) | Surface soil microbial communities from Centralia Pennsylvania, which are recovering from an underground coalmine fire - Coalmine... | ecosystem: Environmental > Terrestrial > Soil > Unclassified ... | reverse complement strand
CTGTGGCGCGCCATCAAGAAGGCTGCCGGAGTGGAGTTAGTGGATAGTGGATAGTGGCTGGTGGTTAGTGCCTAGTGGGTAGTCGCTTCCCCCCCATTACCTCTCGAAGTAACTTGGCCGACATAGCGCGAACCATTGCGGGTTTTCCTGATATTGACCACTAACCACTAACTCCAGATTTCCAGAGCCGTCTTACTCAAGATTTGCTGTTTGACTGTCTCGCCGATCGGCAAGGCGCGAAAGTCCGCCAGGTTATTGGCAATTTCCGGAACGCCCGGCCCCGGCCAGTCCGTGCCGAACAGCGTCTTATGCGCGATCTCCTCCAGCCGAGGGAAGTAGTTAAGCAAAGTCTTAGGCGGAATCCCGCTGATGTCGAGATAGACATTGCGATGGCGTCGCACCAGAAAGAACGCGGTGTCCATCCAGAGCGGCCGGCCGCCGTGCGCCAGAAGGATTTTCAGTCGCGGAAAATCGACCGCCACGTCATCGACATAAATCGGGTCGCCGTACTTATTGCGCGCGCCAGGAAAAATCGATGTGCCCGTGTGCACCATGATGGGAATGCCGTTGGCCTCGGCAGCGCGGTAGATAATCTCCAGTTCCTTGACGCCGTTGACGTAGTCGTTGGGATAGAGCAACTGGTGGGGAGGATGGATCTTGATGAGCCGGATGCCTAGCCGGACGATCTGCTCCATGTCGGCCAGGACATTGGTTGTGTGCCGCGGATGAACGCTGCCGCACGGAATCAGCCGCACCGGATCTTCTTTTACGTAGTCGGCAATGAACTGGTTGACTTCAGGCGTGAACCCGATGACCTCAGGGGCGACGTAATTGATCAGCACGGCGCGATCGATGCCGATCTCATCCAGATGCTTGAGGAAGGCTTTGGGAGAGCGGCAGTACTCGGCGACGCGGTCGAAGTCCTTGCGCGATTTCTTCATCAGCGCCAGCGCTTCCGGCTTAAATAGTTCGATCGGCTGGATGTGGATGTGGCAGTCGGTGATCATGGGCAAGTGGCTAGTGGTTAGAGTTCAGCAACTGACAACCGACGCTGACGCCCGAGAGCTAGTTCAATTCACGCAGGCCATCACGGCGCGCTTGGCAAATACCCGCACCATCTCGCGACGATATTCCGGCGTGAGCGCGGAAGTCGTGAGCGGCTTTGCGGTGCGGGCCGCCAGCTCACCAATCTTCTCGGCAGCCTGGTCAGGCGCCATGCCGATCAGTGCTGCATCGGCGTCTTTGATCAGGTGAGGCGCGGGATTTACGGCGGTGATGGCAACGCGGGCGTCCTCGATCCTTCCCGCATTCACCTTCAGCGCGACGGCCACTCCCGCCAGCGGATAATCGATGCTGCCGCGCACGCGCAGCTTGCTATAGCTGCCGCGCCACCCGGCGACGTTTTCCGGCAAGCGCACGCGAGTTACGATTTCGCTGCTTGCCAGGTGCAGCCGCACGATGCCGTCATTCACATAGAACTCCGACAATGGGGTACGTCTTACTCCGTCGGGGCCGGCTATCTCCAGTTCCGCTCCCAGGCACAACAGCGCAGGCGGCGTATCTCCGGAGAAGGCGGCCCAGCAGAAGCTGCCGCCGGGAGCGACGTGGCAGAGATTGCCATCTTTCTTCAGGCAGAAGCCGCAGCTCTTGCGCCACAGCAGCGACTGGTTGTACCACAGGCAGCGCGTGTCGAGGCAGACGTTGCCCCCAATCGTACCCATGTTGCGGAGCACCGGCGAGGCGACCGTCTTCACTGCCTCATACAGCACGGGATATTGCCTGCGAATGATAGGCGAGTGTTCGATGGCGCTGAGGGTGGTCAGCGCGCCGATCTCAACGCCGTTTCCCGCAAGGCTGCGGATGCCGGACAACTCCCGCACGCTCCGCAGATCCAGCACGTAAGGCGGCGTGAAAAGCTTCTGCTTCATCGAGGGCAGCAGGTCGGTACCGCCGGCGACAACTTTCAGTTCGCCATCGTGTTTTGCGATCAGCGCGATCGCTTCATCCAGCGATTTGGGGCGCAGCAGTTGGAAGCTGGGCAGGCTCACAGGGTGCCTCCTGCCGGAGCTTTGGCGCGCACCGGTTGGCGCGCCGGATCGGAGGCATGCCGCATGGGGCCCTTGCCGCGAAACCACAGCGAGCCGCCATGCTCGCGGAACGTTGTCGGGGCCGTGGGGTCGACCGATTCGGTCATCTCGATCCGTTTCATGCCGTTCTTGGCGCGCAGTGCCGTCAGGATGCGCTCCGGCGTAAACGGACTCTCACGCAGTCGGACTCCCACAGCGTCGTAGATGGCGTTGGAAATTGCGGGAATCGTGGCTGCCAGCGAGCCCTCCCCGGCCTCTTTCGCCCCGAACGGACCCTCGGGATCGACGCTCTCGACGATGATGCACTCGATTTCGGGCGACTCCGCCGACGATGGACTGCGATATTCGAGCATGCCGGGATTCATCAGCAGGCCATCCTTCCACACCATCTCTTCCTCCAGCGCCTGGCCGAGTCCCATCCACACCGAGCCGATCACCTGGCCCTCGACCGCTACCGGATTCAGGGCACGTCCGCAATCGTGTGCCGCCCAGATTTTGTGGACTGTGACTTCGCCAGTCTCTTCGTCGACGCTGACCTCTGCTACTTGCGCGGAGTAGGAGTAAGCCGGCGACGGGCCAACGCCGCCGCCCTTGTGCTTGCCGCCGCGCGCCTCCATGGGGGGCGCGTAGGAGCCCGTTCCGGTCAGCGCCCCGTGGAAGTCGATGGCTGAGACCACCGCCTCCTCGAAGCTCATGTGATCTTTCGGCCCTTCTTCTTTGCGGGTCTGCAACACCGAGCCGCGGAGAATCTGGCCGTCTACGCGGCCTCGCGGAGCGTCTTTCTCTTCCAGGATTGCCGCCGCGTCCGGGTCGTGATCGCCGGGCATGGCGCCCCGCTTCCACACATGGTCATTGCGAATGATGACATCTTCCGCAACGCAGTTCATACGTCTGGCGGCGGCGCTGACGATGTTCTTCTTCACATCCTCGGCGGCGCGCAGCGCGGCGTTGCCGGCCATGAAGGTCACGCGACTGGAGTAGGAGCCGAGATCGATGGGAGTCAGGTCGGTATCGGCGGCGATCACCCTCACGCGCGACAGATCGCACCCCAGCACCTCGGCGACAATCTGAGCAGTCATGGTATCGGAGCCCTGTCCGATTTCCGCCGCGCCGGTGTACACCACCACGCCGCCGTCGCGATCGATCTTGATGTTGACCGTCGAGTGCGGCATGTCAGAGCGGATGATGCTGTTGGCCGCCCCACTCACATAATGGCTGCAAGCCACGCCGAGGCCGCGCCCCTTCGGCAGCTTGCCTTTGCGCTCATGCCAGCCGGAGCGGGTGACCACCTGATCGATGCACTCGGGTAGTCCATAGCTGAGCACGCGCAGGCCATTCACCGTGATGGTTGGCGGCTTCAGCAAGTTCACGCGCCGTACCTCTGCCGGGTCGAGCTGCAAGTGAGTGGCAATCTCGTCCATCTGCGACTCGAAGGCGAAGCGCACGTTGACGGTGCCGTGCCCGCGCATGGCGCCACAGGCGGGCTTGTTGGTCAGCACGCGATAGCCGTCGAAGCGAATGTTCGGAATATCGTAGAGCGCGCCCAGCAGCGCGCCCGAGTAGAGAATCGTCACCACCCCGTAGGAGCAGTACGCGCCGCCGTCCTGAATAACTTTTGCGGCGACTGCGGTCACGCGCCCGTCGTTCTTCACGCCGGTCTTCAGGTCAATGATGGTGCGCGGCCGGCCGCGATGTGCCCAGAAGACCTCTTCGCGGGTGTAGGTGATCTTCACCGGTGCTCGGGCGGCGCGCGCCGCAACCGCTGCAATGATCTCCAGGGGGATGATCTCGCTCTTGCCGCCAAAGCCGCCCCCTACCAGCGGCTTGATGACACGGATTTGCGACATCGGCATCTCCAGCACCAGCGAGAGCTTGTGCTGGAGGTAGTACGGCACCTGCGTCGATGACCACACCGTCAGCCGTCCCAGCTTGCCGGTATGCGGATCGAGCTCGAAGCTGGCGAGGGTGCAGTGCGGCTCCATCGCCGCATGCGTCACTTCGTTCGCGATGTAGCGCGCCTCGTGCACGTAGTCGGCTTGGGCAAACCCCGCGTCGGGATCGCCGAAGACGTGGTGATAGTCCTTCTCAATATTGTGCGGCCGGTTCTCGTGAATGAGATCGGTTTCCGCCTTCATCGATTGTTCGGGATCGAACCAGGCGGGCAGCGGCTCGTAGTCGACATCGATGAGCTCGAGCGCCCGCTCCGCGATTTCTTCATTGATGGCCGCGACGCACGCAACGTGATCGCCGACGTAGCGCACCTTGCCCACCGCCAGCGCTGTCTCATCATGCCCGACAGGCAGAATTCCGTATGGATTCGGCGCGTCTTCGCCGGTCACAACCGCGACCACGCCCTCGAGCGCCTTGGCGCGTGAAGTGTCGATGCTCTTAATGCGCGCATGCGGATACGGCGAATGCAGGATCTTGCCGACGAGCATGCCGGGAACCTTGATGTCGTCGGCGTACTTGCCGGCGCCGGTGGTCTTGCCCGCGGCGTCGACCATCGCGATAGGTTTGCCGATAATAGAAAAATCAGACATAAGCAATTAGTAGTTAGCGACTAGCAATTAGTAATTAGCGACTAGCAATTAGCACGTGCGACTACTCTCTCCAATAAAAGTTTGGGTTTCCCCGAATTGAGTACTCTCTTATTTCCCGGCTCAGCAATCTTCATAGCCGTTTAGCTAGTTGCGAGTCGCTAGCGGCTAGTTGCTAGTTGCTCTTCTTTCATCCCCTTCTGCTCCGCCTCGATGGCTGCGCGGACGGCCTGATACATCTGCGAGTATCCGGTGCAGCGGCACAGGTTGCTGCTGAGCGCGCTGCGGATCTCCTCTTCGGTGGGATCGGGATTGCTGGCCAGCAGCCATTTCACCGTCATCATGAAGCCGGGCGTGCAAAAGCCGCACTGGGCGCCGCCAAAATCGCCATACGCTTTCTGCAGGGCGGCGAGCCCGCCGTGTCCCGCGAACCCCTCGACGGTCGTAATCTCCTGGCCTTCGCAACTGGCCGCCAGCAGGGTGCACGAGAGCATTGGAATGCCGTCGATCTGCACTGTGCAGGCGCCGCAGGACGAGTCGTCGCAGGCGCGCTTGGAGCCGGTCAGATCCAAGTCCTGGCGCAAGGCGTCAAGCAGTAATTTATTCGGCTCGAGAGCCAGCTCGTGCGTGCGACCGTTCACGCGAAGTTCAACCAATTGCTTTTTCATAGAGGAGTTGCAGCCGGCGCATCCGGCGCCCAATGTCCTACTCTTAGTCTAATTCCAGATGCCGCTTGCCATCCAATGCGAATCGGCTTGCTTTACGATTGCGGTGGCTCGTATTGGTGCGACAAATTGGCGGCCTCGCGCGCTTGAACCATGGTGGCTTCCGCTGCGGCGCACGCTTTTTTCGAACCTGCTTCCAGAATGTCCCACGCCAGCCGGGGATTGGCCTCGTACTTGGCCCGCCGCTCCTGCATGGGACCGAGCACCCGCCACAGGCTGTCGGCGACCCAGCCTTTGCACTCGATACAGCCGATGCCGGCGGAACGGCAGCCTTCGTAAACCTTCGCTATCGTCTCTTTGTCGCTAAAGATTTTGTGCAGGTCGCCGACGGGGCACTTGTCAGGATCGCCGGGATCGCTGCGGCGAATGCGCGCCGGATCGGTGACCATGGTCTTCAGCTTCTGCCGCATCGACGCCTCCGGCTCGCTCAGCAGGATGGCGTTGCCGTAGGACTTCGACATCTTGCGTCCGTCGGTGCCGGGAAGTTTGGCAGCGGGGGTCAAGAGCGGCTGCGGCTCAGGAAAGACAAATGTCCGGTTGTACGTTGGGTGCGGCTCTTCGACAACAAAAGTACAAGGTGCATTCGCCGGCTGCCCATGCTCCAGGAGCCAGCTGCGCTGCTCGGGCGTGAACTTTGTGGGAACAACATAGTCGTTGAAAGTGCGGCCCAGCGGATAGAACTGGTTGAAGCGGCGCGCCACCTCGCGCGTCAGCTCCACGTGCGGGACCTGGTCTTCTCCGACGGGCACGAAATTCGCCTGATACACGAGAATGTCGGCGGATTGCAGCAGCGGATACCCAAGGAAACCGTATGTGCCGAGATCTTTGTCCTTCAAGTTTTCTCGCTGTTCCTTGTAGCTGGGCACGCGTTCCAGCCAGCCCAGCGGCGTGATCATGCTGAACAGCAGATGCAGCTCGGCGTGCTGCGGCACGTGCGACTGAATGAATAGGGTGCTGCGTTCGGGATCGAGGCCGGACGCCAGCCAGTCGAGGATGATCTCCACCGAACTTTGCTTCACGCTGCGCGTGTCGGCGTAGTCGGTAGTAAGCGCGTGCCAGTCGGCGACAAAGAAGAAGCAGTCGTACTCTTCCTGCAGCCGCACCCAGTTTTGCAGAGCCCCGACATAGTGGCCCAGATGCAGCTTCCCGGTGGGACGCATGCCGCTCAGCACGCGGCCCTTCTTAGGCGTGAGAGCGCTCATCGAAACCCCAGAAATAGGCTGAGGAGCGCCTGGAAGAAAGCCATGAAAGGCGCGATGACGATGCCGATCACGTTGAAGCCGATCAGGGGCAGAATAAACAGCAACACGATCAGCGCGCCATAGCCGATGCGGTCATACACCCGCAGCGTGTTGTAGGAGAGAAAATGGCGGATGACGTGGCTGCCGTCCAGCGGTGGCAAGGGGATAAGATTGAAAACCGCCAGCACCACGTTGATCCACATCGCGTCGTAGAAGAGGGTGGCCAGCGCCTCAGCCGTAGTCTCACCATGCATGCGGTTGCCGATGACGATGCTCGAGCCGTGCACAATGAAGGCCAGAATGATGATGGACACAAAAGCGGTGATGAAGTTGCTGACCGGCCCGGCGACGGCGGTGAGGATGTCATCGCTCACCTTGTTCTTAAAGTTGCGCGGGTCGACTGGGGTCGGCTTGGCCCAGCCGAAGGGCGGAAAGCCCAGCACGATCAGGATCAGCGGCATGATGATGGTGCCGAAGGGATCGATGTGCACCAGCGGATTCAGCGACACCCGTCCCATCATCTTCGCGGTGGGATCGCCCAGCCGGTTTGCCATCCAGGCATGCGCCGATTCGTGCACGCAAATCGCGAACAACAGCACGATCACCTGGAAGAAGATGTCGACGGGATTCGTGTGAGCGAACATTAGGGCTAACCTTCGATACTACCATGCGCAAACGGGCCTTCCTGTGGGCCCGCAGACGCCACCATCGACGAAAAACCGATTGCCGGCGGTTCGCAATTGAGCAACAAGCCGCGTGCATATCAGGTTCGATAAGCACTCGGTTCAAATGGTCGTGGGTCAGGTTGGAATTTGTAGCGGTGTAAGAGCGGGGTTCTGTCCGGCGAAGCCACGGGCCACTGAGGGCGGCCTCAGCGGTGGCAACCGGGGCTAAAGCCCTCTTTCATCGTCGTCCTTTCGGCACGGCTGAAGCCGTGCCCTTCCACCGCTACGACACGGCTGAAGCCGTGCCCTTCCACCGCTACGACACGGCTGAAGCCGTGCCCGTTCACCGCTCAGATTTTCAAACCGATCCACTACCGGTCAGATTGCCGGGCCTGCGCTACGGGGGACCGCATCATTGTGGCCGACGAAGGTTCACGGATTCTGGTGTACGGGTTTGATGGGCCGTTGCAGGAGACGCCTGCCGGCCATGCTGCCGTGGTTTCGGCCAAGGCAGACCTGCCGGCAGTTCACACCCGACTGTCGAGTTGGAGCTATTTGATTTGGCGGATTACGGAAGCAGTGCACGTACGAGTTCGGAAGCCGGGTGGCGTTCACGCCTTCAGCAGCGATGGGAAACGTCTGCCGGTGCTGACCTCAGATCAGACGGTGTATCCCATCGATGGAAGAAGGAGCCTGCCGGTGCGCTGGCATCGAAATAAAGAAACAACACTCAGCCTTTTTCTTCGGCGATCACGCGCTCGAACTCGTTCACGATTGCGGTCTCAACCAGCGCCGAACGACGTTCGCCACGCGCAACTCGGCTCACGTACGAGCGATCGACCTTAAGTTGGCGTGCGATTCGACTGTAGAGCCCGCACAGGGACTGAACATAGCGATTGACCAGCGATATCTTGCGCTGCTTATCGTTTTCGTTCCCCACGGATTCTGTCACTGCAGGAAGGGTTTCGTTCTCGTTCATCGCAAAGGTAAAGATGCCGGGTAGCACGCCAACGTTGTTCCTGGCTGCCGCTCATTCCCAACCAGGCGAGCAGTTTCCGCTCTTGACGGCAGCTTTCCGCTATCATGATATTTGACAACGACGATGACAACCTCCTCGCGGGCCTGCGGCATCACAGCCTCCGACCGGAATGGTTGTCGATCGTTAGTACCACAAGGGGCGATTGTTAGAGCTGCGGGCGACAGCATCTGCACAATTGGGCGAGGGTACAGGGTCGACCGGTTGCGCGGGCGCACAGCAGCTTTCTTGTATTGAATTGACCAGATAGTCTCAATCGGCGTTGTGGGTCGGAACCGGAGTACGTCTGCCGGCGATCTCAAGCCAAATATGGTGTCTTGGTGCCGCCGAATGGGCGGAATCAACATGCCGATCGCATAACGTAGCCGAACGGCGGGCGCAAGGTGCGCCCCTCTATCATGAAAGTTCCCGACGAGCGCGGCCACGCAAGTTACAAACCGGGGCAGATCGTGCCGATCTCCGGAATCTATACGGCAGTACATGAGCTGCATCGGCAGGAGCATGACGTCATCGCCATTCGCGGCGAAGAGTTTCCGCCCTGCCGAGTGTGCAAGGACGATGTTCGTTTCTACGTTGCCAGCCCAGTCCCTCACATGATGCACGATTTTGACCTCACCGGACCGGTGACGCGCGTAATCTGGCACCGCGCCAAAGCAGCGAATAAAGGCGGAGAGTAAACGAGGGTCGCGGTCGGCTACAGCCCGACCAGCTCGGTTGTGTGCTTAAGTTGGCCGCACGCTGCATAGATGTCGCGTCCTCGCGGCCGGCGGATGAATGCGGGAATACCCGCGTCCCGAAGAATGCGCTGGAAGGCGAGCACGCGGTCCGCCGCGGGGGTTGAGAACGGGATGTCGGGGCCGGAATTCAGCGCGATCAGGTTGATTTTGGCGCGCAGGCCGCGAATCAGCTCCGCCACTTCACGCGCGTGTACCGCCTCGTCGTTCACACCATTCAACAGGACATACTCAAACGTCAGGCGCTCGCGATTGCGGAGCGGGAAGTTGCGCAGAGAGGCGATCAGCTTCTCAATCGTCCACTTCTTCGTGATCGGCATGATCTGAGTGCGTAACGCCTCATTGGCAGCGTTGAGCGAGACGGCTAGTTTGGGCCGCACCGCCTCGGCGGCGAAATCGGCAATGCGCGGTACGATGCCGGAGGTGGAAACCGTCATCCGCGATTCCGTGAATCCAACGCCATCGACCAGAAGGCGCACGGCCTGCATGAAGTTGTCGTAGTTGAGGAACGGTTCCCCCTGGCCCATGAAAACCAGGTTCAGCCGGTCGCGTTCGAGGTCGACCTGCTGGTCCTGCATGACGGCAAGAATTTGTCCCAAGATTTCGCCGGCCGTCAGATTACGCAATAGGCCAAGCAGAGCGGTCATGCAAAACTTGCAATCCACCGCGCAGCCCACCTGGCTGGAAACACAAATCGTCGCCCGGCTCCACGTCTTGCTTTCGAGTTCCTCGTCCCCGCTCGCGGAGCCGTCGCCGGCCTCGCCGCCATCGCCCTCCGGCATCCAGACGGTTTCCACACTCTGGCCGTCGGCGAAGGCCAGCAGGTAGCGCACCGTGCCGTCCTCCGACAAAAATCTGGCTTCGCTGCGAGGAAGACCAACCGAGTAGCCGGCCTCGTGCAATCGCCGCCGAAAATCGGCTGGCAAGGGGCTAAATTGCTCCAGCTGCGACCACCTTTGGCGATACAGCCCGTCAAATAGTTGCCGGGCCCTGTAGGGGGGCTCGCCAAACCGGTCGGTCACATCGGTAAGCTGCTGAAGACAAAGACCCAAAAGTTCGCTATGTTGCGGCATGCTCATGCATCCAATATGCTAGTTAGATACCGGTTGGCCCGACCTCGCTTCGGGGCATTTTTCGTTATCAATTGTGATCGTTTGGGCGGGCTCCCACACCGCGAAATCGGGCCAGGCCCTTCGTATTCGTCCCGCTAGGCGACGACCGTCACGTCGCTGGAGCTGCCATCATCATGGAAGAACTGCGCAACATTCAACGCGAGGTGTTTCCTAACGGGCTCACCGTACTCACCGAGCGCATGGATCACATTCGTTCGGTGTCCATGGGCATTTGGGTGAAATCCGGCTCCCGCCACGAGGACCCTCACGTCAACGGTATCTCCCATTTTGTCGAGCACATGGTATTCAAAGGCACCAGCAATCGCACGGCAGAGCAGATTGCGCGCCAGGTGGACTCCATTGGCGGCAACATGGACGCCTTCACCGGCAAGGAAACCATCTGCTTCAATATTAAAGTGCTGGATGAACATTTGCCCATTGCCGTCGACGTTCTCAGCGACATGGTGTTACATCCCGTCTTCGACGGCAAAGAAATCGTGCGCGAGCGCGGCGTGATCCTGGAAGAGATCAAGATGGACGAGGACAATCCCGACTATCTGGTCCACGAGATCTTTACCCAAAATTTCTTCAAGGACCATCCCCTGGGAAAGCCCATTCTCGGCACTAAGGAGACGGTGCGCCGCTTCGACCAGCCGGCAACCCTGGCCTATTATGGCGGCAAGTTCTCGCCCGGAAACCTGATCATCTCGGCTGCGGGAAACCTGCAACACGAGGAACTGGTCGACCTGTTGCGCGAACGCTTCGCGTCGCTGCCGCGTGGGAGCAACGGATGGCACGACACGCCTCCGAAGATCAATTCGCGAATCATCCTGCGCAACAAGAAGGCGCTGGAACAGGTGCAGATTTGCGTGGGCGTGCCTTCGTACTCCATCAGCCACGAGCGCCGCTATGTGATGTATGTGCTGAATACGCTGCTGGGCGGCGGGATGAGCTCGCGGCTATTTCAGAATGTTCGCGAAAAGCAGGGACTGGTGTATTCCATTTTTTCCGAGCTGAATCCCTTCCGCGACACGGGATTGCTTTCGGTATACGCAGGAACATCGCGCGAATCGGCGCCTAAAGTGGTGCGTTCGGTTGTGGATGAATTGCGGCAACTCAAGCAGACGCCCATCGCCGAAGAAGAGCTGAAGCGCGCCAAGGACCAGCTTAAGGGAAGCCTCATGCTGAGCCTGGAGTCCAGCACGGCCCGAATGTCGAACCTGGCACGCCAGGAAATGTACTATGAGCGCTTCGTGAGCATGGACGAGATCATCCAGCGCATCCAGGCGGTCACCCAGGACGACCTCTTGCGCTCGGCCAATGAGTTGTTCCGTCCGGAACTTATTGCGGTGACGGTTTTGGGCAATCTGAACGGGCTCAAAATCACGCGCGATTCGCTGGCCTGTTGAAGCCCCGATCGGCCGCCAGGCCAGAAAATGCCAAAGGTGCTTCTTTGACTAAAGTCATATGGTATTGTGAGCCGGTTGGCGCTATCCTGAACACATTCGGCGTGGCGCCGCGGCCGCGCAAGAGGGGTTCAGCAGGGAATGTCTGAGCAGGGACGCAGGTATGTACGCTTTGGCGCTGTGATGACGGTGATTGTCATCGCTCTCGGTTATCTCGCCTACACCGGCGTGCAGGACAGCAAGAGCTATTACGTCACCATAAAGGAACTGAACGGCATGGGCAACGGCGCCTACAGCAAGCGGCTGCGCGTTGCCGGCAACGTTCAACCTGGCTCCATCAAGCGTCAGGGAACTCATCTGGAGTTCATGCTGGTGGAGGAGAGTCGCACCCTCCCGGTAGTCTACAACGGTAGCGAGGCTCCGCCCGATACCTTCAAGGATAATGCACAGGCGCTGGCGGAGGGCAAGTTTGGACGCGATGGCGTCTTCCACGCCACCAACATCCAAGCCAAGTGCGCTTCGAAGTATGCGCCGAAACAGCCGGGTCAGCCAGGAGCGGCGCCGGTGACGCAGGGTACGCAGAAAGCTGCGTTGTGATGACGAATGCCCAATTCTTCACTGCGCTTTACTGCGCTTTGCCTGCCGCTAATTGTGTTTCTGGTGGGCTTCTACTTCCAGAACACGGGTATTCGCGATTTACGATCCGAATTAGGCGACCTGCGCTCCGACATGAACTTGCGTTTCTCGCGCTTCGATCAGAAATTCGACGATCTCACCGGCAAGGTTGTGGGTATTGACAATCGCCTGATCCGCGTCGAAGAACGGCTGAAACTCTAAGGAACCGTTGATCGCAACCGCCCCATCCGCACCGCCCGTCATCGTCCTCGAAAACCTGGTGAAGTTTTTTGGACGCTTCGCAGCGCTGCGCAGCATATCGGCCGAATTTTCCGCCGGCCGGCTGTACGTCGTGGTCGGCGACAACGGAGCAGGGAAGAGCACCCTACTCCGCGTCGTCGCCGGATTGACCGAGCCCAGCCAGGGAGGCTTCACGCTGCTAGGGGCAGCCAACGTCCGCCAGGTCGCCCATCGCCTCGGCTACATGGGACATGCTCCCCTGCTCTATGACGAGCTGAGCGGGATGGAGAACCTGCGCTACTTCGCCGGCCTCTATGGCATCCACGATGACGATATCTGCCGCAGGGCTATGCGCCTGGTAGGACTGGATTCCGATCTGACGCGCCGCGTCGGGCAGTACTCGCAGGGGATGCGGCAGCGGCTGTCGCTGGCGCGCGCCGTGCTGCACGATCCCGAACTCATGCTGCTGGATGAGCCATTCTCCAACGTCGACGTGCATTCCGCCCGCGATATGGCTGCAGTGCTGGGAAGAGTGCGCGATCAGGGCAAGACCATCTTCGTCGTAACCCATCAGGCGCAATTGATGGAAGCCGTGGCCGACGAGTTTGTGCACATGGCCGCAGGGCAGATCGTCAGGCGCGAGCAAGTCCGCGGCGGCGCTGCGCTTGCCGATGCCGAGCTGAGGACGACGCGATGAGCACCGCGAGCATTACCCGCGCGACATTGACCAAGGACCTCCGCATGGAGCGGCGTTCCAAGGACGCTATCAACTCCATGCTCTTCTTCGCGCTGCTGGTGGTCGTCATCTTCAGCTTCGCCTTCAATCCCACGGCGGAGGAATCCCGGCAGATCGCCGGCGGGCTGATCTGGGTAGCGTTTCTGTTCGCAACCGTCGTCGCGCTCAATCAGACCTGGGCGCGCGAGCTGCGCAATCAGGTGCTGGACGCCTATCGCGTTTCTCCTGCTCCGCCCAACGCGCTATTCCTGGCGAAAACCTTCGGCAACTTCCTCTTCGTGATTGTTCTGGAATGTTTGATGACTCCGCTGTTCGTGGTTTTTTATGAGCTGCGATCGGTGGGGCCGGTCTGGCAGCTGATTGTCGTCACCTTGCTCGGCACCTGGGCGCTGGTGGTGAACGGGACCTTCTTCGCAGCGCTCTCAATCCGCACTCGCAGCCGCGAGATCATGCTGCCGCTCATCCTGTTTCCCATCTCGATTCCGGCGCTGCTGGCCATGGTGGACGCGACCACCTCGGTCCTGACCGGCGAGGCGTCGCCTGACTTTTGGATCAAGCTGCTGGCGGTTTACGATATCGTGTTCACCCTGGTTTGCCTGCTGTTGTTCGAGACGGTCTTAAACGCCGAATAATGTGATACGCCGATGAAGAAACTCGCACCTATCTCAATTCTTGTTACGGTGGCGCTGCTGGGCATTACCAGCTACTTCGCGCTGGTGGTCGCTCCCACCGAGGCCACTATGGGCGACGTGCAGCGGATTTTCTACTACCACGTATCCAGCGGCTGGGTCGGCATGCTGTGCTTCTTCGTGAACTTCGTCGCCTCCATCCTCTACTTGTGGAAGCGCAGTCCCGCGAGTGATGCCCTGGCCGCTGCTTCGGCTGAAGTGGGCGTTGTTTTCACCGGCGTGCTGCTGTTGCTCGGCATGCTTTGGGCCAGGCCGGTGTGGGGCATCTGGTGGACGTGGGATGCGCGCCTGACCACTACGCTGGTGTTGTGGCTGATTTATGTCAGCTATCTGGTGCTTCGGCGGTTTTCCGCCGGCGGCCAGACACAGGTGCTGGCCGCGGCCTTCGCCGTCTTCGGCTTTGTCGATGTGCCGATCGTGTATATGTCGATTCGCTGGTTTCGCACGCAGCATCCGGCGCCGGTGATCGGCGGCGGCGAAAATTCAGGAATGGCGCCCGGTATCGCGCATGTGTTTCTCTTCACACTCGTGGTATTCACTCTGCTCGGAGCGTGGTTTATATGGCTGCGCTACAAGTTGGCGACCGAGGAGCAGGCGCTGGAATCGGCACACACCCAGGCCGCACTGAAAGGGGTGGCGTGATGACTTCGGTCATGTTCCTCAAGGTCGCATACGTCGTGGCATGGGTGGTCTATATCGGCTATCTCGCGCGGATTCTGGTGCGGATGAAAACGGTGGCGGCCGAGCGGGCCGAGCTCGAGCGCACCAGCGCGAAGAATGCCGCTGCCTCGCAGTCCAACCCCTGATCGCGGAGGCAAAGAACCGCGATGGTCCGGGTGCGCGGCGGATATCGCTGGATCCCGAAAACCGCCGGCTGAACTAATCCCTCTTGTCCTGTGTCTCAAGTCAACAACCATCGCGGCGGCACACTCAAGCTTATCGGTGCAGCCTGCCTGGTCCTCTGCGCGCTCTTCATTCTGTTGAGCCTTCCGCTTTTCTGGGAACAGATGCGCGTGCTGCGTGACTGGCCGGTGCGGCAGGCGATAGTCACGCGCAGCGCTGTGGCCACCCAACCGTCAGGGAAACACCAGCAGCTCTATTCCGTGCAGATCGAAATCGCTTACGTCGTGGATGGCCGGCCGGTCACAACTGAGCTGATCAGCTTTCAAAGCGGCAACTATGACGTGACGGCGCGACGTGCAGCCGAATTTCCGGTGGGCAGCCGGCACGCCATTCGCTACGATCCTTCTCACCCGCAGCAAGTGCGCATGGGCGCAGGGTGGAATCGGCGCTTCTTCGCCATGCCGCTCATTACGGTCCTCTGCGCCGCCATCTTCGCAATCCTGGCGGCCGCTCTCTTTATCTCGGCGCGTTGGTTTGCAGCTCCGCATGCGATGGCTCAACCTTCGGCGGCTTCGTAATCGCCTCCCGGATGTTGGCCTCGGGCGCCTGCGAGGTCAGTTCGATCTCGCCGCCGGGGCGCCGCTGAATCCCCAGCTTTTGCCATATCGCGTCGAGATCGACCGGCGCAGGCTTATCGGACATCTGGTGGTAGAGGTCCATCAGCACGGTCGTCCCGGTCGCTTTGTCTCCCGCGCTGAACGCCCGCTCGATTGGCCAATCCTCGTTAATCCGCCCTCCGGCATCGACAATGCCGCGCAGCGCGTCCTGCAATCCCTTCCGATTGTGCGTCTGCTCGCGAATGCGCACGTCGGCGACCAGGCAGAACAGCGCTCCGCCCCAATAGGTGCGTCCCCAGTTGTGTGTGTGGTCCAGGCCACGGTCGCCGGATTCCGGTTCGCCCTGCGGCATGTCGCGCACCACGTCATGCCACATCTGCGTCGCCGAGAGTTGTCCCGCCTGCACTCGCGCGATCGGTTCGACGTACACCGAAATGCCTTCTTCAATCCAGTGGTGTTCCTCGGACATGTAAGGGAACGCCGGATGGATCATTTCGTGGGTAAGCATCCAGTCGTCGTTGAGCTGCGCCTGAGTGGTGCCGGGTCCGACCGAAATCCGGATGCGCGCGCCATTCTCCGCAGGATAGGTGACGCCGCCGTGCACTCCGGGGCGGCCGCGCACCTGTACCAACAAGCTGACGTGGGGGACCGGGTAGCGCCCGTAATATGTGCAGACAGCGGTTTGAGCGCGGTTGATCCAGGTCAGGATCAAGTCGCGCGATATGCTTTGCGAGTCGTCTTGCAAGGTGAGGTCGATGGTGGCGCCGCAAGCCGAAATTGCCTGCGGCTCATTCGCACTCGGCGGCGGCAGTGCGGGACATCCCAGCACAGTAGCTGAGGCCAAAAGCAGCAACGCGGAGAACAATATTATTTTCAGGCAGTCCTGCCCCGCGACGGCAGTTCCGCCGCTGCTGGTGTTCGATGCTGACAAGTTGAATTGGAATCGCGTATTGGTGGATATTGGATAGCTGCTGGCGTTGTCGGATAAAGGATGTGGCTCCCGACAGCAGTTCGACGCACCATCACCGCTGTCCGCGGGCCACGTGATTCCCTATGATCGTGCACACCCCGCGAGCTCGCCCTCAACCCTGGCGCAACTGGCGCCCCGCCTTTCGACGGTCGTGGCTGACCCCCTTCGCCGCTGTCGAATGGTGCTTCGATTGGCTGGCCTATCTTCTGAGCCACTGGTCATTTCTCGATGTGCTGGAGTATCTGGGAAGCTTCTCCGTGCTGGTTGCCGTGATCTTCTATTTCAGCGAATCGGGTGACCGCCTGAAGCAGAAGCATTACCAGGCGTGGCAGGTCATCAACACCGCCCAGGGCAAAGGCGGCAGCGGCGGGCGCATTGAAGCTCTGCAGGAGCTGCGCGCGGACCGGGTCCCGCTGGTGGGAGTAGATGTGGCTGGGGCCTTCCTGCAGGGCATTCGCTTGCCGCGGGCGCGAATGGTACGCAGCAACCTTAATGCGGTAGATGCGCGCAACAGCGACTTCCAAGGCACCGATTTCATGGCCGCAGTCCTGCGCGCCGGCAACTTTCGCGAGAGCAATCTAAGCGGCGCCAACTTCGAGGATGCCGATCTGAGCCAAGCCGACTTCTGCTCCTCGAACCTGGGCGGCGCGATTTTGGACGGTGCGACCCTTGACGGCGCCGACCTGGGCAAAGCCGACCTTAGCAACATCCAGTGGCGGAAGATCAAAAGCGTGAAAGGGACAAACCTTTGGCAGATACGCAACCCTCCAACGGGTTTTGTGGAGTGGGCGACTCAGAACGGCGCCGACACCTCGCGCGAGCATTCCAGCTGCCCGTAAAGGACGCAAGACGCCTGCCTTCTATCGCGGCTGAAATAAATAAAGTGAGTGCAGGAGGACCAGCTACACTCTCGTACCAGGTGAGGAAATCTACGGCAACTTGCTGATTGACACTCGTTTGGGGCTCCCCGACAATTGAGAGTAGCAGGAAAGGACCTCTCCGATGTTTCCCCAAGAAGCCCCTATTCGGACCGTTGAGCCCGAGCCGCAACCGCAACCGCAAGGCGTCGATAAGCGCTCCATTCTTATAGGCGTGGGATTGGCGCTAGCGGCAATCTACGTTATCGGCTCGCTGTACTTCATTTACGATTTGCGGACGCGAATGGTCGCGCTTGATCAGAAGCAGCAGGCGATCCAGGCGGAGCAGGTTGACCTCAACAATCGTCTGGCTGCAACGTCCTCACACTTCAAGGAGGAATTGAGTTCGGAGGTCGGACTGACCAAGCAGCAGATCGCCGAGCGTACGGCTGAACTGGAGAAGCAGCAGCAGGCCGCCGCCGCTCGTCTGGCAGCGGCGCAGAGCCGCCAAAGCAAAGAGCTGGCAGCCGTCAACACCGAGGTCAGTGGCGTTAAGACCGATGTCGGATCCGCCAAGAACGACATCGTAAAGACGCAGACCGATCTGGCAACCACCAACGCCAAGCTGGAAAAAACTATCGGCGACCTTGGCGTCGCCAGCGGATTGATCGCCCATAATGCCTCAGAGTTGGAGATCCTTAAGCACAAGGGTGACCGCAACTATTACGATTTCACGCTGCAGAAAGGCGCGCGCACCGCGGTTTCTACAGTCACCCTCCAGTTGAAGAAGGTCGACGCCAAGAAGGGCAAGTTCACCCTGAACGTGATCGCCGACGACCGCACCATCGAGAAGAAGGACCGGACGTTGAACGAGCCCCTGCAGTTCTATACCGGCCGCGATCACATGTTGTACGAGTTAGTAGTGTTTTCGGCGGAGAAGAACAGCATCACCGGGTATCTTTCCACTCCCAAGAACGCGCCGACGCCGATAACACCATAAGCGATACGGCCGCGCGACGTCATGCGCGGCCACGCATACTCCTCATCGCGTCTTCCTCCGGGACGAGTTCGGCGTAACCCAGCTCCTCTCGAATGCGCGTGGTGTCATAGGCAATGTCCTGCTCAAAATTGAATTTGGAGCTTTCGTTGGGCGGCAGCGACGAGGCTGGAAGCTTCAACAGACGTTCCGCAACGGTGGGAGTGTGTTCTTCACCGACATTGTAGATGCGCCCGGCCGCCGCCGGCGACAATGCTGCCAGCACGATGGCGCGCGCGACGTTCTCCACGTACCCATGCGTCCATCGCCAATGCGGATGCTCACGAAAGCCGTAGACCGTGGCCAGATCGGCATTGTCGCCCGGCCCATATACCTTGGGGAGCCGGAGCACCGTGCCCGGCAGCTCCGAAGACGACATCGCGATACGCTCAACGATTATCTTTTCGTAGATATTCGCAATGTCATCCGCAGCTTTTGTGGGATCGTGGTAGGGATATAAGACGGTCCTGAGCGGCGCGTCTTCGCGCAGCGCTCCGGGCAACACCGGGCCGGGCTCGATTCCGATGAACCGTCCATACGCAAGATAAACGTCACCGCTGCTGATCCAGACCATGCGCGCCGTGCGTCCGCGCAAGAACTGCACTGCGGCACCCGCGTCCGCTTCACCCATCGCCATCATATGTACCGTCACGTCGGGAGCCGGACTCAGCAGCTCAGCGGGGAAGCTGCGGACCGGCATCGCCGCTTCCGGGCGGCGCACATGGCGGATTCCGCATGGCACTTTGCCTTCGTGCTCTCCGCGATGGTAGACGGTGACGGCGTGACCCGCTTCCGCGAGCTGCCGCACGACGGCCGCACCGATGAAGCGCGTTCCGCCGATAACCAGGATGTTCATGGGTGGCGTCGGCCCCGCTTGGAGCTCTCCGGCATGTCGATCATGTTTGTACCGGCGAAGGGGTTCTGCGCACCTCTGCGCTACTTATCCGCGCCGCTCTTCTCGTGCAGCACCACTGGACGCTGATCGTAAGGTTCGATGGTGACCGTCAGGTCTTTGCGCGCGTCGAACTGCTGCTGCGTGATGGGGAACGTGACCATCACCGAGCCTTTCTGCTCGCCACCGGGCGGAATCTTCGTCTCCACCTGCAGGGCGGGACTGTGTCCCCCGAGCTCCGGGTAGGCCTGCAGATAACGGGAATAGTCGCTAGCGGAGGCAGCCTCGTCCGACTGTTCGCCCTGGTCCGTCTTGATCGCAGCCTGAATGCTCTTGATGTAGAAAATCTTGTCGCTGCTGTTGTGCAGTGTGATTTCCAGCAGCAACATGGGACTGGACATGCCGGCGGGCTGGCTGAACCATACGCCGTCAATGTGGCCCTGCGCCGCCGGCTTAGCGCGCTGCGTGTAGGCAACAATGCCGACAATAATGGCGACAACCACCAGCGCGATCGCGACCGGCGCGGCCGGGGGCAGGTTGCGCTTGGCGGTTCCGAATTCATCGTAGCCAGGCGCTTGCGAAACCGGCGCCGGCTGCATCTCTCCTGGCGGCTTTGGGTTGTCAGCCATTGAATCCTCCACGAGTGTCTTCCGTTGGTAGACCGGCCAAAGTTTCACGTCCCTGCATGGGGACAATTCACTAGCCACTAACCAGTAGCCACCAGCCCCGGCCACTGGTGCTTCATTGCCGCGCGGAATTCCTTCTCCGGCAGAGTATTCAGCACGTCGGATGCAGTCAGCCATGCTCGGCGCGCCTGCAGGATTCCGTACTTGATCTTCTCGAAGTGCGAGGTGTGGTGCGCGTCGGTGTTAATGACGATCCTGACGCCGCGCTCGCGTGCCATGCGCAAATGCACGTCATTCAGGTCCAGCCGGTCAGGATAGGCATTCAGCTCCATCGCAACTTTGTTCTTCAGCGCGGTTTTCAGCACCGCGTCCATGTCGAAGGCGTACGCGTCCCGGCGAAGCAGCAGCCTTCCCGTCGGATGGCCGAGGATCGAGACGTTATTGTTCTCCAGCGCGCGCAGCAGGCGGTCCGTCATCTGCTGCGGCTCCTGGTTGAAGGCCGAGTGCACGCTGGCCACTACCACGTCCATCTGCTCCAGCACGGAATCGGAGAGATCGAGTTCGCCCTCCGCCAGGATGTCTACCTCGATGCCCGCCATGATGGTGAGGCTTTCGATCTGCTCGTTGGCGGCGCGGATGCGCGCGATGTGTTCCACGGCGCGTTTGTCATCCAGTCCGTTGGCGAAGGCCAGGTTTTTGGAATGATCGGTGATGGCGATGTATTGGTAGCCACGCGCCTGCGCCGCTTCGGCCATCTCGGCGATGGTGCAGCGCCCGTCGGTCTCGACGGTGTGCATGTGCACCTCGCCCCGAATGTCGGCGAGCGTGATCAGCCGAGGCAGTTTGTGCGCAGCCGCCAGTTCAATCTCACCGCAATTTTCGCGCATCTCCGGCGGAATGCAATCGAGCTTCAACGTCCCGTAGATTTCGTCTTCGGTCGCTCCGGCCACGCGCTGGTTGTCCTCCAGCCGGAAAAGCCCGTATTCGCTCAGGGTAAGCCCCATCTTCAGCGCGCGCTGGCGCAGCGTCACGTTGTGGTTCTTTGAGCCGGTGAAGTATTGCATGGCGGCGCCGTAAGAGTCCGGCGGCAACAGGCGTACATCCACCTGCATGCCGCTGCGCAGCTTGAAGCTGACCTTGTTGTCACCCCGCGCCAGCACATCGAGGATGCCGGGGAAGCGCAGGATCTCCTCGATCAATCCGCCGCGCTGCTGCTCGTCGGCGCAGCATGGGCCGGTGATGAGCACGTCGAGATCGCCGACGGTTTCGCGCCCGCGCCGCAGCGAGCCGGCGGGCGTGATCTTCTCGATGCCGGAGATGTGCTTCAGGTGCTCGGTGAGTTTTTGCGCGGTGCGGTCCGCTTCGTCCAGCAAAAACCGGCCGGAGATGCGGCGATAGTCCTCGATCGCCTTCAGGATTTTCTGTTCGCTCTTGGCGCTCAAGCGCGGCAGCTCACGCAGCTTACCCTCGCGCGCCAACTGCTCAACTCCGGCGAGGTCGCTCACCTGAAATGCGCTCCACAGCAGCGCAATCGTCTTTGGGCCCAGACCCTGGATTTTCAGCAGCTCCAGCATGCTGGGACGATACTTCTGCAGCAGCTCCTGATGCAGCCCGAGCTTGCCGCTGCCGCACAGCTCCTGAATGTTGGCGGCCATCCCTTTGCCGATGCCGGGAATCTCCAGCAACTTCTTCGGTTCGCACAGCAGTTCAGAGACCTGCTGCGGATGCGCTTCCAGCGCTTCGGCGGCGCGCCGATAGGAGCGAATGCGGAAGGAATCGTCGCCGTTCACCTCCATCAGGTCGGCGGTCTCGTAGAAGACGTGTGCGATTGCTTTATTGTCCAAACGGCAGCACCTGCTGCGAATTGTAAAGCCGCCGTCGCGCCAACGACAAAAAGCCCAGCCGCGGGGCTGGGCGTGCGAGCGTGGCCGAGTTGAGGGATGTCAGCGCTGGGCGATGCTGGCCGGTGTCTCGAGGTCCTCCAGTTGTGCGAGCATGTGTTGCGCCTGATTTGCCAGGTTGTCGTCGTGTTTGCGGGCCAGCGAGGCCTGCAACTCGTATTTCGCCTCTTTGTAGAGCTTCAATGGCATCAGCGCATAAGCCTTTACCAGGTGTACCTCGGCATAGGTATTGCCGCCCAAGCGTTCTGCCTGGCGGATGAACTTCAGCCCGCGCTGATACATCGACTTGGCGATGGATGCCTTCGCCATCTCCAGATACGCCTGCCAGGTGCGGGGAGCGAGCGACAGCCCTTTCTCCGAGATGTGCATGGCGTCATCGAAACGGCCCTCATGGTTGTAGACCGCCGCGAGTGCAATGTAGGCTGCGGTCTCGCTCGGATCGATTTGCAAGGCGCGTTCGAGAGTCTGCCTGCCGGCGCTAATGTCGGGCTCGCGAAGCTGAATCAGGCCGCGCAATGTGAGCGCGTCGGCGTACTCCGGATCGATCTGCAGCGCGCCGTCAAGCTGTTTTGCCGCCTCGTCAAATTTATCTGCGTTGAAGTCCTTCAGCGCCTGCCGATACATCCTTAGAGCTCTGCTGGGGACGAGCATTCGGGCGACTGACACCGTCGCCTCCGGACTGCTTGCGCCGGAGTCGCTGCCGGGAAAATGCAGCTCAAGCGTGGGACGTCCGGTCTGGACTGACACCGGCCGGCTCACCTCGGAGTCGCTCGATTCGGCGATCACTTCGTAGTTGCCCTGCGGAATGTTATACAGTTCGAAGGTGCCGTCCGGCTGCGTGTAGGTTGAGATGACGGGGATGGCGGTGCTGGGATCGTCCAGTTCGACGTGAATTCCCGGCACGGGGCGCCCGTCGGCACCCAGCACCTTGCCTTGAACGCCGGCAATCAGCGAGGCACTGGACGCGCCATCGGACAAGTTCTGTGCGCCCACGATTGAGCAAAGAGCGAAGAGTGACAGCAGCAACGTTGCGAAAGGCGCCCGGGAAACCATCGTATCCACCTGGTCGCTGAATTCCACGAGCTGTGATTGCCCGGCGTCGGCCTGACCGGCGGATGCTTGGTGTTTCACGCTCGGCACGGGCTTGGTTTTGCACCGTGCTATTCCGTGAGATGAGCTTTGTAGAAGTTAGTTGTCCATTCGCGCGCGCCGTCTTGCGAAATATAAAGTGAACGCACGGGCAACTCTGATGGGCCAGTCCCCCGAACCCCGAACTGCGATGCCTCACTCCGAACCCGTACCAATACGCCCGGCGCAAAATCTTCTGGGCAGCCTGCGCGTGCCGGGCGACAAGTCCATCTCGCATCGCTATGCCATGCTGGCGGCTCTTGCGGCAGGCCGTTCGCGCTTCGAGAACTTTGCCTCCGGCGCCGACTGTGCCAGCACCCTGGGGTGCCTGCGTGAGCTGGGCTGCGGCGTTGAGCGCAATGAGCAAGGCGTTGTGCTCATTGACGGACTCGGCCCAACTCTGCGCCCACCTGAGCATGCGCTGAACTGCGGCAACTCCGGGTCGACCATGCGCATGCTCTCCGGCATCGTTGCCGCCCAGCCTTTCGCCAGCGAGCTGACCGGCGACGCCTCGCTCTCTCGACGCCCCATGAAGCGCATCATCGAGCCGCTGACTCGGATGGGCGCGCGGATTGAGGCGTCCGATGGAGATCGCGCGCCCCTGCGCATTCGCGGCGGCAAGCTGCACGGCATCGACTTCCGTCCGGCCGTCGCCAGCGCGCAAGTAAAGACGTCGGTGCTGTTCGCGGCATTGCTGGCGCAAGGGACAACAACCGTCGAGGAACCCACGCGCACTCGCGATCACGGCGAGCTCGCGCTTCGCGCCTTCGGTGCAGAGCTGGAGAAGGCCGGCAACTCGGTGACGATTGCCGGCGGCCAGAGCCTGCATCCTCTCGATGCCTTTGTGCCCGGCGACATCTCTTCCGCCGCGTTCTTCCTTTGTGCAGCCGCGATTTTCCCGCAGTCGAACCTGGTGATCGATGGCGTGCTGTTGAATCCCACCCGGTCGGCTCTGCTGGACGTGCTGGCGGCGATGGGCAGTCGAATTTCCATGCTGCGCGTCGAGGAGCAGCATGGTGAGTTGGTGGGAACTATCGCATTGACTCCGGGACAGGGAAAGCCTGTGAAGATTGAAGGCGCGCTGACCGCGCTGCTGATTGATGAGCTGCCGGTACTCGCCGCAGTCGCTCCTTTCACTGCCGGCGGCCTGCAGGTGAGCGACGCCGCAGAGCTGCGCGTGAAAGAGTCCGACCGCCTGAGCGCGGTTACGCGCAATCTGCAGGCCATGGGTGCGGAGGTGGAGCAGAGCGAAGACGGCTGGCGCATCCCCGGCGGCCAGCAGTTGCATGGCGCCGAGATAGACAGTTACGGGGATCACCGCATCGCGATGGCCTTCGCGATTGCCGCCCTGCGGGCCAACGGCGAGAGCGTAATACACAATGCCGGATGCGTGGCAATTTCCTATCCGACATTTTTTGATGATCTGGAAAAAGTGCTGGAACGATAGCAAGTCGACGCGTTGTTTGCGATTACGGTTTGCTTGCGGCATTTATGGTCTTCGTGACGGCGCCCTGTTCATCGAGGAACGTAATGCTCGGAATGCCATCGGCAGGAACTTGCATAAGCATCCGTTTGCGGCCTTGGCCATCCATCAGGATCACGGACGCGGAGCCCGTCTCATCCCGACCAACCCAAACGCGGCGGTGAGACTCACCGGCGCGAAGGCTGTCGCTCACGCCCATTCCTGAGAAGTGGTCCTCTTTGTCATCCACTCCTGCCAGCTGCACAATCTGCTTCGCATCGTATTTGTCGAAGGAGAGACTGCCGCCGGAATCTTCTACTTCACCTTTTGCATTTTTGTGGCCGCCAAAGATCAGGCCGCCGATTTCGCTCGCCTCGTCGTTGTAAAACAACATACCGGCCTGCGGCCTCTGGAACGGTTGCTCCTTACCATGCGTAATGATCCCCGGCAGCGACGCGTGATTTGAGACGACCATTCGCATGGTGCCGTCCGGCTCGACTACATTGATGCGATGAACGGTGATCTGGTCGAAGGTGGGTGAGCTCGGCTTTGACGCTCCCATCACCAGAATGCCGGCGAGCGCGCAAGTTAAGGCAACGGAGTAGATCGTCAACATGCGAACCATGCAGCCCTCCAGGTAAACGGTCAGTTTGATATCCAATACTCAGATTCGCGAATCGCCGAAGAGAGTGTTATGGCAGTGGCACCGGCGTCCTGCAAGGCGTGGTTTAGCTTGGGCAATTGCGTGCTCTTGAAGTTCTCCCACGCCGTGAGCTGGGCCTTGGCCAACTGGTCCGCTTCGCGATAAAGATCCATCGCCTGTGACGGGATTTGTCGATCGCTCCCCTCTACTACCCGCAATGCGGCCGCTAGTCCGGTGCCGGCCGACTCTAGCCCACTGATCTGGCCGGGTATTGCTCTTTCCCCTTTTTCGATCTTCGCAATTGCCGACTGTGCGTCTCTGATTTGGCTGAGTAGCTCGGGATGCTGCTTCAGGCTCTGCGTTTCGATATCGCTCAGGCGCTTTCTGACGCTGGCAATTTCTGCCGCGGCCCTGCGCGTGTTCTGCAGCTCGCCGAAGATTTGGAGCCCGAGACGGAGCTGCTC
>Ga0070741_10006422_pt1 | contig 25263 bp, 20 predicted proteins | sample Coa_R1_4_FD_66440 | JGI IMG/M metagenome (GOLD analysis project Ga0070741, IMG submission 66440) | Surface soil microbial communities from Centralia Pennsylvania, which are recovering from an underground coalmine fire - Coalmine... | ecosystem: Environmental > Terrestrial > Soil > Unclassified ... | reverse complement strand
GGGGGGGCACAGTTGTTGGCGTGACCGGGAGCGCAGGAAAAACGACCACCAAGGATGCTATCGCGCACCTGCTCTCCACCGAGATCGAAACGGGCAAAACCGTCGGCAACTGGAACAATCACGTAGGCGTGCCGCTTTCGATTCTGCGGCTGCCGGATAACTGCCGCGCCGCGGTGCTCGAAATGGGGATGAATCATGCCGGTGAGATTCGTTCACTCGCGCGAATCGCCGAGCCGCAGATTGGGGTAGTGACCAATGTCGGCTATGCGCACGTCGAGAGCTTTGACGGTATTGCAGGTGTTGCCGCTGCCAAACGAGAGCTGATCGAGGCGCTGCCGCCGGACGGAGTCGCCGTCTTGAATGCGGACGACCCCTATGTGCGCCGCTTTCGCGACGCGCACCGGGGCCGCACGGTGCTGTTCGGGCTCTCTCCCGAAGCCGAAGTCCGGGCGGAAGCGGTCGACTATGGGCCCGCGCGGACGGCGTTTCGCGTGTGCGGCGTCAAGTTCGAGACATCGCTCGTAGGCCGGCATGGCGTGCTGAATCTGCTGGCTGCGATCGCAGTTGCGGCGATCTTCGGCATCCCTCCGGAGCGCCTGCGCGATGCGGTGCGAACATTCAGCGCCGGGAAAATGCGGGGCGAGCGGCTGGAACATGCGGGCACGGTCGTTTTTAACGATTGCTACAACTCGAATCCGGAGGCGGCGCGGGCCATGCTTGAGGTACTGGCGGCCACACCGGCCTCGCGGCGCATCGCCGTTCTGGGCGAGATGCTGGAACTCGGTAGCTCTACCGAGCTTTTACATCGGGAGTTGGGCCGCTATGCGGCCGAACATGGGGTCGACTTGCTGGTCGGCATACGCGGCGCTGGCCGCTTCATGGTCGAGGAGGCTGTGCGGGCGGGACTGTCGGACAGCGCCGCGTTTTTCTTTGAAAGTCCCGAAGCAGCAGGCGAATTCATACGGCAGCTTGCGCGTCCGGGCGATGCCATCCTTTTTAAGGGTTCCCGGGGCGTCAGGGTCGAACAGGCGCTGGAAAGGTTTCTGGCCTAGCGGTTGTCATGCTTTACTTCCTGCTCTACGAGCAGCTCTCGCGATACTTCAGCCCGTTCCGCGTGGTTCGCTACACGACCTCGCGGACGGCATTCGCGAGTCTCACGGCCCTGTTTCTATGTATCGTGCTGGGCCCCTGGCTCATTGGCAAGCTGCGCCAGTTTCAGATCGGGCAGTACATCCGGGAGGACGGTCCCAAGTCGCACCAGAAGAAGTCCGGCACACCCACCATGGGAGGCGTGCTGATTATTATTTCGATCGTGATCCCAACGCTTCTGTGGGCGGACCTCAGCAATCCGTATGTCTGGGTCGTGCTGCTGGCTCTGCTCGGGTACGGTACGATCGGATTCCTGGACGACTATGCCAAGATCACACGCGAGCGAAATCTCGGGCTGACAGCAAGGCGGAAATTCCTGTACCAGGTAGCCCTGGCAGTAGCATTCGCCGCCGTGCTAATGATCATGCGGTCGCGCGGCGGATACTCGACCGAGATGAACGTACCATTCATCAAGCAGTTCAAACCCAGCCTGCTGATCGAGCCCTTGCTTCAGAATCCCTGGACCTATGCGCTCGGCGTGATGCCGTTTTTCGTGTTCGTGGTCTTCGTCGTGGTGGGCTCTTCCAATGGCGTGAATCTCACCGACGGGCTCGACGGCCTGGCCATCGGGCTGATGGTGATCGCTTCGGGTGCGCTCACGATTCTCACCTACGCGGGCGGACACGTCGAACTGGCACAGTATTTGCAGATTGCAAGAAATCCGCGAACCTCTGAACTAACCATTTTTTGCGGCGCGATGACCGGGGCGAGCCTGGGTTTCCTCTGGTATAACGCGCACCCGGCGGAGATCTTCATGGGCGACGTGGGCTCGCTGGGGCTGGGCGGAGCGATTGCCGTTGTGGCCATCTTGATTAAGCAGGAGATTCTGCTGGTCTTCATCGGCGGCATCTTCGTCCTGGAAGCGCTCTCGGTGATCTTACAAGTGGGCAGCTTCAAGCTGCGCCGGAAACGAATTTTCAAGATGGCGCCGCTGCACCATCACTTTGAGGCGCTGGGGTGGACGGAATCGAAGATCATCGCCCGCTTCTGGATTGCGGGGCTGGTGCTGGCGCTGTTCGCGCTGACAACCCTTAAGCTGCGATGAGACTGGGGGGCACAAAAACGCTGGTAGTGGGGCTCGAAAAATCGGGTTTGGCCGCGATCAAACTGCTGCTCCGGCACGGAGCCGAAGTTCGCGCCACGGACTTGCGGCCGCTCGAAGAGATCCCGGAAGCAGCCTCGCGGCTGGCCTGCCTCAACGTGAGCTTCGCGAAGCAATCCGCTGCGGTTTTCGGCTGGCCCGAGCTGATTGTCATCTCCCCCGGTGTGCCCGCGGATCTGCCGGAACTCGATGCGGCTCGTGCGCGCGGAGCGCGAGTCGTCGGCGAAGTCGAACTCGCTGCCCCGTACCTGGCGGGCCGGACGATCGGGATCACCGGAACAAACGGCAAAACAACGACCACTGCCCTGGTCGGGCACATCCTGCGCTACGCGGGAATCGCCGCGCAAGTTGGCGGCAATATCGGCACTCCGGTCACAGCCATTGTCGAGACATCGCGGCCCGATCAGTGGAATGTGCTGGAGCTGTCGAGCTTCCAGTTGGAAACGATTTCCGATTTTCGCGCGCACATCGCGGTAGCGCTCAATGTAACGCAGAATCATTTGGACCGGCATCATACCTTCGAGCGCTATAGCAACGCTAAGGCGCGGCTGTTCGAGACACAGCAGGCGGGCGACTACGCGATCCTGAACGCCGACGATCCTACTTGCGTCAGCTATGCCGCGCGGACCGCGGCCGCACCCCTATGGTTTAGCGGCAGCCGGCCTGTAACGCCCGGGCTTTGGACCGCCGAAGGCAAGATCTGGTTCGACGATCAGCTCGTAATGAAGACCACCGACGTGCCGATTCGCGGACGCCACAATGTGGAGAACGTGATGGCCGCGGCCGCGGCCGCGCGCCTGGCAGGGGTATCGCTCCAGCAGATCGCAGCGGCGGTGCGCAGCTTCCGCGCTGTGGAGCATCGTCTCGAATTCGTGCGCACTGTCGGAGGCGTGGATTACTACAACGATTCCAAAGCGACCAGCGTCGATGCGACTTTGAAAGCTCTGGACGCCTTTCCAGGCGGGCTCTGGGTGATTCTGGGCGGCAAGGATAAAGACAGCGACTACACGCCATTACGCGAGCCGCTGGCTGCCAAAGCGAAGGCGGTGCTGCTGATCGGCGCGGCAGCCGCGAAGATTGGAGCGCAACTGAACGGCGCGGTTCCCTTGATCCGCTCGGAGCGCCTTGAGCAGGCCGTACAACAGGCGCATTCCGCAGCACGCCCGGGCGATACCGTGCTGCTGGCGCCGGCCTGCGCCAGCTTCGACCAGTTTCAAAGCTTCGAACATCGGGGTCGGGTCTTCAAGCAAGTGGTTCAGCAACTGGAGGACAAATAGATGGCGCAGCGACTCAAAACCGACTGGATCCTGTTCCTCACTACAATTGCTATGGCATCGCTCGGAGTCGTGATCGTCTATAGCGCCTCCTCGATTATGGCCGAGCTGAAGTTCGGCTCGATCTGGCACTTCGTCATCCGGCAGTGCGTCTGGCTGGCAGTGGGCATCTGTATCATGATGGTGCTGAAGAAGACGCACTATCGCAAGTTGCAAACCCCCGTTGTGGCTTTCGCGGCCGTGGGCATCAGCCTGATTCTTTTGTTCCTGGTTTACTTCCTGGATTCGGCACATCACCGTTGGCTGCGCGTGGGGCCGATCGGGCTCCAGCCATCCGAATTCGCCAAGCCCGCACTGATCATCTTCCTGGCGTTTTTCGTCACCTGGCGGGCCCGGGCGATCAACACACGGTACACGCTGGCGCCGGCGGCGCTCGCCGTAGGCCTGGTGATCCTGGCGGTCGTAGTTGCGGATTTCGGCACTGCGGTCGTGCTCGGCCTCACGGCAGCGGTCGTGTTTGTTGTCGCCGGATTGGAATGGCGCTTCTGTATGATCGCCGCCGCCTGCGCGCTCGCGGGCGCGCTGTTTTTCATCGCTTCCAAGCCGTACCGTCTGGCGCGCATCATCGGTTATCTCGACCCGGACTATAAGATTGTGGCGAAGCTCGATTCGGGCGGAAAGCTGAAGAGCTATTTGCAGAAGTCGCTGACTACGCGCGATACCAGCTATCAGTCCGAGCAATCGAAGATCGCCGTGGGGGCCGGTGGCCCGCTCGGGATGGGCCTCATGGAAGGCAAGCAGAAGCTGCTTTATTTGCCCGAAGCGCACACGGACTTCATTTACGCGGTGCTAAGTGAAGAGCTAGGCTTGGCCGGCTCGGTGGGCGTGCTGGCCGCGTTTCTGGTGATCTTCTGGCGCGGCCTGCGCGCTACGGTGCTCAGCCCCGACGACTTCGGCCGTTACCTCGCGCTCGGCGTCACGACCATGGTCGTGGTACAGGCATTCATCAATATCGGCGTTGTGCTTGGCATGATGCCTACGAAGGGTATTCCGCTGCCGCTGATCAGTTCCGGCGGCAGCTCGCTCCTGAGCACGCTGGCTTCACTCGGAATCCTGATGAACGTTAGCGAACATGCCGGCTGAAAAGGAGAGCGCCAGAGTTCGAACCTTTGCTATGGCTGGAGGAGGCACCGGAGGTCACGTAATTCCTGCCCTGGCGGTGGCGCGCGAGCTGAGGCAGCGAGGGCACCGTGTCTTTTTTGTCGGCACGGACCGAGGTATTGAAGCGCGGCTGGTGCCGCCTGAGGGTTTTCCTCTGGAGCTCATCGAAGTGGGCGCCCTGAAGCGAGTGGGCTGGCGGCGTATGCTGGCGACTTTGAGCCGGCTGCCGTTCACAACCGGACAGACGGCCAGAATGCTGCGCGTGAAGGGAGTCGATGTGGTCTTCAGCATGGGTGGATACGTGGCGGGACCGACGGTACTTGGGGCTCTGGCCCGCCGTATCCCCGTTGTCGTGATGGAGCCCAATTCCGTTCCGGGCCTCACGAACCGGCGCATCGGCCGTTTTGTCGCGCGCGCGCTGGTGAGCTTCCCCGAGACCGCGATCTATTTCCCGAAAGGCAAAACCGAAATGACGGGCCTGCCCGTGCGCGAGGAGTTCTTTTCTCTGCCGCCAAAGCGGCCCGACGGCCGGTTCACGCTTCTGGTGACCGGCGGCAGCCAGGGATCGCGGCGGCTCAACGAAGCCGCGCGAGGGAGCTGGACCTTGTTTCGGCAATCGAATTTTCCGGTGACATTTCTCCTGCAAACGGGTCCCGCGCAGGCTGAGGAGCTGAAGCGCGAATTCGCCCGCACCGGTCTTCAAGGTGAAGTGACCGCCTTCATTCGCGACATGCCCGCCGCGTTCGGACGCGCCGACCTGGTGGTCTGCCGTTCCGGAGCCGGGACGGTATCGGAGCTGGCCGCCGCGGGAAAGCCCTCGGTGCTGGTGCCCTTCCCGTTTTCGGCCGACGAGCATCAGTTGCGCAATGCCGAATCGTTCGCGCGCGCCGAAGCCGCAACGCTGGTGCTCGACCGCGATATGAATGGCGAAAAGCTGTTTGAGACTGTGCGTATGCTTCGCGCCGAGCCGGGGCGGCTGGAGCGTATGAGCGAGGCGGCGCGCCGGTTTGCCAGACCCGGCGCTGCCCGAAAAGCGGCCGACGTGCTCGAGGAGGTGGCGCGCGCCTGATCACCCGGAGATTTCTGCTGCGCTTCGGCGATTTCCATTGACACCCGAAAGGCGAACCGAAACAATACAGTAAAGAAATGTTCTTTAAACCCCAGCATCTACACTTCACCGGCATCGGCGGGATCGGCATGAGCGGCATAGCCGAAGTCCTGCTGAACCTGGGGTACCAAATCAGCGGCTCGGACTTGAAAGTCTCACCGACAACGGAACGGCTGGCACGGCTGGGAGCCAAGATTTACGAAGGACATGATGCAGCCAACGTTGCCGGAGCGCGCGCCCTGGTAGTCAGTTCGGCTGTAGATCCGCAGAACCCGGAGGTGCGTGAGGCGCGGCGGCTCCAGATCCCGGTGATCCCGCGAGGAGAGCTGCTCGCTGAGCTGATGCGGTTGAAATACGGAATCGCCATTGCGGGGAGCCATGGCAAGACGACAACTACGTCCATGACAGCGACGGTCCTCAACTACGCTGGCCTCGACCCTACCGTAGTGGTCGGCGGACGGGTGAGCACGATGGGCGGTTCCAACGCACGCGTGGGCCACAGCGATTTTCTCGTGGTGGAGTCGGACGAAAGTGACCGCTCTTTCCTGAAGCTGGCCCCCATATTGGCTGTGGTGACCAACATCGACCGGGAGCACCTGGATTGCTATAGCTCGCTCGAGGATATCCGGAGCGCATTCATCGAGTTCGTGAACAAAGTTCCTTTTTATGGCGCCGCGGTGGTATGCCTCGATGACGAGAACGTGCAAAGCATTCTGCCGGCCATCCAGCGCCGCACAATCACCTACGGCACGAACACGCAGGCCGATCTCCAGGCTGTTGATATAGGCTGTGGAGTCTTCGCGAGCGAGTTTCAGCTTCGCTTTCGCGGCCATGATCTGGGCAGATTTCACCTGCGGGTGCCCGGGCGGCACAACGTACTGAACGCGATGGCGGCGGCGGCGGTGGCGGTGGAGCTGGAGGTGGCGCCGGAAACCATACGCGATGCTCTCGGCACGTTTAGCGGCGTAGATCGCCGTTTTCAAGTGCGCGGGAGAAAGCATGGCATTACCGTGATCGACGACTACGGCCACCATCCAACCGAGATCCGGGCAACGCTTGCCGCGGCGCGGCTCTGCGGCTTCGGACGCATTCACGTGCTGTTCCAGCCGCATCGGTACACGCGCACCCACCTGCTGATGGACGAGTTCGCCCGCGCGTTCCACGACGCCGATACGGTCTTCGTGATGGATATCTATGCCGCATCCGAAGCGCCGATCGAGGGAGTGACAGCCGAACTGCTGACGGCGCGAATCCGGCAGTTCGGGCACAGGAGCGCGGACTATGTAGGGACGATGGAGCGCGGCGTAAGCGAGCTCGCGGGCCTGGCGCGGCCAGGTGACCTGGTGCTTACGCTCGGCGCCGGCAGTGTGTGGCAGGCCGCGGATCTTCTTCTGGCACGTCTCAAGCCGGACACCGTCCGCACAGGCTCAGGAGAAGGAGTATAGATGGCCAGGGAACCGAAACCTTCCCGCTTTGGCTGGAAGTTCTGGGTGACAGTGCTGTGCTGGTGCGCGGTATTCGTTTCGACGGCGGTGGCCGCCCGCCACGTGCATCAGTTCGTGATCACAGATCCGCAATTCACGCTGTCGCCCGATCGGCGCGACGCGCTTCTTATCGAAGGAGTTCGCTACGCTTCGCGCTGGAAGATCCGGAGAGTCTTCGCGGGCGATTTCGGCCGGAGTATTTTCGCATTTTCACCCGCGGAGCGCCGCCGCCGGCTGCTGGCCGTGGATTGGGTGGAGCAGGCCTCGGTTTCTCGCATCTGGCCCAACCAGGTGGTGGTCCGGATCACAGAGCGCGTCCCGGTGGCATTCGTCACGCTGCGTGGCCCTGTGACACGTGCGGCCCGCGCCATGCTGATTGACCGGCAGGGGGTTCTGCTCGAGCCTCCGCCCAGATCGCACTTCGCGTTTCCGGTTCTGGCCGGCATTACGGAGCAGGAAACCGAAAGCGAACGCGCGCGGAAGGTGCGCCGCATGCTGGAGGTCACCGATGAGCTGGGCACGTTGGCCTCGGGCGTTTCCGAGGTGCGCGTGGCCGGCGAGGACGTGACGATCTGGGCCAAGGTGCGAGGGCGCTTGATCGAGCTGCAATTGGGGAACGGCAATTTCGCGCACCGCTTTCAGAATTTTCTGGATCATTACGCGGAGATTCAGAAGCGCTCGGAAAACGTGAACACGTTTGATTTGCGGTTAGACGACCGCATCACGGCCAGAGAATAGAAATGGGAATCAGGGCTCTTCAGGCGGTAGGACTGGATGCGGGCGGCAGCCGCACCCGGTGCGTTGTGTGCCTGCTGGAAGAGGAGCAAATCCGGCTGGTCGGCTTGGGCGAGTCGCCTTCGGCCGGCTGGGGAAAGGGCCGGATTGCCGATCAGGCCGCTGTTGCCGAATCGATTCTGGCGGCCTTGCGCGAGGCCGAGCAGAGCTCCCAGCTCTCCATCAACTCGGCTGTCGTCGGCATCGGCGGCGCTTCGGTCCGCGGCGCCAACTGCCGGGGCATTTTCGAGCTTGGCCGCCCGCGCGAGATCGAGCAGCGGGATGTAAACCGGGTGATGGACCGCGCCTCCCGCGTGCAGCTTCAAGAGGACCGGATGGTCTTGCAGATGTTCCCACAGGATTTCGTGGTCGACGATCATCCCGGCCATTGCGATCCGCGGAACATGCTGGCATCGCGCCTGGAAGCCAATGTCCACCTCGTGACGGCCTCCATTCAGGAACACAACTGCCTGATTGGCGCAGTCAATCAGGCTCACATCGAGGTGGAGGACACGGTCTTCGAGCCGCTAGCCGCATGTTATGCGGCAGTGCTGCCGGAGGACCGGCGTGAAGGCATCGCATTAGCGGATATCGGGGCGCAGTCGACGGGTCTTGCGGTGTACTACGGCGATTCGCTGCAACTGGCGACAGGCCTGGCGATCTCCGGCGATCACTTCACGCGGGATGTCGCGCGCGGCCTGCACGTGAGTTTCGAGGACGCCGCGCTGGTGAAACAGGAATACGGATGCGCGCTGGCCGGCAGCACGGCGGAAAACAGCCTGATCGAAGTGCCCACGCCGGAAAACCGGGAGCGCCGTGAAGCGCCGCGCCGGCTGCTGAACGACATTCTGGAAGCACGCGCCGAGGAGCTGTTTGAGCACGTCAAGCGTGAGCTTGCCCGGGTCGGCATGGAACGGGCGCTGTTGGGCGGGATTGTGCTGACCGGCGGCGGCTCAAGACTGCCGGGGATGTGCGATATGGCCGAACGCGTTCTGGGCTGTCAGGCGCGGAACGCTATGGTGATCGGCATTCGAGACTGGATCGAAGATCTCGACGAGCTTGGCTGGGCCACGGCGGCAGGCCTGGCCATGTACGCGGGAAAACTGAAACTACAGGCGGACGTGGAGCGGCAGTCCCTGGGACTGCTTGGGCGAATTTTACGATAGCCGGCTCAAGGGCCGGTGCCGGAGAGGAGGCGATGTGGGCTTAGTGGACGGAAACATGGATACGTTGAAGTACGAGATGCAAGACGAAGGAGAAAAATGGGGAGCGCGCATTAAAGTAGTCGGCGTGGGCGGCGGCGGCTGCAATGCGGTGACCCGCATGGTCCACGAAGGACTCGAGGGCGTGGAGTTCTTCGCCATGAACACGGACAGGCAGGCGTTATCGGCCTGCGCGGTGCCGACAAAGCTTCAGATTGGCGCCAAGATGACCAGTGGCCTGGGGGCAGGCTCGAACCCGGAGGTCGGCCGTCAGGCGGCGCTTGAGAACACGGACCGCATCGTCGAGATTCTCCAAGGCGCCGACATGGTCTTCGTGACCGCGGGCCTTGGCGGAGGAACAGGCACAGGCGCCGCGCCCATTGTGGCCTCCCTCGCTAAGGAGCTGGGCGCTTTGACAGTGGCGGTCGTTACCAAGCCCTTCAGCTTCGAGGGTCCGCGCCGCATGCGACTCGCCGACCAGGGCCTGGGGCGGCTCGCTGAATCGGTTGATACGGTCATCGCGATTCCGAATGACCGGCTTCTCGCGCTTGTCCCCCGCGGCACGAGCTTCATTGAGGCTTTCAAGGTGGCCGACGATCTGTTGCGGCAGGCTGTCCAGGGTATCAGCGATATCATCACGACCCCGGGGCTCATTAACCGGGACTTCTCCGATATCAAGGCCACCATGCTCGGCATGGGCTACGCGATGATGGGAACGGCGATCGGCCGCGGAGAGAACGCCGCGGTCGAAGCGGCCCGGCAGGCGATCAGTTGCCCGCTCCTCGAGGATTCCAGGATCACGGGCTCGCGCGGCATTCTGATCAACATCACCGGATCCAGCCGCCTCGGCATTCACGAGGTAAGCGAAGCCTGCTCGATCATTCGCGAAGCGGCCGATTGCGACGAAGTACAGATCAACTTCGGCGTGATCCTCAACGAATCGATGGCGGACGCGGTCAAGATCACCGTGATTGCGACCGGCTTCCAGCCTGAGAACGCTCCCATCCCCGAAAGAAAGGCCGCTGCTGTGCCGGCGCTGGCGTCGCCCCCGCAGCCCCAGCCTGTTGCCGCAGAGGAACCTGAGCAGGTGAGTGAACCCCAGCCGGAACCGGAGCCTGTCATCGCGCGAGAGAGAGACGATTCGGCCTTCGATCCGGAAGACCTGGAAGTGCCGGCATACCTGCGCCAACGGCGCCTGCTGAACTGACATGCGGGCGGGCGGCAACGTTTGTCAGCCGCCCGCCTGATGCAATACCTGCTCGGCGTTCAGGGGGCCTTCCGGCGACTCCTCGTGCTTGAAGATGAGGAACAAATCTTTGCCTTCGGCCAGCAGCGTTCGCGCACGGGCGGCAATCGATGCCAGGTCATCAGGCGTGTAGCCTGGCTTGCGGAGGCGATAATACACGAAGCCCGCGGTAATCACCTCCGGCACTTCAAACTTCTCGGATTCCGCAACGCACAGGGAGATGCCGCGCTTCTCGAGCAGCCGGTAGACATCTTCATTCAGCCAGGATTCGTGCCGGAATTCGAAGGCATACCGCAGATCGCCGGGCAGGCTATCCAGAAACGAGCCCAGCAGATCGAGGTCGCAGCGCAGTTGCGGAGGAAGTTGAAACAGGACAGGGCCAAGCCGCCGCGCGGAGCGCAAAGGATCCACGCTCCGCAGAAAGAACGATGTTGCTTCGGAAGCATCTTTCAACCGCAGAATATGAGTGATCCGCTGGTTCGCCTTCACGGCGAACAGAAATCCGGGCTCGGTCATTTCCACCCACTTTTCCAGCGTGCCCGGCGCCGGATGCCTGCGGAATGTGTAATTAATCTCGACACAGTTCAGCCGCTGCGCATAATGCTGTAGGAACCGGCCTGTCGGAACCGATGCCGGATAGAATCCGGGTTTCCACTGCGGATAGGCGAAGCCGGACGTGCCGGCAAACAGTTGCGCCATGCGCTAACCATTATGCCTTGGAGCGCGCGTCTGGACTGTATTCCCTCTCATCGAAACGCAAAACGAAACGCATTTTCCGCGACACTGCGCAGTTCCGCTTCGCTGAAGCCGAATGCCTTGGCAGCAAGCTCGTATTCGGCAGATAGCGAGGTGCCGAAAATCCCCGGGTCGTCCGTATTCAGGGTAATGGGTACTCCGGCGTCGAAAAGGCGGCGGACGGGATGAGCAGCAAGATCCGGCACCGCTCCGGTCACAAGGTTGCTGGTAATTGAAATCTCCAGGGGAATGTTGTGATCGCGAAGATGCCGCAGCAGAACAGGATCCTCGATTGCGCGTATTCCGTGGCCGATGCGTTCGGCGCCGATCTCGAGAGCGGCCCACACCGATTCCGGACCTGTCGTTTCCCCGGCGTGCGCCGCCAGCCGCAGCCCAGACGCGCGCATTTCGCGGTAGATTTCGGCGAACCAGCCTGCCGGGCCGCGCGCTTCATCTCCGCCGATACTGAACGCCGCAACACCGTCAGTTCCATGATCCGCCGCGAATTCCGCGACGCGCTGCGCCGGCTCTACCCCGAACTGGCGGACCGCGTCCAGAATCCATCGGGTCTCAATTGGAAATTCTCTGGCTGCCGCTCGCACGGCCTCATATACCGCCCGAAGGTCCTGCCCTTTCCACAGAACGACTCCAGCCGAGAGCGTAATTTCTGCATACCGGATATTTTCACGCGTGCAGCTTTCAAGCAGCCTTCGCGTCACGAGCGCGTAGTCGTCTGGTGTGCGCAACCGCTCCACCACCCACTTGAACGTCTGAAGAAAGCCGGCGAAATCAGTACATTGGTAAATGGACCGGATCTCCTCAATTGCAAGGCCAGGCTCCAGCTCCTCTATCGTCTCAGGCGCGGCCGATCCTTCGAGGTGAACGTGTAGCTCGGCCTTGGGCCATGTACGAAAAGCTTCGGTCATGGTTGGGATAATCATAGGCTCGCATGACTGCTGAGGAAATAGAAGCAATCGTCGGGGGATATCACGGAGACTCTTTCCGGGTCCTGGGACCGCACGGTGCTCGCAAACGGGGAACACAGGCGCGCTGGGAGGTTCGAGCATTTCTGCCGCAGGCCAGGGCGGCAGCGGTCGTGCTCCCGGACGGAGCCGTGCCGATGACCCGCCAGCACCCGGAAGGCTTTTTCGTTGCGTCGCTGGCCGGAGAGATCTCCGCGTATCGCCTCCGCGCAGCCTCCGAAGACGGCGGCGAGACTGAGTTCGACGATCCGTACCGCTTTCCACCCCTGATCAGCGACTTCGATTTGCATCTTCACTCGGAGGGCACGCTTTACGAGGCGTACGAATCGATGGGGGCGCACGTGGTCGAAGTTCAGGGAGTTCGCGGCGTGCGCTTCGCAGTCTGGGCTCCTAACGCCGAGAACGTCACTGTAGCGGGCGATTTTAACGATTGGGACAGCCGGCGCCATCCAATGCGCCGCCGCAGCGGTGGAGTTTGGGAACTATTCCTTCCCGGCTTGGGCGAGGGCGCGATTTATAAGTACAACGTGCGCTCACGGTATTACGGCCATCGCCAGCTTAAGGCTGACCCTTACGGCTTTCAATGCGAAACGCCGCCGAAATCCGCCTCGATTGTCGTCGATCTGAACCAGTACGAGTGGCGGGACGACGCCTGGCTGAAGCGCCGCGCCGAGACAAACTGGTTGAAGGCGGCCGTCTCGATCTACGAAGTTCACCTTGGATCCTGGCTGCGCGGCCCGCAGGGCCAGCCGCTCACCTATCGCGAAATGGCGTGCAATCTGGTCGAGTATGCAAAACGCATGAACTACACGCATCTGGAGCTGCTGCCTGTTATGGAGCATCCCTTCTCCGGATCGTGGGGCTACCAGGTGATCAACTACTTCGCCCCCACTGCGCGTTTCGGTCCTCCGCAGGACTTCATGTACTTCGTGGACCGTTGTCACCAGGAAGGCATCGGCGTCATTGTCGACTGGGTTCCCGGGCACTTTCCGAAAGATGCGCACGGCCTGGCATATTTCGATGGAACAGCCCTGTATGAGCACGCCGATCCTCGCCAGGGCGAGCATCGCGACTGGGGCACTCTCATTTTCAACTACGGCCGCAACGAAGTGCGTGCGTTCCTGATTGCCAATGCCCTGTTCTGGCTGAAGAAATATCACATCGACGGCTTGCGCGTGGACGCCGTGGCCTCGATGCTCTATCTCGACTATTCCCGGCGGCCCGGAGAATGGGTACCCAATCAGTATGGCGGCAACGAAAACCTGGAAGCCATCGACTTTCTACGCCGGTTCAACGAGCTGGCTCACCAGGTTCCCGGCGCGATCACGATCGCGGAAGAATCCACCTCGTTCGCCGGCGTTTCCCGACCGGTGTATCTCAATGGGCTGGGCTTCACGATGAAATGGAACATGGGCTGGATGCACGACATGCTCGCCTACTTCGGTCAAGACCCGATTTTCCGCAAGTATCATCATCAAAACATCACCTTCAGCCTGATGTATGCGTTCACCGAGAATTTCGTGCTGCCCATTTCGCATGACGAGGTGGTTCATGGGAAGCGCTCGCTTCTCCGCAAGATGCCGGGAGACAACTGGCAGCGCTTCGCCAACGTTCGCGCTTTCCTTGCCTATATGTATGCGCATCCCGGCAAGAAGCTGCTCTTCATGGGACAGGAAATTGGCCAGCCGGAGGAGTGGAGCCATGACTCATCGGTCCGTTGGGAGCTTCTGAACTACGACGAGCACCGCAAGTTACAGCATTTCGTCCGCGAGCTGAACCGTTTCTACCGCGAAAATACTTCGCTCTATGAAGTAGACTTCCACTATTCCGGCTTCGAGTGGGTGGATTTCCGCGACGTGGAGTCCTCAGTGATCTCGTTCATCCGGCGCGCGGAAGATCCGGCCGACTATCTTTTCTTCTGCTGTAATTTCACGCCGGTTGTGCGGGAGAACTACGACCTGGGAGTGCCGGACGGAGGGTATTTTCGCGAAGTGCTCAACACGGACGCAGAGGCCTTCGGGGGCAGCGGCGTAACCAACGCGGACCTGATTGCTGCAAAACCTGTTCCACGGCATGGCCGGCCTTTCAGCGTGACGGTTACGCTCCCGCCCCTTGCCGCTATAGTGCTTCGGAGAGTGTGAAATGGCGGAACGGTTCGATGCGATCGTGATCGGTGGAGGTCACAACGGCCTGGTGGCAGCGGCCTACCTGGCTCGGGCTCGCCGGAAGGTCCTGCTGCTGGAACGGCGTGACTTGCTCGGCGGCTGCGCGGTCACCGAAGAAGTATGGCCGGGATTTCGCGTTTCCACTGCGGCCTACCTTGCGAGCCTGCTCCAGGATCGCATTGTCCACGATCTCGAACTGGAGCGCTTCGGCTATCATGTCGACGCCAAGGACCCGGCCTTCTTTTCACCGTTTCCCGATGGCCGGTACCTGTTCATGTGGCAGGACCGCACGCGCACGCTCGAAGAGATCGCCAAATTTTCGCGACGAGATGCCGAAGCCTACGTAGACTACGAGGACCAGCTCGAGCGGCTTTCCCGATTCGTCGAATCCCTGCTGCTGACGACCCCGCCCGGACTGCCGCCATCCGGACCATCCGACCTGCTGGAGTACCTGAAATTGGGTGCGCGGCTGATGAAACTGGACCGCAAAGATCTCGTAGCGATGGTCAAAATTTTCACCGAGAGCGCCGCCGATTACCTCGATGAGTGGTTCGAGTCTCCGGAGCTCAAAGTCACGCTTGCGACGGACGCAGTAATCGGCGCGAATGGAGGCCCTCGCTCGCCCGGCTCGGCTTATATCCTGTTGCATCACTGCATGGGCAACGTCGGGGGCAAGCGCGGGCTGTGGGGATTTGTGCGCGGCGGAATGGGAGCCGTTTCCGATGCCATTGCAGCATCGGCTCGAAGCCACGGAGCAATCATCCGCACCGGCGCTGCCGTCGAACGCATTCTGGTGCATGACGGCCGCGTGCGTGGCGTCGTGTTGGAAGGCGGCGAAGAGATCTATGCCCGGCAGGTAGCTTCGAACGCTGATCCGCACGTCACCTTTCTTCGCCTGCTCGATGCCAGCCAGCTTGACCCGGAGTTTGCCGCTTCCATACGGCGCTTCCGCACCGAGGGCACATCCTGCAAGATCAATCTTGCGCTTTCCGGTCTGCCCGAGTTTCGCGCGTTGCCCGGTGCGCCGGGTCCGCAGCATCGCGCTACGATGCATATCTGCCCGGATGTGGAGTATGTCGAGCGCGCATGGGATGACGCCAAGTATGGCCGGCCCTCCCGGAGTCCTCTGCTAGAGCTCACGATTCCCACGATGTACGATCCATCCCTGGCCCCTCCCGGGCGGCACATCATGGGCATCTTCTTGCAGTACGCGCCCTATACATTGCGCGAAGGAAGCTGGAACGAATTGCGCGAGCCGTTTGCCGACCGCGTCATCGACGTGATCGCCGAGTACGCGCCGAATATTCGGGAGATCATCACGGACCGGCAGGTGCTTACGCCGCTTGATCTGGAGAGGCGTTTCGGGATCACGAGCGGCAATATTTTCCACGGCGAGATGAGTCTCGACCAGCTTTTCTGGCTGCGGCCCGCAGCCGGATGGGCGCAATACCGGACACCTGTTGAGGGCCTTTACTTATGCGGCTCCGGCGCGCATCCGGGCGGCGGCGTGATGGGTGCGCCGGGCTATAACGCCGCGCGGGAAATGCTGAAGTGGCGTTTCTGACCTACTCCTCTCGCAGCGCGTTCATGGGATCGACTTGCGCGGCGCGGCCCGCGGGGAACCATGCCGCAACAAGCGCGGGCGCCAGGAGAACCGTACTCGGGCGCCGGTTAGGGTGGCGGGGTCGTTCGGCCCGATGCCGAACAGCAGCGTCGAGAGCACACGGCGCACGGCGATGCAGCCGAGGGCGCCAAAGACTACTCCTATTCCGGCGAGCGCGAGGCCCGGATGGATCGCAGTCCGCACGACCAGATTGCCCCCGTTCAGGGGATGTCGCCGGCCACGCCCACAATCGTGAGCCAGTGCTCCTTCGGACTGAAGGAATCGAACCAGATCCGCTGGCCGATCGGATCGTGGCCGGGGAAATAGACGCGCGCCATCTCGGCGCTGATTATGGCGGCCGGCTCGCTGTTCCCGGTGTCTTGATCGGTGAAGTCCCGCCCGCGAAGCAGCGGGATCCTGAGGGCCTTCAGGTAACCGGGGCTGATCACGGAATAGATTGCGCTGGCATTGCGAGTCTCGGCGCGCCGGCCCTCGATCGAGAAGTGGCCGTCGGGGCCGCCCTCGATAGGCAGGCTGCGGGTGATACCAGCCGCCTCCACACCGGGAATCGCGTGTACTCGCGCGAGCAGGTCGCGGTACTTCGGAACGAGGTTCTCTGTGCTCCCGTTCTCGAATTGAGTGCTTACGGTCAGCACGTGATCGGAGCGGAAGCCCGGGTCCACCGAGCGCAGGTTCCAAAAGCTCCGTGCAAGCAGCCCGGGGCCTGCGATCAGCACGAGCGAGAGGCAGGCTTCGCAAACAACGAGCGCCGCCTGCATGCGCCGCGAGCGCCGGCCGGCGGTGGCGAAGCGTGATCCGGCTTTAAGGGTCTCGTTCACATTCATGCTCGAAGCGCGCCAGGCCGGGAGTAAGCCGAACAGAATCCCGGCTGCGGCGGAAACGGCCAGCGCGAAGGCGAGCACGCCGGCGTCCATGTGAATCTCACTGGCCCGCGGCATCTCGGCTGGGAGCAACACGTGCAGCAGATCCATTGACCAGGCAGCCAGAAGCAGACCGCCAGCGCCGCCGGCCATAGCGAGAAGCAGGCTTTCCGCGAGCATCTGCCGAATGAGATGGCCGCGGCTGGCGCCGAACGCGGTGCGCACAGCCAGTTCGCGGGCGCGTGCCGTGACGCGCACCAGGAGCAGGTTTGCGACATTCACGCAAACGATCAGGAGCACAAAGCCGACCGCGCCAAAGAGCATGAGCAGCGGTGCGCGGACCTGGCCGACAATGTAGGAGTCGAGCGAAACGACGAAGGCATCTTTCCCTTGAAACGGCGATGGGTACTGCTGCTTAATACGGCGCTCGATGGCGCTGATATCCGCTTGGGCGCGCTCTATCGGGATCCCGGGCTTGAGGCGCCCGATAGCACGCCAGTTATGCGCGGTGCGAATGTTGATGCCCGGATCGCCGAAAACAGTCCCAGGCATCCAGAGCTCGGCCTTTTCCGGGTAGCTGAAGCCGGGTGGCATGATCCCGATCACCGTGGCCGTCATACCGGCGAGGCGGATGCTCCGTCCGATGACGTTGGGAGCTCCGCCGAAGGCCCGCTGCCAGAGACCATGCCCGAGCACTACGACCGGCGGACCACCGACTACCTGCTCCTCCAGTGAGAACGTTCGGCCCAGCGCCGCGTCCACGCCAAGAACGCGGAAGAAGTCGCCGGTGACTGCCGCGACATAACTGCTTTGCGGAATATCGCCGCCCGCAACCACCGCCGGGCCTTCCTCGTAAGCCGCCATGATCGAGAAGGTGCGATTCTGGTCGCGCCAGTCGAGGAAATTCTGGTATCCGACATGCATCGGCCAGCCGGCCTCGTTAACCTCGGCCAGCCAGGCGAGACGGCTTGGATCGGCATAGGGCAAAGGGCTAAGCAGCACAGGCTTAACCACACTGAAGAGCGCGGTGCTAGCGCCCACGCCGAGTGCGACGGTGGCCACGGAAATTGCCGTGAGACTCGGGACGCGGAGCAAGGAAAGGGCGCCGCGGCGGATTTCGTGCAGCAGCATGAGACCGGCAAGGGCAAACGAATTGCCATTGAAACTCCTTACGAACACAGACGTCTGGCCCTTCGAAGTGTGCGGTCTTGGGATGATCCGTCCGTTATCGGGCAGGGCTTGGCGGCGGAATAAAATATACCGGCAGGAGGATTATGCTTGGGAGGCAGATGCGATGAGAATAACCATATTCGCGCTCGTCTGTTTATCTACCGCGTATGCCGACGACATGGGTGTGCTCCGGAAAGTATCCGAGAATAAGTTCGCTCCTACTCCGGGGCTGCCCTCGTGTATACCCGGTGCGGTGCAAAGCGGAGACCCTTCCAAGGGTCCGTCCGTGATACTGTTCAAGGCCAGCGCGGGGTGCCTGATCCCCTGGCATTGGCACACCCCAACCGAACAGATAATGCTCGTGAGCGGCTCAGCGAAAGTGGAAATGAAGGATGGCGGACGCACTGCGACACTCGGTCCGGGCGGTTTCGCCTTGATGCCCAGCAAGCATGTACATCAGTTCACCTGCATTTCAGCCTGCACGGGTTTCGTCCATTCCGATGCTAAGTTCGACATCCACTACGTGGACCCGAACGGGAACGAGATTCCGCCAGAAGCCGCCCTAGCGAGGAAGAGGAAGTCGTAGCACACGACGCACGGACGGGGCGCTACTTCGTTCGGCTCAGTCCGAGCGCGCGAATGCGCTTGTGTAGATTGGTACGCTCCATACCCAAAGCGCGCGCGGCTCCCGAGACGTTCCAGTTGGCTTCTTCGAGCGCCCGCAGAATGTGCTCTCGTTCCGCGGATTCCCGCGCTGCCTGCACGCTCGAGCGTGGACCCGGGTCGCGCTGCACTCGCACCTCCACAGGAACCGCTTCCCGCGTCAACCTGTCTCCGGAAGTCAGGATCGCCATTCGCTCGATCACATTTCGCAGCTCCCGCGCGTTGCCAGGCCACGGGTACGACTCCAAGATCGGATAAACCGCCGGGTCCAGCGTCTTCGGCTTGAAATTGTTGCGCGCGCAAAAATCTTCCAGAAAATACTCCGCCAGCGCCCGGATGTCCTGCAGCCGCTCCCGCAACGCGGGAACCCGGATCGGAACCACGCTCAGCCGATAATAGAGATCCTCGCGAAACTTGCCTTGCGAGACCATGGCAACGAGGTCGCAATTCGTGGCAGAGACTACGCGCACCGCCACCCGGATGGTCTGCTCGCCACCCACCCGGTGAAACTCCCCTTCCTGTAAAACGCGCAGCAGCTTGGCCTGCGAAGCTGAGTGCAGGTCTCCCACTTCGTCCAGAAAAATGGTCCCGCCGTCCGCTAGGTCGAACTTGCCCCGGCGCGCCGTGGCCGCTCCGGTAAATGCGCCTTTCTCGTGCCCGAACAGTTCACTTTCAATCAGCTCGGTCGGAATCGCGGCACAGTTCACTTTGATGAAAGGTCCGGACGCAAACGGGCTGAGCTGATGAATGTGAGCGGCCAGGAGTTCCTTCCCAGTGCCGGATTCCCCAATCAGCAGCACCCGCGCGTCGGAGCGGGCCGCCATGGTGGCCTGCTCGACGGCGCGGAGAAACGCGGGACTCGAGCCGATCATCTTGGGCCCCGTGCCTACCAGCTCGCGCAGCCGTTCGTTTTCCCGCTGAAGGTTCGATTGCTCCAGCGCGTTCTTCAGCGCCACCAGCACCTTGTCGCGGCTTAGCGGCTTCTCCAGGAAATCAAAAGCGCCGGAGCGCGTGGCGTCCACCGCGTCGGAGATGGTGCCGTGCCCCGAAATCATAATTGCGGGCGCCACGCTGCCGCGCTGCCTCACCGATCGCAGCAGGTCAATGCCGCTTCCGTCCGGCAGCCGCACATCGAACAGGAAGGCATCGGCGCGGACCACGTCCGGGTGCGCCAGGAACTCAGTCCGCGAGCCGCATAGCGAGACCGCATATCCCTCCCGCTCCAGAATCAACCGGAGCGAGCGGCCTATGTTTTCCTCGTCATCCACGATCAGGACGCGTTTCGACGCCATTAGCTACAACGGGCAGCAGCACGCGAAACGCTGCGCCGCCCAGCTCTCCTTTCACCGGAACAATATCGCCGCCCGAGGCCAGCGCGCTTTTGCGGGCGATCGAAAGACCCAAGCCCATTCCGCCTTTCTTGAATGAAATTGTGGGCTGAAACAGCGACCGGCGCGCCTGCTCGCTCAAGCCCGGTCCGGAGTCGTGGACTTCGATGATCACTCTTGCCTCATCGGCTGAGGTCAAACCTAAGATGCGGCCGCCCTCGCCCGCCGCCTCGGCCGCATTCTCCAGCAGGTTCGTCAGGATCCCTCTCACCAGGTCGGGATCGGCCACCGCCTTCGGCCGCTCCTCGGTCAGCCGTAAGCTGTAGGCAATCTCGGGATGCGCCGTCTTCAGGAACGCAATCCGCTCTTCCACCACGGCGTTTACGTCGATCTGCATGGGATTGACCGGCGGTTCCGCGGCAAACCGTGAGAACGCCTGGACGCGCCGCTCCAGGCTCTCCACTTCTTCAACGACGATCTGCGCCGCCTGCTCCATGAAAGACCGGTCCGCCTCCGCGTGGCGCGCCATCATTTCCTCCACGGTCAGCCGGATGGGAGTCAGCGAATTTTTCACCTCATGCGCCATCTTGCGGGCCAACGTCTGCCAGCTCGCAAGCTGGGTCAGGTAAACCAGGCGCTTGGTGCTCTGCTCGAGCTGGCCGGCCATGTAATTGAATGCCTGCATGGCCCGCCCCACCTCGTCGTTCCGTTTTGGTTCAGGAAGGCGCGTGCCCAAGTCTCCTGCCGCCAACCGCGAAAGCCCTTCAGTGAGCTGGCCGATTGGGCGGCTGATTCGGTGCGAAAGATAAACCACGAGGGCCAGCGACAGCAGCCAGATCGCTGCCGCCAGAACCACGAACAGCTTGGTGATGCCTCGCCTCATGTCATGCGTCTGATGCAACTCGACCAGCGCCCGGGCCCGCCTGTACTGGCGTGAAATGTCATCCATCCTGACGCCGACATCTGTCGAATAACTCCAGATCTCGCTGCCGTGCTTCACCAGGTACTCCAGGCGCGCCCCCTGGCCGGAGGGAACGCAGCGCTCCGCCTCCCCACTTGCGGCAAACTCGGCTGCTTCCGCCGGCCAGCCGCTCCGCTCCGCCGCCGCATACCGCGTGGGCTCCAGCTTGCCATGGCGGATGTCGTTTTTCAGGTCTGCGCAAGCCCTTTCATACAGCTCGCGGCCCGTCTTTTTTAAGGATTTCGAGATTTCGTCGAGTTCACTGATCGAATCGTAGCTAAAGCTCTGCTCCAGCAGCGACGCTGTCACGAACAGAGTGACGCCGAGCGGCGCCAGCGTCGCGGCCAGGAAAGCGAGGATGAGCCTGTTGCGTAGCCGGTTCACCCGTTTCGATTGGACCTGCCGGAGATCCGCCGCAGTGCGGAGAGGCGCAGCGGACCGGCGTCAAGTCTCCAGTGCGGCTGCTGCGGTCCGGGCTGGCGGCTGAATAGCTCAATCAGACGCGCCAGATTGATTCCGGCGTCGCCCACCACCCCAGCCTCTTCCCTGGGATCGGCGGCGCGCAGCTCGAACCGCAGCCAGAAGTCCCGGTCCCGCATCAAACCCGACGAGCTGATGGCCATGTTTTCCAGGCACCAGCTCTCCGCCGCCGGCGCGGTCAGATAAGAAGCTGAACGTGCTTCCCCGCCTAAACGCGTGACCGAGAACCGCTCCTCCCAGATATCCAGGCTCACAGCAAATCGGTCTGGCGCTCGCCGCATCACTGTCGTAAAACGGTCGGCAAACAGCGTCAGCTGAGACAAATAAAGGACCGTAGCGCCATCTTTCAACCGCTCCAGCGGCTTTCCACTCAGAAAATGCAATTGAGGCGCCGCCACATGCAGATCGTCGCCGTCCCAGCTTACGAAAAGCTTGCCTTCCCCGTGAGCGGGAGACACAAATACCCCCACACCGGCCAGCAGCCAGCTCCTGCGGCTAAGCTTTTCGTCCCGCGCTGTGCGCGCCATCTAATAATTCATGGCTACCATGAAAACCGGATCAATGCGACCCTCTCGGACCGGGAACGCCACTAACGCCGAAAATACACCTAGACGCACGCCCAAGCCCGACGAATGGCGGAGTCTTGCCGTCTGACCCGGATCCCAGACAGCTCCGGTGTCATAGAAAACCTCCAGCAACCGATAGCGGTATTCGAGGCTGTTATGAGCGGCACGGCTGCCTCCCAGAGGATCCAGATCGAACTTGTTCCAGCCTCGCAGCGTCGAGCTATTCCCGAGCGCGAACCGCTCGAACAGAGGAGCGCGGCCAGTGATCAAGCCGGCTGTCAAATCGTCGGTCACCATGTGCCGGCCGCGCGAGACCCTGTATCGCAGGCTCCAGTGATGTCGGACATACGCGTAATCGCTGTTCAGAAGTCTGGTGGCCGCGCGCAGGCTGTAACCTGCGTCCAAATCGTGTTGATTACCCGAATCCTCCAAAACCCGATGGTAGCGCAGAGTTGTAACCAGCGAGTTGGCGGCTTGGGTTCGCGCGGCCGGAACCTGGGTTTGAAAACTTTGGAAAGAAGCCCCGAAACTGAGAGAGAGAGGGCGGGCTAATACCACCGTCGCGGCCGGTTCCAGGTTCTGCCTGTCGCGATAAATGCCCGGCGTCCGGTCGCCGGCAGATGCCTGAGCCATCTGCGTCGCCTGGTTCCACTGCACGTGATAGCTCTCGATCAAAAATCGAAAGCCCAAGCGATCGGTTCCAACTCGCTTGTTCGTATAACGGGCACGAACGCCGGTGTAGCGTTCCGCCAGCTCGTCTCCGTCACTCACGAACCCGAGAGTAAAGGCGTGAGCCCCAACGGTCGCGGTGCCCTCCACAACGCCGTTCAGCCCTTCATTTGAGTGGTAAAGGACTCTGGGAACGGATAGATCGAAGCGTGCAAGCCTGTTCTTTACTTCGAACACGACCCGCACATGATCCGGGCGGGTACCGCGCAGGATCCGGTGAGTCACGGTCCGGACATGCAGCTCACTGGCGATCCTTTTTGATAATTCATCCAGAAGCCCCGGGTTCAGATATTCGCCCACCAGGCTCGTCATCTGCTCGCGAAGCCCGGAGCTGATCTTCGACTCGCTCTCGCCGGTGAGTTCCACGCTCTCGACTCGGTATCGTGCGTTGACATTGATCTCCGAATATTGCGGCGTACCGGCGAGGAGGAGACTGCCCCAAAACAGACAGCTCCAGCGGGCGAGATTCATGTTGGCCGTTTGTGCAGCTCAACTGCCAATTGCAAGTTGCTTATGATGAGGAAGTTATAGGAATAAAGCCTGTGACGGCCATTCACAGGTGTGTAGGTCAATAGTGGCGACCGCCGGGGATCGCCGGAATCAAAGCGCCTTGGCGAGCTCTGCAGCAAATGCGCTCTTAGGAGCTTGGTCCTTCGCCCGCTTCGGTCTCCGATCCGGGCGCTGTGTGCGGTTCGCCTGGTTCTTTGCATCCTTGCCTTTACCCGAAGGTTGTGCCGGGTTGGCGCGGAGCAATCGGTCTTCCAATGGTGCGCGATCGAAACGCCGGATGATCGCCTGCATCTCGTCCGGCGTGGGAGCTTCCACGAACGCGAAGCCTTTCGATTCCTGCGTCTCGTGGTTGCGGATGACCTTGACCGAGTCCGCGACCAAGTTCTCTGCCGCCAGCCACGATTTGATGTCGTCAGCGGTCACCCATGTCGGAAGGTTTCCCAGAAAGACAGTAAAACTCATTCAGTAATTAGCTATTCTCCTTGATTGGATTTGTGGCACTTCAAAGGGAGGATCTCTGCCACATCGATGGTATCAGACTATCTCACACGATGCAAACGGATTTACGCCCTCCAGGCACCCATCCATTTGATGCGCAATGCGGAACAAAAGATCCGTGCGGCTGTCATCCAGCCCTTGCGCGCCGCGGTGCCGGATCGGATAGAATGTCACCGATCCAAACAGGCGCGCAATTCCGCTAAAATGAGGAGTCTGCCACGAAACCGCCGAGCGTGACTGCAATCTACCCAGGTTCTTTCGACCCCATCACGAATGGCCACCTGGATCTGATCGAGCGCGGCTCGCAGTTGTTTGACCGGCTGATCGTCTCCATCTTGCGCAATGAGACCAAACAGCCGCTGTTCTCGGTGCCGGAGCGCATGGAAATGCTTCGGGACGTGGTCAAGGTTTATGCCAACGTGGAAGTCGATTCCTTCGATGGCCTCCTGGTGGATTATGCAGTCCGAAAAAGCGCGACCGTGCTCTTGCGCGGCATCCGCGCCATCTCGGACTACGAATATGAATTGCAGATGGCGCTCATGAACCGGCGGCTGCGTCCCGAACTGGAGACCGTTTTTCTGATGGCTGGGGAGGCCTATTCCTTCATCAGCTCGCGCCTCGTGAAAGAGGTGATCGGGTTGGGAGGAAATATCGCAGGATTGGTGCCGCCCTCAGTCGAGGAGCGGCTTCGCACCCGGTTTTCAACAGCCAACTCAAACAAGGGCGGATAAGGATAAACAGATGGCAGTCCAAACGAAAATGGAAATCGCGGAACGGATCTCGTCGATCAGCGTGTCTTCGACAATGAAGGTGGCAGCCGATGCCGAAAAGTTGCGCTCCCAGGGTGTGGACGTAGTCGATTTCGGCGCCGGCGAACCGGATTTTCCTACGCCGGAAAACATCAAGCAGGCCGCGATTCGAGCGCTCGAGCAGAATTTCACAAAGTACACCGCCGCGGGCGGCACCCAGGAGCTGAAGGAGGCCGTTTGCGAGCGCCATGCCAAGGATTTCGGGACAGCCTACAAGCCTTTCGAGTGCCTGATCACGGTCGGAGGCAAGCACGTCATCTTCAACTTGGTACAGGCGCTGGTGAACCCCGGCGACGAGGTCGTGATCCCTGTTCCCTATTGGGTCACGTACAAAGACGTAGTCAATTACGCGGGCGGCCGCTGCGTCTTCGTCGACACCGACGAGCAAAAGGGGTTCACTCTGACTGCGGATATGATCGAGCCCCATTTGGGGCCGCGCACCCGGATGGTGATCATCAACTCACCGTCGAATCCTAGTGGCGCCGTGCTCGATACCGGAGAGTTTGAGAAGATCTTTGCGCTGACCTCTTCTCGGGGCATCTATCTACTTACAGACGAGTGCTACTGCCATTTTCTGTATGAGGGGAAGCCGTTTTCGGTGGCCTCGCTCCCGGGCGCGAAAGACACCGTGCTCGTCGCCGGCTCGCTTTCGAAGACGTACGCAATGACCGGGTGGCGGATC
>Ga0070741_10006421_pt1 | contig 25267 bp, 20 predicted proteins | sample Coa_R1_4_FD_66440 | JGI IMG/M metagenome (GOLD analysis project Ga0070741, IMG submission 66440) | Surface soil microbial communities from Centralia Pennsylvania, which are recovering from an underground coalmine fire - Coalmine... | ecosystem: Environmental > Terrestrial > Soil > Unclassified ... | reverse complement strand
GTTCCCCGGTGGTGATCCCGCCCTCGAGGCCCCCGGCGTGGTTGGTCGGGCGGCGGAACCCGCCGCGCGGGTCGCCGGCCAGGGGCGGGGCCGGACCGCCCGGCGGGCCGCCCGGCGGGGCCGCGCCCTCGATGGGATCGTGCACCCGCGACCCCGGCCGCCGCGCGGCCTCGACGCCGAGCCCGATTTCGACCCCCTTCACCGCCGGGATCGCCATCAGCATGCCGGCCAGGCGCCCGTCGAGCTTTCGGTCCCAGCTCACGTGGCTCCCAAGCCCGACCACGACCCCGCGGGCCACGACCTCGACCTCGCCCCCCAGAGTGTCGCCGTCCTTCTTGGCCTGATCGATCCGCCGGATGATCTCGGGCTCGACGGCGCGGTTGAGCACCCGCACCTCGGACCGGTCGGCGGCCTCGTTGAGCGGCACCGGGAGCTCGGCCGGCGGCCGGGCCGGGATCCCGCCGAGCGAGACCACGTGGCTTCCGATCTCGACGCCGAACTCGTCGAGCAGCCGCCGGGCGAGGGCGCCGGCCGCGACCCGCGCCGCGGTCTCCCGCGCGCTGGCCCGCTCCAGGATGTCCCGCGCGTCGAGCCGATCGTACTTGAGCACCCCGGCGAGATCGGCGTGACCCGGGCGCGGGCGGGTGACCCGGCGCCGGCGGAGCTCGCCCGGGGTGCCCTCCGGGTCCATCACGTCCCGCCAGTTTTCCCAGTCGCGGTTGTGGATCGCCAGGGCGACCGGCGAGCCCAGGGTCTCGCCGGCCCGGACCCCGGAGAGCCACTCCACCCGGTCGCGCTCGATCTTCATGCGGGCGCCGCGGCCGTAGCCCTGCATCCGGCGGGCGAGGTCGCGGTCCACCCACTCGGCGGTGACCGGGAGGCCGGCCGGCAGCCCCTCGACGATCACCACCAGCGCCTTGCCGTGGGACTCGCCCGCGGTGGCGAAGCGGAGATGCAGCGGAACCCCCTGGGGCGGTGAACCGTGAACGGTAAACGGAGAGCGGGGGGAGCGTAAGCGGTAAGCAGTCAGCGGTAAGCGGTGAGCGGGAGTCGAAAGGCCGGGCGCCGACCTGCGGGCCCCGCTCACCGCTTACCGCTCACCGCTCACCGCCGTCTTCGCGCTCACCGCTCAGCGCTGACCGCTCCCCGCCTAGCTGCTGCTTCCGTCCTCCACCACCCGCGGGGTGACCAGGATCATGAGGTCGCGCCGGCGCTCGTTGTTCGAGGTCGTGCTGAACAGGCCGCCCACGATCGGGAGCTGCGAGAGCAGCGGGATCCCGGAGCGGGTCCGGTTCACCTCGGTGATGGTGAGCCCGCCGATCACCGCGGTCTCGCCGTCGTTCACCAGCATCTGGTTCTCGGTCGTCTGCTTGGTGAAGTTGAAGCCGAACTGCGAGGCCGGCAGGTCCTGCACCGACGACCGCTCGGTGCGCACCTGCATCAGGATCTGGCCGCTGTTGGTGACGTGGGGCGTCACCGTGAGCCGGATGCCGGTCTCCTTGAACTGCACCTGCTGCACCGCCACCGCCGACCCCTGCTGGGGCGGCGCGCCGGGGACCGGGGTCTCCTCGCCGACCAGGATGTCGGCCTTCCGGTTGTCCAGCGTGCTGATGGTGGGCTCCGCCTGGATGTCGGCGAGCTGGTTCTGCTGGAGCGCGCTCAGGAACGCGGTGACCGTGTTCCCGCCCAGGACGGTCGAGAAGACCAGGCTCAGCGCGGCGTCCTGCACCCGGCCGTTGGCGTTCCCGATGAGCGAGAGCGTGTTGCCGCCCAGATCCACGAAGCCGCTCGAGTTCTCTCCCGGGGCGCCGGGGAAGGGCACGCTGGTGGACGGGAAGCTCCGCTGCACCAGGGTGTTGAAGCCCTGGGTGGCGCTGCTCAGGTCGTAGCGCAGGCCCAGCCGCTCGATGTCGGTGCGATCCACCAGGATGATCTTCGCCTTGATCAGGATCTGGGGGGTCTTCCGGTCCAGGTTCTGCACGAAGCGCGCGATCTCGTCGATCCGGCTCCGCGTGTCGGTCACGATGAGGCTGCTCGACGCTGAGTCGGCCACCACCCGGCCGCGCCCCTTGGTGAGGAGCGTCTCGACCGACTTGGTGATCTGGCCCAGCGGGGTGTAGTTGATCGGCACCTGCCGGGACTCGAGCGGCTCGAGCGAATCGAGCGCCGCGAGCGCCTGCGGCGAGTCCACCCGGATGATGCCGCCCGCCATCTCGGTGGCGGAGAGGCCCTGGGTCGCGAGGATCGCCTGGAAGGCCTGGTCCCACGGCTGGTTCTTGATCTCCGCCGTCACCTCGCCCTTGATGTCCTTGCCCAGGATGATGGTCCGCCCGCTGAACGCGGCGAAGCCCGCCACCACGTCGGCGATGCTGGCCTTGTCCCAGGTCACGGTGATCCGCGGCTGCTGGGCGCGGTCCCGGAGGAGGGGCGCCGCCGGAGGGAGCTGCACCTCGGGGGCCCGGGCGGCCCGGGCGGATCCGCCCCGGGACGACCAGGCCAGGAAGGGGTCGTCGGCCCCGAACGAGACCCGGACCGCGTCGGCGGTGCGGATCAGGTTGTAGTCCTTCGCCCCGTCGAGCTGGAGCACGATGCGGACGACGTCGGGGCGGTACTGGGAGTAGCGCAGGTTCACCACGCCGCCGCGGTTCACCCCGTCGTACCGGGCGCCCACGGCGCTCAGCTTGGCCCCGAGCAGATCGATCACCAGCCGGTCGGGGTTCTGGAGGACGAAGTCCCGCACCTCGACCGCGCCGCGCAGGGTGATGACGACCTCGGCCCGGCCGGGCGACGGCTGGACGCTCACGCCGGTCACCTCTCCGGAGCCGGGGCCGCCCTCGGCGCGGGCCGGGGAGGCGGCGCCGACCAGGGCGGCGGCCAGAAGCCAACGATGGAAGGGCATCATGGCGTGAGGTCCTCCTGCTTGCGCAGCGAGAGAGTTTCCTGCCGTTCGTAGCCGAAGTCCTGAATCGCGAACACCACGTCCTTGGCCCCGATCCGGGCCACCCGGAGCCGCCCGATCTGGTCGCCCGGGCGGAGCTTGTAGCGCTTGCCGTTGGCCTTGTCGCGGAGCACCGCCACGCTGTTGCCGGAGTAGCGGAGGTCCTGGTAGATCGCCACCAGCAGGAGGTCGGAGAGCTCCGGCCCCACGTTTGCGGTCTTGATCAGCGACACGAAGGGGTCGCGGGGCGCCCCGGAGTAGGTGAAGGTCTCCCGGAGGAGGCTCGTCTCGGCGCTCCCGAGCGAGTCGGCCGAGGGCGTGTCCTCGGGCCGTGCGGCCGCGGGCTTGGTCGCGCCGGGGTTTGCCGGAGCGGCCTTCCCGGGAGCCGTCTTCGCGGGAGCGGGCTTCGCGGGCGGGGCCTTCGCCGGCTTCGCCGCGGCTGGCGGGCCGGCCTTGGCCTTCGGTTTGGCCCCGCTGTCGGCTCGGCTCTGGACCACGCTCAGGTCGGCGGCGGGGGCGGCGGGGCTCTGGGCCCCGGCCGGCCGGGCGCTCAAGAAGACCAGGGCCGCGAGCGCCCCGACGAGCCCCAGGTTAGGTCCCACCGGCGTGGCCCTCCGTCATCGGGGTGGCGGACTTCACGTAGGTGCGGATCTGGAGCTTCGCCTCGAGCAGCGCGCCGGTGGTGTCGCCCAGGGCCTTGGCCGCCGTCTGGTTCGCCGCGGCGAGCGACACGTCCTGGGGCACGATGATCCGCTGGAGGCTCGCGATGTCGGCCAGCCACTGGCCGATCTGATCGTAGTGGCCGATCACGGCCAGGTTGTAGCGGTAGGTGTCGAACGGCGCGGGGCCGGGCTCCACCGGGAGCGGCACCACCTGCGAGAGCGTGATCCCGCGGACCTTGCCGCGGGTCGAGATGTCGTCCAGCAGGTTGGGCACCTCGTTCCGCTCCGGCACCAGCCGGCGGAGCAGCGCCAGGCTCGCGCGGTGCGCCTCCAGGGTGCGCCTGAGGTCCTCCATGGTGCCCCGGGCCAGCTCCTTCTTGGCCTGCTGGTTCTCGGCCTCGAGCGTGGCGATCGTGTCCTTCACCGCCGCGACCTGGGCCCGCTGGGCCGCGAGCCCCGGGAAGCTCAGCGCCTCGACCCCCTCGTACCCGATATACCCCACCAGCGCGGCGAGCCCCACCACGCACACCGGCACCAGCTTCGCGTTGGAGAGCGCCATGCTCACCTCACCGACTGGCTGAGGGGAACGGTGCGGATGTAGGCCGAGTCGGCCTGGCGGAAGACCGCCCGGATCTGGAACGCCGTGATCGCCCGCTCGCTCTCCACCACCGTCTGGGCGGAGATCGGGGTCACCTCGCTCAGCCAGGGCGAGGCCTCGAGCTGCCGGAGGAACCGGGTGTAGGCCTGGATGTCCACGGTCCGGCCGGTGATCTGGAAGGTGAGCCCCTTGGGCCCGCTGTCGACCGGCTGCTTCTGCTTCTTGGGGTCGGCGCCGGGCGGGGGCGCGGGCGGGGCCGGCGGCGCCACCGGCGTCACGTCCACCAGCCAGGTGTAGGCCGGCAGCGCCTTGGTGATCTCGTCCAGCACGTGGGCCCAGACGTAGCGGTCGCCGTCCACGGTGCGGATGGTCTTGATCTGCGCGGCGATCGAGTCGCGGATGAGCTCCTGCTTGCGCTTCTGCTCCAGGAAGGTCTTGAAGCGCTTGTTCTCGGCCCGGACCTGCTCGAGCCGCGGCTCGAGCGCGGCGAGCTGCCGGACGTTATTGAGCCAGACGAAGCCGAGGAACCCGAGCACGAGGGCCCAGCTCACGGCGCCGGCCACGAGCCAGGGATCCTTGACCCGGGAGCCCAGCCCCTTCGCCCGCTGGACCAGGCCCGCGAACGGGTTGCCGACCCGCCTCCCGCGCTTCTTCTGTCCGGGGCGGAGGTTGACCAGGATCATGCGGCCTTCCGGAGCGCGAGACCGATCGGGAGCATGAGCAGGGGCGCCACCTCGTCCAGGTTGAGCGGGCTGAAGGCGTCCTCGGCCACCTGGATCCGCTGCAGCGGGTTGGCCGCCTGCACCGGCAGCTTGAGCCGGTCGCCGAGCACCTGGGTGAGCCGGGGGATCCGGGAGCCGCCGCCGGTCAGGAACAGGCGCGAGATCCCGCCGGCGGACCGGCTCGCGGTCTGGAGGAACGCCGCGGCCCGCTCGATCCCGACCGCCAGCTCCTCGCTTCGGCTCTCCAGGAAAGGCTGGAGCTCCTGGCCCGCCTCGCCGCCCTGGAGCACCCGATCGGCCTCCTCGGCCGAGAGCCCGCGCTCGCGCTGGAGGTCCTCCCGGAAGCGCCGGGTCCCCAGGCTGATGTCGCGGGTGAGGACCGGGATCCCGTCCTCCAGGATGTTCACGTTGGTGGTCTCGTGGCCGATGTTCACCAGCCCGACCACCCCGCTCATGGCATCGGGGTAGTTCACCTCGAACGCGTTGTGGAGCGCGAAGGCGTCCACGTCGACGATCCCGGCATCGAGCCCGACCTCGGAGAGGAGCGCCAGCTTGGTCTCGACCAGCTCCCGCTTGGCAGCCACCAGGAGCACGGTCATCTGGAGCCCCTCGCCCTCGGGGTCGAGGATCTGGAAGTCGAGCTCCACGTTGTCCATGTCGAACGGAACGTGCTGCTCGGCCTCCCAGCGGATCACCTCGCGGGCGTCCGCCTCCTTCATCCGGTCCATGGTGATCTTCTTGATGATCACGTCGCGGCCGCCCACGGCGGTGACGACATGCTTCGGCTTCTTGATGCCAGCGGTGGCGAAGAGCCCCTTGATGGCGTCCGCGACGAGGGCCGGGTCCATGACCTCGCCCTCCACGATCGCGTCGCTCACGACCGAGGTGAACGCGACCTTGGTCACCACGGGCTCGCCGGACCGGTGGGTGACGGCCACGAGCTTGATGAGCCCGCTGCCGATGTCGAGGCCCACGCTGGTCGAGTTCCGACCGAACAGTCCCATAGCTGCCCGATTCTGGTGGGGGTCAGGTGTGTCGCGACTCCGCCGTGCCGTCCGGACGTTCGGTTCCGGCGCGCGCCCGGCGGCACCACTCCCGCGCAGGCCGGATCGCGGGCGCGCAGCGCAGTCTTGCACCCGAGGTGCAACCCATGTGCCGCCGGGCGGGTGGGCCCGCAACTGGATGGGCGCCAAGGAGTTGAGAAGGGCGAACAGGGGGCCCCGAGGGGCCCCCTGCAGGCGGGTTCCTTCTCTTTCGCAACCCGTTTCTCGCAATGCATGGAGCGGGGTTGCTGGGGCCCCTAGAACATCTGGGTCCAGCCGCGTCCGGCCACGGGCTTGGCGACTGCCGCTTGCTGCAGCACCCAGTCGAGCGCGCACCGCGAGTAGGCCACCGTCGGGTTGCCCAGGAAGCTGGTCTGGTCGCCCAGGTTCACGGCCTGCGCCATGACCGCGCCGCTAATCTTGTTCCCCGTGCCGGTGGTGCGGACCTGGCCGGTGGTGATCACGAGGCCGGTGAACTCGAAGTTCCCGCTCAACTGGAGGTCGCCGTCCACCAGCAGCACGCCCTGGCCCCGGCCGTTGGAGAGGTGGGCGTCGCTGGTGAACAGGATCACTGGCGCGTAGCTGGTGCACTGGACCACCGTCCCCCCGGTGGGCGGCCGCCACGGCTCACCCCAATTGAGGGTGTTGGCCTTGTTGCAGGTCGCCGGGGAGCCGGTCGTGGTCGGGGCCATACCGTTGTAGCTCCCGCCCGCGAGCGTGAGGGTGGCCATCCGGCGGAGCTGCTGGAACGGGGTCTGGAACGTGGCGTCGGTGACGGTCGGGTCGTTCTCGATCTTCGGCGGATTGCCGGTGAGCGTGAAGGAGTTGCCGTTGGTCGTGACCGTCCCGTCGGTCCGAACCCCCGCCTTGTCCGCCGCGGCCGAGCAGCTCCAGTTGGGCGGCGCGGTGTTGGCGCCGGTCACGGTGGCGTTCCCGCCGATCTGAACGTTCCCGTGGGCGGTCACCGCCCCGCCCACGTCGGGATTGGCCTGGATGAACCGGAGCACGGCGGCGAGGGTCTGGGTGGAGCCGCCGAAGGTGCCCGCCGACCGGACCAGGAAGAAGTTCGGGCTCATCCGGGACACGGTGACGTCGAAGTAGGTCCCGCCGTACACCGAGTCCCGCGCGAGCGCGGTTGCCGCGTTGGTGGCGAGCGTGTTGTAGGCTGGCTGCCAGTTGGCAATGGTTTTCTGGAGCCCGGCCTCGGCGGCCTGCTGGGCCAGGGCCGTCGCCACGGTGTTCTCCGCGGTCTTCTGCTCCATGCTGCTGATGAAGAACGTGCCGGCCACGATCGCGCCGATGACGACGAGGGCGACGATCGCGACCACGAGCGCGATCCCGCGCTGGCTCCGAACGTTGGGCACCCGCATGGGACCTCCTTGCGACGTCGGCATCAGAACATCTGGTTCCAGGCGCGCCCGTTCACCGGCCGGACGCTGCCGGTGTTGTTGAGCACGTAGTCCACCGCACACCGCGAGTAGGTGATGGTGGGCGTCCCCGAGATGCTGTAGCCGCCCTGGGCCATCGCCGCCCCGGTGATCTTGGCGCCGTTCCCGCTGGTGGTGAGCGTGCCGGTCACGATGACGAGCCCGGTCCACTCGAAGGGGCCCGAGAGGGTGAGGTTCCCGTTCACCAGCAGCACGCCTTGGCCGCGCCCCTGGTCCATCTGGGAGCTCGCGGTGAGCAGGACGACCGGCGTGTAGCCGGTACACTGGGTTACGGTCCCCGGGGTGGGCTGCCGCCAGGGCTCGCCCCAGTTGTTCTGGTTGGCCGCGTTGCAGGCGGCGGGGGAGCCCGACGTGGTCGGGGCGAAGGCAATCCCGCGGAGGTCCCCGCCGGCCCGGGTGAGGGTCACCTTCGACAGCAGCTCCGTGTAGGGCGACTGGAACGTGGCCGTGGTCACCTGGGGATCGTTGGGGATGGAGTCCGGGCTGCCCGAGAGCTGGGCGCTCCCGCCCCGGGTGATCGCGGTGTTGCTTCGGGCGCCGGCCACGTTGGCCGAGGCGGCGCAGCCGGTCCAGTTCGGGGGATTGGTGTTGTTCCCGGTCACGGTCGCGTTCCCCGCGATGGACGTGCTGCTCCGCCCGGTCAGGGCGGCGCCGAGGTTCGGGTTCGCCTGGATGAACCGGAGCACCACCGCGAGCGTCTGGGTCGAGCCGCCCCGGGTCCCCACCGACTTCACCTGGAAGAAGTTCCAGCCGAGCCGCGAGATGGTCACGTCGAAGTAGCTGCCCGGAGCCACCGAGTCGCGCGCCAGGGTGGCGCTCGCGTTGGTGGCGAGCGCGTGATAGGAGGTCTGCCAGTTGGCGACCGTGTGCTGGATGCCGGCCTCCGCCGCCTGCTGGGCCAGGGCCGCCTCGACCGTGTTCTCGGCCGTCTTCTGCTCCATGCTGCTGATGAAGAACGTGCCGGCCACGATCCCGCCGATCACGACCAGGGCGACGAGCGCGACCGCGAGCGCGATCCCGCGCTCGGTCCGGATGGTGGGGGTCCGCATCGGGGGCTCCATGGGTTCTTCCGTCAGCGCATCGCGTTCCGCAGCGCCACCCGGGTGACGATGCTGTCGAGTGCCAGGGCCTGGCCGCCGTACCCGGTGGCATTCACCCCCTGGGCCGACTGGGCGATGAGGGTGACGCGGATCATCCGGACATTGCGCGGCACGCTCGTGGTACTGACCCCGGTGGAGTCGAAGTAGTCCAGCCGGAACCCGCCGGCCGCCAGCGGTCCGAGCACCGGCTGCAGGCTGGTCTCGCCCGCGCTCGCCGAGCGGGCGCCGAGGTACCAGCGGCCGTTGCTCTGGTAGAGCTTGTAGATCATCACCTCGAAGGTCTTGAACGGCGATCCCGGCTGGATGCTGTCCGGCGGGCTCACCTGGCCGGGGGTGCGGAAGGTGCTCCCGCTCGCCAAGGTGATGGTAAGCCCTGCCCGCGACCCGTAAGCGGCCGGACAGGTCCCCGACCCCACGCTCGCGATCCCCCGCGCGTACCAGCCGTCGTCGAGCGAGGTGGCCGGATCGTTGTCGAAGTAGATCAGCAGCGAGTCCGTGGCCCGAATGAGGCGATAGGCCGAGTAGTAGTTGGTCGTATCCACGACGATCTGGTTCCCCGCCGGGAACGAGCAGATCATCCCGGCCGCCCGGATCGCCCGGAAGGCGATGCTGTCCGCCGCCATCCCGAGGATGTCGGGAACCACGCTCCCGGCCGTGCGGGCGACCCCGAGCTGGGTGCTCGCCGCCACCACCGAGTCGTACCCGATCATCCGGAGGTCGGCCGGCACCAGGAGCGCCCCGGCCCGCATGTTGGACTGCATGTCCACCCGCTCCGCCTGGGCGCGGGAGACCCGCTGGGTGTTGACCAGGAGCTTGTAGACCGCCCCGCTCACGATGAGGAGGAGCACCAGGGCGACGATCAGCTCGATCAGGGTGAAGCCGCGGCGCGAGCGCATGGTCAGTAGCACCCGATGACGGTCCGGAGGGTGGACGAGGCGGTCCCGCCCTTGACCGGGTACGAGACCGTGACGGTGACGGTCCGCGTGGTTCCGCTCCCGCTCACGGTCCAGGACTCGGTGACCCCGCGGGTGGTGACCGGGCCGCCGCTCGCGAAACCGCTCTGCGAGCACGGCGCGCCGGCCCCGATGGGCCGCGCGGCCAGCCGGAGGAGCTCCAGCCGGCGGGTCGCCACCTCGTTGGCCAGGGTCATCATCCGGCCCCGCCCGATCTGGCGGGTCACCAGGGCCGACGACCCGACCAGCGCGGTGATGCCGACCCCGAGCACCAGCACCGCGACCATGAGCTCGACGATGGTAAAGCCCGAGTTGCCGCGCGCGTTCACTTGGCGATTCTCCCGTAGCCCGAGATGAGAATGGAGTCCCGGAACCCCGCCCGGGTCAGGATCACCGCCGTCCCCGCCGTGGTCGGCTGGACCCCGAGCCCCCGGGCGTCCACCCGGAAGCTGTCGGGGGTGGCACTGACCGTGACGCCGTAGAGGCTGCCGAGGTTCCGCACGACGTCCACCGTATCGCAGAAGCAGGTCGCGCTCCCGCCGGCCCGCCGGGGCGATCCGGTGATCCACACCTGCGCCGTGCCGTTGTCGAAGTGGACGGTCATGCTCCGCCCCTCGCGGATGGCGCGGGCGCGGGCCTGGTTGTAGAGGGTGATCACCGAGCTCCGCGCGCTCCGGACCTTCGCCTTGAGCAGCGCGGTCCGCATCTTGGGGAACCCGATGGTCATGAGGACACCCACCACTGCGAGCGTGACGAGCAGCTCGATCAGGGTGAATCCCCGCCGCTTCGGTTTGGGCACCCGACCCCCTGCCGGTGATGGTTCGAGCCTCGCCCGCCGGACAGGCAGGCGGCATACCACAGCGTAAGTCGTTGTGTGACGGGCGGGTAATCGATCGCGCGCGGGCCGGAGCCTGCAGCAGCCTGCGCCCGGTGCAGCGGGGTGCACTACTTGATCTGCGCCCGCCGCAGCTTGTAGAACAAGGTCCGGAGGCTGATGCCGAGGAGCTGCGCCGCCTCGCGGCGGTTGCCCTTCGAGGCCTCGAGGGCCCGCTGGATCACCGCGCGCTCGATCTCCTCGACGTGCGACTTCAGGTTGAATGAGCCGTTGATGGAGACGGCCGGCCCGCCGCTCCGCCCGTTGCCCAGGGTGAAGTCGCCGCAGTCGAGCGCCTTGGAGCCCCCCAACACCGCCGCCCGCTCCACCGCGTTCCGGAGCTCCCGCACGTTCCCCGGCCAGGGGTATTCCGAGAGCATCGCCAGCGCCTGCGGCGTGATGCTCACGGGATGGCCCAGGCGCTCGGCCGCCTGGCGCGCGAAGTGGGTGAGGAGCGCCGGGATGTCCTCGCGGCGCTCCCGGAGGGGCGGGATGTGGAGCCGCACCACGTCGAGCCGGTAGTAGAGGTCGGCCCGGAACTCGCCCCGCTCCACCGCCTGGTCGAGTGCCTTGGCGGTGGCCGCGATCACCCGCACGTCCACCCGCTTCCCCTCCCGGGCCCCGACCCGGCGCACCTCGCCCTCCTCCAGCACCCGAAGCAGCTTGGCCTGGAGCCCGAGCGGGAGGTCCCCGATCTCGTCCAGGAGCAGGGTGCCCTGGTTGGCGGCCTCGAACAGCCCCATCCGGTCGGCCGTCGCGCCGGTGAAGGCGCCCTTGGTGTGGCCGAAGAGCTCGGATTCGAGGAGCTGCTCGGGGATCGCCGCGCAGTTGATCGCCGTGAAGCTCATCTCGCTCCGCGGGCTCATCTGATGGATCGCCTTGGCCAGCACCTCCTTGCCGGTGCCGCTCTCGCCGGTGATGAGCACGGTGGTGTTGTGGCGGGCCACCCGGCTCGCAAGCTCCAGGAGGTCCCGCATGGCGCGGCTCTCGGCCACCACCAGGTCGCGCACCGCCTCGGCCCCCATGGTGCAGCGGAGGGCCTCCACCTCGCGCCGGAGCCGCTCCCGCTCCTCCGCCTTCCGGACGGTGAGCAGCACCTCGTCGGGGCGGAACGGCTTGCGGATGTAGTCGTAGGCGCCCTCCCGCATCGCGGCGATCGCCGCGTCTTCGTTGCCGTAGGCGCTCATCATGATGAGCAGGGCGCCTCCCCGCTCGGCCCGGTACCGGCGCAGGAACGAGAGCCCGTCCATCCGCGGCATCCGCACGTCGCAGAGGATGAGGTCGAACTCCTCGGCCAGCGCCCGGCGGAGCGCTTCCTCGGGGTCCCCCTCGGCCACCACCTCGTAGCCCGACTCCCGGAGGAGCAGGCTCAGCGATTGGCGCAGATCGGCGTCGTCGTCAACAATGAGCAGGCGCATGGCTCGGTTCCGCAGCGGAGGAAACGGGCTGAAGCGCGAACGGCAAGAACACCTTGAACACCGCGCCGCCCTCGCGGGCGCGATCCACCCACACCGTCCCGCCCGCCTCGTGCACGGTCCGGGCGACGATGGCGAGCCCGAGCCCCGTGCCCCGGCCCGGGTCCTTGGTGGTGAAGAACGGGTCGAAGACCCGCTCCCGGTCTTCCTCGGGCACGCCCGGCCCGTCGTCGGCCACGTAGAGCAGCGCGCCCGGAGTCCCCGGCGGGACGTCGGGACGTCGCGGCCGAGGCGCCCAGCCCTCCGGCCGGCGGCGGGCCGCCTCGCCGGGCCGGGGGTCGCCGCGCCGGGCGACCCACCGGGACTGCGGCCGGTACTCCTGGCTCAGGGTTCCCACCTCGATCGCCCCGCCGGGCGACGCCTGGCAGGCGTTCACCAACAGGTTCACGATCACCTGCTCCAGCAGGTGCGGATCGCCGCTCACCGGCGGCAGGTCGCGCTCGAGCCGGAGCACCAGCCGGTGGCTGTCGAGCAACCCTTGCAGCCGGAGAAACTCCAGGCTTTTCGCGACGGCCTCGTTGAGCTCGGCCGGCCCCTCGGAGCCCCCCGGCCGGGCGTACTCCAGGAGGCTCTGCACCGTGCGCTCGATCCGCTCGATCGCGCCCCGCATGGCCGCGGTAACCTCCGGCTCCACCGCGCGCCGGCGCAGCAGGTCCACGTAAGTGCCGAGGGCCCCCAGCGGGTTCCGGATCTCGTGGGCCACGCCGGCCGCGAGGGTGCCGATGCCCGCCAGCTTCTCCACCCGCACCACGTGACTCCTCACGTCGAGCAGGTCCCGGGCCATGGTGCGGTAGCGGTCCGCCAGGTGGGCGAGCTCCGTGCTCTCGTAGGCCGCATCGGGCTCGGCCACCCGCCCGGCGGCCAGGGTGTCGGCCTCGTCCGAGAGCCGCTCGAGGGGCTTGATCACGGCGCGGCGCACGACGTAGGTCCCGTAGGTCACGAACACGAGCGTGCTGCCGAACCAGAGCACCAGGAGGGGCCAGAGGGTCCCCTGGAGATCGGCGCCCACCACGAGCGCCGTGGTGAGCCCCGCCAGGATCACGGCCGCGGAGGTGACGAAGCCGAGGCTCACCAGGAGCTCGGTGCGGAGGGAGCGGGTGGTCCGCGCCACGGTCTCCCCCTCACCGCGCCCGGGAGAGCTCGGTCGGCCCGCGGCCGAGCTGCCGGCCGGCCTCCCGCGCTTCGGCCAGCGTGATGTAGGAGTCGAGCAGGCGCACCCGGAAGTCGTCGGGCCTTCGGCGGGAGAGGGGGGCGAGCTCGGCGAAGACCCGCCGCGCGCCCTGCACGTCGCCGGTCCGGAGGAGGGCCACGACCGCCGCGTCCCGCAGGAGGTCGGGCTCCAGCCAGTTCTCGCCCCTGAGGGCCCGGCTCACCAGCGGCTCCGCCGCTCCGGCGGCCCGCTCGAAGTCCCAGACCCGGACCGCGTGCCAGAACGCGAGGGCGTCCCGCACCGGCGCGGGACCGCGGTGGCGATCCAGGAAAGCGAAGGCGACCCGGAACAGGGCGTCGTCCGCGAATCCCGCCGTCCCGTTGGCGCGATCGCCCTCCACCCGCATGGTGGCGTTGAACCATTCCCCCCAGGAGGCGGGCTCGCCGCCGGCCCGGAGCCCCGCGTCCCACTCCTGGCGGCGGTAGCGCGCGGCCGCGGCCGCCGCCGCGACCCCGCTGTCCACCGGCTCGGGCGCTCCGGGTTCCAGCGCCGCCCCGAGCGCGAGGTAGCGCATCCGGGCGATATCCGGGACCGCCGCGTCCACCCACTCGGCGGGCGCGATGCGCCGGCCGGCGACCGGCGCCGTGAAGTCGAACCCGCTCCGGAGCAGCCCGGCGATGCCCTCGGCCGAGTGACCCAGGAACCGCGCGCGCTCGGCCCCGAGGTCGAGAACGGGGTAGAAGTCGGAATTCCCGGCCGGATAGCGGTCGAGGAGCGGGCTCAGGGTCGTCCGGTCCGCCAGCCAGGTGGCCTCGAGCATGGTCGGGGTGAGCTCCGTGAAGCGGCACAGGTCCTGGGCCAGGAGCGGGAACCCGAGCACGGACCAGTCCGGAGCGGGAAGCGCCCGCTGGTTGCTCGCGACCACCAGGAGGTCGCCGCCACCGGTGGCGAACACCGCGTAGGACGGAAACGCGTGGTGCAGCGCCGCGAGCACGCTCAGCACCAGCCCGTCGCTCATCTCGTAGATGTGGATCCACTGGCCGAACACGCCGCGGTCGGTGAGATAGTCACGAATCCGGCCGTAGAACTCCTGGGTGAAGAGCCCGCTCACCCCGCTCACCCACGGGTTGGAGGGCTCGGAGAAGATCAGGTCGAACCGCCGGTCGGCCGCGGCGAAATACGCCTTGGCGTCGTCGATCACGAAGTGCGAGCGGGGGTCGTCGAACACCCGGCGGTTGGCCGGGTAGAAGATCCGCGACCCGGCGATCATCTCCGGCTCGATCTCGATGGTGACCAGCTCCTGAAGGCGGGGGCTCGCGAGCAGGAAGTGCCCCGACATCCCCGACCCCTGCCCGATCACGGCGGCGGTCCGGGCGCCGGGGCCGTGCGCCAGGGTGATGAGCGGGGCGAAAACCTGGGTCGGCTCGTCGCCGGCCAGCGGGCCGCGCACCGCGCCCGGCCCGCAGCCTTCCAGCCACCGGGCCCGGAGCGAGGCGTCCGGCTTGCCGTTGGTGCTGAGGCTCAGGACGTTGTCGGCCCGCACCAGCTTCCCCGTCACCGTCGCGGTCCGCCCGTCCCGGTGGAACCGCACGTCCACTGCGCGCGCCTCCTGGACCGACCCGGTGCGGTACACCCCGCTGTCGAGCAGCGCCGGGCTCGCGCCGCGCGCGGCCAGCGCGACGCCCACGGTGGCGGCCCCGGCGGCAGGCACGACCCAGCCCAGCCAGCGGGCCGCCGGCTTCGCGGGTGCCGCGACCCGGAGGATCCAGAGGCCCAGCCCGATGTCCACCGCCGCGCCCGCGATCAGGAGGCCCTTGAGCCCGAGGAGCGGGAGCAGGAGCAGCCCCGCCGCGCCGGCTCCGAGGATGGACCCCAGCGTGTTGACCCCGTAGACCGTCCCCAGCGCGCGCTCGCCCGAGGGGCCCGCCAGGAGGATCCGGGTGATGAGCGGAAGCGTCATCCCGGCGCAGAAGGTGGCCGGGAGCATGATCGCGAGGCAGAGCGTGTAGCGCGCGAGCGTGAAGATCGCGTACCCCTGATCGGTCCGGGCCAGGCCGCGCAGCAGCTCGCCGATCCAGCCGAAGGAGGCCCAGTAGAGCGGCAGGGTGGCGAGCGCCGCGGTCCCCATGAGCCACTGCACCACCGCGAGCGCCAGGGCCGGGGAGCGGAACCGATCGGCGCGCCGGCGCACCCAGAGGGCGCCCAGCGCGAGCCCCAGGATGAAGGCCGAGAGCATCAGCTCGAACGAGTGGGTGGCGCTCCCCAGCACCAGGGAGAGCATCCGGATCCAGCCGATCTCGTAGGTGAACGAGGCGACGGCGGTTCCGAAGCTCACCCAGAGCAGCACCCGCGGGAGCCGCCGGGCGGCGGGCTGGGCCGCGTCCGAAGACTCGGCGCCGGACGCGACCGGCGCGGGAGCCGCGGGACAGGGCGAGCGGCGGGCGACCACGAAGGCCGCGAGCCCCACCAGCAGGTTGGCCGAGGCCCCGGCGAGCACCGTCCCCGGGAGCCCGGCGAGCGCCACCAGATAGAACCCCGCCACCAGGACGCCGGCCGCCGCGCCGATGCTGTTGGCGAAGTAGAGGACGGCGATGCGGCGCCCCGGCGCCTCCGGGCGCCGCCGGAGGAGCCCCGCGCTCATGAGCGGGAACGTCATGCCCAGGAGCACCGACTGGGGCAGGATGAGCGAGCCCGCGAGCGCCCACTTGACCGCCGTCACGAGGGGCACGCTCTCGAGCGCCGGGAAGACGACCCGGTAGGCGAAGCCGGTGGCCGCGAGATACGCGTCGTGGAAGACGAGGCCGATCAGTCCGGCGGCAATCTCGATCCCCGCGTACCAGAGCAGCGGATCGCGGATCCGCTCCGCCCGGCGGCCCACGGCGAGCGCGCCGAGCGCCATCCCGCCCAGGAAGATCACGAGCACCAGCACCTGAGCGTAGGCCGCGTGACCCACGAAGAGCCCGAGGTACCGGGTCCAGACGAGCTCGTAGACAAGGCCGGCCGCGCCGGAGAGAACGAAGAGCAGGTACAGGACCAGCGACATCGTCGCGCCCTTGTCCAAGAGAAGAGGTGGCCTGTCAGGCGGCGACGCGCCCGTCCACCTGGGCGGGGGCGGGCGCGCCGGACGATTACGGTGCGAAAAGGGGCATGGATGGCGGGCAGCACCACCCATGCCCCCTCGAATCAGCCGAGACCGGGCTTACTGGCAGTCCGGCACACCCTCGGCCGTCGCGCCGGTCGCCGATGCGGAGAACGTCGTCCCCACGTACACGCCGCAGGACGAGGCACCCGCCTTGTAGCCCGGGTTCGTCACCGTGGCCGCCCAACCGGACCCGTCCGCCGACACGATCTTGAGGACGTTCGCCTTGCTGGGCGTGAAGTTCACCTGGCCCGTGGCGATCGTGGTCCCGTAGGACGTCGCGTACTTGCTCGAATCCGCGAAGAACGCCTCCTGGGCGGTCGCCAGGTTCCGAAGGTCGGAAATCATCGCCGACCGGGTGGCCTTCTCCTTCGTGTTCGAGAACTTCGGGATGGCGATCGCGGCCAGGATGCCGATGATCACGACCACGATCAGCAGCTCGATGAGCGTGAAACCCTTGCGGTTCTGCATGCTTCCTCCAAAGTGAGTTCGCGGTGGCGCGGGAGCCGGATCGACGGTCGCTCCGGCGGTCCGAGGGGGCAACACATATGCCAGCACCCGGTCCCCCCTCCGCAACGCTCACCACGGCAGCTATTTAGGGCCCGTGCCCCGCGGCCGGTGGGCACCCTTTCGCCGGGAGCGCAACCCGGATTTTGCAAGAGCCTTAAGTGCCGGTCGCACCGCGCGATCTTGCACGCGGCTCGGCGCCGTTCACTGGCAGTCGGGGACGTGCTCGACCAGCGCGCCCGTCGCCGAGCCCGCGAAGGCGGGGCCCGCGTAGATGCCGCAGGAGGATGCGCCGCTCTTGTAGTTGGGATTGGTGACGGTCGCCGCCCAGCCGGTCCCGTCCGCCGACACGATCTTCACCGCGTTCGCCTTGCTCGGGGTGAAGGGTGTCTGCCCCGCGCCGACGGTGGTCCCGTAGGCGGCCGCGTACTTGCTCGAGTCCGCGAAGAAGGCCTCCTGCGCGGTCGCCAGGTTCCGAAGATCGGTCACCATGGACGAGCGGACGGCCTTCTCCTTGGTGTTCGCGTACTTCGGGATGGCGATGGCGGCGAGCACGCCGATCACCACCAGCACGATCAGGAGCTCGATCAGGGTAAAGCCTCGGCCTCTCGCCATTCGACCCTCGCGGTGACCCACGTGAGCCCTGCTCCGCTTCTGGCGCACTCCGTGCAGCAATGGGCGCGCCGCATCGGCGCGTATCGCGCAATCCGTTGAAAGGGTTGTACTTCCCACTGCCGGCGGGGTCGCGTGGCCAGCTCTCCCCCAAGCGTCGGGTCGGGACTTTTGCACCGGTCGGACGAGCCGGGCGCGGCCGGCCGGCTCTCCAAGCGCATGCAGGGGATCGCGCAGCGGCTCCTGCCGGCCGCGGGGCTCGCCGCGCTCGTGCTCGCCTCGAGCGCCACCGGGCTCGCCAACGGCTTCGCCTACGACGACGTGCCGGTGATCCGGGAAAATCCGCGGGCCCACACCCTGGCCGACCCGCTGAACCTCTTCGTGACCAGCTACTGGCCCCGGGACCACGGCGGCGCTCTGTACCGCCCGCTCACCGTGCTCGGCTTCGCGCTCCAGTGGACCATCGGCCACGGCTCCCCTCTGGTCTTCCACATCGTGAGCGTCCTGCTCTACCTCGCGCTCGGGCTCCTCGTGTACGCGCTGGCCCGGCGGATCCTCCCGCCGGGTCCGGCCTGGGTCGCGGCCGCGATCTTCGCGGTCCATCCGGTTCACGTGGAGGCGGTGGGAAACGTGGTGGGGCAGTCCGAGCTCCTGGTGGCGCTCTACGCGGCCCTCGGCGTGCTGCTCTACCTTCGGGCCCGGCGGGCGGAGGATCTCCGCGCCCGGGAGAGCGTGGCGCTCTTCGGGCTCACCCTGCTCGCAGGGCTCACCAAGGAGACCGGGCTCATGCTCCCGGCCTTCGTCGCGGCGGCCGAGCTGCTCGCGGTGGACGACCGGCGCCCGCTCCGGGAGCGGGCCCGGGTGCTGGCCCCGACCGGGGTCCTCCTCGGCGTCGCGGTCGCGATCGTGGTCGTGATGCGGCGGTTCGCGCTGGACACGCTGGTGGGCGAGTACGCCGCGATTCCGCTGGGAGGGCTCGACGCGCGCGGTCGGCTGCTCACGATGCTCGGGGTGGCGCCCGAATGGTTTCGGCTCCTGCTCTGGCCCGCGCGGCTCTCGGCCGAGTACGGCCCGCCGGAGCTCGACGCCGCCACCACGTTCGGCGCCCGCCAGGCGCTGGGACTGGCGCTGCTCGGGCTCGCCGGCGCGGCGGCGCTCGCGGCGCGCCGGCGGGTCCCGGGGGTGACCCTCGGCATCGTGTGGGCGGCGATCGCCCTGTTTCCGGTGAGCAACCTCGCCGTCGCCACCGGCGTGCTGGTGGCGGAGCGCACGCTCATGCTCCCGAGCGTGGGGCTCGCGCTCGCGCTGGGCGGCGCGGCGGGCGGCGTGCTGCGGCTACCCCGGCCGGCCCGCCTCGCCGCCGCGGCCGCCTTCGGGCTCCTCCTCGCCGCGGGGGCCGCGCGGAGCGCCGCGCGCCAGCGGGTCTGGCGCGATACCCTCACCGTGCTGATCCAGACCCTCCGCGATGCGCCGGACAACTATCGGGCCTGGAAGCAGTACGGGATCTACCTCAAGGATCGGGGCGAGCTCCGCGCCGCCCGGGCGGCGCTCGAGCAGTCGGCCCGGATGTACCAGCGCGACGCCGGAGTGTACGAGGAGCTGGGACTGGTGCGCCGCCGCCAGGACGGGTGTCGAAGCGCGGCGCCCTACTTCGAGCGGGCGCTCGCGATGGACCCGGTCAGGAGCACGGCGCGGGGGCGGCTCTACCTCTGCCTCCTGGAGCAGGGGGACACGGCCCGGGCCCGCGAGGTCGCGGCCACGGGGGCGGAGCTCGGCTCGTGGTACTTCCAGCTCCAGATGAAGATCCTGAGCAGCGGCCCGCCCGCCCGCCTGGTCTCCCCACCCCGCTGAGCCGGGCCGGCCGGTCCGATCAACGACAGTTCGCCTCCCGGGCCCGATCCCGGAGCTTCGGGAGGTCGGCGTAGTCGCGCTTGAGCGCCTCCACCCGACTCAGGGCGCGAAGCGCCTCCGGGCAGCGGCCGGCCGCGAGCGCGGCTTCGGCCACGAGGGCCCAGTGCCGAGCCCGCTGCGGGTACTGCCAGGCCACGAGCCGGCGGAGCCCGAGCGCCCGCCGCGCCTGGCCCCGGGCCAGGAGGATCTCCGACTCGGCCAGCCGGAGGTCGGGGCCGTCCCCGATCGCGCGGCGGGCCTCCGCCAGCCGGCTCTCCGCCCGGTCCAGCGCTCCGGCCTTGATGTCGTTGTGCACCGCGCTCTCGGCGTGCCACGCTTCGCTTCGGTTCAGGGTCCACGCGGTCCAGTAGTAGCGCGCGGCCTCGTCGAACCTTCCCTGCGAGTTCATCAGCCGGGCGAGGTCGGCCCAGAGCGCACCGCCCAGCGGGTAGATCCGGAGCGCGTTCCGGAAGTGCCACTCGCTCCGGCGCTGGTCTCCCGCGTAACTCGAGAGCGCCGCCGCCACCCACTCGGCCCGGAAGGAGCCGCGCGCGTCCCGGACGAGCTGGGGAAAGAACACGTCGTTGTTCCGCCAGACGGGGTTCCGGGCGACGGTGCGCGCCGCCCCGGCGAGCACGAGCAGGCCCACCGCGAGGGCGGCGACCCGGGGCGCCCGGAGCGCGAGCCGCTCGGCCAGCCAGCCGAGCGGGAGCACCGCGCCCACCGACGGCAGGTACAGGGTCCGCTCGGCCAGGAGCACTCCGGTCGGGACCAGGATGTTGGCCACGATCGCGAGGGACGCGCCCATCCAGATGAGCGCGAAGGTGAGGACCGGGGCGCGGCGGCGCGCGGCGATCCCGAGCCCCACCAGCGCCGCCAGCACCAGCGCGCCCGCCGCGCCCGCGGCCGTGAGGTGGGTCGCCGGGGTGATGACGTTGGGCGAGTAGTCCGGCGAGAGCCGGAGCGGGAAGAAGAGGAGCCGGAGGTAGTGGAGCACCACCGGGAGCATCACGAGGGTCCGGGCGGGCAGGCCCAGGTCGTCCAGGCCGGGCGCGACCTCGAGGCCGGTGAGGTCCCCCACCATGCGGGCCCGGAGGCTGAGCCACCCGAAGGCGACCACGACGCTCGCGAACCAGAGCAGCGCGTGCGGCCGCAGCTCGTCGGCGAAGCGGGTTCCCCGGCGCCGGCTCGCGACCCAGTCCGCCGCGAGGAGGAGGGCGGGAGTGGCGAAGGCGGACTCCTTCGCCGCCAGGGCGAGCGCCACGGAGAGCAGGGTGCCGAACGCCGCGAGGCCGCGGGCCCACGACCCGCGGTCCCCCCGCGCGACCCGGTTGCCGTCGGCCCGGTAGCAGAGCACGGCCGCGAGCGCGAAGAGGGCCGACAGCACTTCCGCGCGTCCCACCACGTTGGCCACGGCCTCCACGTGCACCGGGTGCACGGCGAAGAGGAGCGCCGCGGCCGCCGCCCCGGCGGGCCGAAGCAGCCCCCGGGCCAGGCGGAAGACCAGCACGGTCACCGCGCCGTGGAGCAGCAGGTTCACCAGGTGGAACCATCGGGGGTCGCCGCCCCCGGCGCTCCAGTTGGCCGCGAGCGTGAGCGCGGTGAGCGGCCGGTAGAGCGCCCGGGCCCACCAGGTGCCGGTCACGATGGCGCGCCAGTTGGCGAGCGAATGGAAGGCGGCGCGCTCCTTGACGATCAGGACGTCGTCGTAGGTGAAATCGTAGGCCAGGGTCTGGAGATAGACCGCGCAGGCGACCGCGAGGACCAGGAGGGCGATCAGGAGATCTGCATGGCGCCGGGCGAGCGCGGCCGCGGCCCGCAGGCGGGCCGCGGGCCCGGGGCCGCCGGGGGTCGGGGGGCCGGCCGCGTGGCCGGCCGCCGGGGGAGAAGTCCTCGGGAGCGCGTGAGTTAGCGGCATGTCCGTGGGATCGGGGCCGGCCGCGCCCGGGGGGCCGCGGCGCGCGGGGACCGGCGGGGGCCGGGCACCGCGCGCGGGGTTCCGTTGCAGCATTCGAGCCATTGGCCATTAGCCGTTGGCCATTAGCCGTTGGCTGCTGGGCTGATGGACTCCGCCCCTGCACGTCCAGCCGCCAATGGCCAACGGCCAACGGCCAACGGCTAACGGCTCTACACCGCCTCCCCCTCGTACCGCGACAGCTTCCGGTAGAGCGTGGAGGGGTCGATCCCCAGGACCTCCGCCGCGCGGGTCTTGTTCCCGCCCTCCGCCTGCAGCACGTACATGATGTAGGCCCGCTCGATGGTCTCGAGCGTGGGGTTGCGGTAGGAGCGCTCGGCCACCAGCGGCTCCTTCCGGCGCTTGGTGATCCGCTCCGGCAGCGCCGACGCCTCGATCAGGTTGCCGCGGCTCAGCACGGTGGCGTGCTCCAGCGCGTTCTCCAGCTCGCGCACGTTCCCGGGCCACTCGTACACCATGACCGCGTCGAGCGCCTCGGAGCTCAGCGCCTTGGGCTGCCCGTCGCCCTCCTGCGCCAGGTTCTGGAGGAACGCCTCGATCAGGAGCAGCAGGTCCTCCCGGCGCTCCCGGAGCGGCGGCAGGTTGATGTTGATGACGTTGAGGCGGTAGAACAGGTCCGAGCGGAAGTTCCCCCGCCGGATCTCCTCCTCCAGGTCCCGGTTGGTCGCCGCGATGATCCGAACGTCCACCGGGATCGGCTCGGTGGCGCCCACCGGGATCGCCTCCCGCTCCTGGAGGACCCGGAGCAGCTTCACCTGCAGCGAGGGCGGCATCTCGCCCACCTCGTCGAGAAAGAAGCTCCCGCCCCGCGCCGCGGCGAAGAGCCCCTGCTTGTCCCGCACGGCGCCGGTGAACGACCCCTTCACGTGGCCGAACAGCTCGCTCTCCAGCAGGTTCTCCGGCAGGGCGCCGCAGTTGATCGAGAGGAACGGCCCGTCGCTCCGGTTGGAGAGGTTGTGGATGTAGCGGGCGATCACCTCCTTGCCGGTGCCGCTCTCGCCGGTGATCAGCACCGTCGAGTCGGTCGGCGCGACGTACTCGGCCAGCTTCAGCGTCTCCAGGAACTTCTTCGACTTGCCGATCGGCCGGCTCACCGTGCCGCGCTCGCGGCGCCGGATCTCCTGCTTGAGCTGCTTGTTCTCCACCCGGATGGCGCGGAACTCGCAGGCGCGGCGCAGGATCGCGATGAGCTCGTCGTTGGAGAACGGCTTCTGGATGTAGTAGAACGCCCCGGAGTTCACCGCCGCGATGGCGCTCTGGAGCGAGGCCTGGGCGGTCATCAGGATCACCGGGGTCATCGGATCCTGCTCGCGCGCGGCGGCCAGGATGTCGAGCCCCGAGACCTGGGGCATGCGCACGTCGGACAGGATGATGTCGTGATTGCCGGTGCGGATCTGCTCGAGGCCGGCCTTCCCGCCCTGGGCGGTGGTCACCTCGAACCCCTCGTTGCGCAGGAGAATGCGCAGGGTGTCGAGGATGCCCGACTCGTCGTCCACCACGAGCACCGACGGCTTCTGGCTCATGTGTCCTCCTCGGACGTCCATCTGGCGGGCAGCAGGATCGTGAAGGTGGTGCCGACCCCCGCCCGGGAGTCAACCAGCACCAGCCCGCGGTGCGCCTCCACCCCGCGCTGCACGATCGGCAGGCCCAGGCCGGTGCCGCCCGGGCGGCCGGACACGAACGGCTGAAACAGCCGCTCCCGGATCTCCGGCGGGATGCCGGGGCCGGTGTCCCGCACCTCGATCCGGACCGGCCGCTCCAGCATCGCCGCCTGGGGGATCTCCACCGGATCGGCCGGGCCCACCCGCACGGTCACTTCGACCGGACCCCGGGCCGCCTGGACCGCGTTGAGCACCAGGTTCGCGACCACCCGATGCAGCAGATCGGGATCGCCCTCCAGCATGGTGCTGGGGCCCTCCACCTTGATCACCGCGTCGGGGCGGCAGTCGGGGTGCGCCTTCACCAGCCGCGCCACGGCGGTCGCCACCTCCCGGAGATCCACCGGCACGAACTCGGTGGCCCGCACCCGGGAGAAGTCCAGGAACTCGTTCAGCAACCGGCTCAGCCGGTCGCTCTCCCGCACGATGAGCTGGCTCAGGAAGCGCTCGTCCTCGGTAGCGAACTTGGCGCGGGAGAGCTGCTCCACGGAGCTCCGGATCGAGGCCAGAGGGTTCCGGATCTCGTGGGCCAGCGATGCGCTCAGCGCCGCCACCGCCTCCAGCCGCTCGGCCCGCAGGTGCAGCTCCTGGAGCTGCTTGAGGTCCGAGATGTCGGTGAAGATGGCGGTGACCGACGGCGCCTCCTGGCTCTCCTGCTGGAACACCGTGGTGCTCAGGCCGATGGGGAAGTGCTGCCCCCGCTGGCCCAGGACCAACCCCTCGCCCCGGCTGATCTTCCGGCCGTGCCGGATCCCCGCGTTGATCGCCGCCCAGAGCTCCGAGGAGCGCTGCTTGAGCTGGGCCAGCACCGGCTGGCCCAGGAGCGCGCGGCCGTCCAGCCGGAGCAGGCGCTCGGCCGTGGGATTGATGAAGGCCAGCCGGCCCAGCCCGTCCACCGTGAGCACGCCGGAACGGATGTTGCGAAGGATGTCGTCCGCCTCGAGCCGCACCCGGGCCAGCTCGGTCTCCAGGGTGGCCTGCTCCCGCCCCGCCTCGCGCAGCCGGTGGCTCAGCACCGCGACCATCAGGAACACCGCGTTGAACACCACGAACTGGGCCCAGAACGCGGTGCTAGCCTCGATCTGGAGCCCCCAGAGCGCGTCGGCCAGGAACATCCCCCCGGCCGCGAACGCGGTGACCACGCCCCAGGCCACCGGGAGCAGCATGGCGTACGCGGCGACCACCAGGACGTAGAGCGCGGGAAAGGCCGACTGCGGCTGGCCGGCCAGGTGGACCAGCGCCGTCACCAGGGCCAGGTCCACCAGGGCCTGCACCTGGAGGAACGGCGAGGTCGGGACGACCCGGCGGACGAAGATGGCCCAGGCGCCGTAGGCGGTGATCGTCAGCGCGAAGATCACCGCGATGCTGCTCAGGAACGAGACGTTGGCCCGATTGGTCCAGACCAGAGAGGCGCCCAGCAGGGTGGCCAGCGCCAGCGCGAGACGCCCGGCGAAGAGCCACGAGAGCAGGGTGCGTTGGGTCGGAAGCGAAGCTCGGCCGACCCGGCGCGGGTGGGCCGGTGCGATCTCGGCCCGACCCGCCGCGGAGGATGCCATCGTACCTCGATGCCGATGATCGGCGGGGGACGGCGCAAGATAAGGGCCGTGGCCGGGGCGACGGTAGGGGCGTTACACTGAGGACCGATGCCCCCGACCGATCGGGCCGTCCAATCCGACGGGTTTCCCGGCTTCGGCCCGGACGCGCTCGCCTTCCTGCGCGGGCTGGCGCGGAACAACCGCCGCGACTGGTTCGAGCGACACCGCGCGCGCTACGAGACGGCGGTGCGCGCGCCGCTCCGGGCGCTGGTGGAGGAGATGGACATCCGGCTGGCGCGGATCGCGCCCGAGCTGCTGGGCGATCCGCGGCGCTCGATCTTCCGGATCCACCGGGACATCCGCTTCTCGGCCGACAAGTCGCCGTACAAGACCAACGCCGCGTGCTACTTCTTCCACCGGGACGCGGGCCACGGCGCGGGCACCCGGGCGGAGGGCGCGGGGGCCGGGCTCTACTTCCAGCTCGCCCCGGGCGCCTGCTTCCTGGCCGGCGGCATCTGGATGCCGGCCCCCGCGGTGCTGCGCCGGCTGCGCGAGGCGATCGCGGCCGCACCGGGGCAGCTCGCCGCCATCGTCCTGGCGCCGGCGTTCCGCCGCCGCTTCGGGCGGCTGGACGAGGACGCCATGCTCAAGCGACCGCCCCGGGGCTACCCGGCCGATCACCCGGCCGCCCGCTGGCTCCGCTACCGCTCGTTCACCGCCGGGCGCGCGCTGGAGGAGCGGGAGGTGCTGGGCCCGAGGCTCCCCGACCTGCTCGAGCGGGACTTCGCGCTGCTGGTCCCCCTGGTCCGGTGGCTCAACGCCGCGCTCGGGTATCCGCCCGCCGCGCGGCGCTACTGAGCCCGATGCGCCGCGGGCCGCTCAGCCGTCCCGCGCCTCCCGCCCCAGCGACGCGAGATCGATCACGAAGCGGTACCGCACGTCGCTCTTGAGCATCCGATCGTAGGCCCGGTCGATCTCCTGGATCGGG
>Ga0070741_10006420_pt1 | contig 25270 bp, 28 predicted proteins | sample Coa_R1_4_FD_66440 | JGI IMG/M metagenome (GOLD analysis project Ga0070741, IMG submission 66440) | Surface soil microbial communities from Centralia Pennsylvania, which are recovering from an underground coalmine fire - Coalmine... | ecosystem: Environmental > Terrestrial > Soil > Unclassified ... | reverse complement strand
ACTGGCGGCTGATTCGAGAGCCTTGCAGACGCATGACGCATGTTTCGACCATCCGTTCTGCCAACCCGGCCGCCGAGGCGGTTTCGGGCCGCGCTCTCATTCTCGCCGGGCTTCTTCTCCTTCGCCGCCCCTGAGGCCGGCTGGGCGCTCGCGCCTTGGCACTCAGGGGACGACCGATTGAACCCGAAAGTGCCTCACACCGAGGCGAGCGAGGAGAAGGATTAGGAACATGACCAAGCAGAAACCAGGCAGCGACAAGGATCGCGTGCTGATCTTCGACACGACGTTGCGCGACGGCGAGCAGTGCCCCGGCGCCTCGATGAATTTCGAGGAGAAGCTGGAGGTTGCGGAGCTCCTCGACGAGATGGGCGTCGACATCATCGAGGCGGGCTTTCCGATCGCGTCGCAAGGCGATTTCGAGTCGGTCGCGGAGATCGCGAAGCGCACGAAAAACGCGATTGTCGCGGGACTTTCGCGCGCGGCCTTCAAGGACATCGATCGCTGCGCGGAAGCGGTGAAACATGCGCGGCGTCCGCGCATCCATACTTTCTTGTCCACTTCGCCCGTGCACATGAAATACAAGCTCCAGAAGGAGCCGCACGAGGTGCTCGAAATGGTCGCCGCGCAAGTGACGCGCGCGAGGAACCATGTCGAGGACGTCGAATGGTCGTCCGAGGACGGCACGCGTACGGAAATCGACTTCCTGTGCCGCTGCGTCGAGGCCGCGATCAGGGCGGGCGCGACGACGATCAACATTCCCGACACGGTCGGCTACACCACGCCGCAGGAATATGCGGCGCTCTTCCGCACGGTGCGCGAGCGCGTGCCGAATTCCGACAAGGCGAGGTTCTCCACCCATTGCCACAACGATCTCGGCATGGCGGTGGCGAATTCGCTCGCGGGCGTCGAAGGCGGCGCGCGGCAGATCGAATGCACCATCAACGGTATCGGCGAACGGGCGGGGAACGCCGCGCTCGAGGAAGTCGTGATGGCGATGCGCGTGCGGAATGACGCGTTTCCGTTCTGGACGGGCGTCGAGGCGCAGATGCTGACGCGCGCCTCGAAACTCGTTTCGGCGGTCACATCCTTCCCCGTGCAATACAACAAGGCGATCGTCGGCCGGAACGCTTTCGCGCACGAGTCCGGCATTCACCAGGACGGGATGCTGAAGCACACCGAGACCTACGAGATCATGAAGCCCGAAGACGTGGGCGTCTCGAAAACCTCGCTCGTGATGGGCAAGCATTCCGGGCGACACGCCTTCCGCGAGAAGCTGAAGGAGCTGGGTTACGAGCTCGGCGACAATGCGCTGAACGACGCGTTCAACCGCTTCAAGGATCTCGCCGACAAGAAGAAGCATGTCTACGACGAGGACATCGTTGCGCTCGTGGACGACCAGATCGCGAAGGCGCACGATCGCATCAAGGTTATCTCGCTGCAGGTGATCGCGGGCACGATGGGGCCGCAGTCGGCGACGCTTGTGCTCGACATCGACGGCAAGCAGCACACCACGACCGCGACCGGCAACGGCCCGGTGGATGCGACCTTCAACTCGATCCGCCAGCTTGTGCCGCACAAGGCGAAGCTGCAGCTCTATCAGGTACACGCCGTCACGGAAGGCACCGACGCGCAAGCGGAGGTGTCGGTTCGGCTCGAGGAGGACGGCAAGACCGTCACCGCGCGCGGCACGCATCCCGATACGCTGGTCGCGTCGGCGCAAGCCTATGTCTCGGCGCTCAACAAGCTCATGCACAAGCGCGAGACCGTGAATCCGCAAACCGCTTTCGGCTGACAACTTCAAAATGCCGGTTATCGGGGGCCTTGCGGCCCCCGATTAGTTTTAGGATCATCGCGCGCGGTCTCGGGGGAGAACGGCGGTGGGAAAATTTCTTTGGAAATGGCTGCGATGCGCGGCGGCGGGCGTTGCCGTCTTCGCGATGATTGCGCCTGCTTCAGCGCAAATTCTGGGCCGGCGCGCAAAAGCGGCCGAGGGCTGCACGCGCGAATATGTCCCGGTTTGCACGCGCACGCGCGAAGGGGTGCTGACGACCTTCGCGAACGAATGCCTTGCGAAAGCGGCGGGGGCCGCGATCCTGCTCAAGGGGCGTTGCGACGACGACCTCAAGTGCCCGCCGATCGAGCTTTCGGTTTGCGCCCGCAAGGACGGCAAGAACAAGACATATACGAATGCCTGCGTGGCCGAGAAGCAGGGCGCGGTCGTGCTCGCGCGCGAGAGCTGTCCTGAGCATTGCGCGGCGAGTGGCGGCCCCGTTTGCGCCGTCAACGACAAGGGAACGCGGGAGAATTACGCGAGCGCCTGCGAAGCGACGCTGAAGGGAGCGCGGTTTTTGCATAACGGCAAGTGCCTTGCCGCGTCGAATTGCAATATCCGCGGTTTCCGCGTTTGCGCGATCGCGGCGAACGGTGTCGAGACGCAATATGCGAGCCTGTGCGAAGCGGAGCTCGCTAACGCCTCGTGGATTCACAACGGCAAATGCAAGTCCGGCATTTTCCGGCGCATGCTGCAGCGCTACGGGATCGTAAAGCCGCGCTAGAGCGCCTATTACGGCGCGATTGTGATATATTTCTGGGCCGGGCCACGACCGAAAAAAGTGCGACTGTCCTGTTCAAGAAAAGTCGCCGATTCATGTGAGATGGGAACCGTCAAGAACACGGGATCAGCACGCCAAGAAAAATGTGTTCTAAATAAGTATAATAACATACTGCACTGCGATAGAAGGCTCGCCGGTATTTTGGTCTTGACGCGTGCGCTTGCGGATGCTGGCTATGCGGTCCGGAGTTTATGCTTTTCTAACCCAAAGCGACCGGCTGTTTAGAAGAAGAAGCGCAAGGGTTCATCTCACGATTTTCTCTCAGGGAGGAGAGCGACTATGCGTAAGGTTTTGCTGGCCACGGCGATTTTCGCGATGGCTTTCGGCGTCACGTCCGCCAAGGCGGAAGATCCGATCATTCTGAAATTCAGCCACGTCGTCGCGCCGAATACGCCGAAGGGCAAGGGCGCGGAGAAGTTCAAGGAGCTCGCAGAGAAATACACAAACGGCAAGGTCAAGGTCGAGGTCTATCCGAACTCGAGCTTGTACAAGGACAAGGAAGAGCTCGAGGCGCTGCAGCTCGGCGCCGTTCAGATGCTCGCGCCCTCGATGGCGAAATTCGGCCCGATGGGCATCAAGGAATTCGAAGTTTACGATATTCCTTATATCGTTCCGAATCGAGCGGCCGTGAAAGCCGTTAACGAGGGTCCGGTTGGCCAGAAACTGCTCAAGATGCTTGAGCCGAAAGGCATGATCGGCCTTGCTTATTGGGACAACGGTTTCAAGCAGATGACGGCGAACAAGCCGCTGCGGACCCCTGCCGACTACAAGGGCCTGAAGTTCCGGATTCAGTCGTCGAAGGTGATCGATGCGCAGTTTCGCGCGCTCGGCGCGATCCCGCAGGTGATGGCCTTCTCGGAAGTCTATCAGGCGCTGCAGACGGGCGTGGTGGACGGCCAGGAAAACACGCCGTCGAATATCTACACGCAGAAATATCCGGAAGTGCAGAAATACATGACGCTCACCAATCACGGCTATCTTGGCTACGCCCTGATCGTGAACAAGAAGTTCTGGGAAGGATTGCCGGCCGACATCCGCACGCAGCTCACCAAGGCGGTGAAGGAAGCGACCGATTATTCGAACGAAATTTCCCGCAAGGAAAACGAAGAAGCGCTCGCCGAGATCAAGAAGTCCAAGATGGAAATCATCACGCCGACAGCGGCCGAGAACGAAGCCATGCGGAAGGCGATGGAGCCGGTCGTAGCCGATGTCGCCAAGCGCGTCGGCCAGTCGCTGATCGAAGACTTCCAGAAGGCGGCAAAGAGCGCCACTCACTAAACGGCAACACGGGCGGGCTCGCGAAGTCACGTGAGCCCGCCGTTTCCTAAAAAGTGGTTTGTTTGCCTACGAGCGGCTGGGGGCTGTCAGAATAGAATCGCAAGTGCAGGGTTCTGACTGACAGCGATGGGGAGTTGTATGTTTCTTCGTATCCTCGATCGGCTTGAGGAGATTCTGATCGCGTCCCTCATGGGGCTTGCGACGATTATCATTTTTGTCGCGGTGATGCACCGCTATCTGATCGGCGTTCCCTTTCTTTATCCGATCCTATTTCCGATAGATGTATCCTGGGCGCAGGAACTCTGCATTTACATGTTCGTGTGGATCGCGAAATTTGGCGCGGCCTACGGCGTACGCACAGGTATCCATGTCGGCGTGGACGTCCTTGTGAACAAGCTTTCCGATCAGACTCGCAAACCCGTCATTTTGTTCGCATTGCTCTGCGGCGCGCTGTTCACCTTCATCGTCGGCACGATGGGCGCGAAGTTCGTGATCGAGCTTTATCCGACCGGCCAGGTCTCGCCGGATATGGAAATGCCGCGCTGGCTCATCTTCCTGTGCGTGCCGCTCGGTTCCTACCTGATGTGTTTCCGCTTTCTGCAAGTCGCCTGGACGTTCTTCCGGACGGGAGAGCTGCCGCATCACGAGGTAGCGGAAGTCGAAGGCATCGAAATGCAAAGCGTTGAGGTCGTCGAGGCGTTGCATCCGAAAGGCACCCCCCGATGAGCGCTTTCATCATCTTCGGGCTGTTGATCGCCTTGATGCTGACCGGGATGCCGATTTCGATCGCGCTCGGTCTTACGGTGCTCACCTTCCTCTACACCATGACGCAGGTGCCGATCGAGGCCGTCGCGCTCAAGCTGTTCACCGGCATCGAGAATTTCGAGATCATGGCGATCCCGTTCTTCATCCTCGCCGGCAATTTCCTCACCCATGGCGGGGTGGCGCGGCGCATGATCAATTTCGCGACGGCCATGATCGGCCACTGGTACGGCGGTCTCGGACTCGCAGGCGTGATGGCTTGCGCGCTGTTCGCGGCGATCTCCGGCTCGTCGCCGGCGACGGTCGTTGCGATCGGCTCGATCATCCTGCCCGCGATGGTGCGGCAGGGATTTCCGAAGCGTTTCGGTGCCGGCGTCATCACCACTTCCGGCGCGCTCGGCATTCTGATCCCGCCGTCGATCGTGATGGTGATTTATTCCGTCGCCACAAGCGGCTCGATGGCGCTCGATCCCACCGGGAAGCGCGTGCTCTCGGCCTCGGTCGGCGAGCTGTTCATCGCGGGTGTCGTTCCCGGCATTATCCTCGCGAGCCTGTTGGGTTTCACGACCTTTTATCGCGCCTGGAAAAACGACTACCCGCGCATGAAGAAAGCGACCTGGGGGGAAACATTCATCGCGTTTCGCAAGTCGGTTTGGGGCCTGTTGCTGATCATCATCGTGCTTGGCGGCATCTATACCGGCGTCTTCACGCCGACAGAAGCGGCGGCGATGAGCGCAGTCTACGCTTTCGTGATCGCGGTATTTGTTTACAGGGATCTCAAGCTCAGTGACGTGCCCAAGGTACTGCTCGCCTCGGCGAATATGAGCGCGATGATCCTCTACATCGTCACCAATGCGGTTCTGTTCTCGTTCCTCATGACGCACGAACAGATCCCGCAGATTATGACGGAGTGGGTCACCAAGAGCGGCATCGGCTGGATAGGGTTCCTCTTGTTCGTGAACGTGCTTTTGCTCGTCGCGGGAAACGTGATGGAACCGAGCTCGATCGTGCTGATCACGGCGCCCATCCTGTTCCCGATCGCGGTCGCGCTCGGTATTCACCCGGTTCATCTCGGAATCCTGATGACCGTGAATATGGAAATCGGGCTGTGTCACCCGCCGGTTGGACTAAACCTTTATGTCGCGTCGGGAATCGCTAAGATGGGTATCACCGAACTGACGATTGCAACGCTTCCGTGGCTGTTCACCATGCTCGGTTTTCTCATACTGGTTACTTTCGTTCCGGAATTGTCGCTTTGGCTGCCGCGTGTGTTGGGGGTGATTGGGTGATTGGAAGCAGTCGCCTTGGCATTCAATCCAAGCCGAAAACTCCGAAAATGAGCCGATGCCAAGTTTTGTAAAAAATCCGAAGGATTTTCTCGCCGGACTTTTGTTTGTCGTAGTCGCCGGCCTGTTTGCCTTCGGAATCGCCGATCTCCCGATCGGCACCGCCTTCCGCATGGGGCCGGGTTATTTCCCGATGCTCCTTTGCATTCTTCTCGCCGCGCTTGGCGCTGTCATCATGCTGAACGGAATCGCCGTCGAGGCCGAGCCGATCAAGAATTTTGCCTGGCGGGGACTTCTGAATATCGTTCTGCCGATCGTCTTTTTCGGCGCGACATTGCGCGGACTCGGATTTGTACTTGCGCTAGGCATTGCCGTTTTCGGTGTAAGCATCGCGAGCACTCATTTCAGAACGCGGACGGCGCTTTTGAATACGGCGCTGCTCGTATTCTTCGGCTGGCTGATTTTCATTTGGGGACTCGGGCTGCCGATCCAGGTCTGGGGCCCCTGGGTTGGTGGCTATTGAGGGTGGGCCGTGGACTTTAACGTCATTACGAATTTGGGCATGGGTTTCGAGCAGGCCCTCTCGCTCGCGAACCTCTTTTACTGTTTTCTCGGCGTGCTTCTGGGCACACTAGTTGGCGTGTTGCCGGGACTTGGCCCAGTCGCGACGATCGCGATGCTCTTGCCGATCACCTTTCAGCTGCCACCCACCTCTGCGCTCATCATGCTCGCGGGCATCTATTACGGCGCGCAATATGGCGGCTCGACCACGGCGATTCTGATCAATCTGCCGGGCGAATCCTCTTCGGTGGTGACCGCGATCGACGGCTACAAGCTCGCGCGGCAGGGCAGGGCGGGGTTCGCGTTGTTCACCGCCGCGGTGGGATCGTTTTTTGCGGGCACGGTCGCGACGTTTCTGATTGCCGGCTTTGCGCCGCCGCTTGCCGCGGTCGCGCTCTCCTTCGGGCCGGCGGAATATTTCTCGCTCATGGTGCTCGGGCTTGCCGCTTCCGTCGCGCTTGCGCACGGATCGCTGATCAAGGCGGTGGCAATGGTCGTGCTCGGGCTTCTTCTCGGCACCGTCGGTCAGGACCTTTATACCGGCACGCCGCGCTTTTCCTTCGGCATGACGGAGCTCGCGGACGGACTCGAATTCATCGCGCTTGTGATGGGGCTTTTCGGAATCGGGGAGATCATTCGCAATCTCGAGGACGAGACCGAGCGCAGCGTGTTCGCGCAGAAGGTCGCGAGCCTCATTCCGACGTGGTCCGATTTCAAGGCTACGATCAATCCGATCGTGCGCGGCACGGGCCTTGGCACGGTGCTCGGCATTCTGCCCGGCGGGGGCGCGATGCTGTCGTCGTTCGCGGCCTATTCGTTCGAGAAGCGGATAGCCAAGGATCCCAGCCGTTTCGGCAAAGGCGCGATCGAAGGCGTGGCCGCACCCGAGGCCGCCAACAACGCCGGCGCGCAAACCTCGTTCATTCCGATGCTCACGCTCGGCATTCCGTCCAATCCTGTCATGGCGCTGATGATCGGTGCGATGATCATTCAGGGCATTCAGCCGGGTCCCAACGTGATCACTGAAAAACCTGACCTGTTCTGGGGACTGATCGCATCGATGTGGGTCGGCAATGTGATGTTGCTCGTGCTCAATCTCCCGATGATCGGCATGTGGGTGAAGTTCCTCACCGTGCCGTACCACCTGCTCTTTCCCGGCATCGTGGCTGTCTGCTGCATCGGCGTGTACAGCGTCAGCAACAACGCGTTCGATGTCTATACAATGGCATTTTTCGGAGTCGTCGGTTACGTGCTGGTGAAGCTCGATTGCGAACCGGCGCCTTTGCTCCTCGGCTTTGTGATCGGCAAGATGCTGGAGGAATATCTCCGGCGTGCGATGCTGCTCTCCCGCGGCGATCCGCTGGTGTTCTTCCAGCGGCCGATCAGCGCGGTTCTCCTGATTCTGGCGATCGCCGCGCTCGTGATCGTGCTGGTCCCGTCGATCAGCAAGAAGCGGGAAGAAGCCTTCCGCGAGTAAGCGGAGGCCGCTTTGAGCGGCCTCCTTCTTTGCCTTAAGCCGCTTTCAGGCGGCTTCCGACCACATCCCAGTTGATGATGTTGTCGAGCACCGCTTTTACATGATCGGTGCGGCGGTTCTCGTAATCGAGATAATAGGCGTGTTCCCACACATCGATGCCGAGAAGCGCCGTTTTGCCCGATGTGAGCGGACCGTCGCCGCCCGCGGTGTTCAGGATCGCGAGCTTGTTGCCGTCCTGCACAAGCCAGGTCCAGCCGGAGCCGAACACGGTTCCGGATGAAGTGACCATTTGCTTCTTCATTTCGTCGAGCGAGCCGAACGAAGCATTGATCATTTCCGCCAGCTTGCCGCCTGGCGTCTTCGCGCCGCCCGGCTTCAGCATCGTCCAGTAGAGTTCGTGATTCCACGCCTGGCCGGCGTTGTTGAAAACGCGACGGTCGGAATCGTTCTTCGCCGCGACGATGATCTGCTCCAGACTCATCGAGGCGTAGGGCGTGTTCTGAACGAGGGTGTTGAGGTTCGTGTAGTAGCCGGCGTGATGCTTGCCGTAATGCAGCGTTACGGTGCGAGCGCCGATGACGGGTGCAAGCTGCGATTCATGAAAGGGCAAGGGCGGTTGCTTGAACGGGCCTTGCGGCGCGGCGGGTGCCGCCGCAGGTGCTTGTGCGAGAACAGGAGCGGGCTTGGCAGTCGCCGCCGCGGCGGCTGCCGTGAGAATGAAATTTCGGCGATTTATCTTCGACATGGCGGAGCTCCCAAATTTCGGCGTTTTATGCGGCCGGTGACCGGCCGCGTTTCGATGGAAAAGCTTAGAAGCCGTGCATGAAAGAACAAGCCTCGTCCCCGGGTATTCCCTGGGCCGGGAAAGGCTTTGTTCCGCGGCTATGTTCGTCTCGCAGACCGGCGCAGCGGGCAAGGAGCCGCGTTTAAATCTCGCATTGAACTGGACATTGGGGGGATCGTTTTGCTAGATCGTGCCGTCCTCACAGAAACTTTTCCGTGTTGGCACGGGCGCATAGCTCAGTTGGTAGAGCAGCTGACTCTTAATCAGTAGGTCCCAGGTTCGAGCCCTGGTGCGCCCACCAAATTTCCTGAGTCACTTCAAGGGCATAACCAAAAGTGTCGTTTCGACCCAGGGTGTTTAGGCATTCAATAGGCATTCACGAAACACTCGCCGGACAGCATGTTCATTTTTCTGTGAAGAACTTCAACGGACTCTAACTCCGTCAATCTAGGTTCGAATCCTACTCCCCCAACCACTGCTTACACGCGATCGGCGGGCAGCGGCTCGGTCCGGTTTAAATCAGGGGCTTTTGATAGGTCGCTGCGTAATGATACGGAGGCACTTCAATCGTCTTTACGTGACAAAGGCCAGATTGTTCGACGCTTTGAGCCACAACATCAGCTTCGATACGCAGTTCAGTTTTAGGGCCACGCGGCTCGCCAAGCACTTCCGTTTCTTCACGCGGCTTCGCGTGCCAGTTCACGACAGCGAACAGCCCGCCCGGCTTAAGTGCATCGCAGACGACTTTCGCAAGGCGCGGCTTATCGGGAACGCCGTGAAAGGCATTCGCCATGAAAATAAAATCGACCGCGTGCGGGCATAGAGTCGCGATTCTGTAGGCGTCACCTTCGATGTAGTCGCAGTTCGACACGCCGCTTTCTTCTAGCCGCTTGCGTGCGACTTCCAGCAAAGCTTTGTCGATATCTATAGCGAAGACATGCTGCGCCACCTTGGCGATCTGTAGAGTGAACCACCCATCGCCCGAACACAGATCGGCGACTTCCATTCCCGCTTTCAGGCCCGCGTCGACCAAAATCTTTGCAGGCTCCGGAAACAATGCTTCCCACCAGCCCGGATCGGGCATTCCCGTGCCTTCGAAAAATCCGGGATGTGTCATGTTGCCATCGCGGCTAGATAAATAATCCGGCCAAGCGCGCCTAGTAGAAGCGCAAAGGCTGCCGACGATTGAACGAAAAATCCCGGATACCGTTTCTTCGGTTCTGCGATGTAGCCGTAAAAATACATTAAGCGTCCGATGATCCAGACGACGCCGAGAATAGCGGCAATGTTAGCGCTCCAATAAATCGCGAATAGCCACATCGACGGCAGGAAGATCGGAATCCATTCGAGCATATTTGTATGAGCGCGGCAGGTACTTTCCAGAGTCGGATCGCCAGTCATGGTCGGCGCGAGAATGCCGGTGCGGGCGTGCGTCCGTGCGACTGTTAGCGCCATCCAAAAATAGGCGAGGGCCATAAGAAGTGTGACAATTGCGGGATAATAATACGCTTGCATGGGACGTTTCCTTTCGCAGCTGGCCAGTCGGTAATTCCAGTTCGATCTTCTCAATGATCGTCGGGTCGTCGTCGCCGACGCCCGTTTTATTTACGCGGCGCGAAACAGGCCACGCCTCTAAAAGGTCGTCGTTCGCGGGCTTCAAAAGTTCTTGGCCTTTTTCGGCGCGCAGCCATGCGTCGAAATTTCCTTTATCGAGGAGCGCCGGCATTCGATAAAACCCATCCTCGTGGCGTTTCAATTTCCGGTGAATTAAAGCTCTCGGCCAGCTGCGCACTCGGACGTCCTTCACCCCTGGCCGAAACCACACTACATCTTCGCCTCGCAGCGCATGTAGCGAGTTTTTTTCACCGCGAAGAGAAATATCTCACATTCTGAAATATTATCCTGCAGCTACGATGACGAGACGGTCCGATGAAGCTTGATTCTGCTGAATCCCTCTCCATCCAAGCCAGCCCGTGTAAAGACCGACGACAATAATAAGCGCGGCCGAAACATAAGGCGCGCGGCGGGCAAACGTGCCGAAGCCCGACCAGCGGCGCGAGACATGCCGGACGCTAACCGCTGCCAATACGCCGGCGGCGACCATCGTGAGGGCAAGCCCGATGCTGAAACAGATAACAAGCAGGAAGCCGAGGCTGATTTGCTTGAGCTGTATGCAAAGCAGAAGCACGGTGATCGCAGCAGGGCAGGGGATCAGCCCGCCGGTCAGTCCGAACAGCACGATTTGCGCCGTGGTGATGTTGCGGCCTTCGAAGCGCTTTCGAATCGCAGCGGCGTGGGCTTTGGCGTGCGCGTCATCCTCGTCGCCGAGGTTCATATGCGTGGATTGGTGATTGTGGCTATGACCGTGATCGTGATTATGGTCGTGAGCGTGATGGTGTGACTCTTCGTTTTGCATGCGCCATGTCCGCCAGACCATCCAAAGCGCAATCGCGACGATCAGGAAAGCCGAAGCCAACTGAAAATACGGCTCGCTCGCTTCGCCGACATAGTCCCTTCCCAAATACTGGCCGCCAAGCGCCACGAGCCAAACAACCGCGGTATGCGAGAAGGTCGCGGAGAGTCCGAGCAGCACCGCTTGCGCCACCGTTCCCCGGACCGCGACGATAAAGGCGGCCATCATCGTCTTGGAGTGGCCGGGCTCCAGACCATGCAGCGCGCCGAGCAGGATCGCGGTCGGAATAAATAGCCAGACGTGCGAACTTCCTTGCTGGATCAGTTGGGCGAGATCGGGCATTGGTTTCTCAAATATATTTTGCGAGCGCGCGCATTTCCTTGAGAGACTTCTTGGGCTCCATCGAATCGAGGCAATGCTCCATGTGATCGTGAATGAGTTCTTTCTTGGCATTCGAGATCGCCGATTCGACGGCATGGAGTTGCTGGGCAAGATCAAGGCAGGGCCGCCCCGACTCGATCATTTGGATCGTGGAACGAAGGTGGCCTTCGGCGCGCTTCAGGCGCTTGCGAATTTCGGCATGGCTTTGATGCTGTTTCATGAGCCGTATCCTATCCTCCTCCATTGGATAGTACAAGTCACAAACAACCTCGACGGTCGAACTCCTGAATTTCTATGCAGTGGACGAACTTGTCGGGCGGTCGGTTCGGTACTTAACAGAAAGCAGCACCAAGATTGAAGTCGTTTTTGTCGCCCGTTTCACTTTTCGCCTATCGCTCATGCTGTACTTTTAGGCGAGACTTTATCGGTATAAGCCGTACAGTATGATTAGAGGCTCCAAATGTTCGTCCAACCGATCGACTACTTTCTCGCTGTTTGGTTCAGTGTCGCGCTGGCGTGCACGGTCTATGTTGCCATCGATCAATATCGAAATAATCCCGAACCGGTAGTGATGAAATGGGGATTCATCCTCGTCACCATCTACATGGGTCCGATTGGATTGCTCCTTTATCTGTTAGCGGATAAGGAGCCGCGCCCCGGTGAACACGAAGAGTTCATCAGACCGCTTTGGAAGCAGGGCGTGGGGTCGACCATTCATTGCGTCGCCGGAGATGCAACTGGAATTATCCTTGCTGCGGCTATTACGGCAGCTCTCGGGTTGCCGATGTGGATCGACTTGATCATTGAATACATCGCGGGTTTCTCCTTCGGCCTTTTTATTTTTCAATCGTTGTTTATGAAGTCAATGATGGGAGGGACTTACTGGGAGAATGTACGCAAGAGTTTTGTCCCAGAGTTTATCAGCATGAATTTCATGATGGCGGGCATGGCACCGGTCATGAGCTTCTTGATGATGGGCCGCGATATGAGGGCGATGGAGCCCACGAACCTTTTGTTCTGGGGTGTTATGTCGCTGGGCGTCATCGTCGGCTACATCATTGCCTATCCCGCAAATGTTTGGATGGTGGCGCAGCAGCTCAAGCATGGGCTCATGACGCAACGAGAGCCGGGTTCGAAATTCGATCTAAAAGTTAGTGCTTCGCACAGGCGCAGCAAGGAAGAATCAAAAAGAAAGAAGGCGGTGCCTCATCATCAGAAGTCTGCACATAACCATTCCGGCCATCGAATGGAAAGTAATGCGACGCGGGCGCAGGTAGTAGGGCTAGGGGTGGTTTCCGCGCTTGCTCTAACAATCGGCATGGTTTCGCCGGCAAACTGGGTAAATATGCGGCTATCCGCTCGCGATGTCGGTGGCGTGATCATGCCGCAAGGAATGATTATGGATCGTGATACGCCAGCCGACACCATGCGCGATATGGCGGCTGTTCTGCCGAAATATGTAACGGCGTCCTACGATCTCCAGCAGCGCGGCGACCAAGAATTAAATTTTCGCGTCGAAAACGGTGTCAAGGTTTTTGACCTTACGGCTTCCATCATTCGCTGGACTATCCTGCCCGGCGTGACGGTTAATGCTTACGCCTATAACAGCCAGATTCCAGGCCCTCGCATCCATATTCGGGAAGGTGATCGAGTTAGAATTAACGTCCACAACCAATTACCAGAAATTACGACGGTCCATTGGCATGGTCTTATTTTGCCGAACGAGATGGATGGCCCGTCCGAAATTACCCAGCCGCCGATTCCGCCGGGCGGCAGCTATTCTTACGAGTTCACAGCCGTTCAGCACGGCACCTATTTTTATCATCCGCACGCCAAACCGGACCGCACGCAGGCGCTTGGATTGTATGGCGCGTTTATCATTGATCCGGCGAATTCGTCCGACGAGATGCCCGCCGATCACGACTACACGCTCCAGTTACAGGAATGGCTGATGCGCGAGGGTTTGACCTATCCGGCGATGCCGATGGATGGCGGTCATCCCAATTACTTTACGATCAACGGCAAATCCTACCCTTCGACCGAAACGATCCATATGAAGGTCGGTGAGACATTAAAAGTGCGGTTCATCGGAACGAACACTGGCTTCATTCATCCGATGCACGTTCACGGCGGCCCGTTTCAGGTTGTTGCTCGTGACGGTGAAACAATTCCGGAGAATGCGCGGTTCCTAGCCGACACTGTAAACGTTGGCCCGGGGCAGCGATATGACGTGATTTGGAAAGCGAGACGCCCGGGCAAGTGGCTAATTCATTGTCATATTCCGCACCACACGGAGAACAACAATACAGAAACGAAGGGCGGAGGCGGGTTAATGGTTGTTATCGATGTGAAATGATCACGTAAATGCCGTGGCCCACGCCGTTGATCTAATAAGCGAGTTGCGGCTCTCCTATGATTACTCATTTACTTCGCCGGGGTGGCCAAGATAGCGTTCATCCGGCCGATTTCAGCTCGCTGACTCGCGATGATCTCCTTGCACAAATCCTTAATTCGCTGATCGGTAATTGACGCTCGTTGGCACATGAGTATCGCGCCGGAGTGATGCGGAATCATCGATTTTAAGAACTGGGTGTCAGCAACTGCGGTTTGAGCGCGGATTGCAGCAAAAAAGGCGACGCCAGCCAAAACGCTTACTACAAGAATCACGGCATTTGCTTGCGGATTTTTGTACATCGACCACATCAGAGCCAATTCAATCACAATCATTGGCGCTGTCATTAACGCCGCCATGTAAAACTGATTTAAGCTCGGATACACATCAGAGAATGTATCCACCATGGCGTACATAAGAACGTACATGGCGGCGAACATTAAAATGACCATCATACCAAGACTCAAATACATATTTTTATACATTTCGAAATCTCCAATCAGACGAACTATTTCTTCGAAAGCCAATTTTGAAGGTCTTTGATTTCTTTCTTCTGTTCTTCAATTGCGGTTTTTGCTTTTTTGTAACGAAGGGATCCTTCGTATTCTTCAAAACGACTTCAGACATTTCTATTGCACCCTGATGGTGCGGAATCATTTTCTTCGCCCAAGACTTTGCGGCGTCTGGATCATTCGCAGCCATCATTGCTTTATGCATCTTGTCCATTGCCGCCATGTAGTCTTTTTCGGCATCGGATTGTTAGGCTACGGCGGTAAAAGAGAGGAATGCAGGGCTGGCGACTGAAATAACAAGTGTTCTTAGGTACATTCCACTCTCTTTTTTTAGTACTGGTGCCAGCCAACGTTTTATCTCTCGGATTGTTCCGATCTTTTCGCCTGGTTCTTGCGGCCGCAATTACGGAACCTTGCGCGGCGAGGTCCACTACCTCCATTTTATGTCCCCGAATCGTGAGGCAAAGTTTCAACTAGTTACTCATTGAGCACGTTTAGAGTGTCGTCCGATTCCCATGACGCCAGCCGCTGCGGTTTATCGAGATGAACATGTAGGAGACGCTGAAAGTTTGCACGAGAAATGTTTTTAAATCCCAAGCTGGCGATATAGGGCGTCATGGATTTCGCATCTCGAAGAACGAAGCCCCACTGCGCCAAATGACGATTTAAATATAGCGATGCTATTTTCGAGGCGTTGTTAGCGGCAGAAAATTGCGATTCACCAAAGAAGATACCGCCAATAGCGACTCCAAAAATTCCTCCAACGAGTTGCGGCTCAAGATCCCAGACTTCGATCGAATGGGCATAACCTGCACGATGTAGATCCCAAAATGCACTCATCATTCGTGGCGTTAGCCATGTCAAAGGGAAGCGGCCATCGCGGGGGCGAGCGCAAGCACTCAGGACAGCAGCAAAATCGCGATCGAAGGTGATTTCAAACTTGTCTTGGCGGATTGCCTTGCGTACCGACTTTTCAACTTTCTCATCCTCAAAAAACAATACGGCTCTTTCTTCTGGGCTCCACCATTTCATTGGGCCCAAATGCGATACCGGATAAACTCCATGACGATATGCTTTCAGAATGGATTCCGCGCTGACATCGTCACAAATACCCAAATAGCCTTCTTCCCGATAAGGCTTCTTTTGAAAAAGATATCCAATGTCGCGGGTAGGACTGATCGCATTTTTAATTGTGTCGAACGCTAGTCTCGGAAGAAGTCCGATGCGCTTTGGTTGAAGCGCATATGCAGCGCCAAAAATCCAACGTGATATTTGTGCGCGAAAGGATTCATGGAATTGAGAGGAAGTGCGGCGATCATCATCGATCTGCATGGCAAGAATCCCAATAAAAATATTTGTGGTTAGCTTGCTAATTCCTGTCGAAGACGTTTGTAGAGATTGTCCACGGCGTCGGGAAAACTTACGTTGGGATGCTTCGTGCAGTAGTCACGAAGGAACTCGAGTTGCTTCAACAAAGGAAAAGTTGGGGGAGCAAGATCGAGACCATCGTCAATAGTTCCGGGACGGGTGAGCAAAATCGCGCTCATGTAACCTTGCGCCCACGCCAGATAGTCACGTTGAATCGCCGGTTTCTTGCCGGCGTCGGACATGAACCCCGTGCACGACGTTGCGCCGAGACCGACTATCTTCTGCTGTTGCTTCGTTTCGGCGAGGGCCAAATCGGCGTTGAAGATCAAGCAAACGGCAAAACAGCTACGAACAATGCTTCGTCCATATTCGGTCAGAAACAACATTGCATCCTCCTAAATCGACTGACGATATTGCCTCCGCGTCCGGACCTGTCTTGAAATAACTCTCAACAGGTGGCCGGGCCTTGCAGCCCGGCTACCAGTTGATTGATAGAGTCGCCTTTTCACTTTTCTTTTTGGATTCTTGTTACGGTAATCTTTCCGTCGACTCGGTCGGCATCGAATTTGACTTTGTCGCCGACTTTGACTGATTTTAGCATCGACGGGTCTTTGACGCGGAAAACCATTGTCATTCCGTCATCATTCATATCCAGACTTTTGATGGGGCCGTGTTTGAGCGTGATTTTATTGGCTGCTTCGTCGATTTTTTTGACCTCTCCGTTGACGCTTTGCGCCAACGCAGTTCCAGTTAAAAAGACGACCATCGCACCGGCCGTGATTACACTACGCGTGATTTTCATAACGGTATTCCTTTCTGTTTTGTCCGGGTTAATTGACGACAACCGTTCCAACCATGCCGGACTCACGATGGCCGGGTATGAGGCAGCCGTATTCGAATGTTCCCTTCTTTGTGAACTTCCAAACGATTTCGTCGCTCTTTTTCGGAGCTAGGCGCTTTGCGTTCGGATCGTCATGTTCCATGTCCGGATTCTTTTTCATCGCTTCGGCGTGCTTGAGGTTTTCTTCCGTCGTCGCCAGGACGAATTCGTGGTCGAGTACGCCGTTGTTGCGGATAACGAATTTTATTTGTTCACCTACGCGGATATCGACATTTTTCGGCACGAACGACATCGTTCCGTCGCCGTCGCGCATGGATATGGAAACGACACGCGCTGGCTTTTTGGGATCGCCCGGTTCTCCCGCCGAGAATCCCTCGTGGCTGTGGCCGGCCGGTCCTGCGCCAGCCCATGCGCCGGCCGCCAAAAGGAAAAATGGGATGGCCGCCGCTATGATGGATCGTCTCATGATGTTCTCCTTCAGTGGTTAGAGTGGCTGCCCGCTCCTGGCTTTTTCGCACGGGCTGGCGATTGGGCCGGTTGGGATTGCGAATTCGAGGGTTGACGCGACGGTGGCGGCGCTTCGCCGGCGATCTCGTATGCGACGGTCCCCTGCGGAAATTTGTATGCGCCAGGATCCTTGTAGTCGTTGGGCGCAAGGCCTTCCCGAATCTTCATGACGGTAAACATTCCGCCCATTTCAATGGGCCCGAATTGTCCTGAGCCTGTCATCATCGGCAGCGTGTTGTCGGGAGCGGGCATTTCCATTTCGCCCATCGCCATACCGGCTTGTCCCATGACCATCGCATCGGGAGCCAGTTTTCCGATCGCGGCGGCAAGATATTTGCGATCGACGCCGATCAAGTTCTTCATGTCGTGTCCCATCGAGTTCATCGTGTGATGCGACTTGTGGCAGTGGAACGCCCAGTCGCCTGGATTGTCGGCGACGAAATCGATCGTGCGCACCGCGCCGACCGGAACGTCCGTGGTTGTTTCCGGCCACCACGCGGTCTCGGGAACCCAGCCGCCGTCGGTGCAGCTCACATGGAAGTGGTGACCGTGCAAATGGATCGGATGGTTCGTCATCGTGAGATTACCCATGCGGATGCGCACCCGATCGTTCAGCCGCACGGGGAGAGGATCGATGCCCGGAAATACGCGGCTGTTCCACGTCCACATGTTGAAGTCGGTCATCTCGTTGACCTTGGGCAACATGGTGCCGGGATCGACGAGATAGGTGCTCATGATGAAAACGAAGTCGCGATCTACAGGTCGAAACTTGGTGTCGCGCGGATGGACGACGAACATGCCCATCATGCCCATCGCCATTTGCACCATTTCATCGGAATGCGGGTGATACATGAACGTCCCGCTTTTCGTCAGGACGAATTCGTAGACGAATGTTTTTCCCGGTTTGATGTGCGGTTGCGTCAGTCCGCCGACGCCGTCCATGCCGTTCGGCAGAATCATGCCGTGCCAGTGGACAGTAGTGTGCTCGGGGAGGCGGTTCGTCACGAAGATGCGGACTTTATCGCCTTCGACTGCCTCGATCGTAGGGCCGGGGGATTGGCCGTTGTATCCCCACAGATTGACCTTCATGCCTTCGGCAAATTCCCGCACGACCGGCTCTGCAACCAGATGAAACTCTTTCCAATCGCCGATCATTCGCCAGGGCAGGGTCCATCCGTTCAGCGTGACGACCGGTTGATAGTCCGGTCCCGATGTCGGGACGATCGGTGGCTGCATCACCGCTTTGTCCATCATCGGAGCCTCGGGGATCGCGGCCGCCTGCGCGCGCCCGGTAACGGCGTGCGCTCCGGCGAGGATGGTCGCGGTGCCGATAAACCCTCTACGAGAAAGCATGTCGAATTTCCTTTCCTAATGTCCGCCCGAGGAAGCGTCGGCGGAAGCGGCCCCCGACGTTTCGGCGGCGTTCTCTTCCGTTCCGCCGCCCAAGATCGCGGCTTTCAAATTTGCTTCAGCGAGCCAGAAAACACGTTTGGCTTCGATCGCGGCCCGTAATGCCGCGATCCGCTGGCGCGCCTCCTGCAGCAATGCGAAAACGTCGATCTGCATGGCGCTGAATCGAAGCTGGTTTTCTTCCGAGATGATTTTCCGCAACGGAAGAATTTCGCGCTGATAGTGGCCAGCGATATCGTAGCTCGTCCGATAGGCGCGATAAGCTTCCCGCGCCTCCGAACGAACTCTTATCGCTTTGTCGGCGAGCTTATTGACGGCCTGCATGTAGGCTGCCTCGGCTTGACGCACGCGCGTCTCGCCGAGATCGAATATAGGAATTTGAATTTGTGCTTCGAGGCCGCGCTCGCGTGTAATCGTGCCATCGGGGTCTTTGGCGCGCTTAGCGATGCCTGAAAGATCAAGCATGCTGACGAAGCGCGTAGCTTGAGTCAGCCCGAGCGACCGCGCCATCAATTCTAGTTCGGCGCGAGCAATTTGGAGATCGATCCGTTTGGATACGGCTTCAGTCTCGATAGTGGGGAGATTGCCGGGCCGTGTCGGCAGAGCAGGCAACGCACCCGGCAGGCTGAAATTAAGATCGTCGCCCCAGAACCCAAGCAACCGGACAAGGCGCTCCCGTGCGCTCGACGCTTGTTGGCGCGCATTCGCGAGATCGGCTGTTACTTCGGCGTAGAAAACCTGCTCACGAGCCTGATCGAGTTTGTTGAGCGAACCGGTTTCCCCCAATTTGGCGGCGAGCTTAGCGGTAGATTTGGCTGTGGCTTGCGCTTGTATAAGCAGCGCAACCAGTTCGTTTGCTGCCACGGCGCGATAATAAGCCCGTCGCGCGTCGGCGGCGGTTTGCAGCGTCACTTGAATGGCTTGCAATTGCGCTTGCCTGAAGCGGGTCGCGGCGATTTCAGACCGCGCTGGCAGCGTTGCCAGTGCGAGAATATCGAGGGCCACCTGTGCTTCGAGTTCATAAGCGCCATGACTGGCGATGCGAGAAATTGAGAAGGTCGGATTTGGCGGCAGGCTTTGGGCTACGCTTTCGGCTTCCGCGATTGCGAGCTCATTGTATGCAGCTTGAAGTTTCCGGTTATTGAGAAGCGCAATCTGAACCGCTGCATCCGCAGTCAACGCGCGGTGCCGAAGACGATCAATCGCATCTTTCGCCGCGATTGAATCGTCTTCCGACTTGATAACCGCTACATTCTTTTGAAGGACTGCATCTGCGTAGCTGGCGACGGGCGTCATGCCACCGTCCGGCGAAAAGGTAATACAGCCCGATAGAAATAAAAGAAGGGATCCGGGCAGCAGGGCTTTTCTGCCAAAGTTCTTGGTCTTGCTGCGCGACGGCCCACCAGTCACTCGATGTAACGAGGTCATTGGTTGCCCCTACTGCTCAGGTTTTTGTTGTGGCGCGGCCCGCTCGTTTTGCTGCCGCCAAGCCGTGGGCTTCGTCGGGCGCAAGCTTTCGTATGATCCGATCGTCGAGCGGTAGGTCACAGGCGTAACCGGTGCGCTGGGGTCAGAGGGGTCCACCCTGCTGACAATTTCGTTGCGCGTTGCCGTGCAACCGATAAGCAGCAGCGCGGTAATGAACGCCGTAATGATCGGAAACGAATACGATGCGCGAGCTGCCCGAAAACTGGCAGCGAACGCCCCGCGTTTATGCGTGGACATGGAATCCTCGACTGAAGATTGGATTAGACGTGCGCGCGAACCGCGCGCCGCGTCAGCTCAATGCAGCAGAAGACGAGGATATGGGAGGACGGAGGAAGCTGAGGGAAATCTGACCCCGTACGACGTCGGGAAGGGTCATATTGAGAGCAGAGTGCAGCATGGGTGGTGCCAGAACCACTATGCCCAATGTCGGCAGTGCACTCAGACAAAAGAGGCCGCAGCACTGGCCGTTAATTGGATGCTCATCGGGATGAGTATTTGGCGATTCATCCGCCGCCTGCGAATCGAATGTTTGGTGCTGATGCAGTTGCGTCGAACGATGGTCCTGGTCAGTCTGAACACTGATAACGGAAAGACCGTGATTGTCTGTCAAACAATGTGCAGCCTGTGACCCATCACCAAACGCGAACGATACAGATGGTGCAACGACGCAGAGTCCATAAAGCGCGGCGGTAAGAACCGCCATTTTCAACCGCTTTGCCCTGACGAGTCGTAGGAACATTATCGCTAATTACAGGTATTATGCCGTGCGCGCAATCATCATAGCCAGTGATTCAGAGCCCGATTAATCATGGGTCCGATGAAGGATTCCGGCGTGCTGATACAACAGAAGGCAAGGTTCTGGCAGAAATTCGCCGCAAACGCTCGATCGGGCCGTTGGGCAATCGGTCACGGATTTGTGTTTGCAGCAACGACTGCGGATATATATCTTAGAGGCATGCACTTCGGTTTCGTTCGCCGCTTCGTGGTTACCATGACTTTAACGCTATTCGCTCTCGTTATAGTAGGGCAAGGCGTTGGCATGACCCATGCGGACACAAAACCGGCGGTCGCGAAGACCATGAGCATGTCTTTGCAAGACCATTCCCAGAATAAAGACTGCGATGGCTGTAAGACCGACAAGCAGCTCGTCTGTCACCCGTCTTGCGCAAATGGGGTTGCGGTTTTGGCGGAACCCATGCGTGTGCAATTAGCAATGGTTTCGCAATTGCCAGATTCATTTTACTTGCGAAAATTGTTGGGCCATCACGTTCCTCCCGATCCTCATCCTCCCAGATCGATCAACCTGATCTAGGTCGCGGTCAATCTTGATCGCGTCTTGTCCTGTGGCTGCGCGCACGCGTCCGGCCAAGGGCCCATTCCCATTGGATTGGCGAAGACGATCAATTGAGAGGAATCGATGAATGAGTAAACCGTATTTGAAGTACGCCACATCTGCTGCCACGCTCCTAAGCAGGGATAATCGTAATGCCGACCATTCTTGATCGCTCGCTCGATCGGCGTAACGTTCTCTCGGCAGCTGCGGGGCTCGTTTTGGCGGCTTCGCTTCCGCGAAAGCTGAGTGCCGAGCCGAATCCCGTCCGCGAATTCAATCTTGTTGCGGCTCAGGGCAGAGCCTCACTCGTCGGCGAATCCCATCCGTCCACTGATGTTTGGTGTTACGGAAACAGCGTTCCCGGACCCGAGATTCGCGTGCGCCAGGGCGAGCGTGTTCGTATTACGGTCCAAAACAAGCTTTCGGAAGATACGACCGTGCATTGGCACGGCATCCGGCTGCCGAATGCCATGGACGGTGTGCCGGGCCTGACTCAGTCGCCAATCAAACCTGGCGAACAGTTCGTCTACGAGTTCACGCCGCCGGATGCGGGAACGTTCTGGTACCACCCGCATGCGGATAGTTTGCGGCAACTCGGGCGCGGAATGGCCGGCGCGTTGATCGTCGAGGAACCGGAGCCCGTCGCCGCCGATCGCGAAATTCTGTGGGTGATTTCGGACTGGCGTCTTACATCGAAGGCACAAATCGCATCCGGCTTCGGCAATACGATGGAAGCAGGGATGGGTGGTCGTGTAGGCAACACGATCACCATCAACGGCGCGCTTGCCGACGACGTTCCCGTGCGGGCTGGCGAGCGCATTCGATTGCGTCTCGTCAATTGTTCCCTCGCACGCATCATGGCGCTTCGTTTCGAGGGACATCGGCCGCTGGTAATCGCCATCGACGGAGAGCCTTGCGAACCGCATGAGACCGAGCGCTTGCTTCTCGGCCCCGCCATGCGCGTTGATCTCATGCTCGACATGCAAGGTGAACCCGGAAAGCGATACCGGGTCGTCGACGATTTCTATGACGGTTTGTCCTACTGGCTCACTCACCTCGCTTACGAGAACAAACCGCCGGTTCGTGCGCAACGTTCGGATGCTCCGATTTCTCTCCCGCGCAATCCCACGCCGGAGCCGGTTCTTGCGAACGCGGAACGGCACGAACTGAAGCTGCAAGGCGGCATGATGAGCGGTATGGGCATGGGCCACGGGGCAATCTGGGGCATCAACGGAACCTCGATGACCGGCGACGGCCACGCTGGAATGCCGCCGCTTCTCACGCTCAAGCGCGGGCGAAGCTATGTGCTCTCGATCAAGAACGAGACATTCTGGTGGCACCCCATGCATCTGCACGGCATGAGTTTCCGCGTGCTGAGCCGAAACGGTGCAGCGGTCCCGCATCAGCAATGGGCGGATACCGTTCTAATTCCACGCAAGGAATCGGTCGATATCGCCTTTGTGGCCGACAATCCGGGCGATTGGATGTTTCATTGCCACGTCACGGACCATCAGGTGTCGGGAATGATGACGGTGCTGCGTGTCGCTTGAATCCAAATCTTTTTGTCGGAGGAGAACCGGAATGAATAGACGAATTTTCTGCAAGGGAATGATCCTCGCAACCGCGGCGTTGCCGCTGCCGGCAATCGCCGCGCCTATCAAGGCGACTTTATACAAGAACCCGCAATGTACCTGCTGTGAGGGATATGCTGCGTATTTGCGTAAGAGCGGCTTCGAGGTGGACGTGAAGCCCACCAACGATCTTTCCGAGATCAGCGCGAAAGCCGGCGTGCCCGAAAAGCTGCAGGGCTGCCACACAATGTTCGTCGAGAACTATGTCGTTGACGGTCATGTGCCGGTGGAGGTGGTTCAGAAACTGTTGTCTGAACGGCCTGCGATTGCCGGGATCACGCTTCCGGGTATGCCGCAGGGATCGCCCGGCATGGTGGGCAGCAAGACGGAGACGTTCACGATCTACGCGGTGACGAAGGACGGCGCGCCGCCCAAGGTCTACGCCACCATCTGAACGATGAGGTATCGCACACCATGAAAGCCGCCGCACGTTTCGATCGCTGGGCTTTGGCGTGCCTGACCAGTGCGATGCTTGTTACGGCCATGCCACAATTCGCCGCTGCGGAGGAGTTCACCAAGACTTTCGTTATGCACGCAGCGGCGAAGCCGGTGCCGGAGATCAAGTTCGAAGACGGCCAAGGTAAAATGCACAACCTCGCTGATTTCGCGGATAAGGCGGTTGTTCTCAATATATGGGCGACGTGGTGCGTGCCGTGCCGGAAGGAAATGCCGGCACTCGACCAGCTGCAAGCGTCCCTGGGCGGACCCCACTTCGCGGTCGTTCCGATCTCGATCGACCGCGGTGGAATCGAGACCGTAGCCAAATTCTATGCGGACATCGGGATTCGCAATCTTCCGATGTATATCGACACCTCTGGAAAAGCGATCAAGGAACTCGGCGCTATAGGCCTGCCGACGACGCTCGTTCTCGATCGCAACGGCGAAGAAGTGGCTCGCGTCGTCGGACCCGCGGAGTGGGATACGCCCGAAATCGCGGAATTGCTGAAGCCTGTCATCGCGAAAGAAGGCGATCCGACCAAACGTGCGCAGCGCGACAGCGGTTCTCCCGGACCGCTTATGCGCCTCGTTCGTTGGCTGAATTCGTTTTGGCTTAATTGACACGACATGGAGGACGTTATGGAAGCACGAGAATCCATCAAGACCACGAATATCTCGCTTATACGCGATCTCACGCGCGCGGTTTGGTCTTATCTTGATATGCGACGGACGCTTGTGGTGGTCGCTATTGTAGCCGCTGTAGGAGGCATCGCACTGAATTGGAGCTGGCTTGTCGTGGGGGGGATCGCGCCGATCCTGCTTAGCACACTGCCCTGTCTCGTCATGTGCGGGCTTGGCTATTGCATGATGTGCCGCTCCAATAAAACGCAATCATCCGCATCACGCGAAATCGCAAACTCCACGACATCGTCAACCGCACTCGGCGATCCCGAGGTGGATCGGCCAACGGTTGGCGGTTCGAGCTGTTGCAACGAGCGAGTTAGTGAAGCGCCGCCGCCACAGGTGAAGCAACTTCAACCAACTGAAGAAAGGAGAGATTCCCATGCGTAAACTCACAAAAACATTATTGCCTGCTGCCATTCTCGCCGCAGGTGTTATGGCCGCGCCATCCCTCTACGCTCAAGGCGACCAGGACTCGTCCGGCTCAAGGATGGGTCATGGGATGATGGGCGATAAGAGCACAAAGGATGAGAAAGGAATGGGAGACATGATGGGAATGATGAAGCAGATGAGCCAGATGATGGATCACTGCAACAACATGATGAGCGACAGCCGCCCGAACGACCGACAGCAGAAGGACTCGCCTTCGGAGCCGGAGAAAAAGGGATGACGAATGACCGGGACGCCTGCTGTCTCGCAAAAGTCGAGGATGGCCGGCGTTCCGGCCTGATGCGATTGAAGTCCCATGAGGGACGCAGAAAATGAGACGCTTTAAGTTTTTTGCGCGCGATCTTGGCACAGCGGTGCCGGTGATCGCTCTGTGTCTAGTGATGCTGGCGGCAAAGCCAGCGCTTACACATTCGCTCAAGGATCTTGAAAAGGAGATCTCGAACCGGGAGCAATATTTCCAGCCGATCGACAAGGGCGCGGCGCAATTCACGCTGCAAGACGCCCGCGGCCGTCCCGTGAGCCTCGCGGACTTTCGCGGTAAGGTCGTCGCCTTGCATTTTATTTACACGAACTGCCCGGACGTCTGTCCGCTCCACCTGGACCGGATTGGCGAAATCCAGGCAATGGTCAATCAGTCGCCGATGAAGGGTCAGGTTCAGTTTATC
>Ga0070741_10006419_pt1 | contig 25271 bp, 21 predicted proteins | sample Coa_R1_4_FD_66440 | JGI IMG/M metagenome (GOLD analysis project Ga0070741, IMG submission 66440) | Surface soil microbial communities from Centralia Pennsylvania, which are recovering from an underground coalmine fire - Coalmine... | ecosystem: Environmental > Terrestrial > Soil > Unclassified ... | reverse complement strand
TCGGCTTCTCGGGCGTCATGCAGAGCCAGCTGACGACGTTCGCGTCGGAGGCGAAGGAGAACGTCGACGTGCTCACCACCAACGGCACCAACCTGCAGATCGGCTTCTTCATGTTCCTCGCCTTCTGCCTGTCCGGACTGCTCACGTCGACGCTGATCGAATCGCGGCTGCCGCCGGGCGAGCGGGTGCCGATCGATCAGTAGTCGCGGCGCGGCCCGAGGTACTCGCCGGTGTCGGAGACCTTGAACGGCACTTGCCGGCCGACGAGGGCTTCGAGCGTCATCAGCTCGAGATCGGTGTGATCGCGGAAGCCGCCCGGAACGATCCGCTTGCCGTCCTGCGGCTTCGCCAGCACGTAACGCGGCGCGTCGTGATGGCGTGACTGGATGTTCTCCGTCGCGTTGCGATCAGCCACGGCGCTGATCTGCGTCTTGCCGTAGCACGTGCAGATGTAGGTCTTCTCCGGGTCGGCTTCGGTGTAGACGCCGGTGCCGCGCACACCGATGGTCGCGACGGGCGTTGCAATGTCGAACGTCTGCTTCTTCGGTCCGAGCACCGTGAGCAGCGCGCCGGTCACCAGCCGGAAGAATCGCCGCACTTGGCGCGCGCCGGCGATCTCCATCTGCGAGTTCTCGCGGACGAGCAGCGCGTCGTCGCCGACCACGCCGATGAGATGCGCGCCCTTGCCGGTGCGCAGCACGTCGCCGGGCTCGATCCTCGACGCCATCGTCGCCGCCTTGCCGTTGATGCTGACCTCGCCGGACATCTCGAAGATCGACTTGCCTTCCGGCATGCGCGACGGCAGCGTGCCGAAGATGGACGCGAGCGCGTCGAGATTCCAGCCGGCGCCGCCGATGAGCGCGCCGCCTGCCAGTGCGCGCAGCAGGAACTGGCGCCGAGGATCGTCGATGGAGTCGTCGCGACGGGACATGAGCTTTCCCCTTTTTTCTGTTGCGGCATGATAAAGGCAACTTCGGGGAGAACGCTGTGAATCAGCGCACAGTCGCATTCGCCATCCTGACGATGATCAGCGCCGCCGCTCACGCGGGCGGTATCAAGCTCGGCGCAGAGGCCGCGATCGGCTACGACAGCAATGTCGCCAACGCCCGCCAGGGCAGCAACGAGCGCGCCGCCGGGTTCGCGGAGCTCGACGCGTCGCTCGACAAGATCTGGGACCTCGACGCCAACAACGCGCTGCAGGCGCGCTTCGGCATCGACACGCAGGCGGTGCCGAAATACGAAGCGCTCGACAGCGCGAAAGGGTCCCTGCTGCTGCGTTATCTCCTCCGGCCAGGGCAGTCGTTCCACGCGCCGACGCTCGGGCTCGGCGGCAGCGCGGCGTGGTGGGAATTCAACAGCCAGCTGCGCGACAGCGCGGACTATCGCGCGACCCTGTTCGTGCATGAGCAGATCACGACGCGGATCAGCGCGCGCGTGACCGGCGCGCTCGCCTGGCGCGAAGCGCGCCACGGCGAAGTGTTCGACCTGCGCACGCGCACGCTCGGCCTCGACGTCGATTGGGCGCTCGCGAGCCGGTTCGCGATCTATGCAGGGTTCCAGCGCCGCTGGGGCCAATTCGTCACCACGCGGCCAACGGCACCGGCTCCGACGTTCGTGTTCGCGGTCGACGATGCATTCCCCGGCGAATTCGCGACGCGCCTCGACGGCGCGGCGAACATCACGACCGGCGGCTTCAATCTCGCGTTCACGCATTGGCTCTCGCTGGACGTGCAAGGGACCTTCGTCGAGACCGGTGCGTCGACCGGCATCCATTACCGGCGCATCCAGAGCGTCGCGAGCCTGCTGGCGAGGTTCTGAGCGAGGGCGCCACGCATGACGAGAACATATGCAAGCACAGCACCTTGAGCTGCCACCGCTCGACCTGTTGCGCGGCTTCGAAGCGGCTGCGCGGCATCGCTCGTTCACTCGGGCGGCAGCCGAGCTGTTGCTGACCCAGCCGGCCATCAGCCGGCAGGTGCAGATGCTGGAGGCGTCGATTGGCGTGCCGTTGTTCCAGCGCCGGCACCGCGCGCTCCTGCTGACCCACGCAGGCGAGGTGCTTTACCGCAAGGTCGCCGGGATGATGGAGGAGCTGCGCGGAACGATGCGCGAGCTCCGCGGTGCGGCTCAGTTGCAGCCGGTCACGGTGACCACGTCGCTCTCGTTCGGGGCTCTCTGGCTGATTCCCCGCCTCCCGGCGTTCCGCGCACGGCACCCAAGCGTCGACGTTCGCATCGTCGCCGACAATCAGGTGCTGGATTTTTCGCGCGACCGGATCGAGGTGGCGATCCGCTACTGCGCGCCCGATGCCCCGCCCGCGAATGCCGTCCTGCTCTTCGGCGAAGAAGTGCTGCCGGTGTGCAGCCCGCGCTTGCTGCGCGATCGAACGCGCCCGCTGCGCGTGCCGGACGATCTGCGCCATCACATGCTGCTCCACGACGAATGGAATGCGCGTGGATCGGGATGGCTGCACTGGGACACCTGGCTGCAAGCGCACGGTCTCGCGAAGCTCAAGCCGGCAGGCGATCTGCGTTTCTCGCACTACTATCAAATGATCGAGGCAGCGATCGAAGGTCAGGGCGTTGCGCTCGGGCGCTTGCCGCTGCTCTCGGAGATGATCAGGCGCCGGCAGCTCGTGGCTCCTTTCGAACCACAGGGCGGTAGCCGCATCACGCCGCCGCGCGCTTTCTTCGTGCTCCGCGAGCCACGCGCTGCTGCGCGAGCCGAAGTGAATGCGTTCTGCGAATGGCTCGTAGAACAAGCGCGAAGCGAGACCGTGCGAGCGGCAAGCGGCCCGAATCCGGCGCCGCGAAGATCGAGGACTACGCGGCGCGGCCGGCGGCTTTAGAAATCCAGCAATGAGCGCCGATCGACGCTCCGAGCGCTTACGACAGGAGATGCCGGCGCAGGAATGCCGTCTGATCCTCGACCGCGCGCTCGAACCACTCGCCGAGATAGATATCGAAATGGCCGATCGGATAGCGCTTCACTTCACCGCGCTTCGCGCGTGACGCGCATTTGAGCGTCGCGTCGAGCGGACACAGCGAATCGGTGTCGCAGACGCAGTAGAGCACGGGGCACGCGAGCTTCGACGCCTGAAGCCCCGGCCGATACGTGCCGACGTGCAGCGCGATCCGCGCGGCGACGCGGTTCTGCCAGTTGGTGTCCGGCGGCAAGAGCGCCTTGAAGCCGGGCTCGGAGTCCGGCGTCGCCATCACCGCCAGCGCGCCCGGCGGACCGACGGCCGGGATCGTGTGCGGCGCGCCGCCGAAGAGCGCGCCGATCTGATCGCGCAGCCCTTCGACGGTCATTCTCAAGATGTTCACCGCGCCGAGCGCCGGCAGCGTCGCCAGTCCATCCTGGAACGGGCACTGCGAGATCACCGCCGCGATGTGACCATCCTGCGCAGCCACCGCGATGACGTGTCCGCCGGAGAACGACGAGCCGAACAGCGCGACGCGATCGCGATCGCCCCACGGCAAGCCGCGCGCGTAGGCGATCGCAGCGTGGTAGTCCGCGTGCTGCCGCGAAATGTCGAGCAGCTGGCGCGGCTCGCCGCCGCTCGCGCCGAAGTGGCGGTAGTCGAACAGCAGCGCGCCGAATCCCGCTTCGCAAAATCGCTCGGCATACGCGGGCAATCGCAGCTCGCGCGTCGCGGAGAATCCGTGCGCCATGACGACGACCGGATGCGGTCCCTTGCCTTCCGGCTGATACAGCCACGCGGCGATCTTCTCGCCGCCGGACGCGAAGCTGACGTCGGCGCGCTTCATCCGCGCGTGATCACGGCATCGCCGGCGAGCCCGAAGCTCTGCAGCACGCCGTGCAGCTCGCGATGCCCGAACGCCTGGCAACCCGACGCGAAGCCCCAGCGCTTCGCCGGCGCCTGCAGAAGGTGATACGCCGCGTACGCTTGCAGCAATCCAGTCTGCTTGTAGTTGCACGTGCCGTGGATCACGACCTGCACCCGCTTGCCCATCGGTCCGCTGGCGATGACCGAATCGAGCGACGTGTTGATGCGCTGGTTCTCGCGCGGCGGCATGCCGGCCTGCAAGCTCGCGGCCATGTCGGACAGCGCCTTCTCCTGCTCGGCCTTCGGCATCTTCTTGATCTTCTCCTCGACGACGCTCGTGATCTGCACCACGCCTTCCATCACCGTGCGCTCGAACACGCCGCCCATCGCCTTGCAGTTGGCCACACGCGGATCGTTCTTGAACCACACCGGATGCGCGGTGCCGCCCCAGGGCAGCACCATCGAGACGGCGTGCTGGCCGGGAATCACGTACTCGGCTTTCGCGAACGGCGACCACTGCACGTACTGGTTCTGCTCGAGGTAGTAGAAGTTCGCGGTGAGGATGCTGAAGATCGTCTGCGTCGACGCGTAGGTCGGGAAGCCTTTCCACAGGACGAGAATGTCGAGCGTGTCGAGGCCCGGCGTCTCGAGCGCGATCTGCGCGGCGATCTCGCCGGTCGTGTACATCTGCGCGATGCCGGGCGCGAGCAGAAGATTCTTCGCCGCGAACTTCGCGCCCCACTGCTCTTCGGCGTGCATCATCCAGTTCTGCTCGCCGTTGGTGTCGGTGTAATGGCAGCCGGCGGCGAGTGAGGCTTCGACGGCTTCGGGCCCGTACTTCATGAACGGCCCGACCATGTTGCACACGACCTTCGCGCCCTTGAACAGATCGGTGAGTGCCTTCGTCGTATGCGCGACCTCGGCGATCTCGTACTCGGCATTCTCGATGCCGGGCACCTTGTCCATCACTTCCTTGACGCGCTTGCCGTCGCGGCCGGCGGCGATGAAGGGCACGCGATACTCGCGCAGGTACTCCGCGACGAGGCGCCCGGTGTAGCCGGTGACGCCGTAGATGACGACGGGTTTCTTGCTCACGACGTTCTCCCCTGTGTTGTTTCAGGTCACCACGTATTCGTCCCAGCGCGGCGCGCGCATCTCGCGGGCGTAGCGCTCGAAGCTGAAGGGCCACAAGGCCGGGCGCCCGGAGGCGCCGAGATACCAGCTGCTGCAGCCGCCCGCGATCCACACCGTGCGCGGCAGGCCTTCGCTGACCTCGCGATTGAATTCGGCGAGCGCATCGACGCGCGGCTCGAAGCGTGTGGCGTCGCCGCGACGGTAGCGCTCGATGAACGCCATCACATAGCTCGCCTGGATCTCGGAGGTGGAGATCAGCGGGAAATTGCCGATCGGCGTGTACGGTCCGACCATCATGAAATAGTTCGGGAAGCCCGGAACCGTCACCGTGCGCAGCGCCTCAGGCCCGGATTTCCAGACCTGATCGATGTCGGCGCCGGCTTCGGTGGTCAATCGCATCGGACGCACGTATGCCTGCGCCTCGAAGCCGGTGGCGAGCACCAGCACGTCGAGCTCGTGGAGGCGCGCATCGGCCGTGCGCACGCCGCGCGGCTCGATCCGCTCGATCGCCGACGTCACCAGCTCGGCATTGGGCTCTTGGATCTTCTCGTAGAAATCCGTCGAGAACACCAGTCGCTTGCAGCCCGGCTCATAGCTCGGCCGCAGCTTCTCGCGCAGCGCCGGATCGCGCACGCTCTTCTCGAGATTGCGGCGCGTGATCCACGCGAGCACGCGATGCTGGAAGTTGCGGGTGTCGATCACCGCACGGGCGAACGTCCACTGGAAGTACACGCGCAGCGCGTGATACATGAGCTTCGACGCGCCGGGCACGGATCGCAGGATCGCCTGGGTGATGCGCGAGTAGCGCAGGTTCCAGATCGGGAAGATCCACTGCGGCGTGCGCTGGAACAGCGAGAGCTTCGCCACCCGCGGCACCAGCGCGGAAGTGATCTGCGTCGCGGTCGAGCCCGTGCCGATCACGCCGATGCGCTTGCCATCGAGCGGCACCGACTCGTCCCAGCGCGCGGTGTGGAAGCTCGCGCCCCGGAACGTAGGCAGGCCCGGCAGCTTCGGCACGCTCGGGTTGTGCAGCACGCCGGTCGCCGCGATCAGGAAATCGGCTTCGAGCTCGTCGCCGTTCTCGCAACGCACGCTCCAGCGACCGTTCGCCCAATGCGCCGCGATCGCACGCGCGTTGAGCTTGATGCGATCGCTCAGCCGATGGCGCTCGGCGGTGCGCTCGAAGTAGCGCTGGATCTCCTCGCCCGGGGAGAACCAGTGGCTCCACTGCGGATTCGGCTCGAACGAGTACGAATACAGATGCGACGGGATGTCGCAGGCGATGCCGGGATAGCGGTTGTCGCGCCAGGTGCCGCCGACACGGTCCGCTTTCTCGAGGATCTGGAACGAGCGGATGCCGGCTTCGAGCAGGCGGATGCCCATCAGGATGCCGGACATGCCGGCACCGATGATGACCACGCGCGGCTCGCGCGCTGGATTCACGCGTGGCTCATGCCGTCATGCCGCCGTCGACGACCAGATCGCTGCCGGTCATATAGCTCGACTCGTCCGACGCGAGGAACAGCACGCACTGCGCGATCTCCTCGGGCTTGGCGAAGCGGCCCATCGGAATGCGCTCGAGTGTCTTGCCCGCGAACTTCTGCGCGTCGTCCGGCTTCATCGTGGCGAGCGCGCCCGCGACCATCTGCGTCTCGGCGAAGCCGGGGCAGACGTTGTTGATGCGGATGTTGTAGCCGCTGCGCGCGCAGTGGATCGCGGCAGAGCGGGTGAAAATCCGCACGCCGCCCTTCGCCGCGTTGTAAGCCGGGATCAGCGCTTCGCCGACGAGCCCTTCGATCGACGCGATGTTGACGATCGATCCGCCTCTGCCCTTCATCTTGCCGATCGCCGCCTGCGTGCCGAGGAAGACGCCGGTGAGATTGATATCCACCGTGCGCTTCCAGTCGGCGAAAGAGATCTGCTCGACATCGGCAATGCCAGCGATGCCGGCGTTGTTCACCACGACGTCGACCTTGCCCCACTTCGCGATCAATGCCTCGAGCGTTGTCGACCATTGCGCTGCGTCGGCGACGTCCTGCACACGGAACGTCGCGTTGCCGCCCAGCAGCGACGCCGCCGCCTGGCCGCCGTCGCGATCGACGTCGGTGATCATCACCTTCGCGCCTTCCGCGATCAGCGCCTGCGCGGAGGCGAGCCCGAGCCCGCGCGCGCCGCCGGTGACGAGACAAACCTTGTCGGCGACTCGCTTCATGCCCGCTCCTTGGCGCGCCATTGGTAGTCCAGCGATTCCTGCGCGAAGCGCACGAACCAGTCGATCGACTCGGGATTCATCATCGCGTCGCGGCTCGCCGCTTTCTCGAGCGGCCAGCCCATCAGGATCTTGCGCACCGGCACTTCCATCTTCTTGCCGGTGAGCGTGTACGGGATCGCCTCGATCGCATAGGTGCGATCGGGCACGTGGCGCGGGCTGCAGTCCTCGCGCAGCTTCGCGTACATGCGATCGAGCAACGGCTGATCGAGCCTGAAGCCGGGCTTCAACTTCACGAACAGCGGCATGAAGAAATGCCCGCCCGGCAATTCGCAGCAGACGATCATGCTGTCGGCGATCTCGGGCAGCTGCTCCACCGCGCGGTAGATCTCTGCCGTGCCGATGCGCACACCGTGGCGGTTCAGCGTCGAGTCGGAGCGGCCGTAGATGTAGCAGCCGCCGCGCGCATTGATCTTGATGAAGTCGCCGTGCCGCCAGACGCCGGGAAAGTGATCGAAGTAGCTCTCGTGATAGCGCTTGCCGCCCGCGTCGTTCCAGAAATGGATCGGCATCGACGGGAACGGCGTCGTCACCACGAGCTCGCCGACCTGATCGACGACTTCCTTGCCGTCGTCGCTCCACGCGTGCACGTCCATGCCGAGCATGCGCGTCTGGATCTCGCCGGCGTAGACCGGCAGCGTCGGCGCGGCGCCGACGAAGCCGCTCGCGATCTCGGTGCCGCCTGACTGCGAGGTCACCCACAGATCCGGCTTCACGCTGCGATAGAACCACGCAAACGTTTCCGGCGTGGACGGCGCACCACTCACGAGGATGGAATCGAGCGCGGACAGATCGAAGCTCTTCCCCGGCTCGAGCCGGGCCTTCTCCATCATCTGCACGAACGTGGGGCTGGCACCGAAGTTGGTCGCGCGCGTTTCCGCCGCGAGCTTCCAGAGCAGCTCAGGCCCCGGATGCACCGGCGAGCCGTCGTAGAGCGTGACGCGCGCGCCCGCGGTGAGCGCGGCGAGCAGGATGTTCCACATCACCCAGCCGGTGGTCGAGTAGAAGAACATCGCCGAGCCGACGGAGAGGTTGAGATGGAAGTGCATCAGCTTCAGATGCTCCATCAGCACGCCGACGTGACTGTGCACGATCGCCTTGGGCAAGCCGGTCGTGCCTGAAGAGAACAGCACCCACAGCGGATGATCGTGCGCGACGCGCTCGAAGCGGAAGCGATCGCGCGGCACGTCGTGATGATCCAGCAGCGTCGACCACGCCATCAGATGCGGAACGTCCGGCGGCGGCGTCGACGGCGCGAGATACGGCAGCCAGATCACGCGCTCGAGCGTCGGCAGCTCGGCGAGGATGCGACGCACTTCCGCCTCGCGCTTGAAGTCCTTGCCGCCGAAGCGATAGCCATCGGCGGCGAACAGGATCTTCGGGGCGATCTGCGAGAAGCGCTCGATGACCGTCTTCACGCCGAACTCCGGCGCGGCCGACGACCACACCGCGCCGATGGCGGTCGACGCCATCATCGCGATCGCGGTCTCGGGAACGTTCGGCATGTAGCTGACGACGCGATCGCCGGGCTTCACGCCGAGCGAGCGCAATTGCGTGGCGACGATGCGCACCTGCCGCGCGAGCTCGCGCCAGGTCATGGTGTCGAGCGCGCGCGTCTCGGACAGATGATGGAAGACGATCTCGTCGTCGGCCGCGATCTCCTCGTGGCGCAGCAGATGCTCGGCGTAGTTCACGCGCGAGCCCTCGAACCATTTCGCGCCCGGCATCACGCGCCGGTCGAGCACTTGCTGATATGGCGTGTCGGAGCGCACGTCGAAGTAGTCCCACAGCACGCCCCAGAATTCCTCGGGCGAGCGCACCGACCAGCGCCACAGTGCATCGTAGTCCGCGAGCGCCTTGCCGCGCGTGCGGCCAAGCCAATCGAGGAAGCGCGTGACGTTGGAGTTGCGCGCGTAGTCCGCACGCGGCCGCCACAGGAGCTCGCCTTCGCGCACGGCGGCGGCGACGTCGTTCATTTGATCGCGTAGACGTCGTAAGCGACGGAGAACGTCGCGAGATCGGCTTCGCCGACGCCGACGCACACGCGCCGATGCAGCCATTGATAGCGCGGATCGGCGGTGCGGAACACCGGCGCCGTGCGCAGCCCGAACTTCGGCGGCAGCTGGCCGGCGAGGAATCTCTGATAACCGTCGGCGCCGAGATCGCCGAGTCCGAGATAGGACACGTAGATCAGCGCGCCATCGTCGAGCTCGAGCGTCGCGCGCACGTCGACCGCGAGCACTCCGTCGGTGCGCACGGTGCCCCAATCGGCGCCGACCGGCCGCACCGTGCCCTTGAGCTTGGGCCCCAGCACGTGGCCGCCGGTGATGTAGAAATTTGCGCGAGCACCTTCGGGCACCGGCCCGATCGCCTCCGGCGGCGCCTGCAGCGTGGCGGTGTAGGCGAACAGATGCTCCGCGTCGAGCTTGAACATAGTCACCTCAGATTCGCGATCTGCTGCAGGACCTGCTCGGGCTGCGCGTCGGCGGCGATGCGCAGGAAGCGCAGGTTCGGCGGCGGCGCGGCGGGCGCGATGACTTCCCAGCGGTAATGCATCGCGAGATTGAGCACGCTCTGATACGCGGACGAATCGCTCACGCCGCCGTCGATCTCCTCGAGCACCAGGGCGTCGATGCGAACGTCGCCGAACACGCGCAGGAAGTCGGCGATGTAGACCGACGCGCTGTCAGCATCGTCGTCGCTCACATCGACATCGCTGCCGTGCGCCTGCCGATACGCGATCGCGATCCACGCGCGCGGCGACGGCATCACCAGCGCGAGCGGCTGATTCACGGCGCCGCCGAGACCGCGGGCAAGCTCGACCAGATGCGCACGCAACGATTCGTCGGCGAGCAATGTCTTCAGCGCGAATCCGGTGCGCGATTTCGCCGCCATCACTTCGCGCAGATCGGGATGCGCGTCGAGCCAGGCGTCGATCGCAGGTGCGATCGGAAGTGTCGCGACGTCCGGCTTGAGAAGGCCCATCGCCTTTCGCTGCCAGGCGACGAACGCAGTTGCATCGAGCCACGGCGCCTTGCCGTTGGCGAGCAGCCGCGCGCAGTAGGCGTGACTATCGAGCCAGAGCACCGGCCTGGGACGCTTCAACAATTCGCCGAGCGCGCCCATGTTCGTCGTCACACCGCCGTGTAGCCGCCGTCGAGGACGAGCTCGGTGCCGGTGACCCAGCGCGAAGCGTCGGACGCGAGATAGACGATCGCGTTGGCGACGTCGCTGGTCTGACCGAAGCCGAGCAGATGACCTGCCTTGAACGCGGCCTCCGCCGTCGCGTAGTCGGGCGCAAGCCCGAGCTCCACCGCGTGCTTGATGAAGTTCGTGCCCATGTCGGTCTGCACGATCGCGGGATGCACGGAATTCACGCGGATGCCGGTGCCGAGCTGCGCGCATTCGACCGCGGCCGCTTTCGACATCAAACGCACCGCGCCTTTCGACGTGTGATATGCGATGTGGCCGGTCGTGCCGATCAGGCCGGCGACCGACGACAGATTGATGATCGACCCGCCCTTCATCACGCGCACCGCGTGCTTGAGTCCGAGGAACACGCCGCTGACGTTGACCTTCATCACGCGCTCGAAATCCTCGAGCGTGCATTGCGACAGCATCGCCGCCGTCTCGATGCCGGCGTTGTTCACCAGCACGTCGAGCTTGCCGAACGCTTTCACCGCGGCGGCGATCGCCGCTTCCCACTCGGCTTCGCGCGTGACGTCGTGCTTGAAGAACTCCGCCTTGCCACCGGCGCTTTTGATCTTCGCGACCGTGTCGCGCCCGTCCTTCTCGAGTACGTCGGCCACCATCACCGCCGCGCCCGCGTCGGCGAGCGCCTGCGCGACCGCCGCGCCGATGCCGCGCGCCGCGCCGCTGACCAGTGCCGCCTTGCCATCGAGCCGGAACGCCTTGCCCCCGTCGGCCATGACTTCCTCCTTTATTTCTTCTTCTTGGCTTTCGCGACCTTCTTCTCGCAGCCTTGCAGCTGCTGCTTCAAGGTCGCGACCTCGGCTTCGAGCGCACCGATGCGCAAATCCTTCGGATTGATCATGAACGCGCCCTGCAATTGGTCGGACGGCATCTTGATCCGCTGGCCCATCGTGGTCGCGTAGATTTCCTTCGGGTTGTCCCACGAGCCGAAATACATGAAGTGCGAAGGCGGCTCCGGCGTCACCCACTGCTTGCAGAACTTGTCGAACGGCTTGCCGCGCTTGATGCGCTGCTTTCGGTAGTCGTCACGCAGCTTCTTCGTCGCAGCTTCGTCGACGATCAGCGTCTTCTCGTCGTAGACGACTTTGTAAATGTCGCGCGCGTTCTCGTGCGACATCAGGTCTTCCTGCAGATCCTTCATCACGAGCTGCGGATCGCGCTCGAGCACGTCGCCGTAGCCGCCGCCCGAGCCCTGGCAGATCATGTAGATCTCGCCTTCGTTGCAGACCTCGAAGGTCATGCCCATGTCGTTGCTCGAATAGACGCCGCCCTTGATCGGCCGCTTGTTCATGAGCTCGACGATGTCGAAGACCTCGACCGCCTTCGGGTTCTTCTTCAGCTCCTGGAAAATGTTGATGCCCTTGATCTTCATCAGCTGGTAGCTCGGGCATGAGTAGCCGCCGAACAGTCCCTGCGCGGAGGGGAATTTCGAGCCTTCGCATCCGGTCATGAATCCCCACAGGCCCGAGCCGCGCGCGGTGGCGATCTGCTCGTAGCCGAGACCCGCGCGGTACTTGCCCCAACCCACGCGATCCTTGGCGAGACGCTGCGCGCCGAGACGGATGATCGGCGTGTCTTCCTCGTTGATCTCGTGCTCGCCGGAGTCGCACATGAAGCCGAACACCGGCGAGACCGAGTGCTCGCCGTCGGCGTGCGAGCGAGCGCCCTGCCCGTTGCCGTTGATGTCGCCGCAGAAGTTGCCGGTGATGTCGCCGTGCTGCGTGAGGCCGCCGTAGATGAACGTCGCGGCCTGGTCGTACTGCGACGCGATGATCGCCGAGTAGCGATGCGGCACGCTGTAGTTGAGCTTGTTCATCGGGATCGTCCACACGACGCAAGCCTTGAACAAGGGCATCAGCGACATCGCCTGCGGCATCTCGCCTTCGGCGTCCATGATCGAGTTGCGATCGGTGATGATCTCGATCGGCGACAGCACCGCCATCGTGTGCGGCAGGTCGGGCCAGATGTTCTGCAGCAAGCCAGTGCACAGCGCCGCCTTGAACGACGCGATGTTGGTGTTGACGCTGCGATTGAGGAACTGCGGCGCCGATCCGCGGAAGTCGAGCGTGAGCTTGTCGCCCTTCTTGATGATCGCGCACTGGATCTTCTGCATCGCGTTCTCGCGCAGCGACGAGTCCATGAACTGCAGCACGCGCGTGGTGCCGTCGGGCATCTCGCTGATGCGCCGGCGCATCTCTTTCTCGGTGTCTTCCAGATGCAGGCGCAGCGTGCCGACGACCGCGTCGACGCCGAACTGATCGAGGATCGCGATCATGCGCTCGCGCAGGCGCATCGCGGCGTGCAGCTTCACCTTCATGTCCTCGAGCTGCAGCTTCGGATCGCGCACCGAGTTCTGCAGGAAGGTGACGAGGTCGCGCTTCAACTGGAAGTTCTCGACGACCTTGAAGGGCGACATCTTGGTGCCTTCGTCGTACTTGCTCTCCGCCGCCGCCGGCATGCCGCCGGGCTCGCACGCGCCGTTCTCGCCTTCGTGCACGGTCGAGGAAACCCAGCACACCAGCTGTCCCTTGTAGAACAGCGGCAGCATCATCGACTGGTCGGTGTTGTGGATGCCGCCGTAGCGCGCGTCGTTGTGGATGAAGCCGTCGCCGTCGCGCACGCCGACGGTCGGGTCGTTCATCCAGTACTTCACGATGAAGCGGATCGGATAGAAGCAGCACGCGGCGAAGGCAATGATGCCGTGCGGCGCGATCATCGCGAGATCGCCTTGCGCGGTGTAGACGCCGGTGACGAGATCGCCCCACTTCGCGCCGGGCGCCGCGCCCATCTGGTTCACCATGGTGAACGCTTCGGAAAGCGCCGCGTTGATCAGGCCGCGCACGTGATGCACTTCGTGCGTGTCGAGCCCCTTGCTGATCGCGGCTTCCTCAAGCGCCGAGCGCGGCGTCACGCTGTGGTTGCGCATGATCTCGGGATCAGGCCCGAGGAACAGCATGTTGTCGGCGAGGAATTTGTCGAGGAGCGCCTTGTCGTCTTTCGTGATCGTCGCGTCGTTCATGTCGTTGGTCTCGTCATTCCCGCGCAGGCGGGAATCCAGTTTTCAATTCTTCAGGAACCACACCGCGCCTTGCGGCGCTGCGTGGAACGTCCAGCCCGGCTCGACGAGATACGTCGTCGCACGCGTGGTCACGATCGCGGGCCCTTCGATCTTCGTGCCCTCGGCGAGCGCTTCTTCGCCATGGATCGCGGTGGACAACGCCTTGTCGTGCCCGACGAAGTGGCAATCGCGACGGCCCTGCGGCTGCGGCGCCTCGCGCGACTTGCCGTTGAGCTTCAGCTTCGAGAACGCGACCTTCGGCTGCTCGACGTAGGAGCACACGCGCACGGTGTTGATGCGCACGCCGGTCTCCGGCGACTGGCTGCCTTCGCCGAAGCGCGCGCCGTAGCTCTTGTGGAACTGATCCATCAGCGTGAGCACGTCGCGCTGCGAGGAGAGTCGATTCAATTCGGTTACCACCGCGGTCTGCACGCGCTGGTTGCCGTAACGCATGTCGAGCTCGAGGCGGTATTTCACGTCCTTCGGATTCATGCCTTGCCGCAACAGATCCTCGCGGCCGCGGCGCTCCAGCTCCTCGACGATCTTGTTGAAGCTCGCGTAGTCGGAGAAGAACGCCTTCATCGCCGGATTGAACAGCACGGTCCAGGTGCTCATCTCGTGGATGTGCATCTGGTTCACGTTGCCGGCGCCGCACGCGGAGAAGGTCGACGAGAACGGCGGCGCGAGGATCTTCTCGACGCCGAGCGCGTTGGCGATGCCGCACGCATGGAGCGGACCGTTACCGCCATACGCGAGGATGGTGAAGTTCTTCGGCTCGTAGCCGCGCGTGCGCAGCTCGGTGGAGATGCCGTTCGCCATGTTCGCGTCGACGTTGCGCTTGATCAGCTTCGCGGTGGCGATGAGATCCAGGTCGAGCTCGTCGCACAGATGCTCTTCGATCGCCTGCTTCGCGCGCTTGGGATTGAGCGGGATGCGGCCGTTCGCGTAGTTCTTCGGATCGAGGTAGCCGAGCACGAGGTCGGCATCGGTCACCGTCGGCTTCAGTCCGCCGCGGTCATAGCACGCGGGGCCGGGATCGGAGCCTGCCGACTGCGGACCGATCTCCACCGAGTTGAACAGTCGGTCGAAGCGCGCGATCGAGCCGCCGCCCGCGCCGAGCGTGACCAGATGCACCATCGGGATCGACACGAGCCAGCGATCGATCACCGGATTGAAGTCGTAGTGACGCACGCCGCCCTGATCGACGATGCCGATGTCGAAGCTCGTGCCGCCCATGTCGGTCGCAACCACGTTGCCGAGCTCCGCCGACGCCGCGAGATGCTCGCTCGCAGCGACGCCCGACACCGGACCCGAATGCACGGTCTGCAGCGCGTCGGTGGAGTTGAGCTGCGCCATCCCGCCGGAGTTGTGGCTCACCTGCATCGGCTTGGTGTAGCCGTTCGCGCGCAGGTTCACTTCGAGCGTGCCCAGACCGTGATACATGGTCTGGTGCAGGAACGCGTCCATGATCGTCGACGTGCCGCGCGCGTATTCGCCCTTGCGGCCCGCGACCTGGTGCGACAGCAGCATCGGGATCGCGCCGAGCAGGTGCGCGGGATATTCCTCGAGGAAGATCTCGCGCACGCGCAGCTCGTGCGTCGGATTCACGACGCTGTTGGTGAACATCACCACGAGCGCTTCGGCGCCGGCGTCGACCAGCTCGCGGATGCGCAGGCGCACGTCGTCCTCGTCGAGGTCCCAGAAGATGTTGCCGAGATAGTCCACGCGCTCGCGCACTTCGCGGATCATCGGGATCGGCACGATCGGCTGCGGACGGTTCGCATTGGGGATGTCCATCTGCTCGATCTCGGCGAGCCCTTCGCCGTAGCCTCGCGCGCGCGACAGCGGGATCGTGCTCTTGAAGCCGGTCGTCACCAGCACGCCGATGCGCGGGCCCTTGCGCTCGATCAGCGCGTTGGTGCCGAGCGTCGTCGAATAGCGCACCGAATCGACTTGCGAGAGCAGATGCGGCACTTCGACCGAAAGCTGCGTGCACGCGTCGGCCAGCGCTTCGTTGAAGCCGAGCGCGAGGTTGTGATGCGTCGTGAGCGCCTTGCCTTCGATGTAGCGGCCGTCCCAGGCGACGAAGCAGTCGGTGAAGGTGCCGCCGATGTCGACCGATACGCGTTTCATGAATCGACTCCCGTCATGCCCGCGCAGGCGGGCATCCAGTTTTCAGTGCTTGTGCTGATGCTTCTCGTGCAGCGCACGTCCCTGCTTCACCTTCTCGAGCGCGAGATCGGGTCCGATCGCCGGCGTCTTCACTTCCTTGCGGTTCTTCCACTGCGCCTTCAGCGCATCGATGTCGAGCTCGATGTCGTGCAGCGGCGGATGGCCCGGCGGCAGGTACTCGGCCTCGAACATGGTTCCGCAGTTCGGGCAGTAGTACTCGAGGATCCGGCACCAGGTTGGATCGGGCGAATAGGTGCGCTCGTAGAGCTTGGTGTCGAGCAACGGCTTGTGGATCTCGCGCGGGTCGCGATCGTAGACGAGCAGGCCGCGCTTGTAGTTGTCGCGCGCGTTGCCCAGCACTTTCTCGCAGCGACGGCACTCCCACTTCTCGGAGTCGAGGTCGATGCGCAGGTACTCGGTGATCAACACTTTCATCGCGGCTCTCCCTTCGCACGCGTCAGCAGGATGTCGCCGGCGGGATTGATCTCGAACTTCCAACCCGCATCGAGGCGACAGGTGAAGAAACTTTCTTCGAGCACAGCGGGACCCGATGCCGATGCGCCCGGCTTCTGATCCTCGACGCGATACAGCGGCGCGCCCTGACGTTTGCCCGATGCGATCGCCGGCGTCGTCTTGCCGCCGAACTTGCCCGCGAGGCTCGCGTGCGCGATCGGCTTCAGCGCTTCGAGCTTGAGCGACGCGCGCGCTTTCTTCGGCAGATCCTTGGGCAACTGCTCGCTCTTGAGCGCGATGACGTCGTCGCCGGACTGCACGCTCCACGCGAGCTTGCAGGACTTGAGATCGAAGCCTTCGGCGAACATGCCGCGCTTCGCGCGCTCGAGCAGCGTTGCCTTCGCCGCCTTCAATCCCGCAGCGTCGTTGGTCGGCAGCGGCGCTTCGTAGTGATGCGCGATGTCGGAGAAGCCGATGCCAAACGCCGAGAACACCGCGGCGAGCCCGGGAATGATCACGCGCTCGATTCCGGCGGCCTCCGCGATCTTGCAGACGACGAACGGGCCCGCGCCGCCGAAGGCAGCGAGCGTCGTATCGCGGGTGATCTTGTTGAATGACTTCAGCGTGTCGGCGACTTTCGCGACCCAGGCTTTCTCCATCGCGCGGGCCGCGTCTTCCACCGACAGCTTGAGCGGTCGTCCGACGTTGTCTTCGATCGCCGCACGCGCGCGCTCGACGTCGATCTTGAGCTCGCCGCCGAAGTAGCTTGCGGGATCGAGCAGGCCGAGCACGAGGAACGCGTCGGTGATCGTCGCTTCCTTGCCGCCGAGGCCGAAGCACGCGGGACCCGGTGCACCGCCGACCGATTCAGGACCAACCCTGATCTTGCCGTTTTCGACCTTGATGATCGACGAGCCGCCGACGCCATGGCTCTCGACGTTGCACAGCTCGAACGACGCGGTGACGCCTTCGACCCGACCGCGCCGGTCGGTGCGCACGACGCCGCTCTCGACCAGCGCGATGTCGGTGGTGGTGCCGCCGATGTCCATCGACAGCAGATTCTTGAAGCCATAGTGCGATGCGAGCGCTTTCGCGCCTTCGGCGCCGCCACGCGGGCCGGACGAATAGGTCTTCAGCGCGATCGTGCGTGCGATGCGCGCGGAATGGCCGTCGTTGCGGAAGATCAGCAGTGGGTTCTTGGTCTTGAACTCGCGCAGCTTGTGCTCGGCGTTGTAGAGGAAGCGCTCCATCGCCGGATGCAGGAACGCGTTGAACAGCGCGGTCCAGGCGCGACGCGCGTCGTCGGCGTCTTCGACGACCTCGTGCGAATAGAGGATCGGCAGGGCACCGAGCATGTGCGGCGGGAATTTGCGCAGCAGCACCCGCTTGAGCGCGCGCTCGGCGTCGGCATCACCGCCGATCGCCAGCACGAGGCGGTTCGCGCCTTCGGAGGCCAGCCGCGTCACTGCGCGCGTGGCTTCGGCTTCGAGCGCGTCGCCACTTTTCTTGAGATCGAGCACGGCGACGCGATCGCCGACGAGCGACTTGAACAGTTCGGCGGAATGCGAATCCGACTGCATCGACTTCGCCGTGAGCGAGCCGCCGACGATCAGGCCGAGCCGCGGGCCCTTGCGCTCGACCAGCGCGTTGGTGCCCTGCGTCGTCGAGTAGCGGATGTAGTCGGTGGCGAGCAGCAGGCGCTGCACGTTCTCTTCGCCGTAGATCGTGCGCGACGCTTTCTTCAAGCCCTCGAACAGGCACTTCGACAGGTCGTAGGGCGTGGTGACCGTCTTGGTCCGCCAGATCTGCTTGCCGTTCAGCACGCAGAAGTCGGTGAGCGTGCCGCCGTTGTCGATGTTGATCAGCAGCCCTGCGCTTGCAGCGGCGGCTCCCGCTTCGCGCGGCTTGGGCGCGGCTTGTGGCATCGGGGTCTCCTCGTGTCGCGGATCGTTCTGAGGAGAACCTAATCCCGGTCCCGGGCCCGATCGCTACCCTGAAGGGTAGTTTTTGGAGCACGCAGCGGGTCCGATAAGCTGCTCGCATGAGCAAGCAACCGGTCTGTGCGGTCGTCGGTGCGGGTCCCGGCAACGGTGCGGCCTTCGGCCGGCGCTTCGCTGCCGCCGGCTATCGCGTCGCGCTCCTGGCGCGCGATGCATCGAGCCTGGAGCAGATCGCGAAGGACGTCCCCGGCGCAGTCGCGATTCCGGTCGATGTCCGCGATGCCGCGTCGGTGCAAGCCGCGTTCTCGCACATGCGTGCCGAGCCCGGCGACCCCGACGTGCTGATCTACAACGCCGGCGCCGGCAAGTTCGGCAACGTCGACCAGCTCGAGGCCGCAGACTTCGAATCGGCGTGGCGGACCAATGCGCTCGGCTGCTTCCTCGCCGTGAAGGAAGTGCTGCCGGCGATGCGGCGCCGCGGTGGCGGCAGCATCGTCGCGATCGGTGCCACCGCGTCGATCAAGGGCAGCGCCAATTTCGCGGGCTTCGCTTCCGCCAAGGCCGCGCTGCGCAGCCTCGCGCAATCGTTGGCGCGACAGCTCGGCCCGGAGAACATCCACGTCGCGCACGTGGTGATCGACGGCGTCATCGATCTCGAGCGCACGCGCAGGATGCTCGCCGATCGCCCCGACGACTTCTTCCTGAAGCCCGACGACATCGCCACGTCGGTGTTCAACCTCGCGACGCAGCCGCGCTCCGCGTGGACCTTCGAGCTCGATCTGCGGCCGTTCGGCGAGAAGTGGTGACGCGCTGGTTTACGCGGCGCGCAGCAGCTCCGGCTTCGCCGATGGCGATTCCGCTCGGACCGGCTCGGCGAACGCGCCGAACACGACGCGCACGTTGTCGATGACGCCGACGATCTCCGACACGACGTGCTCGGGCACGCCGGCGCGCCTGGCCTGCGCGGCGGTCTCGTGGCGATCGGCGCCGGCGACGAGCGAGGCTGAGAGTTGGGCAACGGCGAGCAGACGTGGCGTCTGCGGAGAGATCATGCGCGGCATGCGCAGGCCTTCGATGGGAGGCAGGTGGCCGCAGACGACCGACTGCTCTGCCGCAGTGAGGTTGGAATCGCGCCCGAACAGGCCGGTGCTGCGGAAGTAGTTGGCCAGCGCCTGCTGCGAGACGCCCGTGGCTCCGAGGATGTTGCTCTGCGCGCTGTGGCTCATGGCTCGATTCCCTGATCTCCCGGGGACGATTCCCCGATGGACGTCATCCTGCGGCAGGCGTTTGTGCATGAATAGTGTCCATTTGCGCACGCTGCTCTTGCATTTCTGCAATGGCACGCTCAGGCTGGCGCCATGGACTGGGACGATCTGCGCTACGTGCTCGCGGTCTCGCGCGCCGGCGGCTTGAACGGCGCGGCGCGGCAGCTCGGCGTCAATCCGTCGAGCGTGTTCCGGCGCCTCGGCGCGCTCGAGCAGCAGCTTGAGGTGCGGCTGTTCGAGCGCCTGCGCGAGGGCTATCGCCTGACGCCCGCCGGCGAGGCGTTCGCGGAATCCGCGGCGCGCGTGGAAGCGGAGACGACGCAGGTCGAGCGCAAGCTGAAAGGCATCGACACGCGGCTCGAGGGCACCATCCGGCTCAACACCAGCGATCTGGTCGCGCAGTTCCTGGTGCCGAGATGGCTGGGCGAGTTCCAGCGCACGTTCCCCGGCCTGACGCTCGACATCACGACCGCAGCCGAGTACGTCGATCTTTCCAAGCGCGAGGTCGACGTGGTCATCCGCGGCACCGCATCGCCGCCGGAGCATCTGGTGGGACGCAGCACCGCCCGGATGGGCATGGCGGCCTACGCGTCGAAGCGCTATCTCGATCGCGCCGGCCGCGACCGCGCGCTGGATCAGCACGACTGGCTCGATTTCCTCGGGGCGATGCGCCGCGCGCCGATGGCGCGCTGGATGGAGGCGAACGTGCCCGACCGTTGCGTGAAGCTGCGCTTCGACTCGTCGTCGATCCTGCGCGAGGCGCTCCTCGCGGATCTCGGTTGCGCGCTGCTGCCTTGCGCCACCTGTGATGAAAACCCGGAGCTGGAGCGGCTGCCCGGCACGCATTTCCTCTCCAGCTATCACGTGTGGCTGCTGACGCACCCGGACCTGCGCCGCAGCGCGCGCATCCACGCCTTCCTCGACTTCTTCAGCAGCCGCTTCACGGCGAGCGCTTCGCTGCTGACGGGCGAGGCTCCGCGGCTGCGGAAGATGTCTACTCGCAGTCAACGCAGCAAGAGCAGACCGAAGCGGCGCGAATCCTCGCGCCATGGGAGAACGACATGAAACGGATTGCCACGCTGTTGGCGCTCGTGATCATCGCTCCTGCGCGCGCGCAGGATGCGCAGCACGTGATCGATTGCATGCGCGCAAACGTGCCGCCCGCGTTGCGCGTCCAGGAGATCGAGCTTGCCGCGACCGATCGCACGGGCACGACGCGCTCGCTCAAGGGCAAGCTCTACGCGATGTTGGAGAAGACGTCGGCCGGCGGAGGGTTGGTCCGCGCGATGCTGCGCATGGAATCGCCGGAGGCCGTGGCCGGCACTGCCTATCTGGTGCGCGAATCCGCCGACTCGGCGAACGAGAACATGTTCGTCTACCTGCCGGCATTCCGGCGCGTGCGCCGGGTCACCAGCTCGCTTGGCGACCGCTCGCTGCTCGGTACCGATTTCAGCTTCAGCGACTTCAAGCTCCTGTCGAACTCGTTCGTCGGATCGTCGGCCAAGATCGAGCCGTCCGGCGTCGTCGTCCAGCGACCCACCTACACGATCCGGTTCACGCCGCTGGCCGGAGCGGCGTCGCCCTACAGCCAGGTCCGCGCGTGGGTGGATCAGGAAACCTGCGTCCCGCTCAAAGCCGATTTCTACATCGGCAGCGCGGTGCGCAAGCGACTGACGGCACCGGCCAGCGCCCTGCAACGCGTGGGCGACTTCTGGTACCTCTCGGAAGTCGTGATGCGCGATCTGCTCGAGGGAACGACGACGGTGCTGAGAACCGGCAAGCTCACTGGCGCCAAGGAATTGCCGGGCCGCTATTTCGATCCGAATCTTTTCTACGTCAACGAGTAGCGTCCTGCTCGAGCAGGCGCGGATCGTCGAAATAGCGCGTCGCGGAAATCGCGTGGTGGCCCCACTGGCGGGTGACCCCGTCGCGCCCGATCCCGTCCGGGCCGAACAGGCTGCGCGTTCCTCCGCCCGGCGTGTCGAGCGTCATCAGATCCTCGTAGGGCCGCAGCTCATAACGTTTCGCCGAGCCATGCCCGGCCTCGATCACGCGCTCGACGGTGTGTGATCCGGACCGCAGCGCTGCGGCGACCTCGTGCTGCGCGACGACGCGCGCGTAGTCGTGGCCGTCGGCGCGCACGTAGTCGTAGCCGAGTGGCTTGCCGTCTTCCGCGAGTGTCACGCGCCAGATCAGTCCATCGAGCGCACCCGGCCTCGCTGAAAACCACACGAAATAGTTGAGCTGCACGAGCGTGCGTTGCCCGACGCGCGCGTAGCTCGGCAGGTAATACACGACTGGTCGCGATGCATCGACGCTCGGCCCCTGCGCCGTCAGGATCGGCGCGCCGATGCGATCGCCCTCGCCTGCGGTCGCGATCAGCAGCTTCGGCGCGTGCTGCGCCGCGAGCGCGGGCCACTGATCCATGAGGAGCCCGACGCGACCGAGCTCGTCGCGGGCAGCGTCGGCGAAGCCGCGCGGCAGGTGAACGTCGGTCGGCGCGGGCGAGGCTTGCCAAAGAACGGATTTCGCGTGCGACGGCGGCGCGGCCTGCACGTTGCTCTGCGCGATCGCCGGTGCGGGCGCGTCGGCGATCTTCGCCGCGTCGACCAGCTTGGCCAGCGTCGCCGGATCGGCGAGCTCGTCGAACGACAGCCACACCGCGCAGGTGCGCAGCGTGTTGAGCAGGTCCGCCCGCTCGAACTTCGGCATGCCGAGATTGGTGAGCTCGATGTCGCGCGCGATGCTGTCGTTCTCGCGCAGCTGCAGCATCCAGGTGCCGAGCGTGTTGAGATCGCCGCTGACCTCGTTGCGATACGACGACATCAGCCGATCGGTGCGGATGTACGGGAAGCCCGGCACCGCGAAGAACTCGTCGTCGTGCACGCCGGCGCTGGCGATGCGCGCGTCGACGTCGGCGTACTGCTGGCGGCATTGCGCGAGGAAGGCGCGGAATTTCGTGTCCGGGTCTGCCGGCGCTTGCGGAACCGGCGGCGCCGGGTGCGCGCAGGACGCGAGGAGGAGCGCGAACAACGAGAGGCGCGCGCGCATCAGTGCGACTCCGTGAGCCAGCCGGCGTCGACGCCCTCGCCGAGCCATTGCCCCCGGGTGACGAACCCGGGCTTGATCCACCAGACGAGCAGCGGCAGCACGACCAGCGCGAGCACCATGTTGATCGCCATGATCGCCATCAGCAGCAGTCCCATGTCGGCGACGAACTTCAGTCCCGACAGGAAGTACCACGGCGCGATGCCGAGCGTCATGATCGTCGCGGTGAACAGGATCGCCTTGCCGGTCGTACGCAGCGCGGCGGTGATTGCGGCGTCCCAGCGCGGTGACGCTTGATACTCCTCGCAGATGCGCGACAAGAGATAGATGCCGTAATCGATGCCGACGCCGACGCCGATCGCGGCGACGATCATCGAGTTGACGTCGAGCCCGACGCCGAGCAGATGCATCGCCGCGATCAGTGCCTGATTGGCGAGATTCACCGGCACCAGCAGCATCGCGCCGGCCACGAGCGAGCGGTAGGCGATCGCGCACATCACGAAGATCATCGCGTTCACCATCACGATGACCACGTGCTGGTAGCGCGCGATGACGTGATTCACCGCCTCCTGCAGCGCGATGATCCCGGTGCCGAGGCGCACGCGGAACGCCGGATGGTCCTCGCCCACCGACGCCACCGCCGCGCGCGCAGCGGCGAGTGCGGCGTCGACAGTCTCCTGCTTGTTGTCGGCGTACCACATCGACACCGTCGAGTGCTGCATGTTCGGGCTGACGACGTTGCTGAAGTTGGTCGCGCTGGTTCCCATCATCGCGCCGACGGCCGCCGCGCTGATCGCGCGAGGCCGTGGATCGAGCGGCAGGAAGCGCGGATCGCCGCCGTAGAACAGTCGATTGCTCTCGGACAGATAATCCGCGAACGACAGCGTCGCGCGCGGAGGCGATGGCCCCTCCTCCATCGCGCGCTGCAGCGCGGTTTCGGTCTGGACCGTATCGAGCTGCTGTCCGACCCAATCGGGATTGTCGGGATCCTTCGCCTCGAGCACGATCTCCAGCGTGTTGACGCCAGGAAAGCTGCCGTTGATCGCGCGCACCGCGGTGTTGAACTCGGAGTTACGCCACAGAAGATTCGTACCTTCGACCGGATTGCCGACCTTGATCTGCGCGGCGGTCCAGATTGCGGCGACCGACGCCGCGCCGACGATCACCGTCGTGAGCGGCGCGAGACGTCCAGTGGAGAGCGCGGCGATGCGGCCCAGCGCATCGCGGAATTGCCGATGCACGCCGCCGCGCTCCCGACCGATCAGCCGCTGCACGTTCTTCGGCGGCGGCAGCGTCGCGAGCAGGAGCGAGATCAGCACGACGCCGGTCGGGATCAGCCACGTCGCCCACATGCCGCAGAAGATCGCGTGACGCACCATCGCCGGGATCGGCGCGGCGGCGACGACGATGATGCCGAAGATGTCGGTGAAGATGCCGAGCACCGAGGGCGCCATCATCACGCTCATGGTGATCTCGGCCGCGCGACGCCGGTCACCGACGCGCGCAAACACTTCGTAGAAGCGCTCGGTGAACTGCACGCTGTGCGAGAACGAGCGCGCGGTGAGCAGGAGCGGCACGACCATCAAGAGCGGCTCGATCGAGATGTGCAGCCAGCCGACGAAGCCGAACGCCCAGATGCCCGCGACTGCGCTGGTCACGATCGGCGTCAGCACGCCGACCGCGTTGCGCATGTACAGGATGAGCGCGAGCAGCAGGAGTGCGATCGTCGCGGCGAAAATGCCGATCATCTGCCGCTCGTGCTGATAGACCCAGCCGATCAGGATCGGCTGGCCCGCGATGAACACGTCGTGATGCGCGTCGCGCGCCGATTCGACGAGGTTCTGCAGGTAGCGGAACGTCTCGCCGTAATCGATGCGATGCTCGATGAACGTCGCCAGCACCAGCGCTGCGTGCTCGTCGCGCGAGATCAGGAACACGCGCACGTTCGGCGCCTTCTCCACGCGCGCCCGGAACTGGGCGATCTCTTCGGGCGCCTGCGGCGGCGATCCGCCCATCAGCGGTCGCATGTCGATGCCCGTTGGAGTCGCTTCAGAGTAGCGGGCTTTTTCCGTCGTGATCGAGAGGATCTGCTCGTGATCGACCGACGGCGCGAGGTCGATGTCGCGGGTGAGCTTCCATACTTTCGCCAGCGTCTCGGCGTTGTAGAGGTCGCCGTCCTTGTTGCGGATCATCACCAGCACGGTGAGCGGGCTGCCGAAGTTCGGATGATCGCGATAGACCTGCACGAACGGATCGTCGCGCGGCAACAGGTCGTTGAAGATCGTGCGCAGCTGCACGCGCGGCAGTCCGGCGGCGAAGAACGCGGTGATCAGCGCGAACAGCGCGAAGGAACCTCTGCGATGCGCCAGCACCCAGCGCGCCAGCTTCCATCGCAGCGAGTACATCTCAGACCGCGCCGAGGTGCATCAGCGCCTTCTGCGTGAGGTAGCGCTCGTAGAGCGTCGGATCGTTGGCGCCGCTGCGATGGATCTCCTCGAGCGACTTCACCTGCTGCAGGCGCGTCACGCTGTTGGTCTGGATGTCGGAGGCCAGCACGTGCGTCCAGCTCCAGTACGGATGCTTGCCGTCCATCACCTTCTTGTCGCCCGATTGATAGATGCTGTACGCGCCGTCGAAGGACCGATACGGCTGGCCCTTGCGGTCGAACGTGGTCATGCCGATCACGGTCTGGTTGCGCGCGTCGAACCACACGCGCTTCTTCGACACCGGCGCGCGCGGGAATTTCACCGGCTCGGCCTCGACGATGATCGCCTCGGGCACCAGCTCGACGGTCGTGTCCCAGAACATGTTGCCCTTCGGTCCACCGTGCGTCTTGTGCTCCCAGTTCGGGTGATCGGCGTTCCAGCCGCCGGACACGCCGGCGAGGAACGGACCGCGGCCGACGATGTTGTAGTTGCCCCAGGTGTGC
>Ga0070741_10006418_pt1 | contig 25272 bp, 26 predicted proteins | sample Coa_R1_4_FD_66440 | JGI IMG/M metagenome (GOLD analysis project Ga0070741, IMG submission 66440) | Surface soil microbial communities from Centralia Pennsylvania, which are recovering from an underground coalmine fire - Coalmine... | ecosystem: Environmental > Terrestrial > Soil > Unclassified ... | reverse complement strand
TACGCCGGCGTGCAGGACGCCATGGTGCAGTGGTGGTACGGCCACAACGCGGTGGGATTTTTCCTGACCGCGGGCTTCCTGGGGATGATGTACTACTTCGTGCCCAAGCAGGCCGGGCGCCCGATCTACAGCTACCGGCTGTCGGTGGTGCACTTCTGGGCGCTCATCTTCACCTACATGTGGGCCGGCCCGCATCACCTGCACTACACGGCGCTTCCCGACTGGACGCAGTCGCTGGGCATGATCTTCTCGCTGATCCTGCTCGCGCCCTCCTGGGGCGGCATGATCAACGGCATCATGACGCTGTCCGGCGCCTGGTACAAACTGCGCACCGATCCGATCCTGAAGTTCCTGATCGTCTCGCTGTCCTTCTACGGCATGTCCACCTTCGAAGGGCCGATGATGTCGATCAAGACGGTCAACTCGCTGTCGCACTACACCGACTGGACCATCGGCCACGTGCACTCCGGCGCGCTCGGCTGGGTGGCGTTCATCTCGATCGGCAGCCTGTACTACCTGATCCCGCGCCTGTTCGGCCGCACCGAGATGCACAGCGTGCGGCTGATCACCGCGCATTTCTGGATCGCCACCATCGGCGTGGTGCTCTACATCTCCGCCATGTGGATCGCCGGCGTGATGCAGGGGCTGATGTGGCGCGCGGTGAACCCCGACGGCACGCTCACTTACAGCTTTGTGGAAAGCGTGAAGGCGACCTATCCGTTCTACGCGATCCGGCTGCTGGGCGGAGTGCTGTTCCTCTCCGGGATGCTGATCATGGCCTACAACGTGTGGAAGACCGTGGCCGGGCTGAAGCCGGTGGAGGCGCCGGTGGTGATCCCCGCGGGCGCACGCGCCTGAGCGGCAACGGTTCAACGGGAGCGAACGAATGGCTGAACAGACTTTCCACTCCACGATCGAGCGCAACTCGACGCTGATGATCGCGCTGATCATCCTGGTGGTGGCCGTGGGCGGTCTGGTCGAGATCGTGCCGCTGTTTTTCCAGCGCTCGACCACCGAGCCGGTCACCGGCCTCAAGCCCTATACGGCGCTGCAGCTCGAGGGGCGCGACATCTATATCCGCGAGGGCTGCAACAACTGCCACTCGCAGATGATCCGTCCGTTCCGCGCCGAGACCGAGCGCTACGGCCGCTACTCGGTGGCCGGAGAGTTCGTCTACGACCATCCGTTCCTCTGGGGCAGCAAGCGCACCGGACCGGACCTTGCGCGCGTCGGGGGGCGCTACAGCGACGACTGGCACCGGCTGCATCTGACCGAGCCGCGCGACGTGGTGCCGGAGTCGAACATGCCGGGCTATCCCTGGCTCGCCACGGCGCACATCGACGAGTCGATGACGCCGAAGAAGATGCGGGCGCTGCGCCTGGTGGGCGTGCCCTATACCGACGAGGACATCGCCCATGCCGCCGAGGAAGTGAAAGGCAAGACCGAGATGGAGGCGCTGATCGCCTACCTGCAGGTGCTTGGCACCGCAATCAAGTCGAGGTGAACCATGGACATCCTGAACCACGCGCGCATCGTCCTTACCGTAGTCACGTTTGCCACCTTCCTGGGCATCGCGTTCTGGGCCTACAGCGGCCGCCGCAAAGTCGAGTTCGAACGGGCCGCGCGCATGGTGCTGGACGACGAGGACATCTTCGCGGAATCGGCCGCACCCGAATCGATGGTGCGCATTGCCGGCGGGAGAGGCGAGTGAGCGATTTCACCAACGACTTCTGGGCCTGGTACGTCGCCATCATCACGCTCTCCAGCATTCTGGCCTGCGCCGTGTTCCTGCGCACGCTGACCATGCGTCGGGTTCCGCCCGGGAAGACGGCGGAGATGACCGGTCACGTCTGGGACGAGGACCTCGCCGAGTACAACAACCCGATGCCGAGCTGGTGGATGTGGCTGTTCTACCTCACGCTGCTGTTCGGCGCCGCGTACCTGCTGCTCTTCCCCGGGCTGGGCAGGTTCGCCGGCGTGCTGGGATGGACCTCCGCAGGGGAATACCGCAACGAAATGGCGCGGGCGGACGAGCGCTTCGGACCCCTGTACGCGAAATTCCAGTCGATGGATCTGAAGGCCGTTGCAGCCGACCCGCAGGCCCGCGAAATGGGGCAGCGTCTGTTTCTGACCTATTGCGCGCAGTGCCACGCCTCGGACGGCCGCGGCAGCCGCGGCTTTCCCAACCTGGCCGACAACGACTGGCTGTACGGCGGCGACCCGGAGACGATCCAGCAAAGCATCCTCAACGGCCGCGGCGGGCAGATGCCCACTTTCGGCGCGGCGCTCGGCGCGGACGGGGTGAAGGACGTGGCGCACTACGTCATGTCGCTGTCCGGCCTGACCCACGATTCGCTGCGCGCCGCGCGCGGCAAGCCGATCTTCGAGCAGAACTGCGTCGCCTGCCACGGTCCGGACGGCAAGGGCAACCAGCAGATCGGCGCCCCCAACCTGACCGACAAGACCTGGCTGTACGGCGGCGGCGAGACGACGATCATCGAAACCATTACCCAAGGCCGCCACGGCGTGATGCCGGCGTGGGGCGAATTCCTCGGGCCGGCAAAGGTGCACCTGCTGGCGGCGTATGTGTGGGGCTTGTCGAATCGGCCGTAAACGCGCGGACGACCAACCACAGACACAGAGAAGGACAAAAATCGAAATTGACCACCAAGGCACCAAGACACAAAGAAAACCTTTTTGTCGCTCGATCTTCTTGGTGCCTTTGTGCCTTGGTGGTGATATGTTGTCTTTGAATTTCTCTGTGCCTCTGTGTCTCTGTGGTCTGGAAGGCGTGCATCGATGACCACGTCCGCCAAACCCCGCCTGGCGGTGGCGACCGAGCCGGTCGAGCAGGCGCTGTACGAGATCCGCAGGAAGATCTATCCGCGCGCGATGACGGGCAGGTTCGCCGTCTGGCGCTGGTTCTTCGTCTGGGCGACGCAACTGGTGTTCTACGGCCTGCCCTGGCTCACCTGGAACGGCCGGCAGGCGGTGCTGTTCGATCTCGCCAGCCGCAAGTTCTACATCTTCGGGCTGGTTTTCTGGCCGCAGGACGTCATCTATCTGACGGTCCTGCTCATCATCTCCGCCTATTCGCTGTTCCTGTTCACGGCGGTCGCCGGGCGCCTCTGGTGCGGCTACGCCTGTCCGCAAACGGTGTACACGGAAATCTTCATGTGGATCGAGCGCGCCATCGAGGGCGAACGCCTGAAGCGCATGAAGCTCGACCAGTCGCCGCTGTCGGCGCGCAAGGTCGGTCTCAAGGCGGCCAAGCACGGCGTCTGGATCGCGGTCGCGCTGTGGACCGGGTTCACCTTCGTCGGCTACTTCACGCCGATCGGCACGCTCGGCGCGGAAGCATGGTCCTTTTCTCTCGGGCCGTGGGAAACCTTCTGGGTGCTGTTCTACGGCTTCGCCACCTACGGCAACGCCGGCTTCATGCGCGAGCAGGTGTGCAAGTACATGTGCCCCTACGCGCGCTTCCAGGGCGTGATGTTCGACCAGGATACCCTTGTCATCACCTACGACGGCGATCGCGGTGAGCCGCGCGGCGCCCGTGCGCGGGGCGCCGATTACAAGGTCCAGGGGCTCGGCGACTGCGTCGACTGCGACATCTGCGTGCAGGTGTGCCCGACCGGCATCGACATCCGCGACGGCCTGCAGTACGAGTGCATCGGCTGCGCCGCGTGCATCGACGGCTGCAACCAGGTGATGGGGAAAATGGGTTATCCAAAGGGGTTGATCCGCTACTCCACCGAGAATGCGCTCAAGAAACATTACACCGCCGCCCAGACGCTCAAGCGCGTGTTCCGCCCGCGGGTGCTCGTCTACACGGCGATACTGTGGAGCATCATCATCGTGGCCGGCCTCACGCTGTATCAGCGCGTGCCGGTCAAAGTCGACGTGATCCGCGACCGCATCACCACGGCAGCCGACGCGGACCAGGACAAGGTGGAGAACGTCTACCGGCTGCAGATCATGAACACCTCGGAAAAACCGAGGCGGTTCCTGGTGACGGTCGGCGGTCTCGAAGGTATCGAGATCGAGGGCGAGTCGCACCCGATCGAAGTGGGCCCGGCGTCCTCGCGCATGGTGCCGTTGCGGGTCGAGGCGTCGCGCCGGGGCGCCCGCAAGGGCGCCAACGCCATCGTCTTCACGGTGCAGACCAGCGGAGACGAAGAAGCGATCACGGTGACCGAAAAAGCGAGCTTTATCGTTCAATGAGGCAACGAAGCATGAGCGCGTCACTTGGAAACCCGCCCGCGAACCCGTGGTACCGGGAGCGCTGGCCGTGGCTGCTGATGGCCGGGCCGGCGATCGTCGTGGTGGCGGGGCTCTACACCGCCTGGCTGGCGGTGACACACGAAGACGGGTTGGTCGCGGACGATTACTACAAGCAGGGACTGGCGATCAATCAGGAAATCCGCCGCGATTCCGCCGCCGCGGCGCTGGATCTGCGGGCGCAACTGGTGTTCGCCGACGCCAGGGTGCGCGTGCTCCTGTCCGGGCGGGCAGTGCTGCCGGGCGAGCTTACGCTGACGCTGGTGCACCCGACGCGGGCGGGACTGGATCGCAAGGCAGTGCTCACGAAGAAGGGGGAGGGGTGGTACGAAGGGCTATTGCCGGCGGTCGCCCCTGGCCGCTGGCATGTGGTATTGGAAGACGGCGCGAGGAACTGGCGGCTGACCGGCGACTGGATCGCTGGCGAGCAGGCGAGCCTGCGGCTGGCCGCGGCGCCGCCGGCAAGGACGCGGCGATGATCCAGCAAAAACTGATCTGGATATTCTGGCCCTCGTTCGTGGTCGGCGGCATCGCCGAGGGCCTGTTTTTCACCGTCTTCGATCCGGCCGACCTGCGATTCTTCGGCGAACCGCTCGCGCTGAGCCGCATTACGGTCTATTCGATCGGGTTCTTCGTCTTCTGGGCGATCGCCGCGGCGTCCAGCGCATTCACCTGCTTCCTGCAAAGAAGCGCTGCCGAGGTCAATCAATGCCCGCTCGAGCCGACCGAACGCCCGGTGGGTTGTCCGAAACGCGAAGACGGCGGCGCCTGCTGCTGAACGCCGCGGGGGCAAGCGCACGACCCGGGCAGTGGAACGCAGATGGCTGAAGCTTGCCTCCGCCAGCGTTTCATACCGGATTGATCTATATCAAAGAGGCCGCCAGTGCACGTTGACAGACGCGAGCAGGGAAACAATCATGAATCCAGGGTCGGTGCCGGTGCATTACCGCACGCAGCGTCCGCGCTGCAGAACAGGCGAAGCCCGGTGCGCCCCCGCGCGATTGTTTCAGGTCGTAATAAACATTCTTTGGAAAGGGAAAGCCATGCGAAAAATGATTTCTGCCTTATTTGTCGCGGCAGTTTCAGCGTTCATGTGGAGCAGCATCGCGGTCCATGCCGCGGACCAGAACGCCCCTGCCGATCAGTCCGCGACCCAGAAGCAAAATTCGGACGGGGCGGTGGAGGTCGGGAAGGCGCGCAAGCAGGGCCGCAGCTCGAAACAGCTCAAGCAGAAGGGCGAGGACGTGAAAGTCGCCAAGCCGCGCAAGCGCGGCCGCAGCTCGAAACCGGTCAAGCCGACGCAGGAAAAAGTGGAGCAGAGCACGCCCAGCGGCGAAGGGCGCCAATAAGTCCAATCTGGTACAGCGTGAGATGGAACGCGGGCGGCAGACCAGTCTTGGTCTGCCTTTTTTTGGTCCGGCCGGCCTTCCCCGTTTTTCTGCGCAGTTTCATGTCCTCTTCGGGGACAGGTGAAGCCTCTGTCCTTGCGGTCCCTTGCGGTCGAGAGCAGTTGAATCAATGGGCAGGCGGCAAAACATCCAACGCGCGATTGCAATGCCCACGCAGATCGATGCTATGGCGTCTCATGGCGGAAAAGGCTTTCCGGGGCTTCTCCTCGGCAGCGAGACTCACAAAGTCTTGACCCATAGCGCGACGCCCGTGCTGGTGTTTCGTTAACCATACCGGGAGCGAATCAGTCCGTGACGCCGGAAGCCAGGCAGTGGATTCTCGGCGGACGCGTCCAGGGCGTGGGCTTCCGTCCCTTCGTATATCGCCTCGCCGTGCGTCACGCGCTATCCGGCTGGGTGCGCAACCGCGTCGGCCAGGTGGAGATCCATGCGCAGGGCGCGCCCGAGGCGCTCGCCGCCTTCGGCCGAGGACTGATCGACGAGGCGCCGCCGCTCTCGAAGCCGCGGATCATCGCGTCCCGCTCCGCCGCGCTGCTCCCGCACGACGGCTTCGAGATCCGGCGCAGCGCAGCCGACGCCGATGCGGCGATCCATGTGCCGCCGGATTATTTCGCCTGCGACGACTGCCTGCGCGAGTTGAACGATCCGCGCGACCGGCGTTTTCGTTACCCGTTCGTCAACTGCACGCAGTGCGGTCCGCGCTATACGCTCATCACGCGCCTGCCCTACGACCGGCCCAACACCACCATGGCAGGCTTCGCGCTGTGCCCGGCGTGCCGCGAGGAATACGACGATCCGTCCGATCGTCGCTTTCACGCCGAGCCCGTGGCCTGCCCGGCCTGCGGCCCGCGACTGCAGTTCCGATGCGGCGACCTCGGCGACGTCGAGCACGCAAATGCGGCGCTCGCCGCCTGCGTGCAGGCTCTGCGCGCCGGGCGCATCGTGGCGGTGAAAGGCATCGGCGGCTATCACCTGATGTGCGACGCCCGCGACGATGCCGCCGTGGCGCGACTTCGCGCGCGTAAGCCGCGCCCGCACAAGCCGCTCGCGGTCATGTTTCCCGTGGCGGGGACCGACGGCCTGGACGCGATCCGCGCGGCTGCAAACCTCACCCCCGAACACGAACGCCTCCTGCGCGACCCGATGCGTCCCGTGGTGCTCGCCCCGAAACGCAGCGACGACCCGCTGTCCGCGCAGATCGCGCCGGGACTCGCCGAGGTCGGCGTGTTCCTTCCCTACAGCCCCTTGCATCATCTGCTGCTCGATGAATTCGGCGCGCCGCTGGTCGCCACGTCGGCGAATCCGAGCGGCGAGCCGGTGCTTACCGAGAACGCGGAAATCGAGTCGCGGCTTGCGCACGTGGCGCAGGCGTTTCTGCATCACAACCGGCCGATCGCGCGGCCGGCCGACGATCCGGTGTACCGGGTGATCGCCGGCCGGCCGCGCCCGCTGCGCCTCGGGCGCGGCGGGGCGCCGCTCGAGCTCGAGCTGCCCTTCGCGCTCGCACGACCCACGCTTGCGGCCGGCGGGCACATCAAGAACACAATCGCGCTGGCGTGGGGAAACCGCGTCGTGGTTTCGCCGCACGTCGGCGACCTTGGCGCGCCGCGCAGCCTTCGAGTCTTCGCGCAGGTCATCGCCGATCTGCAGGCGCTCTACGGCGTTCAGGCGCAGGCCATCGTGTGCGATGCGCACCCGGGCTACGGCAGCACGCGCTGGGCGAAACAGGCGGGCCTGCCGGTGAAGGCGGTGTTTCATCACCACGCGCATGCCTCGGCGCTGGCCGGCGAACATCCGGAAGTGAAACGCTGGCTCGTGTTCACCTGGGACGGCGTGGGATACGGGGAAGACGGCACGCTGTGGGGCGGCGAGGCGCTGCTCGGCGCTCCGGCAGCGTGGCGGCGCGTCGCCAGCATGCGTCCATTCCATCTGCCCGGCGGCGAGAAGGCCGCGCGGGAGCCCTGGCGCTCGGCGGTTGCGCTTTGCTGGGAGGCGGGCACGGAATGGAAAAACTGTCCGGAGGACGTATCCCTGTTGTTCGCCGCCTGGCAGAAGCGGCTCAACGCGCCGCAGTCGAGCGCCGTGGGGCGCCTTTTCGATGCCGCCGCGGCGCTTGCCGGCCTCAATCAACGCTCCAGCTTCGAGGGCCAGGGGCCGATGCTGCTCGAAGCGGCGGCGGTCGCAGATGTCGATCCGGTCGCGCTGCCGCTCGTCTTCGATCGCGGCGTCTGGCGCGCCGACTGGGCGCCGCTGCTGCCTCACCTCACGAACGACGCAATGCCCGTCGCGCAGCGCGCGGCGCTGTTCCACGCTTCGATGGCGCGGGCGCTGCTCGATCAGGCGCGCGGGCTGCGCGAAGAGCACGGCGAAGTCACAATCGGGCTGGCCGGCGGCGTGTTCCAGAACCGCCTGCTCTCGGAAACGGCGCTCGACCTGCTGCGGCGCGAAGGCTTTGACGCGCGCCTCGGGCTCGCGGTACCGTGCAATGATGCGGGCATCAGTTTCGGCCAGATTATCGAAAGCGGAAGCAAGGCTCCATGAGCGCATCGCCGGACGGTCTCGAATCGACCCACATCACGCTGGCGCACGGCAACGGCGGGCGCTTCATGCGCGAGCTGATCGAGGAAGTGTTCGCACGCCATCTGGCGAACCCGCTGCTCGATACCGCGGCCGACGCCGTGGCGCTGCCGGTCGACGGCGGCGAGATCATGTTCACCACCGACGGCTTCACGGTGCAGCCGCTCGAATTCCCCGGCGGCGACATCGGCTCGCTCGCGGTGCACGGAACGGTGAACGATCTCTCGGTCGCCGGCGCCATGCCGCTTTATCTCTCGCTCAACGCCTTCATCGAGGAGGGCCTTCCGCTGGCGCAGCTCGACCGGATCGTCGCCAGCCTGGCGCGCGCGGCGGCCGAGGCCGGGGTGCAAGTGGTGGCCGGCGACACCAAGGTCGTGCGCCGCGGCGAAGGCGGCGGGCTTTACCTCGCGACCACCGGCGTGGGGGTGCGGGACCGCGGCTTGCGCCTCGGCCTGGACCGCATCCGCGACGGCGACGCGATCCTGGTCAGCGGCCCGGTCGGCGACCACGGCATCGCAGTGATGTTCGCGCGCGAGCAGTTCGGCCTGCGCGGCGACCTCCAGTCCGATGCGGCGTCGGTGTTTCCGCTGACGCAGCCGCTGCTGCGATTCGCCGGCCTGCGCTTCATGCGCGACCCCACGCGCGGGGGGATCGCCACGATCATGCACGAAATCGCGCGCGCCACCGGCCTGGGCGTTCGCCTCCTGGAGCCGGCGATTCCGGTGCGAGCGCCGGTGCGCTCGGTGTGCGAGATGCTCGGCTACGACCCGATGTATCTCGCGTGCGAGGGAAGGGTGGTCGCGGTGGTGGCGCCGGATGAAGCCGACGCCGCGCTCGCGGCATGGCGCGCGCTGCCACAGGGCGCCGGGGCGGCGCGCATCGGCCGGGTCACGGCGGCCGATTCCCACGTGGCGCTGCAGACGGAACTCGGCGGCGAGCGGCTGTTGGAAGAGCTGGAGGACGATCCGCTGCCGCGGATCTGCTGAGCGCGGCTCAGCCCGTTGCGACTTTCGACTCGCGCACGCCGCTCGCCCACCAGATGCGGCAGGCGCCTTCGTCCGAGACCATGCACGGCCCGATCGGGTGGCGCGGCGTGCAGGCGCGCCCGTAGAGGATGCACTCGTTGGGGTAGATCTTGCCCAGCACGACGCGCGCGCAGTCGCAGCCGGGCGGCATTTCCCCCGCGCGCTTGCGCGCGGCGTCGTCGTGCGACGCAAACTGCTTGCGCGCATCGTGCGCGCGCAGCGAGTCGTTGAGCGCGAAGCCCGAGCGCGGGATGATGCCGACGCCGCGCCAGTTGGCGTCGGCCACGTGCATCGTCTGCGCGATGTGTTTCTTCGCCGTCGGGTTGCCGCCAGGGGTGGCGACCTCGGGGTAGCAGTTGTCGAGGAAGCGCCGGCCTTCGATGAGCTGGCGCAGGGTGGAATACATCGCGGCGAGCAGACTCTCCGGCGTAAAGCCTGCCACCGCCGCCGGGATGTTGTGCTCGTCGACGACGAATCTCCATTCATCCGTGCCCATGATCGTGGACACGTGCCCGGGCGCGACCAGCGCGTCGAACCCCGGCGATTCGGAGGCGAGCAGCATCGCGACCGCAGGCCAGGTGAGCCGGCCGGAGAGCAGCACAAAGAGATTGTCGGGCACGCCTTCCACCAGCATGGCCGCGACCGGCGCCGTGGTGGTCTCGAAACCGGCGGCGAAGAACACGACCGGCCGGCCGGGATTTTCCCTGGCGATGCGCACGGCTTCCGTGGGCGAGGCGATGGGGCGCACGTCGGCGCCGAGGGCCTTCGCCTGCTCGAGCGAGCGCGCGTCCTTCTTCGGCGCGTTGACCGGCACGCGCAGCATGTCGCCGAAGGCGACCAGGATCACTTTTTCCTGCAGCGCGAGCTGGATCGCCTGGTACACGTCCTCTTCCGGGCAGATGCACACCGGGCAGCCGGGGCCGGGGATGAGCTCGATGTTCTTCGGCAGCGCGCCGCGGATGCCGGCCATCGTGATGGCGCGTTCGTGCCCGCCGCAGACGTTCATGATCTTGACGCGGGGCGGGAGCGGCAGGGCGCGGATTCTGTCGAGCCAGTCTTTCGCGGTCAGGGCCATGACGGTTTCCCTCGCGGCGCGGTGCGCGACATCTGCTAACCCAGGCCGCGGAACTTGAGGTTCGAGCCGTGCCGGTGCAATCGCGCCCCGTCCGGCTGGATCTTCGGGCGCAGGCCTATGCGCGCGCCGGCGCGGCGACGCAGGGCGGCGCGCTGCGCGCGCAGCCAGTCGAGCCAGGCGTCGAGCCCGCTGCCGTTCTTCGCCGACAGGCGCAGCAGCGCTGCGGGGTTGGCGAGCGCGCGCAGGTTCGCCTCGGCGCGCGCCGGGTCGAAGTCGTCGAGCGCCGGAAGCAGATCGGTCTTGGTGAGCAGCACGAGGTCCGCGGCGCGGAACATCACCGGATACTTCGCGGGCTTGTCGTCGCCCTCGGTCACGGAGAGCAGCGTCGCGTTGCGGTGCTGGCCGAGGTCGAAACTCGCCGGGCAGACGAGGTTGCCGACGTTCTCGATGAACAGAATGTCGATGCCGTCGAGGCTCAAGTGGTGCAGCGCCTCGTGCACCATGTGGGCGTCGAGATGACAGGCGCTGCCGGTGGTGATCTGGTGCGCCGGCACGCCCTGTTTGCGGATCCGCTCGGCGTCGTTTTCGGTCTCGAGGTCGCCCTCGATGACGGCGATGCGCAGCTCGCTCTTCAGGGCGGCGATGGTAGCCTCGAGCAGCAATGTCTTGCCGGAGCCGGGAGCGGACATGAGGTTCACGGCGAGCACGCCGCGCTCGTCGAAGTGCGCGCGGTTGTGCGCCGCCTGGCTGTCGTTCTCGGACAGAAGGTCCCTGAGCACTGTCACCGCGTCGTGGCCGCGCTCGTTTTTCTTCGTGGCCAGGTGCTCGTTGCCGGGCGTCACGTTGCAGCCGCAGGTGTCACACATAATTCCACGCTCGCGAGAACCAGCTCATCGCCGCTGATGACCGTTGTGCGCCAATCCCCGCAGGCGCCGCAGAGCAGCCGGCTCGGCAGCGCCGGCGTTTCCGCGCCGCACTCCCGGCATCGTACCGTGACCGGCAGGCTCTCGATGACGAGGGCGGCGTGTTCCGCCACGGTGCCGGCGCAGGCGAAGGGATAGGCCTGCTCCAGCAGTTGCGGCTCGACGCCCGAGAGCGGGCCGATGCGCAGGCGGATCATCGCGACGCCGCCGGCGTCGTGTTGCCTCGCGATGTCTTCCACCTGGCGCACCAGCGCCTGGCACACCGAAAGCTCATGCATGGCTTTGGCTTGTGGCTGCGGATTACGTTCGCTGTTCCCGGTCCGCGTGCGCCAGCATTTCGTCGTACAGCTCCCAGGCGCTGCGAGCGTCCTGCTCGGAGATTTTCTGGATCGCGTATCCGACGTGCACCATGACGAAATCGCCCACAGTGAGCGGCAGGTCCTGCATCAGGAACAGGCTCACGTCGCGGCTCACGCCTTTCGCCTCGCAGCGCGCCGTGAAGCCGTCAATCTGCTGAATCCGCATGGGAATGCCCAGGCACATGGCGATCACCCGGCGCCGGAATGCGGGACTGCCCGCCAGCCCACTATAGCCCGGCAAAATTGCAATGAATTTCAGTATAGCGCGGCAGAATTACAAAAAATAATGATTCGATCGGCGCACCCGGCGTTTTGACATAAGTCAAAAAATGCCGAACCATGTGGCGTAGCGTGGGCGGCAATATCGTCCAGCAGTAGCGACAGCATCAACGACAAATGCCGAACCGCGGACATGGAGCATCGCATCCGCCTGGAAACTGAAGAAGAATACGAAGCACCGGTGCCCGGTCGGGAGAAAACGCTGGTGCTCGGAATCGGCAACGCGCTTCTCGGCGACGAAGGCGCCGGCGTGCACGCGGTGCGCGCGCTTTCCCGGCGCGTTCGCGATTTTCCCGGCGTGGAGTTCCTCGACGGCGGCACGCTGAGTTTCACGCTGGCCCCCGCCATCGAGCGCGCCGGACGGCTCATCGTGATCGATGCCGCGCAGCTCCACGCGCCGCCCGGCAGCGTCGAGGTGTTCGAGGGCGAGGACATGGACCGCTTCCTCGGCCGGCAGCGGCGCAGCAGCGTGCACGAAGTGAGCCTGACCGATCTTCTCGCCGTCGCGCGGCTGTCCGGCGCCCTGCCCGAGCGGCGCACGCTCATCGGCATTCAGCCGGCGTACCTGGATTGGGCCGATGCGCCGACGCCGGCCGTGGCGCAGGGAATCGCCCGCGCCTGCGAGATCGCGATCGCGCTGCTCAAGCACTGGCCCCAGGCGCGGCGGGGCGCGGGCCCGGCGGCGCGGGCGCGCGACGCACAGGATGGCGCCCAGGCCGCCGACTGCCCGAAGCAAGAAGGTGCCCAGACGCAAAGGAGGCGGCGCGGATGAGGCTGCAGGACATTCGAGTCGTCGCGAGCGCCGGTACTTCATCCATCGGCAACGTGCTGGCCATCGCGCACGAGATCGAATCGCTGCTCGCGGCGCTCGTCGAATCCGGGCGCAGCGGCAGCATCGATCTGCGCGGGCTGCCGCTCTCGCGGGCCGATTACGAGGCGCTGCGGGAGTTCCTGGGACAGGGCGAAATTGACGCGGCCATCGAAGCACTCGGGCCCACGCAGGTGCGCGAAACGAAAGTGCCGGGCGTGTGGTGGGTGCAGCATTGCAACGCCAACGGCGAGGTGACGGCAGAGCTCATCGAAGTGACCTATCTGCCCGAAATCCTCAAGACCGATCCGGTGGATGCGCGCGCCGGCCTCGACCGGTTCCGCGAGCGGTTGATGGCTTCCGGCGGCAATATCGAATGAAACTGCGGATCAGCCGTCCACCAAGAGCGCCAAGAATTCCGATTAATGAATCGTGCTTTTCTTGCTGCCCTTGGCGTTCGTGGTGGTGTGAGCACGTTGTAAAGGAGACGCAATGACGGATCCTGAAACTCTGGGCGTACGCCTGACGCGCCTCGGCGTGAGCCGGCGCAGCTTCCTCAAGTTTTGCGCCTCGATGGCTTCGCTCATGGCGATGCCGCCGACGATGGCGGCCCAAATGGCGGAGAAGCTCGCCGCGGCGCGGCGCCAGTCGGTGGTTTATCTCTCGTTCCAGGAATGCACCGGCTGCCTGGAATCGCTGACCCGCTCGGATTCGCCCAAGCTGGAAAATCTCATCTTCGAGGCGATCTCGCTCGATTACCAGGAAACGCTGGTGGCCTGCGCCGGACACTTTTCCGAACATATCCTCAAGGAGGCCGTGGAGAAGAACGACGGCAAGTTCATCCTGATGGTCGACGGCTCGATCCCGCTCAAGGATGGCGGCATTTATTCCACGATCGCCGGCAAGACCAATCTGGATATCATCCAGGGGATCGCACCGCACGCGGCGGCCGTCATCGCCGTCGGCACCTGCGCTTCCTTCGGCGGCATTCCCAAGGCCAACCCCAATCCCACCGGCGCAGTCAGCGTGTCCTATTTGATGGACCAGGGAATGATCGCACGCAGGCCGCTTATCAATGTCTCCGGCTGCCCGCCGATCCCGGTGGTGATCACCGGCGTCATCGCGCATTACCTGACGCTCGGGACCCTGCCGGAGCTCGACGCGTTCGGCCGCCCCAAGGTGTTCTTCGGCAACACGATCCACGATCGCTGCTATCGGCGGTCGTTCTACGACCAGGGCAAGTTCGCCAAGAGCTTCGACGACGAGGGCGCGCGCAACGGCTGGTGCCTGTACGAGCTCGGCTGCAAGGGGCCCACCACCTACAACGCCTGCGCCACCGTCAAATGGAACGGCGGCGTGAGCTTCCCGATCGAGTCGGGCCATGGCTGCCTCGGCTGCTCCGAGCCCGACTTCTGGGACAAGGGCAGCTTCTACCAGCCGCTCTCGACGGGCACCTTCACCGACGCCAAGGCGATCGGGGTCGGGCTCGCGGCGGGGGCGGCGATCGGGGTCGGCGCCGCATATCTCGCGCGCAAGCGCCAAAAGACGATCAGCGGAGGCAAGTGATATGGACCTTCTCGACTTCGCCCGCGGACCGGCGCTGCTGTGGTCGCTGGTCATCCTCGTCCTCGGCGTGGCGTGGCGCCTCGCCGGCGTGCTACTCCAGAAGCGCAGGCCCGATTACAGTGAGCCGCGTTCGACCGCCGTTGCCGCCGGAGCGATCGGCACGATCTTCCGGCGCATGTGGCCGCGCAAGGAGTTCCAGGCGCGCACCGCGTACAGCACCACGCTCAGCTATGTCTTCCACATCGGCCTTGCCATCGTGGTGTTCGGATTCGTGCCGCACATTCTGTTCGTCCGGAACCTGACCGGCCTTTCCTGGTCGGGGCTGCCGAGCGGCTTCATCTATGCCGCGGGTGTCGTCACCCTGGTCGCGCTCGTCGCGGCGCTGGTGCGGCGGCTGACGCACCCGGTGCTGAAGCTGCTCTCGAACTTCGATGACTACTTCAGCTGGTTCGTCACCGCCGCGCCGGTGGTGACGGGCCTCATGGCGGTGGCCCACTTCGGCGCACGGTACGAGACGATCCTCGCGGTGCACATCCTGACGGTGGAGCTGCTGTTCGTCTGGTTCCCGTTCGGCAAACTGATGCACGCCGTCCTCTTCGCCGTCTCGCGCGGCACCACGGGGGCGCTGTTCGCACGCAAAGGAGCGGCCACATGAGCGCGACGCCGACCGACATCGACGAGCTGCATCCGCTCGAGAAGGAGGGACCGCGCTTCGGGATCAAGAAGCCGGCGGCACGCTACGACAAGCAGGGCGAGACGCCGGACGCCGAGCGCATCGAGACCGCGATGCGCAGCTTCGTGCGCGACTTCGGCGCGAACGTGTCCACTTACATGGAGTCCTGCATCCACTGCGGCATGTGCGCCGAGGCCTGCCATTACTACGTGCAGACCGAAGATCCGAAGTACACGCCGATCTGGAAGCTCGAGCCCTTCAAGCAGGCGTACAAGCGGGAGATGAGCCCGTTCGCGTTTTTCTACCGGCTGTTCAACCTCAAGCCGCGGGTCACGGTCGAGCAGCTCGAGCAGTGGCAGGAGCTGCTCTACGACTCCTGCACCCTATGCGGGCGCTGCACCCTGATCTGCCCGATGGGCATCGACATCGCCCGGCTGGTGGGCCTCGCGCGCCACGGCATGTTCCGGGCCGGGCTCGTGCCGCACGAGCTGTGGGCCGCGGCCGAGCGCGCGGAGCGCGAGGGCAGTCCCCTGGGCGCGACGCCGAAGGTGTTCAAGGAGCGCATCGAGTGGCTTGCCGACGAGCACGAGGTCGAGATCCCGCTGGACAGAGAGCGGGCGGACGTGGTGGTCACGATGTCCTCGATCGAGATCATGAAGTATCCGCAATCCATCGTCGCCATCGCGAAGATCCTCGCTCACCTCGGCGAGAACTGGACCATCCGCCTCGACGGGTACGAGGCGACCAACTTCGGGATGCTCTCCGGCAACGCCGATTGGCAGAAGGACATGACGATGAAGATCATCGACGCCGCGATCCGGTGCGGGGCGAAACTTGTCATCCTTCCCGAGTGCGGCCATGCCTACGGCGCGCTGCGTTGGCAGGGAGCGGACATGTACGGCGGGCCGCTGCCGTTCCGCGTGCGCCACGTCTCGGAATATCTGGCGGAGAACGCGAAGAACGGACGGTTGAAGCTCAACAAGGCCGGGAAGTCCGTGACCTTCCACGATCCCTGCCAGGTTTCACGCCGCGGCGGCGCCACGCAGGCGCCGCGCGAGGTGCTCGCCGCGCTCGGCGTGGAGCTGCGCGAGATGCAGTACGGCGGCGACCTCAACTGGTGCTGCGGCGGGGGCGGGGGCGTGGTCACCATCCACCGCGCCGACGATCTGCGCTACAAGGTCTTCGAGCTGAAGATGAAGCAGGTGGACGCTACCGGCGCGGAGATGCTGGTGTCGTCGTGCTCCAACTGCCGTTTGACGTTCGACGACGGCCAGGCGCATTTCAAGTGGGACAAGAGCATGCACAGCCTGCTCGAGCTGGTCGCCGACAACCTGGCGCAATGAAGGACCGAGGACAAAGGACTCAGCCCTAAGTCCTGACAATTCACGGGAACCGAAACAATGGCAACGCAAACCGTAGTCGTCGACCCGATCACCCGCATCGAGGGCCATCTGCGCATCGAGGCCCAGACCGATGACGACGGCGTGATTCAACGCGCCTCCAGCGCCGGCACCATGGTGCGCGGCATCGAGATCATCCTGCGCGGGCGCGACCCGCGCGACGCCTGGGCGTTCGCCCAGCGCATCTGCGGCGTGTGCACGCTGGTGCACGGGATCGCCTCGGTGCGCGCGGTCGAGGACGCGCTGAAGTACGACATTCCGGACAACGCGCAGCTCATCCGCAATCTCATGATCGGCGCGCAGTTCGTGCACGACCACGTGATGCACTTCTACCACCTGCACGCGCTCGACTGGGTGGACGTGGTCTCCGCGCTCAAGGCCGATCCCAAGGCGACCGCGACGCTCGCGCAGTCGATCAGCGGCTGGCCGAAGTCCTCGCCCGGCTACTTTGCCGACACGCAGAACAAGCTCAAGGGCTTCGTCGAATCCGGGCAGCTCGGCATCTTCGCCAACGGCTACTGGGGCCACCCGGCCTACAAGCTTCCGCCGGAAGCGAACCTGATGGCGGTGGCGCACTACCTCGAGGCGCTCGCGTGGCAGCGCACCGTGGTGCAGCTCCACACCATTTTCGGCGGCAAGAACCCGCATCCCAATTTCCTCGTCGGCGGCTCGCCCGCCGCCATCAGCGTGCATCCGGAGCGCCAGGGCAACGGGCAGGGACCACACTTCCGCGGTGGCAGCGGTGCCACCGCGTTGAACGTTGTCGGCCTGCAGACGGTGAAGAACGTGATCGACTCCATGCGCACCTTCGTGGACCAGGTGTACGTGCCGGATACGCTCGCGATCGCCTCGTTCTACAAGGACTGGGCGAAGCAGGGCGAGGGCGTGGGCAACTTCCTCACCTACGGCGATTTCCCGGCCAAGGCGACCAATGATTCGGCGAGCTTTCTGATCCCGCGCGGCGTCATTCTCGACCGCGATCTCGGCAAGGTGCACGAGGTGGACCTGAACGCGGAGAACGAGATCCAGGAGTTCGTTTCGCACTCGTGGTACGACTACTCGGCCGGCAAGGACAAGGGCCTGCACCCCTACCAGGGCGAGACCAGCCTTCACTACACCGGGCCCCAGCCGCCGTACGACTACCTCGACACGGAGCAGAGCTATTCCTGGCTCAAGTCGCCGCGCTGGAAGGGCAAGCCGATGGAAGTCGGGCCGCTCGCACGCATGCTCATGCTCTACGCCGCCGGCAACGAGCAGGCGAAAGAGCTGGTCGGCATGACCCTGAAGAAGCTGGACCTGCCGGTCGGTGCGCTCTATTCCACGCTCGGGCGCACGGCGGCGCGCACGCTCGAGACGAAGATCTTCGTCGACGCGATGCAGGGCTGGTACGACCGGTTGGTCGCCAACATCAAGAGCGGCGACGTGCGGACCTTCAACGAGAAGCGCTGGGAGCCGTCCTCGTGGCCGAAGGTCGCGAAGGGCGCGGGCTTCACGGAGGCGCCACGCGGGGCGCTGGCGCACTGGATCGTGATCAAGGACGGCAAGATCGACAACTACCAGGCGGTGGTGCCGAGCACCTGGAACGCCGGCCCGCGCGACGCGCTCGGCCAGGAAGGACCGTACGAGGCCGCGCTCAAGGGCCACCGGCTCCACGATCCGAAGCAGCCGATCGAGATCCTGCGCACCATTCACAGCTTCGATCCCTGCATCGCCTGCGCGGTGCACGTGACCGATCCCGAGGGCGGGGAACTGGTCGAGGTGAAAGTGCGTTAGTTTCGACGATTCGAAGGAGAACGACCATGAGCGACCAGCAAGCGCCGGATCTCGCAATCATCCTGATCACCGGTACCGAGAATCCCAAACGCCTGCCTTCCGCTTTTTTCCTCGCCTCCACGGCGGCGGCCATGGAACAGAAGGTGGTCATGTACTTCACCGGCCCGGCGACCGAGCTGCTCAAGAAAGGCGTGGCGGAGCGCATCTTTCCGCTCGAAGGCGGCAAGAGCGTCGCCGACTTCATGCAGCTCGCGCAGGGCAACGGCGTGCAGATGATCGGCTGCTCCCAGTCGCTCGATCTGCTCGGCATGACCGCCGCCGACCTGCGCCAGAAGCTGCCGCTGATGACGCCGAGCGGGGCACTGCCGATCCTCGGCCAGGCGGGCAAGGTCCTCACATGGTAGCCGCGTGAGTCACGACCCGAGACCCTGAGCGGGTACGCGGATCGGGCGCGCCTGCGTCGAGGCCGCTTGCGCCCGACGGTTCCCCGATCGACGCGCCGCTCCCCTCCCATTGCCGCCGTAGAATCGTTGCCTGCGCTGCTCCGGCGCCGGTCCGGAAGTTGATGGAAATCAACCTGCCGGCGCGAAAACCGTGCACCATGAGCCGGTCGATGACAGGGAATCCGGTGTGACGTCCGCGCCTGAACTTTCGGCCAACGCGCTGCGGGTGCTGGACGCGCGCTACCTCCTCAGGGACCGTGAGCGCCGCGTGATCGAGACCCCCGGGCAGATGTTCGAGCGGGTGGCGCGCGCCGTCGCCGAGGCCGAGGCGATCTTCGGCGATCGCGAGGGTCCGTCCTACTGGGCCGAGCGCTACCATGCCCTGCTGACCGGCCGCGACTTCCTGCCCAACAGCCCGACCCTCATGAACGCCGGCACCGCGCTGGGCCAACTGAGCGCCTGCTTCGTGCTGCCGATCGAGGACACCATGGAGAGCATCTTCGAGGCGTTGAAGCAGATGGCCCTCGTGCAACGCACCGGCGGCGGGACCGGATTCTCGTTCACGCGGCTGCGCCCGCAAGGCGACGTGGTCGCTTCCACCGGAGGGGAGGCATCGGGTCCGGTCTCGTTCATGAAGATCTTCGACTGCGCCACCGAGCACATCAAACAAAGCGGCAAACGCCGCGGCGCAAACATGGGAGTGCTCGACGTCGAGCACCCGGACATCCTGGCGTTCATCCTGGCGCACCTGGTGCGCGAGCCGCGCGGGCAGGCGCCATTGTTCGATTGGCAGCGGCTCGAGGCCATCGTGGCCGAGGCGGTGCGGTTTCTGGACAACGTGATCGAGGTCAACCGCTATCCGCTGGGCGCGGTCGAGCAGATGACGCGCGGCACGCGCAAGATCGGGCTCGGCGTGATGGGCTTTGCCGAAGCGCTGATCCGGCTGGGGATGTCGTACGACTCCGATGAGGCCGAACTCTTCGCGGAACGCCTGATGCGCTCCGTTGCCGAAGCGGCAGCGCGCGCCTCGGCGGCGCTGGCGGCGCGGCGCGGCGTGTTTCCGGCCTGGAAGGGAAGCGTCTACGACGCGCAGCAGCGCAAGATGCGCAATGCCACCCGCACCGCCATCGCGCCCACCGGGACGATCGGGATCATCGCCGGCACCAGCGCGAGCATCGAGCCGCTGTTCGCGCTGGCGTATCGCCGCAAGGGGGTGTTGGGCGGCCAGACCCTCGAGGAGGTGAATCCGCTGTTCGTCGAGTTCCTGGAACGCCGCGGTCTCGACAGGGAGCGCGTGCTCCTGGCGGTGCGGGAGCACGGGCGCCTGGCCGCTGTCCCGGATGTGCCGGAGGAGATGAAGCGCCTGTTCGTCACGGCGCTGGAAATCCCGGCGCAGCGGCAGCTCGCGATGCAGGCGGCGTTTCAGCGCCACGCGGACAACTCGGTTTCCAAGACCATCAACCTGCCGCAGGACGCGACGCCGAGCGAAGTGGCGCAGGCGTACCGCCGCGCCTGGGAGCTGGGCTTGAAAGGGATCACGATCTACCGCTACGGAGCCAGGCCGGCCCAGGTCCTGGAGCTCGGCGTGGAGGAGGAAGCGCATCACTACGATCACGCATCGCGCTGCGACCCTGAGGAGTGCAGGATCTGAATGGCCGCCGCCATGGGAAGTCCGGACGATTCAACCCGCGCCCGCCCGACGAAGGGGGAAACCGTCCTCGAGGTGAAAGACGTTTCGGTGGTGCTCGGCGGCGAGCTCATCGTGCGCGGCGTGTCGTTTGCGCTGCATCGCGGAGAGATCACCACCATCGTCGGTCCCAACGGCTCCGGCAAGACGACGCTGTTCCGCGCGCTGCTCGGCCTCGTGCCCTTCGAGGGAGAGATCAGGTGGCAGGCCGGGATTTCCGTCGGCTACGTTCCGCAGCGGTTTTCGATCGCGCCTTCCACGCCGATCACCGCAACGGAGTTCTTCCTGCTCAAGTCGAAGCGGTTCTGGCTGCCGGAGCGCGCCTTCCTAGACCATCTCGACCACGAGCTCGGTCTGGTCGGTCTGCGGCGGGACGTGCTCCACAGGCCGCTCGGCAGACTGTCTAGCGGCGAGCTGCAGCGGCTGCTGGTCGCCTGGGCCATGCTCAACCATCCCGACGTGCTGCTGTTCGACGAGCCGACCGCGGCCGTCGACATCGGGTTCACGGAAACGATCTACGCCATCATGCGGCGCCTGACCGAGGAACGCGGCACGGCGATCCTGCTCATCTCGCACGACCTGAACGTGGTGTTCCGCTATGCGGAGAACGTGCTGTGCGTCAACCGGCAGCTTCTCTGCCAGGGGCCGCCGACGGAGGTCCTCACGCCGGCAGAGCTGAAACGGCTGTTCGGCGAAGTCGCGCTGTACCGTCACGGCCATGACGACGCTCACCGCTGAGACGGGCGCCTCCTGGTCTTTCCTCGGCCAGCTGCTGCTCGCCGCGCTGATCGGCGCGGCCTCCGGCGCAATCGGCTCCTTCATCCTGCTGCGGCGCATGGCGCTCGTCGGCGACGCTCTCTCGCACGTCGCACTGCCGGGGATCGCGCTGGCGCTGGCCTATCGGGTGGATCCTTTCTGGGGTGTCATCGGGACGCTGCTTGCCGCGGCCGTACTCGTCAACTGGCTCGAGGCGAAGAGCGAGCTGTCCACCGATGCCCTGGTCGGATTGCTCTTCACCGCCAGCCTTGCGGTAGGAATCCTGGCGATACCCGATGCGGAGATCCTGGAATCGCTGTTCGGCGCCTTTCCCGCGCTGTCGCCGCTGGAGTCTGCCGCGACTGCCGGCTCCGCGGCGCTCATGCTCGCCGGCACGTTCCTGTTCGCGCGCCGGTTTCTGTTCCGGATCGTGTCCGAGGACCTGGCGCAGAGCAGCGGAGTGGGCAGGGGCTACGACCTGCTCCTGCTCGTCGTCTTTTCCAGCGTGGTAGCGCTCGGCATCAAACTGGTGGGAACCCTGCTGATGGGCGCACTGACCATCATCCCCGCCGCCATTGCGCGCAATGTGTCGTCGGGAATGAGGCGGTACCTGCTGATTGCGGTGGCCATCGGCGCGTTGATCTCCGTGATCGGCGTATCCGCCGCCGCGCTTTGGGCTCTGCGGCCGGGACCGACCGTCGTTCTCGTCGGCGTCGCCTGCTTTGTTGCCTCGCTGCCCGTCGCGCGCAGAACGAGATGACCGGCGCCATTGCGGGGTTTCAATCTCACCGGCGGCCGGGAGTCCGGCTCGCTGCGCTTATCCCTGGCCCGCCGCCAGCGCGGCGAGCGATTTCGGGTCGAGGAGCGTGACGCGTTCGCGCTCGAGCTTCACCCAGCCGCGGCTCTCGAAGCTGCGCAGCAGCCGGCTCACGATCTCGCGCACGCTGCCCAGCTCGTCGGCCAGCTTCTGGTGCGTGTCTTCGATCACCGGGCCGCGATGGACCAGAAGCTGCGCCAGGCGCCGGTCGAGCTTGCGGAACGCGACTTCCTCGACCAGTTCCATCACCTCCGCGAGCCGTTCTCCGTACATGCCGAAGACGAAGCGACGAAACGGCTCGAATTCGAGCATCAGCTCCTCGAACAGCGCCGGCGGGATGCTGAGCAGCGTCGCATCCTGCTCCGCGATGCCGCTCGCCGAATAATCCGAATGCCCCAGCAGGCAGCCGCCCGAAAGGATGCATCCCTGGCCGGGGTCGACGCGGTAGAGCAGGATCTCGCGTCCGCTCGGTGCGCTCTTCGCGACCCGGATGCTGCCGTCGAGCAGCAGCGGGAAGCCCCGGCAAGGCTGATTGGCGTCGAACAGGATGCTGCTGGCCGGTGCGCGCAGGAGCTGCGCCTCGGTGAGCAGGCGTTCCAGCCGTGTCGCAGGCAGTTGCGCGAACCAGGGGAAGCGCGCGAGCAGCAGGCGGCGCAGCGCTCGATCGTCGTGGGCGGGGGGCTCGGGCACGGGGGCGACGGGTGCATTTTCCGGCCGCCCAGTGTAGCCGACGCCACGGTGTTTGATTTGAATCAAGGGTGAACTCCGGAGGCCGCCGCAGAATTCGTCAATCGATAAACCAACCGGCCGAGGGACCTCGTCAAGTGAGTCTGGAACCGAAGTCACAGACCGCCCCGCGTAGCGTGGGTAGGCTGCGGACCTTTCTATGCACTGACTTGATGGAGGTCACATGTCGAGTGAAAGACTGGTCCGCATCTTCGCCGGGGCCTTTGTGCTCGTATCTCTCGCGCTGGGCGTCGAGGCGAGCCCGCTGTTCGTGAACAAGCATTTTCTCTGGTTCACCGCGTTCGTCGGCCTGAACCTCTTCCAGAGCGGGATCACCCGGCTCTGCCCGCTGGAGTCGATCCTGAAGCGGACCGGCGTGTGTCCGGCCGAGGTGTCGAGGTGAGCGATGGGCCGCCGGCGCTTCATGGAACGATGAAAGCCGCGGCCGCGCTGGTACTGGGCTTCGCCGCATGCGGCGCAGCCGCGCAAGGACTCGAAACCGCCGAAGTCCAGTACCGCGAGGTCGACGTGACCTACGCGGCCGAAGCGCTGGTCGAGGCGGTGAGACAGTCCACCGTCGCCGCGCAGGTCACAGGCCGCATCGTCGAGTTGAACTATGACGTCGGCGATTACGTGAAGAAAGGCCAGGTCATCGTCCGCATCGACGAATCCGAGGCGCGCCAGGTCCTGGCGGGAAGCGAGGCGCAGGTCGCGCAGGCCGAAGCGGCATTCGAGAACGCCCGCATCAACGTCGACCGCACTCGCAATCTCGCGGCGCAAAACTTCGTCAGCAAATCGGCGCTGGACAAGGCCGAGGCGGACTTTCGCGTCGCCGAAGCGCAACTGAAGGCCGCCCGGGCCGCCGCGGGGCAGGCCGCCACCAGCAAGAGCTACACGGTCGTGGTTGCGCCGTATAGCGGCGTGGTGTCCGCGCGCCACGTCGAAGTAGGGGAGATGGCGACCCCGGGCAAGCCGTTGATGACCGGATTCGATCCCGCGGCAATGCGGGTGGTGGCGAGCGTGCCGCAGTACAAGGTGGCCGAGGTCCGGGGCAGTCCGCGCGCGAGCATCGAGATTCCCTCGCTCAATCGCTGGATCGAAGGCAAGGCGATCACCGTGCTGCCGTCGGCCGACCCGCGCAGCCACTCGACGAGCGTGCGCGTCGATCTGCCCGGGAGCCAGAAGGACCTCTATCCGGGCATGTTCGCCCGCGCGCATTTCACCGTCGGCCGCGCGCGCAAGCTCGTCATGCCCGTCGGCTCGGTCGTCCGGCGCAGCGAGGTCTCCGGCGTCTACGTGGTGGACCCGGGCGGCGCGGTCCGGTTTCGACAGGTGCGGCTCGGCGAGCCCGCGGGGCAGGGGCTGATCGAGGTTCTTGCCGGTGTCTCGGCGGGGGAGCGGGTGGCGCTCGAGCCGGTAAAGGCGGGAATGGCCGCGGCGAAATGACTGCCGCGCGGGAAGCGGAGACAAACAGCACAACGGAGGCGGATATGGCACATATCGTGATCATGGGTGCAGGCATCGGCGGCATGCCGATGGCCTACGAGATGCGCGAGCTCGCGCGGGCGGAAGACCGAATCACGGTCGTTTCCAACGGGCCCAATTTCCACTTCGTCCCGTCGAACCCGTGGGTCGCGGTCAACTGGCGACGCCGCGACGACATCGAGTTTGCCGTCGCGCCGTATCTCGCGAAGAAGAAGATCGATTTCATTGCGGTGGGCGTCCAGCGCGTGCACCCCGAGAGCAACGAGATCGAACTCGCCGACGGGCGGCGCGTCCAGTACGATTTCCTGGTCATCGCCACCGGACCGAAGCTCGCCTTCGACGAGATCGAGGGTCTCGGGCCGCTCGGCCATACGCACTCCGTGTGCGTTGTCGATCATGCGGTATCGGCGGGGAAGGCGTGGGAGGAATTCGTCAAGAACCCGGGACCGATCGTGGTCGGCGCAGTGCAGGGCGCGTCCTGCTACGGGCCCGCCTACGAGTACGCCCTGATCATGGACACCGACCTGCGCCGGCGCAAGATCCGCGACAAGGTGCCGATGACCTTCGTCACGGCGGAGCCCTACATCGGGCACCTGGGGCTGGGCGGGGTGGGCGATTCCAAGGGCCTGATGGAGTCGGCGCTGCGCGACCGCCACATCAAGTGGATCTGCAACGCCAAGACCACCAAGGTCGAGGCCGGAAAGATGTTCGTCACCGAGTACGACGACATGGGCAAGGAGAAGCGCAGCCACGAGCTGTCCTTCAAGTTCTCGATGATGCTGCCGGCGTTCAAGGGCATCGACGCGGTATTCGGCATCGAAGGACTCACCAATCCGCGCGGCTTCATCGCCATCGACGAGTACCAGCGCAACCCGAAGTACAAGAACGTCTACGGGGTCGGAGTGTGTGTGGCCATTCCGCCGGTGGAGCAGACGCCGGTGCCGACCGGCGCGCCGAAGACCGGCTACATGATCGAGTCCATGGTGACCGCGGCCGCGCGCAACATCCGCGAGGTGCTGGACGGCAAGCAACCTACGCACAAGGCCACCTGGAACGCCATCTGCCTGGCGGACTTCGGCGACACCGGAGTGGCGTTCGTGGCGCTGCCGCAGATCCCGCCGCGCAACGTCAACTGGTTTTCCGAGGGCAAGTGGGTGCACCTCGCCAAGGTGGCGTTCGAGAAATACTTCCTGCGCAAGATGAAGAAAGG